>Ga0164243_10010028_pt1 | contig 13666 bp, 9 predicted proteins | sample OricompcompostOP_FD_108781 | JGI IMG/M metagenome (GOLD analysis project Ga0164243, IMG submission 108781) | Organic Plus compost microbial communities from Emeryville, California, USA - Original compost - Organic plus compost (OP) | ecosystem: Engineered > Solid waste > Mixed feedstock >... | reverse complement strand
TCTTGAAGACCTGCATCTTCTTGGTCTTGTTCTCGACCTTCATCTCGAACTTGTCGCCGATCTTGGCCGTACCCTTGCGGTCTTCGTTGCCGTATTTGCCGTTGCTCAGCGGGATGCCCTCGATCGCGGCGCGCACGCTGATCGTGGTGCCCGGTTTCCAGTAGTCGGGGGCGCGGTAGTAGGCCTGGGTGCCGTTGGCGACCCAGTGCCAGGTGCCCGGCTGCGGCGGGTCGGTCGTCACGAACAGGCGCTTCTGCACGGCCGCCCGGTCCTTCTTCGGGATGCCGGGGTTGAACTCGACGACGACGGGCATGGCGACGCCGTAGGTCTTGCCGTCGAACAGGTACATGCCGCTGCCGATCTCGTTGCCCGGCTTGCCCATCGTCGAGAAGGTCGTGGTCTTGGTCTCGGCCTGCCCGCTCGCGCTGGTCGCGACCACGGTCGCCGTGTAGTTGGCGCTGTATTTCAGCGGCGCGCTCGGCACCCACGAGGTCTTGTCGTCGCGCAGGGCGCCCTTGACCGCCTTGCCGCCCTTCTCGGTCAACGTGACGCTGGTGATCTCGCCGCCCTTGACGTCGGTGGTGATCTCGGTGCTGACCGGCAGGCTCTTCTTCTTGTCGGCCGGCGCGATCGCGAACTCGAAGGGCACCGGCGGTGCGGTCGGGCTCGCCTGCTTTTCGCCATCGACGAACGTCGCCGAGTGGGCCTCGTCGCCCCCGCACGCGCTCAAGGTCAACCCGAGGGCGACGGCCGAGGCCGCCGCGATGATCCGGAGAGTGGCTGCCCGACGTGTCACGAACCGGTTCATGATGTCCCCGTTCCTCCGCAACCTTGGGGTCATCGTGCCCCAGCCACGCCACATGTGTGCCCCGATCCGGCAGGGTGCCAGATGGGACGCATTCCGCGCGTCAGCCACACGGCCAGTCGAGCTGTCGTGAACCGGTCGGAACCTCGCGGAGACACCGATTCTCCCGATCACGCACGGGTACGGCGTACCCCTGTGCATGCTGGTGTTTGGGTTTGGTCCCTATTTCGGGGGAATGATGGCGCTCTTCATCCTTGCGATGGATCACCGCGACTCGCTCGCGAAGAAGGTATACAAGATCACCGGCGACCCGTCGCCGGCGGAGATCAAACACATCGCCGAGGGCAAGGAGCTGGTGTTCCAGGGCCTTCTTTCCTCCGAGCGGCTCGACCAGGCGGGCGTTCTGGTCGACGAGCGCTACGGGGAGCAGGTCGCGCGGCAGGCCAAGCGGGCCGGCCTGACGCTGGCGATGCCGATCGAGCGCTCGGGCCAGCCGTGGTTCGGTCTCGAATACGGAAACCTGGGCGAGGGCGTATGGATGGAGCATGTCGAGGCGTTCGACCCGCGCTACGTCAAAATCCTCGTTCGCGACAATCCGGACTTCGATCTTCGCGACCGGCGTCGCCAGATGGACGATCTGGCGACGGTTTCGCAGGTGCTGTCGGACTCCGGCCGGGACCTCCTGCTCGAACTGCTCGTCCCCGCGACACCGGCCCAGGACTCGCCGACCTATGACGACGATCTTCGACCCGATCTGACGGTACGGATCATCGGCGAGATGCAGGCCGCCGGCGTCGAGCCGGCCATCTGGAAGATCGAGGGCCTGAACGCGCCGTCGGACGCCGCCCACATCCTGGCAACGGCCCGGCAGGGCGGCCGCAACGGCGTGCAGTGCATCGTCCTGGGCCGCGACGCGCCCCAGGCAGATCTTGACCGCTGGCTGCGGGTGGCGGCGCCGGAGGGCTTCCTGGGTTTCGCGATCGGCCGCAGCATCTGGCAGGACCCACTGGAAGACTTCCTGGCGGAGGAGCTGACCGAGTCGGAGGTGGTGGCCCAGGTGGCAGCCAACTACCGGCACTACGCGGACACGTGGGCCAGCTGATTTGGGGGCGTTGGGGGCCCGTGATAAGTTACCTGTCGTTGCCGATCGAGCGCCGCTAGCTCAACTGGCAGAGCAGCGGACTCTTAATCCGCGGGTTCGGGGTTCGAGTCCCTGGCGGCGCACAGTTGACCAAGGCTCTGAACTGGCGCTACGCCAAGGGTCAGAGCCTCTTTCATGTCCATCGTGGGTGATCGCCTGCGGATGTACGAGATCCCGGTCAGGGATTCTTGGTCTCGCGTTGCTGATACTCGCGTGGCGAGATGCCGTGGAAGCGGGAGAAGGCGGCGCTGAACGTCGACAGGTGGGCGTAGCCGACACGGCGGGCGACAGCCACCGGCTTGGCGCCACCGGCGAGCAGGTCGCGGGCGATGCGCATGCGGGCGGCGTAGCACCAGCGGCCGAAGCTCATACCGGTCTGTTCGCGGAAGGCCCGCTGGATGTTGGCGGGCACGTCGGGCTCTGACCAGCCGGACGTGCCGATGCGGCGCAAATAGTCTATGGCGGCTCCGCGTGCCTGGGCGTCGGTCGGCATCGGCACCGACAATGCTCGTTGCGCGGCGACCTGGTCGGCGAACAGATCGAGAATATGGCTGGGGTTGTAGTCGTCCGGACGCACTGGGGTGCGGGCACTGATGGAGCAGAACATCAGGTAGTCGTCCCAGGCGGGCGAGAACTGGGCCTGCAGCGGGTCGGTCAGTCGCAGGTCGCCGGTGCTGGCGTTCCCGAGCGGCAGCGAGATCGAGTTCTCGTGAACACCCATGGTGTGCTCCAGGCCGGCCGGGATCCAGATCGCGCCGCCCCTGCCCCATTCGTAACGACGATCGCGGAGGTCCAGGTATCCGCTGCCGCGGTACGCCCAGCAGAGCACATGGGAATCGTTGGTGTGCGAGGTCGTGCGAGTCGCCGGGAGCAACTCGGGTGCGGCGGGCGAGCTGCGGCCGTCCTGCACCATCTTGACGAGGTCATGGGCCTGACGTGCGACAGTCGCGCGCTGCGAGAGGTCACCGATGGCTCGGCGCGCGGAGAGCGTCCGGCTGAAGTCATGGGGAGTCGACCCGAACCGCTGCCTGAATGCACGGGTGAATCCGTTGTTGCTGGCGAAGCCCACCCGGGCGGCCACCTGGTCAACGCCGAACCCGGCGGAGAGGAACTCGACAGCCGCGTTCAATCGGCACCGCAGCCGCCACTGCTCGAAGGTCAGCCCGGTGTCGGCGAGGAAGTCGCGGCGCAGGGAGCGCGGGCTGGACAGTGCCCGTGCGGACCATTCGGCGAGGGTGAGGTCGAGCGCGGGATTCCGAATCAGCTCGACGGCCACCGCTCGGGCGCCGCTGGCTTTCGGCATGACCGGCGGATCGACCGCGCGAGGCTCGGCGTCCCCGCTTCGCGCGGGCGGTCGCGGGACGGAGCCGCGGAGAAGATCGACAAGCGCGTCCTGGGAGTACCCGTGGCCCGTCAGCGGCGTGACCATGAGGTTGAAGTGTTGGATCAGCCAGTCCTGCCAGCCATCCGGAACCACGAACCGCCGCGGCTCCGGTAGGGCTTCGGGCGCGATCCTCGGATGCGTCAACAGCGGAAAGACGACGGTGTCCGGCTCAGTGATGATCGTCCAAGAGTTGCCTTCGGCCGCCGGAATCCAGACACCCTCGCCTGCGGCGAGACGGAACTCGGGATGGTCCTCCATTCGGAGGCACGCCGAGCCCGTGCGGACCCAGAGCAACAGGTGCTCGGTCTGATCCCACAAGCCGCTCGACCGCACCCGCGGAATGGGCGGCGGTCGACGTGTGCCCAGCTGAGGTAGCTCCATGCCCTAACTTTATGGCAGCCTGCGCACATCGGCTTAGGTTAGGGTTACCTACGCTAACACGGGCCTCGGTGCCCTCATCACCCTCGAACCGATACGAAAGGTGCCGGGCCTGACATGCCGAAGACCTCACGCCGCCTCACCGTGCGCCCCCTGACCCTACGAGAGGTCGAGGTCGTAAAGGTGCGGGACGTGACGCCGGGGATGCGGCGGATCACGTTGGCCGGCGAGCAGCTCGGTGAGTTCGTCTCGGCAGATGGCTTTCCCCAGGCGGCGTTCGACTCGACGGGCTTCGACGACGACATCCGTCTGGTGTTCTGCTACCCCGGCCAGGCCGAGCCCGTGCTGCCGGTGCAGAAGGAGAAGGGCCTGGACCTGCCGAGAGATCCTCGGCCGCTGTCGAGGATCTACACCGTGCGTCGCTGGGATCCCGAGAGCGGCGAGCTGGACGTCGACTTCGTCAAGCACGGCATTGGCGTGGGCACCACCTGGGCGTACCGCGCCCAGGTCGGCGAACGCATCCACTTCTTCGGCCCGAGCGCGTCTCGTGCCCTCCCGCACGACGCGGACTGGTTCCTGGTCGCCGGAGACGACACGACGATCCCCGCGATCGCCCGCCTGCTCGAAGAGCTGCCCGAGGGAACGAGGGCGCAGGTGTTCATCGAGATCGCCGAGAACGAGCACCGCCAGGAGCTGCGTGCGCTGCCCGGCGTCGAGGTGACCTGGCTCGTGCGCGACGGCGCCGGGGCCGGAACGACCACCCTTCTGCTGGATGCGGTCAGGAACTGCGGCTGGTGGGACGGCAGGCCGTTCGCGTGGCTCGCCGGCGAACAGCGGTCGGTGCGAGACATCCGGCGACATCTGGTCGAGGACCGAGGAGTGTCCAAGCAGGACATCGAGTTCATCGGGTACTGGCGTCGCGGCGAGGTCGTCGCCCTGGAACACGATGCGGCGGTGCCTGATCCGGGAAAGACGAAGACCCCGTTCGAGAAGCTCCACGAACTGGCCGAGCTGATCGCTCCGCTCGCGATCCGCACCGCCGTCGAGCTGGACGTTCCCGACCTGATCTCCCGCGGCGTGACCGGCGTCGACGACCTGGCCGCCAAGGTGGATGCCGACGAGCGGGCGCTGGGCAAGCTGATGCGCTACCTGCACGCCCTGAACATCCTGACCGAGATCGAACCGGGCCACTACGGTCTGACGCCGGTAGGTGAGGTCCTGACTCTCGAGTTCATGGTCGACTTCCTTCACCCCGCTGGGGCGGCGGGGCGCGAGATGCTAGGCATCTACGGGCTCACCGAGTCGATTCGCACCGGTCGGCCGTCATACGCCTCGGTCACCGGCCAGTCCTTCACCGAGGTACGTGCCGAACAGGACTACGAAGACCGCTACCTGGAACGCCTGGCGAAGTTCCAGGCCACGCTCGCGGAGCCGATCGCCAAGTCCGAACTGCTCACCGGAGTCCAGCACCTGGTGCTCCACTCCGGCGGTGCCGGCGCCCAGGTACGCGAGTTCGTCGCCGCCCACGAGGACCTTCGCGTGACGATCTGCGCGTTGCCCGCACAGGCGGACTGGCTGCGCCGGGACCTGCCCGACACCATCCCCGACGAGCAGCAGCGTGGGCGGGTCAGCGTGGCCGAGCAGTCGGTCTTCGAACCCAGCCCGTCAGCCGACGCCGTGTTCATCATCCGCGCCTTCAAGAACCTGCCCGATGCCGATGCCGCCCATGCTCTGCGCCGCGCGGCCGAGAACCTCCTCCCCGGGGGCCGGGTGCTGCTGGTCGAAGACCTCTTGGACACCGACAACCTCGACGAACACGACGGCGAAGCAGACCTGCTCGCCCTGACCGTGCACGGCTCCGGCCTACGCACCGCGGTCGAACTCGACGCCGTCATCGCGCGGGCCGGTCTCGTCCGGGCCGCGCACCACACCGTCGGCTGGGGCACCACCGTCCACGAACTGATACCGGCGACACCCCGATGAAGAAGAGAAAGAAGAGCACAACCATGACCAAGACACCCCTGCGACGACGGGGCGCGCCCCTGGCCGCCGCCTTGCTGAGTGCCACGCTCGTCCTTTCCGCCTGCGGCAGCAACGGCGACGACGCCAGCGAACCGGTCGCGAAGACGCGCACCGTCAAGGCCGACAACGGCAGTGTCGACGTTCCCGCCGACCCGCAGCAGGTCGTCACGATCGGCAACACGACTCTTCCGTTCATCGACATGGGTGGCAAGCCGGTGGGCGTCACCGAGGTGTCCGCCTCCGAACTCGGCCTCCTTCCCGCAGAACAGAAAGCTACGTTCGAGGCCGCCACGAATCTCGGCTCCAGCGGTGACCAGGTCGACATGGAGAAGCTAGCCAGCCTGAAGCCAGACCTCATCCTGGCCCAGCTCCCCGACAGCGAGTTCGAGCAGATCGAGAAACAGCTGGCATCGATCGCCCCGACTGTCTTCTGGGGGCTCGACGTCGAGTGGAAGGCCTTCGCCGGCGCTCTCTCCGAGGCCGGCAACGTCACGGATGGGCTTGGCGAACAGAAGGCGAAGTTCGAGAAGAAGGTCGCCGAGATCAAGCAGGCTTACGGCAAGATCATCGACGACACCTCGTTCGTCAACGTCGACCGCTGGGCGAGCTCCGATCCCGGGACGTTCTCCATCGCAGACTTCGGTTGCGTCGAGATCGCCCAGGACGACATCGGCATGGACTTCCCCAGGGCGGCCGCGGGCGAAGACCCCTTGGGCTGGACGTCCCTGCCGTTCGAACAGATCGCGGGACTGTCCAAGTACGACGTGATCACCTACCCCGTGGACGCCAGCGGTCGCCCGACAGAGCCCTTCGCGCCGGTGGTCGGGACCAACACCTGGAAAGCGCTGCCTGCCGTGAGCTCCGGTCGCGCGCTCGGAGTCTTCTGCCCCGGCAACAACTCCTACGGGCCCGTCCTGCAGTACCTGGACTCGCTCGAGACCGCGCTGGCGACCCTACCCGCCAAGGAGTGACAGCTCTCATCGCGCGCCACGACGGTCCGGGCAACGTGACGGTGCCCGGACCGCGTCGGCGCTTGACCGGGCTGGCCGTCGCCCTCGTGGCGCTCCTGGTCCTGCTGGTGCTGAGCGTGATGATCGGGTCGACATCGATCTCGCCATCGGTGGTGTGGGACGCGCTGTTCCACCCATCCGCTGACATCGATCAGTTCGCGATCCGTGACTACCGGCTGCCGCGCACCGTCGTCGGCCTCGTGGTGGGCGCGGCGCTCGGCGTGGCAGGAGCTTTGATCCAGGCGTTGACCCGCAACCCGCTGGCCGATCCGGGCATCCTCGGCGTCCACGCGGGCGCTTCCTTCGCGGTGACGGTCGCCGTGGGCGTGCTCGGCGTCCGCGACATTCAGGGCTACATGTGGTTCGCCTTCGCGGGGGCGCTGATCGTCACGCTCATGGTGCTCGCCCTCGGCTCGACCCGACGCGGCCGATCGCCGGTGGTGATGGTGCTCGCCGGGGTCTGCGTCGGCGCGGTGCTCGGCGGCGCCAGAGAGGCGCTCCAACAGACCAACCCGGACGCCTTCGACGCGATACGATCCTGGAACGCCGGTTCGGTCGTGGGTCGCCCACTCGACCTGGTGTGGCCGATCCTGCCGTTCCTCGCGGTCGCGCTCGTCCTGACCTTCGCGGTGTCAGGTCCGCTCAACGCGATGGTTCTGGGCGACGAACTGGCCGTCGCCCAGGGCGTCCGCCTGGCCCGCACCCGGATCCTCGCGATCATCGCGGTCACCCTGCTCGCCGGCGGCGCCACCGCGATCGCCGGACCCATCGGCTTCGTCGGACTCATGGTGCCGCACGTGGCTCGCTGGGTCGTCGGCCCGGACCAGCGCTGGATCTTCGCCTACAGCGTGCTGCTGGGCCCGGTCCTGCTGCTGGCCTCCGACATCCTCGGGCGCGTCGTGATGCACCCGGGCGAGATCCCCGTGGGCATCGTGACCGCCTTCGTCGGCGCCCCCGTTCTCGTCGGGCTGGCGCGGCGGAAGCGAGCGAGCGGACTGTGAGCACAGGCGTCTCGTCCGCGCGCGCGACGGACCACGGGGAGCGGGTGGACTTCGGGCGCCGGGTGCTGGTGCTGCGGCGACGGAGGATCGCGGTACGGCTCGAGTGGCGCTCGGTCATCGTCTGCGTCGTGCTCGCGCTCACGATCGCCTTCATGGCGGTGCTCGCGCTGATGACCGGCTCGTACGACCTCGGACCCGGGCAGGTGGTCTCCGCGCTGACCGGCGGGGAGACGGGGCTGGTCCACGACATCGTGGTCGACTGGCGGCTGCCGCGGGTGGTCGCGGCGCTGGTGTTCGGCGCCGCGCTCGGCGTGTCCGGTGCGGTCTTCCAGTCGATGTTGCGCAACCCGCTCGCCGATCCCAGCATCATCGGGTTCTCCCAGGGCTCCTATACCGGAGCGCTGATCGTGATCCTGGTCGTCAACGGCACTTACTGGCAGCTGGTCGGCGGAGCACTGTTGGGCGGCATGGCCACCGCCCTCGCCGTGTACGTGCTCGCCTACCGGCGAGGGGTTCAGGGGTTCCGGCTGATCATCGTCGGCATCGGCGTCTCCGCCATGCTCGAGTCGCTGAATACCTGGCTGATCCTCAAGGCCGACCTGGAAGCCGCGATGTCCGCGGCCGCGTGGGGCGCCGGGACGCTCAACGGCGTGTCGTGGGATCGGGTGGTCATCGGCGGTGCCTGCATCGCCGTACTCCTGCTGCTGGCGGCGGTGTTGAGCCGGCCGATGCGGCAGATGGAACTGGGGGACGACGCCGCCGCCTCCCAAGGGGTGCGAGTCGCGCCCGCCCGCCTCGGCCTGATCGTGGTGGGCGTGGCACTCACCGCGACCGTCACCGCGGCATCCGGCCCGATCGTATTCATCTCCCTGGTAGCGCCGCAGATCGCCCGTCGGCTCGCCCGCACCGCCGGGATCACCCTCGCACCCGCCGCCTTGGTCGGCGCGCTGTTGTGCCTGGCGGCCGACTACATCGCCCAGCACATCGCACCCGTCCCCCTGCCGGTGGGGATCATCACCGTCATGCTCGGCGGCGGCTACCTGGGCTGGCTGCTGTTCACCGAAGCCAGGAGACGCCTGTGAACCTGTCTGCCTCCACCACCAGGGACTACGACGTCATGCCCGAGCGGCACCCCACAGGCGCGGCCCGGCTGCGCATCGACTCGGCGACGATCGGCTACGACAAGCGCGTCATCAGCGAGAGCCTGTCGGTGTCGATCCCTGACGAGTCGTTCACCGTGGTCGTCGGCCCGAACGCGTGCGGCAAGTCGACGCTGCTGCGCGGCCTGTCGCGACTGCTCGAGCCGAGCGCGGGGCAGGTGATTCTCGACGGGGCGGACATCCGGTCCTACAAGACCAAAGAGGTCGCGCGACGGGTCGGGCTGCTGCCGCAGACCGCGATCGCCCCCGACGGGATCACGGTCGCCGACCTGGTGGCCCGAGGCAGGTATCCGTATCAGGGGTTTCTCCGTCAGTGGACCGAGGACGACGAGAGGGCCGTGCTGCGGGCGATGGATTCCGCATCGGTCACCGAACTGTCCGGCCGGCTGGTCGACGAGCTCTCCGGCGGGCAGCGACAGCGGGTGTGGGTCGCCATGGCGCTCGCACAGCACACCGACATCCTGCTGCTGGACGAGCCCACGACCTTCCTCGACATCACCCACCAGATCGAGCTCATGGAGCTGTTCACCGACCTCAACCACCTCGGCCACACCATCGTCGCCGTACTCCACGACCTCAACCACGCCGCCCGCTTCGGCACCCACCTGATCGCCATGAAGGACGGCGCCGTGGTCGCGGAAGGGTCGCCGTCGGAGATCGTGACCGTCGAACTCGTCGAGGAGGTCTTCGGCCTGCGCTGCCTGGTCGTCCCCGACCCCGTCGTCGGCACACCACACGTCGTACCCCTGGGAAAGCACCGAGGAAAGCAGTGACGCATGACCCGGCGGGCCTGGGACGCGGACCTCTGACCCGCCGGCTGCCCGTGCTCCTCCACAACCCACCCCAACCCGCCGACACCCGGCCGTTCCAGGTCGGGACGGGGCTCACGCCGGGCCGGTTCCTGCTGCGCGTGACCGTCTCGGCGAGGCGGGCCAGCATTCCCGCGATGCTGTTCGCGACCGTGTGGCAGGTGGGCGAGTCGGCGGTCCCGGTGGTGATGGGGCTCGCGATCGACCGAGCCCTCGCAACTGGCGACACCGGGCAGTTGGTGCTGTGGCTCGGTGTGCTGACCGCCCTGTATGTCGCGCTGACGTCGGCGGCGAGGCTCGCGCTGCGACTGACCGCCTATGCGGTGCAGCTGGTGCAGCACCGACTCCGCGGCACCCTCTCGACCCGTGTGCTGCATCCGGTCGACGGGGCTGCCCGTGCGCCGGACGGCAGCGTCGTCTCGGTGCTGACGAACGACGTCGCCCGCCTGGCCAACGCGGTGATCCTCGTCATCATGCCGATCGCGAGGATCACGGCCATCGGATTCATCGCCGCGTCGCTGTTGACGACGCACTGGCTGCTCGGACTCGTGGTGCTGATCGGATCGCCGGTCGCGGTCTGGCTGATGGGCGTGCTCAGCGAGCGGCTCTCGCGAGACACCCGAGCGTATCAGGAGCTGCTGGCCTCCACCGTCGGGCGGGCCACCGACCTCGTCGCCGGCTACCGAGTGGTCAAGGGGATCGGCGTGCGCGCCGAGGCGGAGGCGACCAGGCGGTACCGGCAGGCCAGCCAGGAGACCCTCGTCGGCGCTACACGCAATGCCAGGCTGCTGGGAAGGTTCCTCGTGGGCTCGGGGGTGGTCACCGGAGTGTTCGTTGCCGCGGTGATGGGTCTGGCGGGCTGGTTCGCCGTGGACGGCCGGCTGAGCATCGGCGGGCTGATCGCCGCCGTCGGCCTCACCCAGGCACTCCTGCCGCAGATCGAGTCCATCGCGAACGCGTCCATCCCGAACTTCGCCACCGCCCGCGCCTCGGCTGCGCGCATCTTCGACGTACTGCGGCACAACGACAAGGCCACCCCCGGACCCGATGACGCGACCGGGTACGAGGTCGCGCCGCTGCCTGTGCTGGAGGTGTCCGTGCCGAACATCTCCAGGCACGACACGTCTGTCAGGGTGGAGCCGGGCGAGCTCGTCGGAGTCCTGACGGACGATCGGACCGCGGCTCGCATTGCCGACACATTGCTGGACCCGAGGGCTGGCGACGAGGTCCAGGTCCGGCTCGACGGACTCTCGGCGCGGGAGCTGTCTCCGGCGGCGTACCGCTCCCGAGTCACGGTCGCCCCGCACCGGGTGACGTTGTTCAGCGGCACGCTCCGCGACAACCTCACCGTCACCGCCGATGCGCCGGAACTGGTGGACGCCGCCCACCTGGATGGGGCACTGCGAGCCGCCGCGTGTGACGACTTCGCAGCCGATCTCGACGTCCCGGTCGGCGAGGGCGGCAACCGCCTCTCCGGCGGGCAGCGCCAGCGGGTCGCGCTTGCCCGCGCCCTGGCGAGCGACGCGCCCGTGCTCGTGCTGCACGACCCGACCACCGCGCTCGACCCGGTCACCGAGCACGCGGTCGCCAGCAGACTGCACGACATCCGCCAGGGGCGCTCGACGCTACTGATCGCCTCGGCTCCGGCGCTGCTCGGTGCCTGCGACCGGGTCATCGAGCTGCGCGATGACGTACCGGCGGATGCGGGGAGAGCACGGTGAGCGTGGCCACCGAGACCGCGGCGAGCGATGCCGGGCTGCCGGTTGCGGGCGGTCGGGAGATCGCCAGGGAGGTGTGGTGGCTCAGCCGCGGCTACCGGCTTCGGCTCGCCGGGACCGGCGTGCTCGGGATCGTCAGCACCGGCGTCGACCTGATCCCACCCGTGGCGATCGGGTACCTCGTCGACCGCGTGCGGGCAGGCACCGCGGACCTCGGCACCGTGCTGACCATCACCGCCGTCATGGCGTTCGCGGCGGTCATCGGCTCGGCGGGCACCGCGGTGACGATCGTGCTCGCCACCCGGACTTACCACACCATCCTCGCCACATTGCGCGAACGACTCGTGGGCCGAGCCATGACACTCCCGCAGCACCTTGTCGAACGCGCCGGGACCGGAGACCTGATCTCCCGGTCCAGCGACGACGTCACCGCCGTGGCCGACGCCGCCTCCGCGGTGATCCCAGCGCTTACCGTCACCGCCTTCACCGTCGTCGTGTCACTCGGCGGGCTCGCGGCGCTGGAATGGCCCTACGCAGCCGCCTTCGCCGTCGTCCTGCCCGTCTACACGCTCGCAATGCGCTGGTACCTGCGCACCGGGCCGCGGGTGTACCGCGACGAACGCACGGCGATGAGCGCGCGCGCTCAACAGATCATCGAGTCGCAGCGCGGCCACGCCACCGTGCTCGGTTTCGGACTCGGCGAGCAACGGCACCGCGCCGTGATGACCACCGCGTGGGAGGTCGCGGTGCGGTCGCTCCGTGCCCGGACCGTGCAGAGCATGCTCAGTGCCCGCCTCAACACCGGCGAATGCGCGAGCCTGGCCGCCGTACTCGTCGTCGGCTTCGTCCTCATCGACCGCGGATCCTCGACCGTCGGCGCCGCCACCACCGCCATGCTGCTCGTACTGCGCCTGCTCGGACCGATCAACCAACTGCTCTTCGTCGTCGACACCCTCCAGTCAGCCCTCGCGTCGCTGAGCCGCATGATCGGTGTCGTCACCATCCCGGTAGCGGACGACGCCGAGAAATCGTCTGGACCGGCAGGCGCGGCGGCCGCCGTCCGACTCCACAAAGTCGCATTCCGCTACGACAACGGCCCCCGTGTGCTCGACGACATCACCCTCGAGATCCCCGCCGGTCAACGGGTCGCCGTCGTCGGTGCCTCCGGCGCGGGCAAGACGACACTCGCCGCCGTGATCGCCGGCATCCAACGACCGGAGGCCGGTACCGTCGTCCGGCCCGAACGCACCGCGGTCATCGCCCAGGAAACGCACGTGTTCGCCGGGACTCTGCGAGACAACATCACCCTCGCCGCCCCCGACGCCACCGACGTCGACATCCGCGAAGCGCTCGACGTCACCGGCGCCACCGGGTTGCTCGACCTACTGCCCGCTGGGCTCGACACCGAGGTCGGCTCGGGTGGACATCCGCTCACCGATGCACAGGCACAGCAACTGGCCCTGGTCCGGCTACTGCTCGCCGACCCGGAACTGGCGATCCTCGACGAGGCCACCGCCGAGGCCGGCTCGGCCCACGCCGGCGTGCTCGACCGAGCAGCCAACGCGATCCTGGCGGGGCGCACCGGATTGGTGATCGTCCACCGGCTCTCACAAGCCGCTGTCTGTGACCGGATCGCGGTCATGGAGCACGGCCGGATCATCGAGAGCGGCACACACGAGGTGCTGCTCGCCACCGATAGCGTGTACGCGCGGCTGTGGAGCGCCTGGCTGGAGGGCCAGAGCATCGGTCGGGCAACCGGGGCGGAATGACTGGGGCTGACAACGCTGGCGCGGCACCTCCCACCCACGCAGCGGCGGGAGTTGTCATGTGTTGGGTGCCCTACGATGGGTCGCCGTGAGAGAGTCGCCGTTCGGGGTGCGGTTGTGGCGTCTGCTCTCGCAGCGTCGGCCGAATTTCGCCACGTCGGTCGAGAAGATGCAAGCCGTCCTCGCCCGAGACGCCGGTGTGCCGAGCGGGGACCTCGGTGCGGTCATCAGAGGCGGTGCGGTGCCAGACCCCGACCTCGCCCGGAAACTGGCGCCGGCGCTCGGCATCCACGCCGCCGACCTTTTCGTCATCGCCGGGCTGCCTGTACCGGATGACCTGGCTTCGGCGTGGCCGACGTCGCCGTGGGACGTAGGGTCGCTTCTCCGGCACGTCCTCCGGATGAACGCGGACCAACGCCGTCAGGTGGAGGCGCTGGTCGAGTCGCTTCCGGTCCAGCCGCGGACCGGTTCT
>Ga0164243_10010027_pt1 | contig 13669 bp, 12 predicted proteins | sample OricompcompostOP_FD_108781 | JGI IMG/M metagenome (GOLD analysis project Ga0164243, IMG submission 108781) | Organic Plus compost microbial communities from Emeryville, California, USA - Original compost - Organic plus compost (OP) | ecosystem: Engineered > Solid waste > Mixed feedstock >... | reverse complement strand
CACGTCGAGCTTGTCGCCGATCTCGGTGACCAGCGTGATCAGGTCGTCGAGCACCCACGGCGAGTCGAGGCTGTTGATCCGCGTCCACAGCTGGGTGGCGCCGAAGTCGGTGGCCTTCGCGATCCGGACCAGTCCTTGCCGCGCGGCCTCCTTGCGATCCGCGCGCACGGCGTCCTCGAGGTTGCCGAGCAGGACGTCGACCTTCTTCGCGATGTCCGGAACCTTCGCGGCCATCTTCTCGTTGCTCGGGTCGAAGAAGTGAATCATCCGCGAGGGCAGGGGCGGAATCTCGCGCACCGGGTCGGGTGCCCCGACCGCGAGTGGTGCGAAGAAGTCCTTCGGCGAGCGCATCGATCCTCCAACGTCGTAACCGAGGAGTAACCCTAACCTCGAATACGGCAGCACCGCAGCGGCGAACGTCACCCCACAGCATCGCCGGGATATGCGATCCGATTGTCCACAATGGAACATGAGTCGGATTGCTCCGTTCGGCGGTACGGAAATCCTCTGGGTAGCACCGTTCGACCCGTCCTCACCCGTTCGGTCGCAGGGTCGGACTGAAGTCCGATGACCGCTTATCGACCGGTCACCGACCGTTGGGCGCCGTCGATCGCAGCTGGTCCGGTAACCCGGAGACCCGCGGGCCGCGCACTGGTACTCAAGTCATGTGCCACTTTTCACGAGGGGGAAGTGGCCCGCGGACGGCAAGTGCTGGCGAAGAGGAGGCGGACTCGTGGCGGTTACACCAGGGCACACCGGCGATGCGGTGGTGGCCGGCGGAACCCGGTCATTTCCCACCCGTGTGGTGCCGCCCGTCGAGCTGCCGGCCAGCACCTCCTATCTCGCCGACGCCGCCGCGGCGCAGCTCGGCTGGAAGGGCGTCGTACTGCCCGAGGTGACGATGCTGGGCCGCCGCGTGTGCGTGGTCGCGCAGCTGCGTACGGACGTGCACGCCGAGCGGATCGCGGTCGGCATCGGCCCGGTGACCGACCGGACGACCGTCGCCACCTGGACGTGGCCGGAGTTCGCCGGCACCGCGCCCGCCCCGGCCGCCGACATCATCGGCGTGCTCTCCGTCGCGCGGCACTGGCGCACCGCGATGGCCGCGACCGTCCCGTTCTCCCGCTACGGCGAGGCCGCCATGGTCCTGCCGACGCCGACGCCGACGGTGCTGAGCGAGGACTATGTGGACAACTGCCTGCCGCGCGCCCGCTCCTTCGGCCTGTCCGTGGTCTCCGCCGACCCGGAAGCCGCCGTCGCGCTGGACCTCGAAGGCACCCGCGAGCGCATACTCCTGACGCAGGACGCGGTGTGGCGCTGGGTCAACGAGATGGTCTACGAGCAGCTGCTCGCCTCCTACGACCTGCCCGTCGCCTGACACCTGACTACGCTCGGCCGCATGCGAGTTGTGATCGCCGGCGGACACGGGAAGATCGCGCTGCTGTTGTCGCGGCAGCTGGCCGCGAACGGCGACGACGTGGTGGGCATCATCCGCAATCCGGAACAGGCGGGTGACCTGCGCGATTCGAGCGCCGAACCGGCCGTGCTCGACCTGGAGAACGCGGAAACCGCTGAGGTCGCCGAGGTGCTCAAGGGTGCCGACGCCGCGGTGTTCGCTGCCGGCGCGGGCCCCGGCAGCGGCAAGGCACGCAAGGACACAGTGGACCGTGGCGCCGCCGCGCTCTTCGGAGCGGCGTGCGAGCTGGCCGGGGTCCGGCGGCATATCCAGATCGGGTCGATGGGCGTCGGCCGCCCGCCCCGGCCCGGTACCGACGAGGTGTTCGCCGCGTACCTCAAGGCGAAGGAAGCCGCCGAGGCGGACCTGCGTGGCCGGGATCTGGACTGGACGATCCTGCGCCCCGGCCGCCTCACCGACGAACCCGGCACCGGCGAGGTGCATCTGGCCGACTCGGTCGACTACGGCGAGATCCCCCGCGCCGACGTGGCCGCGGTCATCGTCGCCCTGCTCGAGGAACAGCACAGCTACCGCCGCACCCTCGAACTCGTCGCCGGCAACACCCCCGTCGACGAGGCCATCACCCGCCTTTGACCGGTCCCAGTACCCGGTCCAGATACGGGTTGGTGAACACCCCCGCGGGGTCCACTTCGGACCGGATCCGGCGGAAGTCGTCGAAGTGCGGGTACAGCTTCCGTAGCGCGTCCGCGTCGAGGTTGTGCATCTTGCCCCAGTGCGGCCGCCCGCCGACCTCGGCCGCGATGGCCGCGAACTCGGTGAAGTACTCCAGGTAGGGCATGCCGACGAACTGGTGGATGGCGACGTACGCCGAATCGCGGCCGTTCGCGGTGGACAGCCAGATGTCGTCGGCCGCGGCGACGCGTACCTCGACCGGGAAAGCGACCGGAGTGGACAGTCGCGGCACCAGCGCCCGCAGCTCGCCGAGCACGTGCGGCAGCGCCTCCCGCGGCACCGCGTACTCCGACTCCACGAACCGCACGTTGCGATGGGTCACGAAAACCCGGTGCGACACGTCGCTGTACGCACGCGCTGACAACGCCGCGGAGGCGAACCGGCCCAGCGGGCGCACCAGCCGCGGAACCGCGCGGCCCATCCGGCACAGCGCCCCGAACGCGACGTTTTCCATGATCTCGTAGTCGAGGATCTGCCTCGCCTTGGACAACGGCTTCGCCACCGTGCCGGACGGCAGCCGGTTGTTGCGCTTGACCAGTGCGTTGGCGCCGTAGGGAAACCAGTAGAACTCGAAGTGGTCGTTCTCCTCGGCGAAGGTGTCGAAGCCCTCCAGCACCTGGCCCAGCGGCTCGGGCCGTTCCCGCGCGGAGAGCACAAAGGACGGTTCGCATTTCAGCGTGATCTGGGTGAGCACCCCGAGCGCGCCGAGTCCGATCCTGGCCGCGTGGAACAGCTCCGGCCGACGGTCCGCCGAGCACGTGACCACCGAACCGTCCGCCAGCACCAGTTCCAGCCGCGTGATCTGGGTGGCGATACCGCCGAACCGCGCGCCGGTGCCGTGCGTGCCGGTGGACACCGCGCCGGCGATCGTCTGCGCGTCGATGTCGCCGAGGTTGGTCATGGCCAGGCCGAGCGCGTCGAGTTCGCGGTTGAGCTGCCGCAGGGTGGTGCCCGCGCGTACGGTCACTTCGCCACGGTCGGCGTCGACGGAGGAGATGCCGGTCCAGCCGGTGAGGTCGAGCGCGTCCGTTTCGGCGACCGCGATCGGCGTGAACGAGTGCCCGCTGCCCCGCGCGCGCAGCCGCCGCCCGTCGACCGCCACGTTCGTGACGAGCCGGGCGATCTCGGCGACGTCGCGGGGCGTGTGCACCCGGCCGGGCTCGGCCGTGGCGGTGCCCGCCCAGTTGGTCCACCGGTTCATGAGGTCTCACCTGTTCGAGTTGGAGTGACGAAACCGTAGGTGAAGAATATTCGCTTTTCAACCGGGCTTGTCGTACCGTTCATGCCATGACCACGCCCAATGAGGCGGTCTATGACCAGGCCACAAAGGATCTCGACCCGCCGCTGGCCGTCATCGACCTCGACGCGTTCGACGCGAACGCCGACGACATCGTGCGCCGTGCCGCCGGCACCCCGGTCCGCGTGGTCAGCAAATCCGTCCGCTGCCGCTACCTGCTCGACCGCGTGCTGGAGCGGCCCGGCTTCGCGGGCCTGATGTGCTACTCGCTGGCCGAGGCGTTGTGGCACGTCGAATGCGGGACCAGCGACGACATCCTGGTCGCGTACCCGACGGTCGATCACGGCGCGCTGCGCAAGCTCGCGAACAGCGAACGCGCCCGCGAGACGGTCACCATCATGATCGACTCGACCGAGCACCTCGATGTCGTCGACGCGGCGGCCGGGCCGGGCCATCCCGAGATCCGGGTGTGCATCGAACTCGACGCGTCGTGGTGGCCGCTGCGCCTCGCGCACGTCGGCACCCGCCGCTCGCCGGTGTTCACCGCTCGGCAGGCGGCGGACCTGGCGAAAAAGGTGGTGGCGCGCAAGGGTTTCCGGCTCGTCGGGCTGATGGCCTACGAGGGACAGATAGCCGGGCTGCCCGACGCGACCGGCAGCCGGACGGACGCGGCGGTGCGCTGGATGCAACGCCGGTCGGCGCGGGAACTGGCCGGTCGGCGCGCCGACGCGGTGCGTGCCGTGCGCGCGGTGGCGGATCTCGAGTTCGTCAACGGCGGCGGTTCCGGCAGCATCGAGCTCACCCGCGCGGAGGCCGCCGTCACCGAGGTCGCGGCGGGCTCGGGCCTGATCGGCTCGACCCTGTTCGACGGCTACACCCGGTTCCGGCCGCGGCCCGCCGCGCTGTTCGCGTTGCCAGTTGTCCACAAGCCCACCCGTGGTATCGCCACCCTCTTCGCGGGCGGGTATATAGCGTCCGGGCCGGCCACCGAATCGCGTCAGCCGTCGCCCTTCCTGCCAGCCGGACTCAGCCTGCTCAAGGTCGAGGGTGCGGGCGAGGTACAGACTCCGGTGACCGGCAAAGCGGCCCGTGACCTGCGGCTCGGCGACCGCGTCTGGCTCCGGCACGCCAAGGCGGGGGAGCTCGCCGAGCGGTTCACCGACTACCACCTCGTCGCCGACGGACGGGTGGTGCGGACCGTGCCGACCTACCGCGGCGAGCACCAGTGCTTCGGATAGCCGTCGGTCCACATGTCCACAGGCCTGTGGACTACTCGCCGAGCCTGCTCGCGAGGTAGCCCTTGATCAGGTGTTTGGCCTCGTCGACGATCTCGCTGTCGCCCTGTGGATCGCGGTGGAAGGCCAGCTTCAGCACGGCGTCCGCGGCCTCGATGGCCACCGCCATGGCCAGCGGCAGCTTTTCCCCGGACAGCGAAACGTACTTGCGCACCAGATCGGTCAGCGAGTCCGCGATGACCTTGTTGTTGTCCCGGTCGGAGTCGAGCAGCTGACGGTCGACCACGTCGCCGAAGTGCACCTTGGAGAAGCCGGGCACCGCGCGGTGCATGTCGAGGTAGATGTCGAGCACCGAATCGACGACGTCCCACCAGTGGCCGGGGTCCTCCTTGGCGAGGCGTTCGCTGACCGCGGCCATGAACCGGTCGAGGTTGCGCTGGGTCAGCGCCTGCACGACCGCGCGTTTGTCGGGGAAGAACTGGTACAGCGAGCCGACGGCGACCCCGGCCCGTTTGGCGATGAGCGTGGTGGTCAGCGCCTCGTAGCCGACCTCGTCGATGAGTTCCGCGCTCGCGTCCAGCATCTGTTCGACACGCTTCGCGCTCCGCTGCTGCACGGGCTGGCGGCGCAGCGGGGTCGCCTGGGTCTCCGACACGTGTGCTCCTCCTGGTGCTCTGAACTGCGACTTTAGCGTGCCGAAACGCTTCCCCCCGGACGAGGGAACGGCTATTGTATGAGAAATTTTCATATTTCCCTCGGCGAAAGGTGCGCCGCCTGTGGAAAGCCCGCTCTTCCCACCCGACTTCCTCTGGGGTGTGTCCACCTCAGCCTTCCAGATCGAGGGCGCCACCGACACCGATGGCCGCGGACAGTCCATTTGGGACACATTCACCGCGGCGCAGGGCAAGATCCTCGCGGACGATCACTATCACCGCTACTCCGAGGACGTGGCACTGCTGGCCCAACTGGGTGTCGGCGCCTACCGGATGTCCTTCTCCTGGCCCAGGATTCAACCGAACGGGGTAGGAAAACCCAACCCCGCGGGACTCGGCTTCTATGACCGGCTACTCGACGAAGTGTGCGCGGCCGGTATCGCACCGGTCGCCACCGTCTACCACTGGGACACGCCGCAGGCCCTGGAAGACGCGGGTGGCTGGCTGAGCAGGGACACCGCGTACCGGTTCGCCGAGTACGCGAGCATCCTCGGCGAGCACTTCGCCGATCGGGTGAAAATGTGGATTCCACTGAATGAACCGATGGTCATGTCGATCTACGGCTACGCGATCGGCGAGTACGCACCGGGCAAAACCCTGCTCCTCGGTGCGATTCCGACCGCGCACCACCAGCATCTCGCGCACGGGCTGGCGGCGCGGGCGCTGCGGGCCGCGGGTGCGACGCGCGTCGGCACCGCCAATCACCATTCGCCGGTTTGGCCCGCTTCCGGCGATCCGGCCGACCACGCGGCCGCCGCCTGGCTGGACGCGCTGCTCAACCGGTTGTTCGCCGAACCGGTGCTGCTCGGTCGTTATCCCGACGAAATGGTGCCCCACCTGCCCGCCGGTTTCGAGGACGATCTGCCGGTCATCGCGCAGCCGCTCGACTTCTACGGCGTGAACTACTACGAGCCGCAGGCCGCGGCCGCGCCCGGCGAGGGCAGCCCGCTGCCGTTCGAACTGCGTTCGGTCGAGGGCTTTCCCCGCACCACCAACGATTCGCCGATCGTCCCGGACGGGCTGCGGGAACTGCTGGTGGATTTCCACGGCCGCTACCGCCTGCCGCCGGTGTACATCACCGAGAACGGGTGCAGTTTCGACGGCGTGCACGATCCCGAGCGCATCGACTTCCTCCGACAGCACCTGGTCGCGCTGCGCGCGGCGATGGACGCCGGGGTCGACGTGCGGGGATATTTCGTGTGGTCGCTGCTCGACAACTTCGAATGGTCCAAGGGCTACGCACCGCGCTTCGGCCTGGTGCACGTGGACTACGAGACGCAGCGACGCACGCCGAAGGAGTCGTTCCGGTGGTACCAGAAGGTAGTGAGCTCATGACCGGCACACAGCTTCCGGCCGCGCTGGCCGAGCCGACCACGCGGGTGCGACCCGGTTGGACGAGCCTGCTCTTCCTCGCGAACATCGGGCTCTGGCTCGGGATTTACGCGCCCATCCAGGTTCTGTTACCGGAACAGGCGGAGCTGCTCGACGCGGCGAACAAGGAACTCGTGTTCGGCGTCGTCACCGGAGTGGGTGCGCTTGTTTCGCTGTTCGCGAACCCGCTGGTCGGGCTCGCCTCGGATCGCACACGCTCGCGGTTCGGCCGCCGCCACCCGTGGACGATGCTCGGTGCGGTGGTCGGCGCGCTCGGACTGGTGGTGCTGGCGCTCGCCGGCAACGTCGTGGTGATGACGATCGGCTGGTGCCTGGTGCAGGCCGGGCTCAACGGGATGCTCGCGACGCTGACGTCGGCGGTGCCAGACCGGGTGCCGGTCGAGCAGCGCGCCACGATCGGCGGACTGGTCGGGATCAGCCAGATGCTCGGTACCGTACTCGGCGCGGTGGTGGTGACGGTGCTGATCACCAGCCTGCCCGGCGGGTACATCGCGTGTGCCGTGGTCGTGGTGGTGGGCGCGCTGGTTTTCGTGCTGCGGACACCGGATCTGGCGCTGCCCAAGGATTGGCGCCCGTCCAACCGCTGGCGCGACGTGCTCGCCGAGTTGTGGGTGTCGCCGCGTGAGCACCCGGATTTCCTGTGGGCGTGGGGCTGCCACTTCCTGATCAATCTCGGCAACGCGCTCGGCACGTTCTTCCTGCTGTTCTTCCTGAAGGACGCGGTGCACTACCCGGATCCGGACACCGGGCTGCTGATCATGATGGGCCTGTACGGGGTGGCGCTGGTGATCGGCGGCGTCGGGGTGGGCGCGTTGTCGGATCGCTCGGGCAGGCGCAAGCCGTATGTGCTGTTCGCGGTGCTTGTCATGGCCGCGGCGGCGTTCACGCTGACCGCGTGGCAGACCTGGCCCGCCGCACTGGCCGCGTCCCCGCTGCTGGGCGTGGGTTTCGGCGCGTACTGGGCGGTGGCGCTCGCGATCCTCACCCAGGTGCTGCCCGCCGCCCAGGACCGTGCGAAGGATCTTGGCGTGATCAACATCGCGAACCTGTTGCCGCAGGTGATCGCCCCGCTCGCGGCGACGGTGATCCTCGCGGACCTGGGTGGCTACCGAGGCCTGTTCGCGGCGTCGGGCATCGCGACGCTCGCCGCGGGTCTGCTGATGGCGCGGGTGCGGGCGGTGCGTTAAACGCCTTGGAGCGATTGGGCGACGGCGGCGAATCCGTGCTCCAGCATCACGGCCTCGTACTGGTGGACAGCATCGAGCAACCCGTTTTCGTTCGTGGCGTCACGCCGGGCGAGAAGGGGCGTCGTGCAGCGCGAGGAGAGGCGTCGTGCAGCGCGAGTCGAGGGTTCCGTGCGGCCGAGTCGAGGATTCTGAGCGGCCGAGTCGAGGGTTCTGAGCGCGCGAGTCCAGCGTTCGGGGTGCGCGAGTTGGGCGTTCGGGGTGCGCGAGTTGGGCCTTCGGGGTGCGCGAGTTGGGCCTTCGGGATGTGCGAGCCCGGGACCGTGCTCGGGTCGGGGTTTCGATGCTTGAGCTCCCCGTTTCTGGTGTCCGAGGTGCGCTTTCTGGGCCGCGGCACGGCGCGACTCGCCTCGCCGCAGGTGGGGCCTGTGCGCTCTTCCCCGTTGGACTCTCGTTCTCGACCTCCCGAGCCCGCACGGAAGCCTCAATTCGGGCGCACGGAAGCGTCGACTCGCGCACGGAAGCGTCGACTCGGGCGCACGGAAGCCTCGACTCGCGGGGGGCCGCGGAATTCGGGAGGCGAGCGAACAGGGGTGGGCCCGCGGGCCGGTGCCGGTCGGGGGAGGGGAGTGCAACGGCACCGGCCCGCGGAGTTTCGGGGCCGCCTAGCGGCGGGGCGCAAGCCCCGTCCAGTGGGCGGGGTATGGGCGCAAGCTGCGGTCTGCAATTTCACAGCCAGCGCTCATGATGATCAACATAGCGTCCGATTGGGTGATTCGCTAGGGGGTGGGCCTACCTTTTTTCGATTAATCCGCGAGTGGTCAGTGGGTCGCGACCTGCGGGATAAGCGCGTGCCGGCCGGTGGCCTCGGCGCTGCGGGTCTGGGTCGGTACCGCCGCGGACGACCGCCGGGTGGCGCGGCGCAGGTCCCGCTGCGGGGCGAGTCCGCCGGCGACCAGGTGCTCGTGCGCGACCTGCCATACCGAGCACGGCGCCTTGCAGCGGTGCCACCGGGTCGAGCAGGTCGGGCAGTCACCACGCTCGTCGGGCTCGTGCTTCTCGAGCATCGCCCGCCAGCCCTCGGTCAGCCGGGGCAGCTCGGAGCGGGCCACCGACACCAGCGACTGGGCATCCGCGCGGGTGGCGAGGTCGGCGAGCATGTCCAGCCGCTCCCAAACCGCGTCGCGGAGGACCTTCCCTAGGATCTGATCCACGGAGAACTCACCGTCACCTTTCCGTAAGCTTCGCGGCTTCGTTGAGCGCCGCTCGCAGCTGGCCGAGCTGGCCGGCCGTCAGCCGGGCGGTCTCACCGGGCGGTCCGACGAGCACCACCTGGTCGTCCTGCACGAGCACGGTCACGCACCGCTCGCGATTGATCATGTCGCCGCACTGCACGCGCCACACCAGCTGACCGCCTTCGTACCGGCGCACCTGCGCGGCGCGCGGGTCCGTCACGGCGGGCACCGCCGAGCGGGCCGCCAGGCCGGCGTGACCGGAGGGGCGCACGGGGCCCCGCGTCGCCTGTGCGGTCGCACGTGCTGCCGGGATCGAGTCCAGGAACTCCACCGCGTCAACTCCGCTCTGTCGGTTCGGGTCTTGCATGTCGCGTCTGTCGTTGCTCTGTGTGATCGCGGGCAGTGCCCGCTCGCTCACGGAGAACTGACATCTAGATTGCGGTGAACCAGAGCGGAAGAGAAGCCGAACCGCCGTCATAGCGGCGACCGGCTCGGGTTCCACGGTAAACGGTCGGGATAGTTCGGTCCGGCCGATCAGACTCGGCAAACGGCGTTTCGCGCGGTTGAATGGGTAAGCCTACGCTGCGAATCGACGCCCAAGGTGGACTGTGAGGGGGCGCAATATGGACGCCAGTAGCGCTGCGGATGCCCGGCAGGGGCACCCCATTTCTGCTGATGTCTGGGAGAAGCGCGAGATGCGCGAGGCACTGGCCTCGCGCGACGTCAGCGCCGTCTACCGCAACCTGCGGAAGGAAGGCATCTCCCAGCGGCAGATCGCCGCGCTGACCGGGCAGTCACAGTCCGAGGTGTCGGAGATCCTCAAGGGCCGCCAGGTCATGGCCTATGACGTGCTGGCCCGGATCGCCGACGGCCTTGGCGTCCCCCGTGGATACATGGGCCTCGCCTACGACGAGGCCACCGAGATTCAGGTCGTCGGCGCCGCCGACGAGCAGCAGGCTGAGGAGGACGAGTCCGTGAAACGGCGGAACTTCCTCGCGCATGCCGCCCAGGTCACGATGGGGGCGGCGGTCTTCGGATCGTCCCCGCAGGCCTGGGGGGCGAGCCCCGCGAGGACGCCGGCACCGGGGCACATCGGGATGACCGACGTGCGCCAGGTGGAGGCCGCGACCAGGGCGTTGCGGGCACTCGATTACCAGTACGGCGGCGGTTTCTGCCGCGACGCCGTGGTGGCGCAGCTGTCCTGGGGGCAGCAGATGCTGGACTCGTCGGCGACCAGCCCGGTCAAGTCCAGACTGTTCGTGGCACTCGCCGACCTGCACAGCCTCGCGGGCTGGACGTCGTTCGACACCGGACTGATGGACTCCGCCCGCGGCCACTTCGCGAACGCGCTGGAACTGGCCAAACAGGGCGACAACAACCCGCTCGTGGCGAACATCCTGTACCGGATGGGCCGCGTCTATCTGCATCAGGAAGCCCCGAACGACGCGCTGAAGCTGTTCCAGCTCGGCCAGATCGCGGCACAGGAGTCCGGTTCGGAGCTGGCCATCGCCGTGCTCGCGGCCAACCAGGCCTGGGCCTACGCGATGATGGAGAACGAGGAACAGGCGTTCAAGCTGCTCGGGCTGGCCAAGGACGAGTTCGCCCGTGCGAACCTCGCCGAGGCCGAGGACTGGGTCAAGTTCTTCAACGAGACCGACGTCTACGCGATGATCGGCACTGTGCACACGGTGCTCGCGCGGCAGGTGGACCTCAAGCACACCAAGTACGCGATTCCGGCGCTGACCAGGGCCGTCGGCGACTACGGCGAGGACATGCAGCGCAGCAAGACGTTCAACCTGAGCGCACTGGCCACCAACCACCTGCTCGAGGGCGATATCGACCACGGGGCCAAGGTGGGCAGGGCGGCGCTCGCGGCGGCCGAGGGCCTCAAGTCGGCGCGGGTGAAGGACCGCATGATGCCGCTGAAGGAAGAGGCGGACAAGCGCAAAAACAACCCGGACGCCCGCGACCTGGCCGAGCGGCTCGGCAGTTTCTACGCCGCCTGACCGGATACAGTCGTGGGGGCAGAGCGGTGACCACCGAGAACGCTCGCCGCAGGCGCCGCGAACGCGGCGGCCGCGCCCCTGGGTTCCGGGTCGAAGCCGCCCCCGGCCGCCGTGGTCGTCAACGCGCTCGGGAAAGGTGCGCGAACCTGCCTGCCGCGACCGCCGAGGGGCGGTTCACCAGGGAAAAACTCGACGAGGCGCTGGCATCGACCTGTGCGCTTCTCGGGCTCGACCACCGCGACGCGCGGCTGCTGAGGTTCACCAACAACGCGGTCTACGCGCTGGCGAGCGCGCCCGTCGTGGTGCGCATCGTCGGTTCCCGCACGCTGCGGCACCGGGTGGCGAAGGTGGTCGCGGTCGCGCGGCATTTCGAGCGGCACGGTATCCCCGCGATCCGCTTGCTGCCCGGCGTGGACCAGCCGCTGCACGTCGGCGAGCACGTGGTGACCGTGTGGAAGTACGTCGAACCGGCCGTTCGTCGCGCGACCGCCGCCGACCTCGGCAGGCTGCTGCGCCGCGTGCACGACCTGCCCACGCCCGCCGACGTGCCGGAGTGGGCGCCGCTGGCGGATGTGCGGGCCAGGGTCGCCGACGCCGAGGAACTCGATGCCGGCGACCGGCGGTTCCTGCTGCGCCGCTGCGCGGAGGTCGAGGCCGCCCTCGGTGAGCTGGAGTTTCCGCTGCCCAAGGGCCTGCTTCACGGCGACGCGCATCCCGGCAACGTGATCGTCGGGGCGGATGGCCCGGTGCTGTGCGATTTCGACTCCGCGAGCATCGGGCCGAGGGAATGGGACCTGACGCCGCTGGCCGTCGGCCGTGAGCGGTTCGGTGACCCCGCCGGCCGGTACCGGATGCTGGCCGACACCTACGGCTTCGACGTGACGACCTGGGACGGGTTCGACGTGCTCAGGGCCGCGCGGGAGCTGAAGCTGACCACCAGTGTGCTGCCGATCCTGCGCAGCCATCCCGAGGTGCGTGACGAGCTGCGGAAGCGGCTCGACGACCTGCGCTCGGGCCGGCAGCACGGTTCCTGGGCCCGGTATCGCTGAATCCGTGACATTCGCCGACGTTTCGTGACCGCTTGTCGTTTGTGCATCTGCACGTGCATTGAGTAATAAATTCGGCTCGACTAGTCACCCCGGAATGGGCGAACCGTCACTCGCAGGGTGCAACTTGCAGCTACGCCACGTTATGAGGTGGGGGCTCGGGTCAGCACGACCGCGAAGCCGAACGCCAGCCCCATCACGGTGAGCTCCAGGCTCGCCCACATCGCCAGCGCCGTCGGCTCGTGCCGCATGATCCTCGGCATCAGCCGCCACCGCAGGTACGCGCCCAGCACGCCGATCGCGGCCGCGCACAGCATCTTGAGCAGCACGAGCCTGCCGTAGGGGGTGCCGAACAGGCCCTGCCAGAACCCGATGGTCGGGTTGACCAGAATTTCCACACCCGCGTTGAACAGGCCGGTCAGCACGGTGAGCACCAGGCACAACGTCGCGAGCTTGGAGAACCGGGGCAGCGCGTAGGCCAGCAGCGTCCGGTTCCTCGCGAGCAGTACCCCCATCGCACCGAGGCCACCCGTCCAAGCGACCGCGCCCATCACGTGGAGTTCCATCGAGATCATCGTGTAGTCGTGGAAGTTCCAGTTCGACGCGTGCCCGGTGACCGGCAACGGGAGCAGTGCGAACAGGCCGACTCCGACCCGCACCTCGGCGGGCACCTTCTCGCCGTGCCGCAGCGCGAGCACGCCGAGCACGGCGTGGGCCAGTGCGAGCCCGGCGACCGCGAGCAGCGCCTTGCCCGCGCCGATCTGCACGACGTAGTCCCAGATGTCGCCGAAGCCGATCGTCGAGCGGCCGGGCCGGAACTCCGCGGTCTGCAGCACCAGCGTGACCAGTGCGGCGACCGCCCACAGCAGCGCGCTCCCCACCGCGGCCGGGCGGGCGATGGCGAGTACCGGTTCGGTCAGTTTCGGCCGGTCGTAGCCGACCAGTACGGACAGCAGTGCGAGCCCGACCGTCGTGACGGCGGCGAGGTCGAGGACCACGCGGACGACCGGGATCGCGACCGAGACCACCTCGCTCGTCTGCGCCACCCCCGGCACCGGCGCCGTCGCGGTGAGCGCGACGCCGATCAGCACCCCCGCGAGCGCGGCGGTGACCGAGGTGACCACGGGCGGGTAGTGGACGCGCGAGGTGGCCCCGCTGGCTGTCATTGCTCCGCGTTCCTGCCCATCCGCAACGCGACCGTCAGCCCGACACCGAGCAGCACGACGGCGCCGACGATCCACACCCAGACCGGCACGCCGCCGCCACCGGAGTCACCGGACTGCGCGGCGGCCCCGGTCGCGGCGTTGGCGGTGGCCGGGGTGCCGGTGCCCGCCTTGGTGAGGGTGAACGTGTACTCGCCCTCGACCGCGTGCCCGTCGGCGGAGAGGATCCGGTAGCCGACGGTGTAGGTGCCTGCCGGGCAGAGCGGCCGCACCGGTGCGGAGATCACGTTGCTGTTGATCTCCACGGTG
>Ga0164243_10010026_pt1 | contig 13669 bp, 7 predicted proteins | sample OricompcompostOP_FD_108781 | JGI IMG/M metagenome (GOLD analysis project Ga0164243, IMG submission 108781) | Organic Plus compost microbial communities from Emeryville, California, USA - Original compost - Organic plus compost (OP) | ecosystem: Engineered > Solid waste > Mixed feedstock >... | reverse complement strand
TTAGGCTCCCAGACGGCTTCACAACCTATCAGCCTGGAAGCCCTGGAACAGATCCAGGTGAACATTTCACCCTACGATGTAAGACAGGGAGGGTTTTCCGGAGCAGGTATCAACAGCGTTACAAAAAGCGGTACCAATACTTTTAAAGGTACTGTTTATACTTACATTCAAACACCCGGTTTGCAAGGCCTGAAAGCCGGAACCGCCACGGTTCCGAAGCCGGATTTCAACTACAACCTCCGTGGTTTCTCAGCCGGCGGCGCTATCAAAGCTAACAAGTTGTTCTTCTTTGTAAGCGCCGAGCAGGAAAGGATCTCAGCGCCTGCAACCAGCCTGGTTGCCAACAGGCAAGGCGGTACTCCCGGCGGAAACGTTTCACAGGCCAGTGCAGAAAAACTGGATGAACTGAAAAAATTCCTGATAGATAAATTTGGCTACAACCCCGGCGATTATGAAGGTTATACCTATCATACCCAAAGCGATAAGATAACCCTGAAATTAGACTGGAACGTAAATGCGAACAATACATTTACTATCAAATATAACTACCTGAAATCCGCCAAGGATATACCCGCCAGCAACAGCGGCGCACCAGGCGGAGGCGCCGTTGGAAGCGGGCGCCAGCCAAGCGCCACAGGCCTTCCATTCAGTGGCAGCGGCTACACCATCAACAACAACTTCAACATCTTTATTGCTGAATTAAATACACGTATAGGCAACCGCGCTTCCAACAAACTGCAGGTTGGTTACTCTGCCCTGCGCGACTTCAGGAAAGCGTTGTCGGAAAAGGAATTCCCGATGGTAGATATCATGAACGGGCAAGGCGCCAGCTATACCGCGTTCGGTTATGAGCCATTTACCTATAACAACAAACTGAATACAGACGTATTCCAGTTGTCCGACATCTTTACCATGTATAAAGGCAAACACGAGATCACGATAGGTACGCAGAACTATTATAAAAAATTCCTGAACGGCTTTGCACCTAACTATATGGGCAACTACAGGTATAATACGTTGCAGGATTTTTATAATGCCGTAAACAACAAAGAAGCGAACGCCGTAAGGTATGCATTGTCTTACACTACAACCAAAGACGGCTCATTCCCTTATGCCAAAATAAACATGCTGGAACTGGGCGCGTTTATCCAGGATAAATGGAATGCTACCAATAACTTTACCCTGACCTATGGTTTACGTATAGACCTGCCAGTTATAGGCAGCACTTTCGACACCAACGAAGCGCTGACGAAACTTACTTTCCGGGATGGCGTAAAAGTAGATGTTGGGCAGGCGCCTAAAACCACGCCACTGTTTTCTCCCCGCGTTGGTTTCAACTGGGATATCACAGGCGATGGCAAAACGCAGCTGCGGGGCGGAGCCGGTTTATTTGCTGGCCCTCCTCCGGGCGTATGGTTAAGTAACCAGGCAGGAAACAATGGGGTGCAGTTCGGCTCATTTGCCGCGCAGGTCGACAAAGATCATTCAACCATCCCGTATGTGTTCAACCCGAATGCTGATACTTACCGCGATAAATCAGGCAATTTATCTACCCAATACAACATTGCGGTAACAGATAAAAACTTCAAATATCCGCAGGTGATGAAAGTGACCCTCGCTATTGACCGCCAGTTGCCTTTAGGTATCATTGCTACCCTGGAAGGTAACTATTCGAAAGACATCAATGCCGTTTACTTTCAGAACATCAACCTGCCATCCGACGGCTTCCGCCTGGAGAATACTCCGGATAACCGTATCCGTTATAACTCCAGCAAAATATACGGAGCCGGTACCAGCCTGGATAATCCCAACATCAGCGATGCTATCCTGATGAAAAACACCAGTAAGGGTTACTCCTACTTTGCAACCCTGCAGCTGCAAAAAACCACGCCGCATTTCTACGCCAGCGCTGCTTATACTTACAGCAAATCAAAAAGCGTGAACGACGGAGGCAGTATTGCACAGAGCAACTGGCGCGATCGGCCGGTGACCGGCGATCCCAACGCCAATGTGCTGGGCTACTCCAACTACTATTTGCCTCACCGCGTAGTGGTAGCTGCTTCTTACCGCTTCACCTGGGCTAAGAATTTTGCCACCTCCTTTGGTATGTTGTATGAAGCTGCGCCCAGCCTGAACGGGTTATACAACACAACCTCCTATACTTATAACGGCGATCTGAATAATGATGCGGCTAACGGGAATAATGACCTGATCTATATTCCAAGGAATAAAAATGAGATCGTGCTGGTGCCGGTAGGGTACAGCGATAAGGCTTTTGATCCTGCCACGAATGCAGATAAACGCACAGCAGACATCATCTGGAACCAGCTTGATAACTTCATCAAGCAGGACCCTTACCTGAGTCGTCACCGCGGCGAATATGCAGAACGCAATGCCGTAGCGCTGCCATTCTCTAAACGGATGGATGTGAATATCACGCAAGACATCTTCGTGTATACGGGCAAAGACAAAACCAAGCATACATTGCGTATCAGCTTCGATATTATCAACTTCGGCAATTTGCTGAACAGGAGATGGGGTATTTCCAAAGTGCCGAATATGCCGTCATTCCTGAAGTATGAAGGGCAATTGAGAGATGCGGCTGGCAAAGCTACCAATACGCCTGCGTTCTCGTTCCCTTACCAGGATGCAGCTAACCAGATCCCGCTTACCAATTCGTGGAGAGATAATACCAATACTATTTCCCGCTGGCAGGGACAGATCGGTATCAGGTATATGTTCAACTAACTTCTTCCGATATACATAAAACAAAAGGCATCTCTGTCAAATAGAGATGCCTTTGTTTTTTCCAGTTTTTAAGAAAATATTTGAGCAAACACAATTTTATTTTTCAGCAGCCGTTTTATTAGAAAAGCTGTACTATTCTATCTCTCTCCCCTAATTAAAAGAAGTCTTTTATTTGCCGGCCATGAATTGGCTATAAAAAAAAGACCTGCAAGCTAAAAAACCCGCAGGTGTTCATAACCTATGCCAACTTTAGAGTAATCGTTAGAATTCAAACGTTATTGATGAGCCCGAATTCTATAATATTTTTGAGTTATGTACTTTCTTTTGTTTGTGTGCGTCTGTATAGATAACATAACACAAAATGTATTTGTTCAAAAATTGAGAAAAAATTTTTCCCTCTTGAACTCCTTTGTGTTACCCTATCTCCATTCAACCGCTACAATATTACTTACGAACACATATTTTCTTTGGATTTACAAAAATGAAAAAAAATAAAAAAAAATATTATTATTTGTTTTTTTTATATATAACCAAATGTTTACTTGATTTCCTGGCAAACTTCGACCAGAACCCCGTTCGTGGATTTGGGGTGCAGAAAACAGATAAGTTTATTGTCTGCTCCCTTCTTGGGTGATTCTTGTAGCAACAAGAATCCTTCTTTCTTCAACCGTTCCATTTCTTCATAAATATTCTCCACTTCGAACGCGATATGATGCATGCCTTCTTTTTGTTTTTCAAGAAAACGGGCTATAGCGCTGTCGGGCCCGGTAGCTTCCAGCAGCTCTACTTTAGTATCGCCCGACCGGAAGAAAGCCGTTTTTACTTGCTCGCTTTCCACTATCTCTTCCTTGTAACAGGGCGTATTCAGCAATTTTTCAAATAACGGGACCGATGCGGACAACGACTTTACAGCTATACCAATATGTTCAACCTTCAGCATAATGCAGATTTTTCAGTGATGAGTAAGTATCCGGCAAAGCCGGTGTATTACGGTAAAAGTAAAACCTAAATCGTAAATTTGAGCGGATAGACCAATGCCATATGTTTCAACAACCAGTGTACCTCGACAATAACGCTACTACAGCTTGTGATCCAAGAGTAGTTGAAACGATGTTGCCATACTTTAGCCAGCTTTATGGTAATGCCGCAAGCAGAAGCCATGCCTATGGCTGGGCGGCGGCGGAAGCAGTAGATTATGCAAGAGAGCAGGTAGCCAGCCTGGTAGGCGCTGTCAAACAGGAAATCATCTTTACATCAGGAGCTACTGAAGCCATCAACCTGGCCATTAAAGGGGTATATGAAATGTACGCCGGTAAAGGCAATCATATTATTACCGTGTCTACTGAACACAAAGCGGTGCTGGATACCTGCAGTCATCTCGCCAGGAAAGGCGCCAGCATTACCTGGCTTCCGGTAAAGGCAGATGGATTGATAGATCTGCATGAACTGGAAGCAGCCATTACGCCTAAAACCATCCTGGTTTGCGTCATGTATGCCAACAACGAAACAGGGGTTATCCAGCCGGTAGAGGAGATCAGCGCTATTGCCCGCAAACACCAGGTGATCTTTATGTCGGATGCCACGCAGGCGGTAGGCAAGATCCCCGTTAATGTGCAAACTTCAGGGATAGACCTACTCGCTTTAAGCGCTCATAAATTTTACGGTCCTAAAGGCGTGGGTGCATTATACGTTAGGCGGAAAGACCCGCGGGTGCGGCTTGCAGCACAATTAGACGGCGGCGGTCATGAAAGAGGAATGCGTTCAGGAACCCTGAATGTGCCGGGCATTGTAGGCTTGGGAAAAGCCAGTGAACTGGCAATGATGGAGATGGAAGAAGATATCAAAAGGATATTGCCGCTCAGGGATAAACTCGAAAATGCACTATTGCAACTGGAACAAACATATAGGAACGGGCACCCGGTTCACCGGTTACCGCATACCTGCAATTTATCGTTCAGCTACCTCGAAAGCGAGGTGCTGATGATGACGTTCAACAAAAAAATCGCCCTTTCTTCAGGATCTGCCTGTACTTCCGCCTCCATGGAGCCCAGTCATGTATTGAAAGCCATGGGCTTAAGCGATGAAATGGCCTATGCCTCCCTCAGGTTCGGATTAAGTCGTTTTACTACCGAAGAAGAAATAGATTTTGCTATCCAGACAATGATCGAAGGGGTAAATGAGTTAAGAAATAGGAGCATTGCCTGGGAATTGTACAAAGATTCCCTATCTTAAAAGCTATTCACGAATAGCTATATTTGTATCTTTATGAATCCTAATACATAACTGTTCATGCTAGCCATCTTTAAGAAAGAGATCCATCAATTCTTCAGCACTGTCACGGGCTATGTAGCCATCATACTTTTTTTACTGGCTAACGGACTGTTTTTATTTGTATTCCCGGAAACCAGCCTGCTGGACACAGGATATGCCAACCTGGACCCTTTGTTTAATCTGGCTCCCCTTATTTACCTGTTGCTCATCCCTGCTATTACCATGAGAAGTTTTGCAGATGAATTCAAAACAGGAACAATGGAATTGCTCAGCACCAAACCTGTGAGCAGCTGGGAGATCGTAATGGGAAAGTTCTGGAGCAGTCTTTTAATCGTCATCATCTCCCTGGCGCCTACATTAGTTTATTATATTGCTGTAAGAAGTTTGAGCGTAGATGTTCAAACGCTGGACAATGGCGGCATTGCAGGGTCTTATATCGGTCTTGTTCTGTTAGGCGCTACATTTACAGCTATCGGCATCTGGTCATCCTCCTTAACAGCCAACGCTATGATAGGATTTCTTATAGCGTTGTTCACCTGCTTTATTTTATACAACGGCTTTGACGCATTAAGCAAGATCCCTGCATTCACCGGGGGGATCGACTACTACCTGCAAATGGCCGGCATCAAATTCCATTACGCATCTATCAGTCGCGGCGTGATAGACACCCGGGATATTATTTATTTCATCAGTGTGATCGGTTTAATGCTCTATCTCACTAAACTATCATTACAAAGAAGGCTTTGGCAAAAAGGATAAAGCAACAAACAGCATGGCTACAAGAAAAAAATATATACAACGCGCAGTTGCCATAGTAGGGTTACTGATAGTTATCAACATTGCGGCTGCCTATGTTCATACCAGGTGGGACCTGACTGCCGAGAAACGATATACGCTCACGCAACATACTAAGCAAATGCTCCGGCAGTTGGATAGTCCTGTTACTGTTGAAGTATTTCTAAAGGGAGAATACCCTGCCAGTTTCCGCCAGTTGGCACAGGCTACCTCTGATCTGCTGGAAGAGTTCCGGGAATACGGCAGGCAGAATTTCAGCTTTGTTTTTGTCAATCCGGGGCAGGGATTATCAGACTCGGCGCGCATGAAATTCCTTGGTGAGTTGACTGCACAGGGCATCATGCCTTTTAATATGAAAGTGCAGCAGGACGGCAACCAGGGATTTGCAGAACAACTGATCTTCCCCGGCGCTTTAGTGAAATACAAAGACAAAACCATTGGCGTGAACCTGCTGAAAAGCCAGGGAGGACAGGATCCTATGCAGGCGATGAGCAATTCGGAATCGTTGCTGGAATACCAGTTCTCCAATGCTATTTCCAAACTGATGGAAAAAGAAAAACCATTGGTCGGTTACATGATGGGACATGGAGAGTCGCTGGGCATCGAGGTATACGATGCGCTAACCACTTTGCAGAGCAGCTATGCGCTGGATACGCTTACATTGCAATCCACTCCTTTTATTCCCCACGATTTTGATCTTATTTTATTTGCCAAACCTTCTTCTGCATTCAGTGAAACAGATAAACTGAAGATCGATCAGTATGTGATGAATGGAGGCAAGGTGCTTTGGTTCATAGACGAATCGGGAGCAAGCATGGATAGTTTGCATAAGCAACCGGAGTTCTTTGCATTTGATCAGCAGTTGAACCTGGAAGACCTGCTGTTCAAATATGGCGTGAGGATCAACCAGAACCTGATAATGGATCTGCAGAGCGATGTAGTGCCGTTGGTTGTTGGCAATATCGGCAACCGGCCGCAGATACAGCCAGTTCCATTTCCTTTTTTCCCGCTGCTGATGCCGACCAAAGCGCATCCTATCGTTAAAAACCTGGACCTGGTACTGAGCAGGTTTGTAAGTTCTATTGATACGATCCGGACAGATGGTGTCAGGAAAACAATATTGCTGACATCAGGACGTAACAGTAAATTAACGCGGCTCCCTGCCCAGATCAGCTGGGATATAGTGAAAGTGCAGCCTAACGTGCGGGAATACCGGCAACAATATTTGCCTACGGCTGTTTTGCTGGAAGGAAAATTTTCTTCCCTGTTCAATCATCGCCAGGACCCTGCAGCGGTGAAAGCTTTGGAACAGGCTTCCGGCAAGCCTTTCAGGGGAACGGGAACCGACGATGGCAAGATGATAGTGGTAAGTGATGGCGATCTGATCGCCAATGCAGTATCGCGGAAAGATGGACCATTGCAGATGGGGATCAATGAATTTAATCCCGGCTTCGCCTTTGCCAATAAAGAGTTTTTCCTGAATTGCCTCGAATACCTTAGCGGTAATGCCGGCATTATGGAAGCAAGAAACAAAGAATTAACAGTGCGCTTGCTGGATGCAGAAAAAATTAAGAAAGAGAAAACCAAGTGGCAGGCAATCTGTTTCCTGGTACCGATCGGGCTGATATTATTATTCGCAATGATATTTCAATTTGTGCGCCAGCGGGCTTATGCGGGAGAGATAAAGTAAAAGATATCCCTCCCCGTGCAAATTTGAATTCCTATCTTTGCCATTCATTTAAACCTGACAGTAACCATGACACCTACTCAATGGACCTATCTGATATTCGTTATTGTGATAGTGCTCGCATTGGTGTTTGATCTGGGTTTATTCAGTAAGAAAAATACTAAGACCACTATCAAAACGGCGTTGTGGCAAAGCATTTTCTGGGTAGGTTTATCTGTGCTCTTTTTTGGGTTCATGTGGTACGAAGATGGCTCTGAAACCGCTATCAACTTTATGAGTGCTTATCTGATGGAGAAATCGCTCTCGATGGATAACATCTTCGTATTTATTCTCATATTTGGATTCTTTAATGTAAAAGAAGAATATTACTCCCGCGTATTGCTTATAGGAATATTACTTGCCATTATCTTTAGAGCAATATTCATCAGCGTTGGTGTAGTACTTATCAAACAATTTGAGTGGATCCTCTACTTGTTTGGCGTGTTTCTGGTGTATACGGGGTATAAGATGTTCAGAACAGATGAAAACGCCGAATTCAAGCCGGAGGAGAACATTGTATACAGGTTCATGAATAAGCACCTGCGGATAACATTAGAAGATCCGAAAGGCCGGTTCCTGATCCGGCGGGATAATAAAAATTACCTGACTTCTTTATCATTGGTAGTGGTAATGCTGGCGGTAACAGATATTATCTTCGCGCTGGATTCTATCCCGGCCGTATTCGCCATATCGCAGCAACCGGTAGTAGTATATACTTCCAATATTTTTGCGGTACTGGGACTTCGGTCCTTGTTCTTTTTACTGAGGGGGGCAGTAGATCAGTTCGACTATCTGCCAAAGGGCATTGCAGTTGTGCTTGTTTTCATAGGATTGAAAATGCTGGCAGAACCATTTATACATATTCCCGTATATGTATCACTTTTAGTGATCGTAGTAAGTTTGACGGGGTCCATTATTTATTCCCACTACCATCAGAAAAAAGAATTAATTGAACCTGAAGAGAAGTAAACAGTGAAAGATGCAATGGTTAGTTGCATTATTCATTAAGTGATTATTCAAACCTGATTAACGTGTATAACGCAGCAAGTATCAGCAAAACCCTGAAAGGGGAATTGTTGCAAGAGACTGGATTTCCTGAGATCGAGCATCTTTTATTAGACAGCAGAAAGCTTAGCTTTCCTGAAACCAGCCTGTTCATTGCGTTGGTGAGCTCGCGACGTAACGCACACCAATTTATTGAAGAGCTGTATCGTAAAGGCGTGAGCAACTTTGTGATCAGCGAACCGGTGCCGCTTGAGAATTTTCCGAAAGCCAACTTTATTCTTGTAAAAGATACCCTCCATGCATTGCATACGCTGGTAGCTTTTCATCGCCAACAATTCCACATTCCGGTGATCGGCATCACCGGCAGCAACGGTAAAACCATCGTAAAAGAATGGTTGTTCCAACTGCTGGAAAAAGATTACAACATTGTCAGAAGCCCCAAAAGCTATAACTCGCAGATCGGGGTGCCCCTTTCCGTGTGGCAAATGAAACCCGAACACCAGCTGGCCATTTTTGAAGCCGGCATCTCCCAGCCGGGAGAAATGGTGAACCTGGAAAAGATCATCCGGCCTACCATCGGCATCTTTACCAATATCGGGGAAGCGCATAGTGAAGGCTTCTTAAATATTCGCCAGAAAATCAACGAAAAGCTCGTTCTTTTCGCAAAAAGTGACATTTTAATCTATTGCAAAGACTACCTCGCCCTTAACGAATGCGTACTTTCTTTCCACAGCCAGGTAGGCAACGGACCAAAACTATTCTCCTGGTCCCGTAAAACAGATGCCGACCTGCGGATCGTAAACGTGGAAAAAGCAGAGGATCATACCCGGATAGACGCGCTTTATCACCAGGAGCCGCTGCATTTCTCCATACCGTTCGTGGATGAAGGCTCTATAGAAAATGCTATTCACTGCGTAGCCCTGATGCTGCACCTGGGAAAAGAACAGGCAGTGATACAGCAACGTATGGACCAGCTGAGCAACGTGGCGATGCGCCTGGAAATGAAGCAGGGCATCAACAATTGCTCGGTGATCAACGACAGCTATAACCTTGATCTGGGCTCCCTCACCATTGCGCTCGACTTCCTTCAACAGCAACAGCAACACGCTACACGCACCGTTATCCTCAGCGATATCCTGCAAAGCGGTAAAAGCGATGCCAGCTTGTATGAAGAGGTAGCAGACCTCTTGCAGAAAAAAGGGATCAACAGGTTAATTGCTATCGGGAAGAATATAGCCCGCGAGAAAAAAAGTTTTCAACAGGTAGAAGGACTGAAAACACAGTTCTTTGCAACAACCGACGAATATATACAGCAGTTCAATTCGGATGATTTCCAGAATGAAACCATACTGGTAAAAGGTTCCAGGGTGTTTCAATTTGAGAGGATAGGAAAGCTGCTGGAGCAAAAAGCGCATCAGACCATCCTGGAGATCAATCTTTCAGCTATTTCCCACAACGTAAAGGTTTACCAGTCTTTACTGAAACCGGATACCAAGCTAATGGCCATGGTGAAAGCGTTCTCCTATGGCAGCGGCAGTTTCGAGATAGCCAACCTCCTGCAGTTCCATGGCGTCGATTACCTGACGGTAGCCTATGCCGACGAAGGCGTGGAGCTGCGCAGGGCAGGCATTACCATGCCCATCATGGTGATGAACCCCGAACCGGCCAGTTTCGACGCGATTTTGCAATGGCACCTGGAACCGGAGATCTATTCCATGCAGATACTGACCCAGTTTATGGAAGAAGTAACAGCAACAGGAAAAAGTGAATTCCCTGTTCACATCAAGCTGGATACAGGCATGCATCGCCTGGGCTTTATCAAAAGCGAAATTCCGGAACTGGCGCAGATCCTGACATCCACTCCATTGCTGAAGGTGCAGTCTGTGTTCAGTCACCTGGCCGCCAGCGAAGACCCGGAGAAAGACGCGCTGACGCAGAAACAAGGACGTCTTTTCTATGAAATGAGCCATGAACTGCAAAAAGCATTAGGATATACCGTAATACGACATATTGCCAATAGCGCTGCAATCAGCCGCCATCCTGATCTGCAGCTGGATATGGTAAGACTGGGGATCGGCATGTATGGCATCGATAGCAGCAAAGCAATACAGGACCAGTTGAAGAACGTCAGTACCCTGAAAACTACTATCGCGCAGCTGAAACACCTGGAAGAGGGCGATTCTGTGGGCTATGGCGCTACATGGACGGCTACCGGGCCTTCAGTTACCGCCACCGTGCGGATCGGGTATGCAGATGGGTACCCGAGAAGATTAAGCAAAGGCAAAGGCAAAATGCTGATCAAGGGCAAACTGGCGCCGGTAGTGGGTATTGTAGCTATGGATATGCTGATGCTGGATGTAACCCATATTCCGGATGTAATGGAAGGCGATGAAGTGATCGTTTTCGGAGAAGATCTGCCTGTCCAGGAAGTTGCTGAATGGGCTGAAACCATTCCCTATGAAATATTAACAGGAATTTCACAGCGTGTGAAAAGGGTATATTTCCAGGAATAATGAACTTGCAGGCTTCGACCTTTCAAATAAACCGTTATTTTTGATAAAATTTTAATATCAGTTGAAATATCGTCACGTCATATTTATCGTTGCTTTGATCCTTATAATTGATCAAACCCTGAAATTCTGGATCAAAACGCATATGTTCATGCAGCAGGAATTTATCATATTCCCTAATTGGTTCCGGATACATTTTATAGAGAATGAGGGAATGGCTTATGGACTTAAGTTCGGAGGGGATTTCGGAAAGATCTTACTGACGCTTTTCCGTTTGGTAGCTGTAGTGATAGGCTTTGTTTATATGAAGAAACTGGTGAAAGAGAAATACAACACCGGCTTGCTTGTCTGCGGCTCCCTGATCCTTGCCGGCGCTGCGGGCAACCTGATAGATAGTATGTTCTATGGCCTTATCTTCAACGACAGCGTAGGATATGAAGTAGCAAAATTCCTCCCTGCCGGCGGCGGGTATGGCAGCTTCCTTCATGGCCGGGTGGTAGATATGCTCTATTTCCCTATCTACGAAGGGTATTTGCCTAAATGGATTCCATTCAAAGGCGGTGATTATTTCGTATTCTTCCGCCCTGTGTTCAACATTGCCGATGCCGCCATTTCTGTTGGCGTTATTACCATCCTGTTATTCCAGAAGCGTTTTTTCGGACATCACCTGCAGCATAAAACTGCAGGGCAAGCGGTTTCGCAGGATCATGCAGTAGAATAAAAATATTTTAAGATAACCGGGGCGGGGCTGGCAAAAACCAGCCCCGTTTTTTATTCCAGGCATTCCGTTTCGTCAGGCCGTCTGACCATGATGATGCTAATCATCAGGTCACCTGATGCCGGCTCACGTCAGTATCAAAATTCTTTTAAACTAGATAACCATATCTTATTTTACTGGTTTTCAATATAATACACTATAATAATCTTATATAACCCTGCTTTATACACGAAGATTTTTCTTTCCGGTGCTTTGAAATAAAAAATACCCGAGGTATATTTGTCTACTAATTCTATAGACTATATGGTTTTAAAATTTACAAAGCACTTATTATCAGACCGATGTTGAGGCACCAACATCGGCAAACTCCCCTTTAAACTCAAATTTATCTTTCCAGAATCTATTTAACGTTTCACATATTATGCAAAAGTTCTTACCTATAATGGCCAGATACCTCTTTATATTGTTGGTATTTAGTCCAGCCCTCGTAAATGCCCAATTAAACGGTTCGTACGTCATACAGGGACGGATCACAGACGACCATGGCGCAGGCTTGCCAGGGGCCACTGTACAGATAAAAAACACCTCTTTTGGTACGACTACCGACAGCACAGGAAAATTTGAAGTGACTACCAACTCCAAATTCCCGCTGAAACTGGTTATCCGCCTCATAGGCTATCAACCCCAGGAATTTGAAGTAAAAAACAGTAATAGTAAACTTGCTATACAGTTATTTACTCAATCGCTGTTGGTCAACGAAGTGGTAGTTTCTGCTTCCCGCCAGCAGGAAAAGATCCTCCGCTCGCCGGTCGCGATCGAAAAACTGGACATACGGGCTTTGAAAGAAACCCCTTCTTCTACCTTCTACGATGCATTAGGCAACCTGAAAGGCGTACAGATGACCACAGCGGGTCTTACCTTCAAAGTATTCAACACCCGCGGTTTCAACGTACCTAATAACTTCCGTTTCATGCAGCTGGTAGATGGTGTGGATAACCAGGCAGCTACACTGGGCGTACCGCTGGGTAACGCCATCGGGCCAACGGAGCTCGACATCAGCAGCGTTGAAGTAACGCCAGGCGCCTCCTCTGCGCTCTATGGCATGAATGCCATCAATGGTATGTCTAACCTCATTACTAAAAATCCTTTCCAATACCAGGGCGTAAGCGTTTACCAGAAAATTGCCGTTAACCACGTAGGCGATGCAGGCGGTGCAAAACCTTTAACTGAAACGGCTATACGTTACGCACAGGCATATACAGATTGGTTTGCCTGGAAAGTGAACCTCAGCTATATGCAGGGTACCGACTGGTATGCCGACAGTCATAACGACTTCTCCCCGCAAACCAAAGCAAACCCCGACTTCCCGCAGTTAAGCGGCCCCAATAACATTGCCAACGACGCATGGAATAAATACGGCGATAACAGTAACCTGCAGGTAATAGACAAGGACGGTCGCGCTTACACCGTACACCGCACCGGTTACTGGGAAAAAGACCTGGTAGGCGATTTTACTGTAAGAAACAAAAAAGCCGACTTCTCTTTCAACTTCCGCCTGCCGCGCAAAATTGAATTATCAGCTTCTTACAGGTATGGGGAAATGGATGGTTTCTTCCAGCGTGGTAACAGGATAGGTCTGAAAGGTGTTACAGTACAAAACGCCAAGTTAGAACTGACCCATCCCGACTTTACCGTTCGCTCCTATATCTCCATCGAAAATACCGGTAATTCATACAACATGAACCCGCTGGCAGACAACCTGGAAAAATCTTTCAAACCAGACAAACAATGGCTGGCAGATTATACTAAAGGACTGAATGATGCCTTAACAGCAGGCGCCGACCTGGTAGCCGCTCACCAGGCTGCAAGGAATGCTGCCGATGCCGGCAGATGGAC
>Ga0164243_10010025_pt1 | contig 13669 bp, 11 predicted proteins | sample OricompcompostOP_FD_108781 | JGI IMG/M metagenome (GOLD analysis project Ga0164243, IMG submission 108781) | Organic Plus compost microbial communities from Emeryville, California, USA - Original compost - Organic plus compost (OP) | ecosystem: Engineered > Solid waste > Mixed feedstock >... | reverse complement strand
CCACGAAACCACGGCCGACGGCGCGCCCGTGCCGAAGGACTCCGAGACGCTCGTCGTGCTCGGGGCCACGGCCTTCTTCTGAACCCGGAGTCCCCGCATGGACATCATCCTCATCCTCGTCACCGTCGGCTTCTTCGCGCTCGCCTGGGGCTACACGCTCGGCTGCGAGCGGCTGTGAGGTTCACGCCATGACCTTCGAATACGCCGCGGGCGCGGCGCTGGCCGCCGCGCTCACCGTCTACCTCGTCTACGCCCTGCTCCGTCCGGAGCGCTTCTAGGGCCGCCCTCCGCCATGACCCTCATCGGCTGGTCTCAGATACTGCTGTTCTTCGCGCTCCTGCTCGTGCTGACGAAGCCGCTGGGCGCCTACCTCTTCCGCGTCTTCGAGGGCGACACCCGGCCCCTGCCGCGGGTGCTCGGCCCGGTGGAGCGCGTGCTGTTGCGCCTGACGGGCGCCGCGGAGCGCCGCGAGCAGACCTGGGTGGAGTACTGCGGCGCGCTGCTGGCCTTCAGCCTGGTGAGCCTGCTCATCCTCTACGGGCTCCAGCGCGCGCAGCACGTGCTGCCGCTCAACCCCCAGGGGCTGGGCGCGGTGGGCCCGGAGCTGGCGTTCAACACGGCGGCGAGCTTCGTGGCGAACACCAACTGGCAGTCGTACGCCGGCGAGTCCACCATGAGCTACCTCACGCAGATGGCGGGGCTGGCCTGGCAGAACTTCGTCTCCGCCGCCGCGGGGCTGGGCGTGGCGCTGGCGCTGGCGCGCGGCTTCACCCGCCGCCCGGGGCCAGAGGGCGCGAAGACGCTGGGCAACTTCTGGGTCGACGTCACGCGGGCCACGCTCTACGTGCTGCTGCCCATCAGCTTCGTCGTGGCGCTGTTCTTCGTGTCGCAGGGCGTGCTCCAGAACCTCTCTCCGTACCACGAGCTGACGACGCTGGAGGGCGCGAAGCAGACGCTCGCCATGGGACCGGTGGCCTCGCAGGAGGTCATCAAGATGCTGGGCACCAACGGCGGCGGCTTCTTCAACGCCAACAGCGCCCACCCCTTCGAGAACCCGACGCCGCTCACCAACCTGGTGCAGCTGCTGCTCATCTTCGTCATCCCCGCGGCGCTCACGTACACGTACGGGAGGATGGCGGGTGACCCCAAGCAGGGCTGGGCCCTGTTCGCGGCCATGTCCGTCCTCTTCTTCGCGGGCGTGTCCGCCGCCTACGCCGCCGAGTCCCAGCCCAACGCCGCGGTGGCCACCGCGCCCGTGGCGCGGGGCGGGAACATGGAGGGCAAGGAGGTGCGCTATGGCGTCCCCGCCTCCGCCCTCTTCGCCACCGTCACCACGGACGCGTCGTGCGGCGCGGTGAACGCCATGCACGACAGCTTCAACCCGCTGGGCGGCCTGGTGCCGCTGGTGAACATGCAGCTGGGCGAGGTCATCTTCGGCGGCGTGGGCGCGGGGCTCTACGGCATCCTCATCATGGTGGTGCTCGCCGTCTTCATCGCCGGGCTCATGGTGGGGCGCACGCCGGAGTACCTGGGGAAGAAGATCGAAGCCCGGGAGATGAAGCTCGCGATGCTCTACGTGCTCATCTTCCCGCTGTTCATCCTGGGGCTGTCGGCGGTGGCCTCCGTGATTCCGCAGGGCGTGTCGTCGCTCAACAACGCGGGGCCGCACGGCCTGACGGAGATGCTCTACGCGTTCACCAGCGGCACGGCGAACAACGGCAGCGCCTTCGCGGGGCTCAACGCCAACACGCCCTTCTGGAACGTCTCGCTGGGGGTGGCCATGCTCGGCGGGCGCTTCCTGATGATCGTCCCCGCGCTGGCCATCGCCGGCTCCATGGTGGGCAAGAAGGTGGTGCCGGTGGGACCGGGCACCTTCCCCACCAACGGCGTGCTCTTCACCGGCCTCCTGGTGAGCGTCGTCATCATCGTGGGCGCGCTCACGTTCTTCCCCGCGCTCTCCCTGGGCCCCATCGTCGAGCACTTCCTCGCCGGGGCTGGAAAGGTCTACTGAGCCATGAGCTCCGCATCCTCGAAGCCCGCGTCGCTCTTCGACGCCTCCCTGCTCAAGCCCGCGCTGGTGGACAGCCTGAAGAAGCTCCACCCGCGCGACGTGGCCCGCAACCCCGTCATGTTCGTGGTGTGGGCGGGCAGCATCCTCACCACGGTGCTGGTGGTGAAGGACCTGGCGTCACCGCGCGCAGACGGGGCGCCGCCGTGGTTCACCGTGTCGGTGACGCTGTGGCTGTGGTTCACCGTCCTCTTCGCCAACCTCGCGGAGGCCGTCGCGGAGGGACGCGGCAAGGCCCAGGCGGGCGCGCTGCGCAGGATGCGCAAGGACACCACCGCGCGCCGGCTCGCCGATGGCCGCGAGGAGCGCGTGCCCGCCCCCAGCCTGCGCAAGGGGGACCTCGTGGTGTGCGAGGCCGGGGACCTCATCCCCGGGGACGGCGAGGTGGTGGAGGGTATCGCCAGCGTGGACGAGTCCGCCATCACCGGCGAGTCCGCGCCCGTCATCCGCGAGTCCGGCGGTGACCGCTCCGCCGTGACGGGCGGCACCAAGGTGCTGTCCGACCGCGTCGTGGTGCGCATCGCCGTCAACCCGGGGGAGTCCTTCCTGGACCGGATGATTGGACTCGTCGAGGGCGCGGCCCGCCAGAAGACGCCGAACGAGGTGGCGCTGCACATCCTGCTGGTGGGCCTGACGGTGGTGTTCCTGCTGGCGTGCGTGACGCTGGTGCCGCTGGCGCTCTACTCGGGCGTGCCGCTGTCGGGCACGGCGGTGGTGGCGCTGCTGGTGTGCCTCATCCCCACGACGATTGGCGGCCTGCTGAGCGCCATCGGCATCGCGGGCATGGACCGGCTCCTGCGCAAGAACGTGCTGGCCATGAGCGGGCGCGCGGTGGAGGCGGCGGGCGACGTGGACACGCTGCTCCTGGACAAGACGGGCACGATTACCCTGGGCAACCGCATGGCCACGGAGCTCTTGCCCATGCCCGGCGTGCGCATGGAGGACCTGGCGGAGGCGGCGCAGCTCGCGAGCCTGGCGGACGAGACGCCCGAGGGGCGCTCCATCGTCACGCTGGTGAAGGACACCTACAAGATGCGCCCGCGCGAGCTGGCGGCGCACCACGCGACCTTCGTGCCCTTCACCGCGCAGACGCGCATGAGCGGGTGCGACCTCACGGAGCCGCGCCCGCGCGCCATCCGCAAGGGCGCGGTGGACGCCATCGTCAGGCACGTGCAGGCGCAGGGCGGCGTGGTGCCGGCGGAGCTGGCCACGGTGGCGGGCCATATCGGCGACGCGGGCGGGACGCCGCTGGCGGTGGCGGACGGCGCGCGCCTGCTGGGCATCATCCACCTGAAGGACGTGGTGAAGGGCGGCATCAAGGAGCGCTTCGACCGCTTCCGCGCCATGGGCATCCGCACGGTGATGATCACGGGCGACAACCCGCGCACGGCGGCGGCCATCGCGCGCGAGGCCGGCGTGGACGACTTCCTGGCGGAGGCCACGCCCGAGGCCAAGCTGGCCCTCATCCGCACCGAGCAGGCCAAGGGCAAGCTCGTGGCCATGACGGGCGACGGCACCAACGACGCGCCCGCGCTGGCCCAGGCGGACGTGGGCGTGGCCATGAACACCGGCACCCAGGCGGCGAAGGAGGCGGGGAACATGGTGGACCTCGACTCCAACCCCACCAAGCTGCTGGAGGTGGTCGAGGTGGGCAAGCAGCTGCTCATGACGCGCGGCACGCTCACCACGTTCTCCATCGCCAACGACGTGGCGAAGTACTTCGCCATCCTCCCGGCGCTGTTCATGGGGGTCTTCCCCCAGATTGCCCCGCTCAACGTGATGGGGCTGACGTCGCCGTTCAGCGCCATCCTCTCCGCGGTCATCTTCAACGCGCTCATCATCATCGCGCTCATCCCGCTGGCGCTGCGCGGCGTGCGCTACCGCCCGCTCGGCGCGGCGGCGCTCCTGCGCCGCAGCCTGCTCATCTACGGCGTGGGCGGCGTCATCGTCCCCTTCGTCGGCATCAAGGCCATCGACGTGCTGCTCACCACCGTGGGCCTGGCCTGAAAGGACACACCCCATGATTTCCACCCTCGTCGTCGCCCTGCGCGCCTGTGTCGTCACCCTGGTGCTCACGGGCGTGCTGTATCCGCTCGCCGTCACCGGCGTGGCCCGGGTGCTCTTCCCCCACGAGGCCCAGGGCTCGCTGGTGAAGGACGAGCAGGGCCGCGTGGTGGGCAGCGCGCTCATCGGGCAGGGCTTCACGCAGGCCGGCTACTTCCAGCCCCGCCCCTCCGCCGCCGGCGCGGGGTACGACGCGGCGGCGTCCTCCGGCAGCAACCTGGGGCCCACGTCCCAGAAGCTGAAGGACCGCGTCGCCGCGGAGACGAAGCGCCTCCTCGAGGAGAACCCGGACGCCCGGACCCCCGTCCCCTCGGAGCTGGTCACCACGTCCGCGTCGGGCCTGGACCCGCACCTGTCACCGGAGGCGGCGCGGTGGCAGGCGCCCCGCGTGGCCCGCGCGCGGGGCGTGGCGCCCGAGCGCGTGCTCGCGGTGGTGGACACCTACGTGGAGGGCCGCACCCTGGGCGTGCTGGGCGAGCCGCGCGTCAACGTGCTGCTGCTGAACCTCGCGCTGGATCGGCAGTTCGGCCGCGTCGCGCGCCCGCCGTCCCCGCCCATGGGCGCCACCGTGGGAGGCACGGGGGCGCCGTGAGGGGCGCGTGAATCACCCCGCGTCACGTGTCGCGCGTGGCTCCACCGTGACGAGGATGCGGACCATCAGCCCCCGGAAGGCGAGGAGCGGCAGCCAGAAGAGGGCGCTCGCTCCGGCGCCGAGCTCCGCGTGCCCCCGCACCGGGGCCCCTGGAGCAACCGGGGCGGGGTGAGACCAGCTCCTCCGGAGGTCCCGTCCTGCCCTCATCCGGGAGCGCGGCTCCTTCGGCTGTCCTCGTCCGATTGCAGGGAGACGCGAGTGAATCCAGGCCGGGAGTCATGGCGGTTAATTCACGAATAGCTTGATAGTCTCGATTGGGCCCCGACCCGGGTGAAGGGCGGGGTCTCTTCTGGACCAGGAGCTGCTCGTGAACCTTCCTTCGCAAAGACGCGCCATCAAGAACACGCTCGCGACCGCCGCGCTGTCGGTGGTCGTGGTGGCTTCGCTCAACTGCTCGAGCGAGGCCGAGCCGCCAGCGGGGGCGGACCGCCCATCCCTGGAAGCGGTGCCCGCCGGAGGTCCTTCCGCGTCGCCGACCGCCACCGTCGCCGGGGAGCTCTCCGTGCCGCCGCTGACGAACTGGGACCTGGCCGCGGCGCCACAGCGCACGCCGAACACGGAGATGCCGTTCGGCTTCGTCGAGAAGTTCGACACCGACAACTACACGGACATCATCTTCGAGGAGAGCCTCAATCCTCGCGCGCAGATCCTCCGGCGCTCGCACACGACGGTGAACTGCTATAGCGGCGGCTGTGCGCGGTTCGACGTGCGTCCTGGCTACCGGGCCCAGGGCGACACCGGCATCCTGCTCAATCACCAGAACGGGCAGCGCGTGAACCTGGGCTACATGATTTTCTACGGCCGTGACTGGCCCGCGACGATGGCCGGCGCGGGACACAAGCACGTGCTGGTCTACGACGACGTCTCCAACGGCGGCAGGAACATCCGCCCGATGGTGACGGAGGGGGCCTTCGAGACGTCGGCGGGCGCCTATACCTATCGGAGCTTCCGCGCGTGCAACAACGCCGCGGGCATCTGCGCCGACGAGTTCGGGGCGCACTGGCCGACGTCCTCGCCGACCCGGCAGCACGCCTTCCAGATGGAGCAGTTCCTGGAGCAGTGGCTCTACGTCGAGTTCGAGGTCGTCATCGGCGGACTCAACACGCTCTACATCTGGTCGCGCGACGGCCGCCTCCACCACCGCATCGGCTTCTGCAACGGCGTCACCACGGACGAGGGCTGGGACTGCCGCAACATCAACGTCCCCACGCAGCCGCTCGACCTCAGTCGGATCCTCGCGTACTTCGGGGATCGCCCCGACAACCCCATCACCGCGCACAGCTACGTGTTGATCGACAACATCCGGGTCGGCGACGCGTTCATGGGCCCCCCGGCGGGCTTCATCCAGGCTCCCTGAGGGGCGCTCGGAAGCGCGGCGTGCTCCTGGCCGGGGCAGTCCTGGGTCACCAGCCCCGACCAGGAGGCGCGCGGCCGTGTGCCGTCCTCGGCGGCCTGGGGCTCACCAGGTGGGGGCGGCGCGCAGCAGCAGCTCCACGGCGGCCTGGATGCGGGGCGCCTGGGTGCGGGCCTCCCGCGTGGCCAGGTGGATGCGGTTGAGGACCGGCCTCGCGGGACGCATCAGCTCGACGAGCGAGCCTCGCTGGAGCGGGCCCTCGCACAGGTAGCGGGGGAGGACCGTCACGCCCGCGCCCGCCTCCGCCAGGACCATCACCGCGCGCAGGTCGGGCACCACCGCCCGCGCGCTCCCCCGGACGCGGGTGTCGAAGCACGCGCGGAAGTAGCGCCGCAGCAGGGGCAGGTCGTCCGCGTAGGCCAGCAGCGGCGCGCGGACGAGCGCGGCTTCTCCTCCGGGGCCCTCCAGCAGCTCGCGCGGGAGCTTCTCCGCCCAGGTCGGCGCGGCCACCAGGACCAGCTCCTCGTCGTAGAGGGGCTGGTACTCGAGGCCACGCGCGCCCACCTTGCGCGACGCCACCACGAGGTCCAGCTCATCCGCGCCGAGCGCCTCCAGCAGCGGCGCCACCACGTCCAGGCGGACCTCCAGCGTGAGCCCCCGGGCGACCAGGGGCGCGAGCGCTGGCAGCACCCGCGTCGTCAGCAGCTCCGCCGGCCCTCCCAGATAGAGCGTGCCCTCCAACGCCGGGCCGCTCGCGCTCAGGGTGTCGACGAGCACGTCGAGCGCGTCGATGTGCGCGGCCGCGGCCCGGGCCAACGCGTGTCCGGCGGGCGTGGGCTCCACGCCCCGGGCCTTCCGCGTGAAGAGCGCGCGCCCCAGCCGTGCCTCCAGGGCCTGGAGCTGCGCGGAGAGGGCCGGCTGCGTGAGGTGCACCGTCTGCGTCGCCCGCGAGATGGCGCCCGCGCGATAGATGGCGAGGAAGGAGCGGAGCAGGTCCAGGTCAGCCATGGGAATTCCTATCGCTCGACGAAAGAAGCGTGATGGGTGCGCGACAGGCCCGCCTCTTACCTTGCCGCGTCATGAACGGCATCTCTTCCCTTCCTCTCATCGGACTGCTCGCCGCCCTGGTGCTCTCGGGGTGCGCCACGAACGGAGCGGCGCCGTCCGCCGCGACTCCCCGAACCCCTGGAGACGAACCCATGCGAGTCCTCATCGTCCTCACCAGTCACGACACCCTGGGCAACACCGGCAAGCCGACGGGGTACTACCTGTCCGAGCTGACCCATGCGCTGGACGTCTTCACGCGCGCGGGGCTGGAGGTGGACTTCGTCAGCCCCAAGGGCGGACGACCGCCCATGGACGGCGTCTCGCGGGACGACGCGCTCAACCGCGCCTTCCTCGATGACGCGCGGTGGACGGAGCGCCTGGGGAGCACGCTGCGTCCGGAGGAGGTCGACCCGGCGCGCTACGCGGCGCTCTACGTCCCGGGTGGACATGGGACGATGTTCGACCTGCCCCAGGACACCCGGGTCAGCGGGCTCATCGGCACCGTCTACGCGCGGGGCGCGGTGGTGGCGGCGGTCTGCCACGGCCCCGCGGCGCTGGTGAACGTGACGCTGCCGGATGGCTCGTACCTGGTCGCCGGCCGGGAGGTCTCCGCCTTCACCAACGAGGAGGAGGCCGAGGTGAAGCTCACCGAGGTCGTGCCGTTCCTGCTGGAGTCGAAGCTCATCGAGCGGGGGGCGCGCGTCACCAAGGTCGCCAACTTCCAGAAGCACGTGGTGGTGAGCGAGCGGCTCGTCACCGGCCAGAACCCCGCCTCCGCGGCCGGCGTCGCCGAGGCGACGGTGCGGCTGCTCACGTCCCGCTGACCTCGCGCCGGACAGGGCGGGCGCCTTGCTCCGCTCGCCACGTCCGGCCGTGCGGCTCGCCGCCGAGCGGGGCGCGCGGCTCACTCCAGCAGATGGAGGTCGATGGCGTCGGCCATGCGCTCGTACCCCAGGTCGTTGGGGTGCAGGCCATCCACGGTCAGCTCCGGGCGCATCGCGTCGGGGTTGGCCGGGTCTCTCAGCGCGGCCTCGAAGTCGATCACCCCGTCGAACCCGCCCCCGCCGCGAATCCACTGGTTCACGGCCTCGCGCTTCGCCTCGTTCTCCGGTGTGAAGTACGCGTGAGGTGACATGGGGGTCAGCGTGCCGCCATAGACCTTCAGGCCCTGGGCCCTCGCGCGCAGGATGAGCTGTTGGTAGGCGCCGATGATTCGCGCGGCGTCGACCTGCTGGGCCCCCTGGCCCGACCGGCCGATGTCGTTGATGCCCTCCAGGAGGATGACGGCCACGACGCCCCGCTGGGCCAGCACGTCGCGCTCGAAGCGCTGGAGCCCCCTGGGGCCATAGTCGTCCTTCAGCAGCCGGTTGCCCGACAGGCCCGCGTTGAGCACGCCCACGGGCTTCCCGCCTCGCGCCGCCAGGCGCTGGGCGAGGCGCGCGGGCCAGGAGCGCTCCTGGTCCACCGTGGCGCCCGCGCCGTCGGTGATGGAGTCGCCGAACGCGGCGACCAGGGTCGCGTCCGCCGCCGCGTCGACGTGCAGCGCGGTGAGGAAATAGAGGCTGCGCGTGGTGAGCGCGGGCTCGAAGGTCCGCGCCGCCGCCTGGTTGCCCGCCGCCGAGACGAAGGTGCGATGGGCGCCCTGGAGGTGCCACGAGATGGCGCCCGAGCGCTCGAGGAGATAGAGCGAGACCGCCACCTCCCGCTGGCCGTCGACCGCGAGCGCGACGGCATCACTGGTGGCGGTCCGTCCCGGGGGGATGCTGACGGAGGCCACGCCGCCGAAGCGGACCTCCCGGTCGGTGGCGGGGTCGATGGCCACGGCGCCGGCTCGCAAGGCCACGCGGACCGACTCCAGCCGCAGCGGCTCCAGCCCGTACTGGTTGCTCAGCACGAGCCTCACCCGAGGGCCCGCGAGCGTGGGGCGCACGAACATGCGGACCGTCTGGTTCCGGAAGCTCGGCCCCGCGGTCGCGTCGGAGGCGGCGCGGGTGGCGGAGGGGTGCATCGGCGCGGTGAAGGCGGGGAGCCAGCGCGGGGGAGTCGCCGTCGGGCGCGGCTGGGCGTCGGCGCAGGACGCCAGCGTCACGCCGGCCACGACGACGAGCATCAGGTGGGACGCGCTCCCCGGCCGGAGGCCCGTGGCCGCGCGGAGGACGGAGTCGATACCGGTGTCGTCCTTCCTCGAGGCGCTGTCCGGCATGCGTCCTCCCCGCTTCGCGGCGCGCTCCGCCGGGCGGTCAGGCACATGCGAGCGTGCCTCACCGCCCGGTGTTCCATCCGGCGTTCCGAGGGAGGGCGCCGCCACACGGGCGACGCCCTCCCGGAGCGCTCACTGCCTGCAAGCCGGGATGCTGGTGCAGGAGCCCGCGCCGCGCGCGAGACACTCCGCGGTGGAGGAGCAGCGCGAACAGTCGAAGGTGCAGTAGCCCTGCGCGCCCCGTGGGTCGCTCGCGAAGCTCGGGGCCTCGGAGGCGCCCGCGCTCGACATCAGCGACCCTTCGCTGTCCGGGGTGACGAACGCGGGGGCCGCCTCGGCCGAGGGGGACTCCTCTCGCGGAGACGGGGCGAAGACCATTCCCACCATGACAGCCAAGGCCAACACGAATCCAGAGATGGACTGCGGCTTCATCTTGCGCTCCTGGGTTTGGGACCCCTCGATGATGACCCTGTCGCCCCCCGCGCCTCGTGGTGTCATTTCCTTCCGGTGTGCGCTTCCGGACATTTCAAGTGGCTGGAAGGACGGGCGGGCTCACTCCCGCTCCAGGGTCCGGAACACGGCGGGCAGTTCCTGGCCGCCCAGCCCCGCTCCGACGGCCCGCCGGTAGTTCTCGAGCAGCTCGCGGGGGAAGCGCGTGCTGATGCGGGCATCCGCGCTCAGCCGGACGATGTGCTCGATGGCCGCGACATGGGTGTCGAGGCTGCACTGGTCCCCGGAGAAGGCGTCGCGCGAAATCATGTCCCCCGCCGCGTCCGCGGTGACGGAAATCAAGCCGAGGAAGGCGTTCTTCTGGGCGAAGAAGGCCCTCGGGTCGAGCCCCTCGGCCTTGCACATGGCCGCGGCGTGGAGGACCGCGAGCGAGCCTCCGTAGTAGGCCTCCAGGATGGCGCAGTCGAGCGTGGCGGCGGAGCCAATCTGCTCGTCGACGAAGACGGAGTTCCTGGCGAGCGCCTGGAGGGTGGCGTGGTGCCGGTCGAAGACCGCGCGCGACCCGGCGTAGAAGACCGTGGCGTAGTCGGTGGCGACGAAGGCGGGATAGGCGAGTATCGCGGCGTCCAGGTAGTCCACGCCGTTCGCGCGCGCCCACTCCAGTCCTCCCCGCGCGTCCGCGGGAGCGCCGCTGGTGAGCTGGACGAGCGTCTTGCCGGAGAGCGCCGACGCGACGTCGCCCGAGGCGCACAGCTCCCTCCACGCCGCGTAGTTGGACAGCGAGACGACCACCAGCTCGCGTCCCGTGACGGCCTGGCGCAGGTCCTCGAACGCGACCGTGCCCCCTCCCACGGCCCGGGCCTTGCCAGCCGTCCTGTTCCACACGGCGACCTCGTGCCCCGCCGCCGCGAAGGCCCGCGCCAGCGCGCTCCCCATGAGTCCACATCCCACGACCGCGAGCTTCGTCGAACGGCTGGAGGCCATCGTCCATCTCCCTGTTGTCCCGGCACGGCCGTGCGCGGGTCGGTGTGTGGGGATGAGAGCACAGGCCCGCGCGGAGAATCCCGGGGAAGTCGTCCCCGGGGCCGGGGGCGCCGCGCTTCCATTCCGGGCATGCAATCCGGTGCGCGAGGGAGCATCCTCGCGCGCGCCTCCGCTCGGGAGGTCGAGGGTGACGATGACGCGACGTTCGCGCGCTGAGGACTTCCTGGAGCTGGTGGAGCGGGGCCGCCGTGGCCGGCTCAAGCTCTACATCGGCTTCGCGGCTGGCGTGGGGAAGACGTACCGCATGCTGGAGGAGGCGCACGCGCTGAAGCGGCGCGGGGTGGACGTGGTGCTCGGCTTCATCGAGCCGCACGACCGCAAGGAGACACAGGCGCTGGTGGAGGGCCTGGAGGTGGTGCCGCGCAAGGCGTACACGTACCGCGACGTCACCGTGGAGGAGATGGACCTGGACGCGGTGCTGGCGCGCAAGCCGCAGGTGGCGGTGGTGGACGAGCTGGCGCACACCAACCTGCCCGTGTGCCGGCATCGCAAGCGCTACCAGGACGTGCAGGAGCTGCTGGACGCGGGCATCAACGTGATTGGCGCCTTCAACGTCCAGCACCTGGAGTCGCTCAACGACCTGGTGGAGCGGACCACGGGCGTGGTGGTGCGCGAGACGCTCCCGGACAGCTTCCTCAAGAGCGCGGACCAGGTGGTGAACCTGGACCTCGCGGTGGAGGACCTGCACGAGCGGCTGAAGGCGGGGAAGATCTACGCGGAGGACAAGGTGCCCCGCGCGCTGGAGAGCTTCTTCAAGGGCGAGAACCTGTCCACGCTGCGCGAGCTGGCGCTGCGCGAGGTGGCGGAGAGCCTGGACCGGGCGACGGCGGGGCAGCCGTCGCGGGTGGGGGACGAGGCGCAGCAGAAGGGCGCGGCCTCCGGGCGGGTGCTGGTGGCCATGTCGAGCCATCCGCCGCGCGCGGCCACGCTCTTGCGCCGGGGCTCGCGCATGGCGGGCCGGCTCAACACGGACTGGTTCGTCGTCTACGTGGAGACGCCGAGGGAGGCGCCCCACCTCATCGACGCGGAGGCGCAGCGGCACCTGCTGGCCAACATCGAGAAGGCGAAGGAGCTGGGCGCGGAGGTGGTGCGGCTGCGCGCGGCGGACCCGGTGGAGGCCATCCTCGACTTCGCCCGCTCCCACGGGGTGGGGCTCATCATGATTGGCCGCTCGCACCAGCCGTGGTGGAAGCGGCTGCTGGGACGCGCGGCGGACGTGCGCATGCTGCGCGAGGGCGAGGGCTTCGACATCCACGTCGTGGCCTTCGACGCGCCGCACGAGGAGAAGCGCCCATGACGTTGAGGTGGCGGCTGTGGCTGGCGCAGGCCCCGCTGGCGCTCGCGCTGGTGCTGGTGGGCGTGGTGGCGGTGGTCACGCTGAACCGGCTGGGGCACTCCGGGCAGCGCATCCTCCAGGACAACTACCGCAGTGTGCTGGCGACCCAGCGGATGACGGAGCAGCTGGAGCGCATGGACAGCGCCGCGCTCTTCATCGTCGCGGGCGAGCGGGAGCGGGGCGAGGCGCAGCAGGCCGCGCAGCGGGAGGTGTTGGAGTCCGAGCTGGCGGTGCAGGAGGGCAACGTCACCGAGCCGGGCGAGGCGGAGGCCACGCGCAGGCTGCGCGGGGCGTGGGCGCGCTACCGGACGGTGTATGACGGCTTCCTGGAGGCGAGGACGCCGGAGGACCGGCGCACGGCGTACTTCGTGAGCGTGGAGCCCGCCTTCCGCGACGTGAAGGACGCGGCGTCCGCCATCCTGGCGCTGAACCAGGACGCCATGGTGCACAAGAGCGAGGCGCTGCGCCGGCAGAGCGACCGGGTGAACACGCTCATGGTGCTCGCGGTGCTGGCGGCGTTCGCGGTGGGGCTGTTCTCGTCGACGTCCCTCACGCACCGCGCGCTGCGGCCCGTGTCCGTGCTGTCCCAGGCGGTGCGGCGGCTGGGGCGCGGGGACTACGACGTGCGCGCGGTGGTGGAGGGCACGGACGAAATCGCGCAGCTGGGCCGGGACTTCAACTCCATGGCGGAGGCGCTCCAGCAGTACCGGCGCAGCAGCCTGGGCGAGCTGCTCCAGGCCCAGGCCGCGTCCCAGGCGGCCATCGACAGCCTGCCGGACCCGGTGGTGGTGTTCGGGGCGGACGGCGCGCTGCTCAACGTGAACCGGTCGGCGGAGGACGTGCTGCGGCTGTCGCTGGAGGCGGGCGGGGACGTGCTGGGCCGCGTGGTGCCGGAGGCGCGCGAGGTGCTGGAGCGGGTGCGCGGCCACGTGCTGGGGGGCAAGGGGGCCTACCAGCCGCGGGGCTACGAGGAGGCGGTGCGCGTGGCGCTCCCGGATGGGGACCGGTGGCTGCTGCCTCGGGCGAGCCCCGTGTATGGGGAGACGGGCGAGGTGGTGGGGGCGACGGTCCTCCTCCAGGACGTGACGCGGCTGCGGCGCTTCGACGAGCTGAAGAACGACCTGGTGGCCACGGTGGCGCACGAGTTCCGCACGCCGCTCACGTCGCTGCGGATGGCGGTGCACCTGGTGACGGAGGGCGTGGTGGGGCCGGTGACGGAGAAGCAGGCGGACCTGCTCTTCGCGGCGCGGGAGGACTGCGAGCGGCTCCAGGGCATCGTGGACGACCTGTTGGACCTGTCGCGCATCCAGGCGGGGCAGCTCCAGCTGGAGGTGCGGCGCGTGTCCGCGGAGGAGCTGGTGGACGCGACGTTGGACGCGCAGCGCGCCCAAGCCGACGAGCGGGGCGTGCGGCTGACGAAGCGGGTGGGGCTGGAGGTGGAGTCGGTGGACGTG
>Ga0164243_10010024_pt1 | contig 13670 bp, 10 predicted proteins | sample OricompcompostOP_FD_108781 | JGI IMG/M metagenome (GOLD analysis project Ga0164243, IMG submission 108781) | Organic Plus compost microbial communities from Emeryville, California, USA - Original compost - Organic plus compost (OP) | ecosystem: Engineered > Solid waste > Mixed feedstock >... | reverse complement strand
GGCATCGGGGTCAAACTCGAAGGTCTCGAACGTATACCGCCCCGCCATGTCGAGGCATTCCGCTGCATAATTCGGACTGCCGCTATCACATCCGGCGACCAGAAGAGTGGCAATGAACAGAAAAGCAGCAAAGGTAGGGTAGCGAACGGTCGTCATATCGATGAATCTGTATCACGTTGGGGGTACAACGAAAAGACGATCCGCCTCACGTGTACCGCACATACCGACCTGCTCGTTCAGAGAATGAGCCGAACGGCAGCCTCTTCCAGGCAATGCGGCGCTGTCGTCACCAGGCAATATTTGCCAGGGGCGGAATACTCTGAAGGCGCTACGTAACGGCAAAAGGCAAAAATAGTTTTCGAGAGCCGCATTTCTACCCCTTCCCCTTTATGTGGACCGTCGTTTGCCACACTCCCGCCCCAGAGTTTTGATAGGCGCCGAATGCGCCAGAATCGTGCGATACGCAGGTGTGCCTGCTCGTCCAATCTTCCCAACGTTAACATTCGAAATGAAGCGGTTTCATTTTCTCTCTCTTTTCTTCGGTGCTCTGGCCGTACTCAGTACGGGCTGTGACGCCATCAGCGGTAAGGATGATGGCGGAGGTACAGTGCAACTCACGGGGCAGGTACTCAATGCGGAAACCAACAATCCGGTGCCAGACGCGGTCGTCCGAATCGCCCCTTACGGTTTGATCTTCGAAGTAGATGAAGATGGCAGATTCATGGGGTCGGTCGATGTCGATAGCACGATGAACCTGCAGGTCACGGCGAGCAGCAGCGGCTTCGCGGAAACCACCGTTCCCGTGCTCGCCATCGCCGGGCGCACCATCGCAGTCCCTCCGCTGAGACTCAGCCAGACGTCGCTGCCGCCTGCCCAGTCCGGCCGGGCCTCGAACATCATCCTTGCGTCGCAATCGGCCCAGAGTATCGGGGTGAAAGAGAGCGGATCGGATGAGGTCGCACAGATTACCTTCCAGGTAGCAGACTCCATGGGCCGTCCGGTCACGCTGGATCAGGCTATCACAGTGAGCTTCCGTTTCGGCGCTCGCCCGAACGGCAACGAGTTCCTCTTCCCGACGACGGCAAAGACAGATAACAACGGCCGCGTCACAGTGAGCGTCTCGGCCGGCACGCGGGCCGGTGTACTACAGGTCATCGCCGAGGCCAATATGAACGGAACCCTTGTTCGGTCCATGCCGGTCGCCCTGGCTATTCATGGCGGTCTACCTGTCCAACAGCGGTTTACACTGGCTGCAGAGAAGTACAATTTCCCCGGACTCGTTCGTTACGGGGAGCAGAATGCTATCAGTGTCATTCTTGGTGACCAGTACGGGAACCCTGTCAAACCCGGCACCGCCACCTATTTCACGACTACACACGGTGTTATCGAGGGCTCTGTATTGACGGATGAGAGCGGTGGGGGCTCCGTGAACCTCATGTCCGCCGAACCGCTCCCATCCCTGAGCGGTGTCGCCATCGTGACGGCGACGACAGGTGATCAGAACCAGAATGCCATCTCCAAGCAGATTCCTGTCTTGTTCTCGGGTGTGCCCCAGATCAATCTGAGTCCGGCTACGCCTGCATTAGGTCAGGCTTACACCCTGAAAATCACGGATCCTCTGGGTAACCCGCTTGCAGAAGGCACGCAGGTCACCGTCGTTGCAGAAGGCGAGAACGTAAAAGCTGTCGGTAGTGCCAACTTCACTATACCGGAAACGATCTTCGACATTGATCCGAATGCGGACGGAAACTGGAACGATACCAGAGCAATTACCGGCCTCGGGCACACCGAATGGAATTTCAGTATAGTAAAGGACCAACAGTTCGACGATAGCGGAAATCCTTTGTCTGCAAGTGTATCCACCATTACCGTCAGCGTGTCCGGTCCTAATGGGTCACTCCAGTATACCTTTGGTGGCGCGGCAAAAACCGGGGCATCCAATGCCATCGTGATCGCCGAACCCGACGGATCGACCACCGTTCGATATAGTAAAGACTGAACCTTTACCGAGTAAAACGAGAAAGCCCGACCACGCAATAGGTCGGGCTTTCTCGTTTCCCGGATCCGCCCTCGACTGCCCGTGTACTATTGGCTGGAAGTTGGAAACGAAGAAGAGGATATGGAGATGGAGACAACGGGCATCGTAGGCGCTATCTTCATCGCCCCGACTGCCGGTGCGTCCATGCAGCCGGTCACCGAGGTACGCGCCGTTCCGGGTCGTGGCCTGGAGGGTGACCGGTACTTCTATGGGAAGGGGTCGTTCTCGCGGTGGCCCGGTCCGCACCGTGAGGTAACCCTGATTGCGGAAGAAGCCCTGCGTGAGATGGCCGAATCAACGGGCGTGATGCTGCTTCCCGAGCAAAGCCGTCGCAATATCCTGACGCGCGGCATCGACGTAAACGGTCTTTTGCATCAGACGTTCTCAATAGGTTCCGTACGCATGAAAGGGTTGCGCCTCTGCCAGCCATGCAAGTATCTGGCCCGATTGACGGATCTGCCCGACCTCGTGCCTGCTCTGTTGAATCGCGGTGGACTCCGCGCTCGGATCCTTACGGAAGGCGTTATTTCTATTGGCGACCCTATCGTTCAGGTTACCAGTACATCGCCGCATAGTATCTGAGGTAAACCGCGTGCACCCGGGCATGTTTACCATATTATCCGCTATCCGCCGTCTTTGAATTTCATACCGTTAGCATTTCAGAATCGCTAGGCGGTTTCCCGGCTGCTCTGAAATGGTAGTCACACCCGATGGATATGCTTCGTTTCCTTTACGTCTGTACGGTTGCCCTGGGATTCATAGCGGGAGCCGGTTGCAACGCTTCCGATGACGCGAGCGCCGGTCCGGTACGTGACTCCACTCCCTCACAGCACACACCTCCCACTCCGGTAGATTCCATAGCCCTGATGACGGACGGTGGCCGAATCACGATACCCGCCGTCCGGCAACGCATCCTCATCCGTGAAGATTCCCTCTGGGAAGAGGCCCTACGAATCCATTACAACGCGATCGTGCTCGATGGACACATCGACACGCCGATGCTGATGTTGGATAGAGGCTACAATTTCCTGGAGCGGCACCGGGCGAGTCACGTGGACCTGCCCCGGATGATCGACGGCGGGTTGGATGGAGCCTTCTTCTCCATCTATGTGGCGCCACCATACGGCGAGGGAGAGCGAGCCGTACAGCGCGCAAGAGATATGATCGCCGAGGTGAAACGACAAGTGGCGCTATCGGACAGCCTGGAACTCGCGACATCGGCAAACGACGTTCGCCGGATCACCAGGGCAGGTCGTAAGGCCGTCCTCATGGGCATCGAAGGCGGACACGCCCTTGCCGGCTCTCCGGAGGTTCTCCGAGAAATGCGTGACCTCGGTATCCGGTACGTCACGCTCACCCACATCAATTCGAACTCTCTGGCGGATGCCTCCCAGGCAGCAGCTCGATGGAACGGGTTGAGCGACCGGGGCGCTCACATGATTCGTGAAATGAACCGGCTCGGCGTGCTCGTAGACCTATCCCATGCCTCCGATGCTACGTTCTATGATGCGATCCGTGTAAGCCAGGCACCGGTCATGTTATCCCACTCGTCCGTTGACCACCTGTCTCCTAACGTCCGCAACGTGGACGATGCCATGCTTCGTGCGCTGGCTGAAAACGGCGGCATCATCATGATCAACTTCTTCGATGCTGTTGTGAATCCGCATCTGACCGAGGAATTTTACGAAGAGGTCTACAGCCGACTTCCCGTCCCCGACCTGCACAACCTCTGGAGCGTCGTCTACGAGGTGAAGCGTGAGATGGGACTACCGGGCTCAACGCTGGATGACGTGCTGAACCACATCGATCACGCCGTCAAAGTAGCCGGCATTGATCACGTCGGTCTCGGGTCCGACTTCGACGGCGTATTCGATCTCCCCGCCGGCCTTCAGGACGTGACCCGACTCCCCTGGCTCACGTACGGCCTGCTCAAGCGCGGCTATTCAGAAGAGGAGGTGTACAAACTCCTCGGTGGAAATGCGCTCCGCGTAATGGAAGAAGCGGAACGCGTCGCCGCCCGTATGCGCGAGACAGATATATGAACTATTCGCTCCTTACTCCCCTCTCCTTCTGCTGCTCGCGTTCTGGGTAATACCCCCGCTTCGGTCCGACGCTTCGCTCGATGTAGTCCAGTATGCGGCGATATTCGTCGGTCCAGCTCGCAGGCTCCACGAAGCCGTGGTCCTCGACCGGATAAACAGCCATTTCCCAGTCTTCCTTCCCGAGTTCGATGAGCCGCTGAACAAGACGGACGACATCCTGGAAGTGGACGTTCGTATCGACCATTCCGTGCGCGATCAGCAAGGGGTCCTGTAAACCCTCGGCGAAGTAGATGGGGGAGGAACGAACATAGGCAAGGGAGTCCGTCACGGGCGTATTCAGGATGTTGGAGGTGTAACCGTGGTTGTAATGCGCCCAGTCCGTTACGGCACGGAGCGCCGCACCCCCGCCGAAGTGCTCGGGCTCGGTGAACAGAGCCATGAGCGTGATGAAGCCTCCGTACGATCCGCCGTAGATAAAGACGCGCTCGGGGTCGATACCGTACGTCTCACCGAGGTACCTCGAGGCATCCACGTAATCCTGGAGATCGCGCCCGCCCATGTGGCGGTAGATGGCAGTGCGCCAGTCACGCCCATAGCCTTCAGAAGCGCGATAGTCCACATTCATCACGGTATACCCGAGATCCGTAAGGAGATTGTGAAACATGTACTCCCGGTAATAATTCGACCACCACGCATGAACGTTCTGCAAATAGCCGGCGCCGTGGACAAACAGCACCGCCGCTCCATTGGGCTGCTCCGGGCGAAAAACGTGCGCCGGGACCCGCACTCCGTCTGAAGCCTCGAACGAGATGGTTTCCGGCACATGCCATTCATAGGAAAGCCATTCCGATGTGGGCGACTCGGTAATCCGTTCCGCCTTTCCCGAAACAGGCTGGAGGTATACCTCGGGCGGTCGGTTCGTATAGGAGTACAGGATTGCCATCATTTCGCCGTCAGGCGACAGGGCAACCTGGTTGTGTCCCTCCATTGAGGTCAGGCGTTCCCGCTTTCCGCCACGGATGGGCATGCGGTAGAAATGGCGCTCATGGGGCGAATCCTCGCTGCTGGTGAAGTACCAATAGCGTCCATCTTTCGATACCTGAGGATCGAATACCTCGAATGTGCCCGACGTTAGCTGTTGGATCTCCCCGGTCTCCACGTCGACCGTATAGAGATGGCTGTAGCCGGTACGCTCGCTCTGAAAGAAGAAGGTGCGGCCGTCGGGCAACCAGCCCACCGTGCTCTCTTCGCCGTACGTCGAGATACCCGGTCCACCGATCCACGCATCATCCGTCTGGCGGTCGAGCACCGTCAGGGTGGCGGTCTCCGGGTCGAGCCGGGCAATCCAGCGATCCTTGTTATCCGTTGCGCGGAGATCGACGACGGCATACCTCCCATCGCTACGCCAGTACAGGCCGGTAACGTCGATACTTCGTGCCGTTTTGGCCGAGTCTACCACAACTCCCTGCTCGCGAAGGTATGCCGGAACGTCGTAGGCACCGGGAAGCTGGAGTAAATCCACCTTGTACGTGGTGTCTCGTTGAAGATCCTGCACGTAGAGCGTCATCTCCGCACCGGGTGCCCCCACTTTAGGCCGCGCTTCCATTGCCCCGGCGTGTCCAGACTCCGTCACGTAAGTGCCTACCGACGTTGGCTCCGGAGAATCCGGCTCGTCGACGAGGAGAAAGGTGACATATCGCCCGGCCGGATCAAGCTGGAGCGACCGGATGGAACTCGTGCCGTAGTAAAAAACCGGAGGAACTCCGGCAGCCGTTTCTTCCCGTTTCCGAGATGCCTCTGCCTCGTTGCGCCGCCGCTCACGCTCGCGGATCACGCCAAATAGTGCCGATTGCTGTTCCTGAAGGAATTTGTCCTGTGCATCAGGAACCTTCTCCGCAGGTGCAGCACCCGAGCGCAAATCTGTCACCTGCGCGATCGAACCTGTCTCGAAATCCATTCGGAACAGGTTCGAGCCTCTGCGGAATAGGACTCCGGATCCGTCAGGTGTGAACCGCGGACCCGTTTCGCGTTCGAGCGTCTGCGTCAGACGTGTTAGATCCCCCGATTTGAGATCTAATAGAAAAAGATCGCCCTGATCTTCATAGACCTTACGCGAGAACGTACGATCGTAAACGTGCTCACCGTGATGCCAGCCCGTAAACCTCGGAATGGAGGGGCGCCGTTCTTCGGCGAGTACCTTAATGGGCTTTCCTCCCTGGCGACCGACCTTGAAGAGGGAATCACTCGTGAATTGCCCGCCTGGATTCCAGTTGAAATAAACCGTTTCTCCGTCCTCCGACCACACCGGAGCGGATGGCCATGCCCCGATCCACTTCTTTGGATCTTGCATGATCTTCTGAACGGAAAGCGGAGATTCCTGCCCCTGTGCGCAGGGAACATACGTGAGTAAAGCGGAAGCACAGCAAACCGCCACAACGAGTCGTTTCGTCATCTGAAATGGCTTTAGGGCTACGAAGGCGAGCGAGTCCGGTAACTCAGCGATGAGCGGAAAACATGAATCGCTGGTAGAAAGGCAACATGGAAGAAAGGCGCGGATGGATTAAAGGTCAATCGAGCAGCCCAGTTCCGCTGCCCGATTTAGCGGAAGGTGAAAGAAGTGGGGTGACACTTTGCGTGTTATGTGACGTGTGTAAAAACAAGCACCCTTCTTCCCCAGCCTTGTTTCCATGGTTCATGTGACATGGAGCACGAATGTGCTGTTTCTCTCACACAGCGGTCGTATTCTGCTTCTGATCTCTACGTTGTGTTACGACAAGCACCGCGGCATCGATAACCAAACGATGACTAGAGCACTTCAGTCACTCCGGCAGATAATCCCTCCGGAAGCCCTCGTGTGGACAATTGGTCTGATAGGACTTGCTCTGACCGATCCCGATACGCAGGGCGTGCTGGATCTGTGCCTGTTCAAACAACTCGGTTTCGAGGGCTGTCCCGGCTGCGGGCTCGGCCATTCCGTAGCCTACCTGTTACACGGGGATCTGGGCCGTTCTCTCGAAACGCATCCTCTCGGTCCTTTTGCCGTAGGGGTGCTGTGTATGCGCATCCTATCGCTGGTGCGCGATACGACCCGCTTCAGAGCTTTCCAATCTCAGCCCTAATCTCTTGCCAGGAATGTCGAAAGTCATAAAGTACCTCCCCGAACTGGAAGACGAAGAGCAGCTCTACGTGGCCCAGCTCATGAAATCGATGACCGAAGAACAGGCCGAGCATTTCGCCCGCGTGTACCGGGAGCGTCGCAAAGATCCGAACGTTACGTTACTGGCCGCACTGGCTGGATTCCTGGGACTAGCGGGCGGCGGACGGTTCTATCTGAATCAGGTTGGAATGGGCGTGCTCTACTTACTTACGGGCGGGCTCTGCGTCATCGGCACCATCATCGATATCATTCAGCACAAGAAGATGACGCGTAAATACAATGAGAAAAAGGCAGACGAAGCCAGCATACTCATTCGTGGAGCCTTTCCGGCACCATCGGACCGGGGTCTTCTGCCAGAATGATCGAGGGCCGTACCGAGTAGGCTACCACTCTACTCGGTACGGCCTTCGATCTTTATGTCTACGACGCGCAGCGGGCTCATGAGATAAGCCTCGCCAATGGCGTCACGTTTCGCGTTGGTGAACCGTGCATACCTGCACGGAGAGGTTACCGCAAGCTGAAGCCGATACCCGCATTGAGGCTCGGATATTTGGCAAGCGTGTACTCTGCGTTGATCGTCAGGATGAATAGCCGCAGCCGCATCCCGGCCAGAGCATGTAGTCCGTTTACCCCACTAAAGTTCAGCGCGATCGGATCTTTGATCTGCTCGGTTCCTACCTCCGATTCGATCTCATACGTACCTTTCAGTGCGATATCGGATGAAGACGACTCCCATCCGAGCCCGGCATACCCCGAAATGAACGACAGTGATTTGCCTGCGATCACGTTCATGGCAAACGCGCTCGCATTCCAGTCTAGCTCCTGATCTGAAGGCCCCGGCTCGTCCGAATCACTGAGGTCTACATTCAAGCCGAAACGCGTGAAACCGAGCTGTACCGACAAGTCGATCGGCAGGAAATCACCACCGGGAATCCACTGGTTCAGGCCGTGCTGAACACCGACACCAAACATCCCGACACTCCCGAACTCATCGAGTTCAAGTGAGGGCACAAGACGAAGCATAAGGCTTGTATTACGTACGGCCCCGACGCCGAGCTGAATCTCAGGAGCCGGGACATACGGGACTCCTATCCCCGCCGGCATCTCGAATCGGGCAAGGGCTTCGTCGGTAAACGGATGACGTTCGATGGTTTCTAAAATATAGGTAGCGGCATCGTCAGCTCCACTCGCCGTTGGCGACTCGCCGATCTCGGGATTAACAACCCGGAGCGTGCTCAACTCCTCATTTGAAACCGTAAACCCCCGGTCACTGCTGGGCACCATCGCGACGCCGGCACCAACACGAACGTGAAATCCGAATGGCTTGTGTGGCGCAGAAGCACTGATCCAGCCGCTATTGAGCCCGGCACCAAACCCGCGCGCGAGGGGCTCCGTGTACTTCGTGAGCAGAAGATTCGCATCCTCAACCCCGCCTTTCAGGACGCGATCTATATCCCCAAGTTGAGCATGTGCACTGGTAACGAAGGCCGCGAGCAGTAACACGGCCATGAATAACCCTCTTAGCAACGTAGTAGCTGACCTCATGATACTATGTGTTCAACACACCATTAGAATGAAGTAGGAAAGATGAAGGGGGTATAGAAGCAATCAGACCATGCAGGCGGAAACAGTCCATGCACACACAACCCCACCGCCCCTGGTTATCGCCGGTTCCGGCTCCCGCTTAATAGTTTCCGCAGAACTCATTGCAGAAATGCCATCAAGCCGGTCCGGAAATTCCCATCACCACACACCGGACCGTGATCCGAACAGGCGGGCAGTGAGAAAGGAAGTAGCGATGTACCCGACGAGCCGCAATGCGTGCGGAAGGTTAGAATCGCAGCGTGAATACGGTGCGGGTATCGGGCTCGGAGAAGACACTGAGGGTACCGCCGTGCTGGCGCATGATCTGGCGGGAAAGGCTGAGCCCGATTCCAGACCCCTCTTTCTTTGTCGTAAAGAACGGGATGAAGATCTTATCGAGTGCCTCCTCCACGATGCCGGGGCCGTTGTCGATCACCTGGATGACGGTCCGGCCGCGCTCATCGATCCGTGCCACCATCTTCACCTCGGCGCCAGGGATGCCTTCGACGGCCTCCATGGCATTCTTCAGCAGATTGATGAGCACTTGCTCGACCAGTTCGGGGTCAACCGTCAGGCTAAGCGTTTCTGGTTCGATGGAATCGGCGAAAACGATCCCTCGCGCCGCCATTTGCGGCCTCATCAGGAGCGCTACGTTGTCGAACAGCTCCTGTACTGGAACGATGCGGAAATCAGGCTTGGGAATGCGCGTCAGACTGCGGTACGCGTTCACGAACCCGAGGAGACTCTGGCTACGCCGCTCGATCGTGCGCATAGCGTTTCGCACATCAGAGATGGTCTCCGTCGCAGCCGCGCCATCTCCGGCAGGCTCCGGCACCTCGGCCAGCAAACCGTTCACCGTCGAGGCCAGTGATGCTATCGGCGTTATGGAGTTCATGATCTCGTGAGTCAGGACGCGCGTCAGTTTCTGCCAGGATTCGATCTCTTTCTCTTCCAACTCGCTCTGAATATTCTGGATGGATACGAGCGTGTAGAGATCGCCGCGCATCTTGAACTCCGTGGCGTAGATGGAAAGCTGGAGCAAATCCTCATCGTCTACGACCTGGAGTAGGGCCTTTTCCCCGGAACGCATCTGAAGCAGGATGCCGGCCAGTTCGCGATTGTGGTCGGAGAGGCTTTTGATGTTCTTAAGATGACTTACCCGCAGCAAACGCTTCGCGGCGGTATTCATGAGCCCTACCGTGCCATCCTGCTTGAACGAAATCAACCCTATCCCGATATGCTGTATGACCGTGAGCAGGTAGCGGTAGCTTTCCTCCTTTTCGGAGCGCTCCGCCCGGAAGTCGTCTATAACCGCACTGAATGCCTGCCCCAGTTCTTCGAACGCGTGTCCCCGGCCTCCGCCCGTAAACGTCTGTGAGAAGTCGGAGTACCGGATCGAACGCAAAAACCGGCTCAACTCCCGGTTCGTACGTTCCACATACACGATGAGCGAGTACACCTGCGATACCGCCGCCAGCGCCACCAGTCCTGCCGCCATATAGGACGTAGTCCGGTAAAACAAGAACATTGCCAGCAGCATCGTTGCGCCGATAAAGATGACGCGAAGGATGCACTGGATACGGAAACGCTTCATTGCATGTTGTCCGTTGTTTTGTAGGCCGTAAACACGTGCGAGGCTCCCGATAGCAACCAACGACTGGTTACAGACAACGGACCGCTCACAACCCGTATTTATCCAGCCTCCGGTAGAGCGAGGCACGCGTCAGGCCGAGCTCGTCGGCGGCTTTGCTGATATTTCCGGCGTGCTTATCGATGGCTTTGCGGATGACCAGCTTTTCCACGTCGTCCAGATTGTAGCTATCAAAGACAAGGCCGTCTTCTTCCGCCTTCTGGACGGCGGCGAAAAAGAAGTCTTCCGGCTGAAGCACGGTGGACTCTGTCATGATGACGGCGCGCTCCACCATATGCTGAAGCTCGCGCACATTCCCGGGCCAGTGGTACTTCTCTAGCTTCACGATGGCTGCCGGACTGATACCCTTCACATCCGGGTTGTACTTCCGCGCGTACGTACCGAGAAAGTATTCCGCTAGTAATGGGATGTCTTCGCGTCGATCTCGAAGAGGAGGCAGGCGGATTTCGACGGTGTTGATGCGATACAGGAGATCCTGCCTGAATGTACCCTCGCGAACCATATCATAGAGGGGCATGTTGGTCGCACAGATCAGGCGCACATCGATGGACCTCGGCTTGTTCGAGCCTACACGCGTTACTTCGCGCCGCTGCAAAGCCGTGAGAATCTTCGCCTGCATTGGCATGGAGAGGTTACCGATTTCATCGAGGAAAAGCGTACCACCGGAGGCAACCTCGAAACGTCCTGGGCGATCTTCTTTAGCGTCGGTGAACGCCCCTTTGGAGTGGCCGAACAGTTCACTCTCGAATAGCGTATCCGGCAAAGCCGCCATATCGACACTCACGAACACCTCATCGGCCCGGGAAGAGCGCCGGTGTAGGGCACGGGCCACGAGTTCCTTCCCCGTACCATTCTCGCCTAGGATAAGTACGTTCGCATCCGTGCGCGCCACCTTCTCGATCGTCTCGAACACCCTTCGCATTGTCGGAGAGGCACCAACGAAACCCTGAAATTTATAATCGAGGTCCTCGCTGAGTTGCTTCTGTTGCGTACGAAGGCGGACAGCCTCATTGCGGGATCGGCGTAGCTGCGAAGCTGAGGAAAGCGTAGCCAGCAGCTTTTCGTTTTGCCATGGCTTCAATACGAAATCCGTTGCGCCTGCCTTGATCGCCTGTACGGCCATCTCTACGTCGCCGAAGGCCGTAATGAGAATTACGATAGCGGCGGGATCGATGTCGAGAATACGGTCCAGCCAGTAGAACCCCTCTCTACCACTACTGACGTCCCTCGTGAAATTCATATCCAGCAGAATGACGTCGTAGTCCCCATTCTTCAGAAGCGCAGGAATCTGCTCCGGGTCTTTCTCGATATGGACGCCCTGGCTGTGCTTCTTCAGGAGCAGACGCGCCGCCTGCAACACGTCCTCGTCATCATCTACGACCAGAATTTTACCTAGCATCGTGGGCTCTTCGTTGTCGGTGGCACTCGTCCTTTGTCAGAGATGCATTGCAAAGGGCCATGCCGTTTCATGCAGAGTTGCCGGGGATCCCTCTGCATGGCGTACAGCAAATTGCAAACCACCAGACATGCATGACAGGATCTAGCACGGACTACCGGCAACGTACAACGGCCAACACTCTATAAAGTGTCCGCCAGCGGACACTTCTGTACCGCGATCGTACACCTGCCCGGCAACGACATCCCTGAAAGCGCGCCCGGTTCATATTTTCGCTGCTGTCGTAACCAGTGGCACACCCCTTGCGTAGAGCCGTCTGTAGCACGACCGCAAAGCCCGGAACACGTGCCATCTCGAAGCACCACTTCCCTGGATTTAGCTCTTCTTCGATTGTGGCAGACACTCCCATTAAGCAGAAATCCATCTTCACACCGGAGTCGGTGGGTAATGGTAACAGACGTAACGCCGGGTTAGAGACACCAGGGTCTGGCATCAGTATGGATCGCAAGATCCAGAAAAAACGCTGGACGCCAAAGCGGATCGCCCTCATCATCGCCGCTACCCTCTTCGCCGTTTTTGTCGGTTACGGTTTTTCCACGACAACCGGCGGCTCCCGGCTCAATGTCGACCAGGATAAGATCACGGTGGCAGCTGTGGAGCGCGGCGCTTTCCAGGAACTCATCAACGTGACCGGCAGCGTCATGCCGCGTACTACCGTGTACCTGGATGCCGTCGAAGGTGGCCGTGTCGAAGAGATCTTCGTCCGAGAGGGCGCTATGGTTACGGCAGGCGAACCCATTCTTCGCCTCTCCAATAGCAACCTGCAGCTCCAATTGCTCAACAACGAGGCTGCCGTGACAGAGCAGGAAAATATGCTCCAGAACATGCGCTTCCAGATGGAGCAGAACAGCCTGAATCTGCGCCAGCAGCTCATGCAGATGGATTATGAGATCATTCGCTTACGTCGCGAGCACGAGCGCAATGTAGAACTACACGCCAAGAAGCTGATTTCCGACCAGGAATACGAGCGTACGAAAGACGAGCTCGATTATTACATCAACCGGCGCGAATTGACCTGGCAAAGTTACCAATCCGACTCGTTGGCCCAGTCGGCACGCCTGCTCCAGACCCAGGAGTCCATAAGCGGCATGCGGAGAAGCTTTGCGCTGCTTCAGGAGACGCTGGAGAATCTCACGGTGAAAGCACCCGTATCCGGCCACCTGACCATGCTTGATGCTGAACTCGGCCAGTTGCGCCCGTCCGGTTCTCGTTTCGGCCAGATCGACGTGCTGGATAGCGGCTACAAGATTCGCGCGGGTGTAGACGAGTTCTATATCTCTCGTGTACAGCGGGGCCAGACAGCGCGCACGACGCCCATCGGGGGCAAGGAATACCGGCTCGAAGTCGTCCGTGTCTATCCCGAGGTTCGTGATGGCCGGTTCGAGGTAGACCTGGACTTCGTGGGCGAGGTGCCTCCGGAGATCCGCCGTGGGCAGACGATCCGCTTCTATCTGGAACTGAGCGATCCGGCGGAAGCCATCATCCTCCCGCGTGGTGGCTTCTATCAGACCACCGGAGGCAACTGGGTGTACGTGGTAGATCCCTCTGGCGACTTCGCCGTAAAGCGCAATATCCGCCTGGGCCGTCAGAACCCGAGTTATTACGAGGTCCTCGAAGGACTCGAACCCGGCGAACGTGTCGTCACGTCAAGCTACGAGACGTTCGGAGACGCGGACAGGTTGATATTGAATTAATGTTTGCTGTCGGTGGTCTGTAGTCGGTGGATCTGCTGACATTAATGC
>Ga0164243_10010023_pt1 | contig 13670 bp, 8 predicted proteins | sample OricompcompostOP_FD_108781 | JGI IMG/M metagenome (GOLD analysis project Ga0164243, IMG submission 108781) | Organic Plus compost microbial communities from Emeryville, California, USA - Original compost - Organic plus compost (OP) | ecosystem: Engineered > Solid waste > Mixed feedstock >... | reverse complement strand
TGTCGATGTTGCCGCCGCACAGCACGATGCCCACGGTGCGCCCGCGGAAGCGCTCGGGATGGCTGATCAGCGCGGCGAGACCGGCGGCGCCCGCGCCCTCGACCACGGTTTTCTCGATCTGGAGCAGCAGGCTGACCGATTCCTCCAGCGCGCGCTCGCTCACCAGCACGATGTCGTCGACCAGCGCCTCGACGAAGCGGCGAGTGAGCAGCCCCGGCTCCTTGACCGCAATGCCCTCCGCCAGCGTATCGCCCTCGCACGGCAGATGCTGGCCGGTGACGAAATTATACATGCTGGGAAACAGCTCGGCCTGGATGCCGATCAGCTCGATGTTCGGGTTGATCGCCTTGGCCGCGGTCCCCATGCCCGAAATCAGCCCGCCCCCGCCGATCGGGATAGCGAGCGTGTCGAGCCCGGGCACATCCTCGAGCATCTCGAGCGCAACCGTGCCCTGTCCGGCGATGATGTCGGGCTGGTCGAAGGGATGGACGAAGGTGAAGCCGTGCGCGGCCTCCAACTCGCGGGCATGCGCATAGGCGGCGTCGAAGGTCTCGCCATGGAGCACCACGTTGGCGCCATGCCCCTCGGTCTGCATCACCTTCACCGTCGGCGTGGGCTTGGGCATCACGATGGTGACCGGAATGCCGAGCCGCGCGCCATGATAGGCCAGCCCTTGCGCATGATTCCCCGCCGAGGCCGCGATCACGCCGTTCCTGCGCGCATCGTCGCCGAGCTGGAGCAGCGTATTGAGCGCGCCGCGCTCCTTGTACGCGGCAGTGAACTGGAGATTCTCGAACTTCAGCCAGATCTCGGCACCGGTCAGGTTCGAGAGCGTCTGGCTCTTGAGCGTGGGCGTGCGCACCACCGCGCCGCGGATGCGTTCGGCCGCCGCCCGGATATCCTCCAGCGCGACCGGCAACTCTTCTACCGTGATGGGTTCGCTCGCCATGATGGCGAGGGCCCTACCCCATCTGGCGCGCAGGGGAAACAATGCTATGCACGCCCGATGGCAAGAATTGCTTTTATCGGAATCGGCGTGATGGGCGGGCCGATGGCCCGCCACCTCGCCGCGGCGGGGCACGACCTCATCGTCTATAATCGCAGCGCCGCAAAGGCCGAGGCGTGGGTGAAGGCGCATGGCGGCGTTGCCGCGCCCGACCCGGCGAGCGCCGCCGAGGGCGCCGACGCGGTGATCACCTGCGTCGGCAACGACGACGACCTGGCCGAGGTGACATTGGGCCGCGACGGCGCCTTTCCGGCGATGCGCAAGGGCGCGGTGTTCATCGATCATACCACCGTCTCGGCGCGCATCGCGCGCCAATTGGGCGTCGAGGGCAAGAGCCTCGACCTTCATGTCGTCGATGCGCCGGTGACCGGCGGCCAGGCGGGCGCCGAGAACGGCACGCTCGCGATCATGTGCGGCGGATCCGAGGCTGCGGTCGCCGTCGCCGCGCCGCTGATGCAGGCCTATGCCTCGCGCATCGTCCATGTCGGGCCCGCGGGCGCCGGGCAGACCACCAAGATGGTCAACCAGATCACCTTCGCGGGCATCATCCAGAGCCTGTCCGAAGGGATGCGCTTCGCACAGAAGGCAGGGCTCGATCTCGACAAGGTCTATGAGGCGATCTCGGGCGGCGCGGCGTCGAGCTGGCAGATGACCAACCGCTGGAAGACGATGGCCGAGGACAGCTTCGACTTCGGCTTCGCGATCGACTGGATGCGCAAGGATCTGGGGCTCGCGCTCGAAGAGGGTCGCGCCAACGGCGCGACGCTGCCGGTCGCGGCGCTGATCGATCAGTTCTACGCCGATGTGCAGGCGATGGGCGGCAACCGCCAGGATACCAGCGCGATCATCCGGAGGCTCGCCAAGTGAAACGCCTGCTTGCGGCGCTGCTTGCGCTGCTGATCTCGACGCCGGCCTTCGCCGACGCGCTGATCGACAATGTCAACGGCATCACGCTCGACAAGGACGGCAAGGTCGTCCGCTTCACCGGGCTGGTGATCTCGCCCGAGGGCAAGGTGGTGAAGCTGCTCGACCGGCGCGACAAGCGTCCCGAGCGGCCCGATTACAAGACCGACGGCAAGGGCCGCACGCTGATGCCCGGCATCATCGACGCGCACGGCCATGTCATGGGGGTCGGCTTCAACGCGCTGACGCTCGACCTGTCGGGCACCAAGTCGCTCGCCGAGGCGCAGGCCGCGATCGCCGCCTATGCCCGCGCCAATCCCAACCGCCGCTGGATCATCGGGCGCGGCTGGAACCAGGAGGCCTGGGGCCTCGGCCGCTTCCCCACCGCTGCCGAGATCGACGCCGCCGTCGCCGACCGCCCGGTCTGGCTCGAGCGGGTCGACGGCCATGCCGGCTGGGCCAACACGCTGGCGATGAAGGAGGCGGGCGTCACGGCGAAGAGCGTGGCGCCGACCGGCGGACGCATCGAAAAGACCGGCGCGCAGCCGAACGGAGTCTTCGTCGACGCGGCGATGAGCCTGGTCGACAAGGCGCTGCCCGCGCCGCTCCCGCGCGAACGCGACCTCGCCTTCGTCAAGGCGCAGCAGACCCTGCTTTCCTACGGCATCACCGCGATCGCCGACATGGGCACCTCGCTCGACGATTGGATGACCTTTCGCCGCGCGGGCGATCGCGGCGGCCTGCTCCTCCGCATCCTTTCCTATGCCGGGGGTGTCGATGCGATGACTCAGATCGGCGGTCCGGCGCCGACGCCCTGGCTCTACGAGGATCGCCTGCGCATGGGCGGGGTGAAGCTTTATTCGGACGGCGCGCTCGGCTCGCGCGGCGCATGGCTCAAGCAACCCTATCACGATGCGCCGAACGAGCGCGGCCTGGGCTTCCTGACCGACTCGCAGCTCCGCAACCTGATGAGCCGCGCCGCGATGGACGGCTTCCAGGTCGCGGTCCATGCGATCGGCGATCAGGCCAACGCCCAGTTGCTCGACGCGATCGAGGAGCTGTCGCAAAGCTATCCGGGCGACCGGCGCTGGCGCATCGAGCATGCCCAGGTGGTCGATCCCGCCGATCTGGCGCGCTTCGGCAAGCACGGCATCATCGCCTCGATGCAGCCGGTGCACCAGACCTCCGACCGGCTGATGGCCGAGGCGCGGCTGGGGCCGCAGCGGCTGGCGGGCGCCTATGCCTGGCAGTCGATGCTGCGCGCCGGCTCGAAGCTCGCCTTCGGATCGGACACGCCCGTGGAGAGCCCCGATCCCTTTGCCGGGATCGCCGCCGCCTTCACGCGCGAGGATGCCCAGGGCCAGCCCTTCGGCGGCTGGCAGCCGCAGGAGCGGGTCAGCCGCGAGCAGGCGCTCGCCGGCTTCACCACCGGCGCCGCCTATGCCGCCTTCGCCGAGGATCGCCTCGGCAGCCTGCTCCCCGGCATGCGCGCCGACTTCATCCTGATCGACCAGGATCCCCTGATGGCGACGCCGCAGGAGATCCGCGCGATCAAGGTGCAGGAAACCTGGGTCGGCGGCCGCCCGGTCTGGACGCGGAAATAGCGTCGGGACCAATTACCACCTCAATCCGTTTGGACTGAGCTTGTCGAAGTCCCGTCCTGCTTTCTGACGCTTGAAAGAAGGACAGCCCCCTTCGACTGCCTGCCAAGGCAGGCGCTCAGGACAGGCTTCGACAGGCTCAGGGCCAACGGGCCGAGAGGATGATGCGGCTTTCCTTACGTCGCGTCAGCTGACCCCTTCGTACTTGACCGAGCACCCGTAAGGCCGCGATTCCTTCACCGACACGGCCTTGCCTGCCTTGATCTCACCGAGCGCCGCCAGCACATGGTTGCGCGCACCGGCGATATCCTCCTGCTTGGCGGTCGGCTTGTCGTCGATGCCGCCCTGGTAGACCAGCGTGCCCGACGGATCGATGATGTACATGTGCGGCGTGGTCTTGGCGGCATAGCCCTTGCCGACGACACCCTTGGGATCGAGCAGATAGGCGGTCGCCTTGCTGCCTTCCTTGGCGGCGAGCGCGCGCGCTTCCGGCCCGGTCATATAGCCCTGCTTGCCCGGCGAACCCGAATTGATCGTCAGCCACACCGCGCCCTGCGCCGCGGCGGCGGCCTGGGTCTTCTGCATATTGCCGCTGTCGTAATGCTTGCGCACGAACGGGCAGCCGGGATTGTGCCATTCGAGCACCACGGTCTTGCCCTTGAACTGACCGAGCTCGACCACCTTGCCGCTCGCATCGTTCAGGCGGAAATTGCCCGCCTTGGCGCCGGTGCGCTGTTCGGCGAAACCGGGGACTGCGATCGCGAGCGCGGCTGCCGCGGCGGTGAGGCCGGTTGCGATCAGGATGGGCTTGGTCATGGCTTCATCTCCTTCGCTTGGGGGGTCTTCCGATTTTAAACCGCGAGCGCGGTCAGCCGTTCCGGCGTCAGCACCTGCGGCAGGATCTGGGGCTCGGCCCCGGGCTGGTAGAACAGATAGAGCGGCACGCCCGACCGGCCATGGCTTTCGATGAAGCGGCCGATCACCGGATCGCCGTCGGTCCAGTCGCCGACCAGCACCGCGACATTCTTCGCCTTGAACGCGTCTGCCACCTCGCTCCGCTCGATCGCCGCCTTTTCGTTGACCTTGCAGGTCAGACACCAGTCGGCGGTGAAATAGACGAAGACGCTGCGCCCTTCGCCCCTCAATGCGGCGAGACGCGTCTCGCTGAACGGTTCGGCGGCGAGCACCCCGCCCGCCTGGCGTTCGGACGCGGCGACGGCCGGGGTTCGGGGCAATGCGACGATCAGCACGGCGGCGATCGCGAGCGCGGGCGCCAGCGCCAGCCAGCCGCTCCGCCCGCCCGCCTGGCGCCGCCCGATCCACCAAAAGGCGACGCCGAGCACCAGCGCGGCGGCGAGCCCCATGGTCATGCCGTCGACCCCTGCCTGCCGCCCGAGAATCCAGGCGAGGCCGAGCGCGGTCAGGAACATCGGGATCGAGAGGATGCGCCTGAGCCGCTCCATCCACGCCCCCGGCCGCGGCAGCATGCGGCGCAGCGCGGGCACGAAGCCGAGCAGCAGGAAGGGAAGCGCGAGGCCGAGACCCAGCCCCGCGAAGATCGCGAGCGCGGCCGCCGGCGGAAGCACCATCGCGGCGCCGAGCGCGACCCCCATGAACGGCCCGGTGCACGGGGTGGCGATGAAGGCCGCGAGTGCGCCGGTCCAGAACGCGCCGCCCGGCCCCGTGCCGCTCAGCCCGCCGCCCAGGCGCAGCATGCCCAGCTCGAACAGCCCGGCAAGGTTGAGCGCGACCGCGGTGACGAGCAGCAGCAGCACGAGGATGACACGCGGATCCTGGAGCTGAAACGCCCAGCCCGCCGCCTGCCCACCCGCGCGCAGACCCAGCAGCACCGCGCCCAGCGCCACGCAGACCAGCACGACGCCGGCGGTATAGGCCAGCGCCTCGGCGCGCGCCGCGCGCTCGTCGCCGCCCGCCTTGGCCAGGCTCAGCGCCTTGAGGCTCAGGATCGGAAAGACGCACGGCATCACGTTGAGCAGCAGACCGCCGAGCAAGGCGAGCCCGAACGAGACCGCCAAAGTCGCGGCGAACCCGTCCTTCGCTTCCGCGCTCGCGCCCAAAATGGCGCCCGTCGCGTTCACCGCCCCCGGCACCGCCCTGAGTGACAGCCCCATATTGTCGCCGATCGCGAGCACGCCCTCGATCGCCGCCAGATCGCCCGCACCGTCGCGCGCCTTTGCCTCGACGGTCAGCATGTCGCCGTCGCGGCGCACGGTCTGCGGCGCGGCATAGTCGATCGCGCCGTCGGTCAGTGGAAAGAAATAGGCTTGGGCGACCTGGGCGCTCGCGGGCAGCGGCACCGCGAGGCGGAGCGCGCCGCCGGTCACCTGGAAGCGCGCCTCGCTTCCCAGCGGACGCGGCAAGGCGGCGCGCCAGCGGTCGAACTGCGCGGCGCGGGCGGGCTGGCGTTCGCCGCCACCCACGGTCAGCTCGATCGCGAAGCTGCCGCTTTCGGGCACGCATACCTCGTCGGTGCAGGCCAGCCAGTCGGCGTCGAGCTTGATCGGCAGCCGCGTGCCCGGCGCGAGCCCGGCGGGAATGTCGAGCGCGATCAGATGCGCATAGTCGCCCTCATATACATAGTTCATCAGCCCCGCGATCAGCAGCCGGTGCGGCACCGGAAATTGCGCGGGACCGGCCTTCACGCCATCGGGCAGCGTCCATTTGAACTCGGGGCCGACCCCGGCGTCGCCCGGATTGGCCCAATAGCCGTGCCAGGTGGGCGCCGGCTTCATCGCCAGCGCCAGCGTCACCCGGCTGCCGGCGGCGGGCGCGTCGCTTTCGGCGAGCAGCGTGGCGGTGATGTGGGTCTGCGCGCCCTGCGCAGCGGCGGGCACCGCGAACAGCAGCGCAAATATCACAAAAAGGAAACGCAACAGCGGCATCGGCTCGGACTATCAAACGGGGGACGAGCATAGTAGCCCAATTCCGCCCGTCCGCGACAAGGAGATGTTTGTGAAGCCGATCGCTTTTCTACCCGCGCTCGCCGCGATCCTGCTCACCGGCACCGCGATGGCGCAGAGCCAAGGGCCGCAAAAGCCCAAATTGATCGTCGCGATCTCGGTCGACCAACTCTCCGCCGACCTGTTCGGCGAATATCGCTCGGTTTACACCAAGGGGCTGAAGCGGCTCGAGACCGACGGCGTGGTCTTTCCCTCGGGCTATCAGAGCCATGCCGCGACCGAGACCTGCCCGGGCCATTCGACCATCCTGACCGGCGCGCGCCCGGCGCGCACAGGCATCATCGCCAATGAGTGGATCGACCTGTCGGTCGCGCGCGAGGACAAGCGGGTCTATTGCTCGGAGGACCCGACCGTGCCGGGAAGCTCTTCGGAAAATTACACCGTTTCGACCGGCTATCTGAAGGTGCCGACGCTGGGCGATCGCATGAAGGCCGCCGACGCGCGCACCCGCAGCGTATCGGTCGCGGGCAAGGACCGTGCGGCGGTGATGATGGGCGGGCACAATACCGATCAGATCTGGTACTGGGGCGGCAAGGGTTTCGTGACGCTGCCCGGCCGTACCGGCGCCGCGCCCGCCACGGTCGCGCGGATCAACGCACGCGTCGCGCAGGCGGTCGCGAAGCCCGCATCTCCCGTGCTGCCCGCCCAATGCCGCGCGCGCTCGATGGCGGTGCCGGTCGGCCAGGACATGCAAGTCGGCGTGCTCGCCGATCGCAAGGCCGAGGATTTCGGCAATTTCCGCCGCGCGATAGAGTTCGACGCCGCGATCGCCGATCTCGCTATCGGGTTGATCGAGGAGATGAAGCTCGGCCGCGGCGACGCGACCGACATCATCGACATCGGGCTTTCGGCCAACGACTATGTCGGCCACAGCTTCGGCACCGAGGGCGCGGAGATGTGCGCGCATCAGGTCGGGCTCGACGCCAATGTCGGCCGCATCCTTGCGGCGCTCGACGCCACCGGCGTGCCCTATGCGGTGGTGCTGACCGCCGATCATGGTGGGCACGACCTGCCCGAACGCAACCGGATGCGCGGCTTCGAGCAGGCCGAGCGCCTCGACGACGCGCTGCGCACCGGCGCCATATTGAAACCGGTGGCCGAGGAGTTCGGGCTCAAGCTTTCCGGACCGCTGATCCGCTCGGAGAGCGGCAATATCTATCTGTCGCGCGACGTGCCCGCTGCGTTGCGCATGCAAACCCTGTCGGCGATCAAGGCGCGGCTGCTCGCCCATCGCCAGGTCGCGAACGTCTTCACCGCCGAGGAGCTTCGCCGCATGCCCATGCCCCAGCCGCCGGTCGAGGAATGGTCGCTCGCAGAACGCGCGCGCGCCTCGTTCGATCCCGAGCGCTCGGGCGATCTGATGATGCTGCTCAAGCCCTGGGTCACTCCGGTCACCAAACCGACCAACACCTCGGTCGCGACCCACGGGTCGCCCTGGATCTACGATCGCCGCGTGCCCATCATCTTCTACCGCCCCGGCACGGTGCCGTTCGAGCAGCCGCTGGGAGTCGAGACGGTGGATATCATGCCCACCCTCGCCGGGCTGATCGGGCTCAAGGTGCCCGCGGAGGAGATCGACGGCCGCTGCCTCGATCTCGACGCGGGGCCGGCAAGCAGTTGCAACAAATAGTCACCTCTCATCCGTTTGGGCTGAGTTGTCGAAGCCCCGTTCTTCTTTCAGCACTGCAAAGAAAGGACGACCCTTCGACAGGCTCAGGGCAAACGGTTTGCAGCCCTAACCCGCCCTTAACCATGGCCGGGCTAAACCCTTCGGATGGTGGGAGGTCATCCGGGGGAGCGACGCGCTGATCTGATCGCGCTCGCGCTGGCGTTCGTTGTAACGCTGGTGATCGAGCTCGCGCTGGTCGAGCGCAAGTTCGCGCTGTTCGGCGGCGGCTACGGCCAGTCGCACGTGCTCGACACACCCGGCGAAATCGCGTTGTTCGCCGCCGGCGTGCTCGCCGGCCACGCATTGCTCGTCGGAACCGCGTTCCTCATCATCAGGCGGCTCCACGGGCGGCGCTACGATCCGCTGCTGTTCCGCTTCAGCTTCCTGTTCTTCACCGTCGGCGCCTTCGCTGCGGCGCTCATCGCCAAGTTCGAGGTGCTGAGCTATTTCAGCGACGCGGTGAGCTTCCAGCTTATCCGCAACCTGGGCGGCGGCAGCCTGTTCGACGCCTTCCTGTTCGCATTGAGCGAGGGCGCGCTGATGATCGGGGCGGCGGTCGGCGCGCTGCTGCTCTACCTCGTCGCGCTCCGCTTCATCCGCCGTCGTCCCAACCGGCGCAAGGTCGCGCCCAATCTCCGCCTCGGCCGCTGGCTGCTCGGGCTCGCCATCGTCCTGCCGCCCTCCGCCTTCTTCGCGAACACCGTCGCCGACGTGCGCTACGGGCTGGTCAGGATGACCGGCTACGGCCTCATCAATGCCGCGCTCGAGCAGCTCACCGACTTCGATCGCGACGGTTACAGCTGGTTCTCGGCACAGCGCGACCGCCATCCTTTCGATGCGTCGCGTCATCCGCTCGCGCTCGACATTCCGGGCAACGGCATCGACGAGGACGGCTATGGCGGCGATCTCGCGCCCGCCCCCGCCGACCCGGTCCTCACAGCGCCGCGCATCGCCGCGCCCAAACATCTCGTCGTGGTGGTGCTCGAAAGCACCCGCGCGGACCTGCTCGGCCGGCGGGTCAACGGCCGCCCGGTCGCGCCCAACCTCGATGCGCTGGCACGAAGCGGCAGCAGCTTTCCGCAAGCCTATAGCCATGTCGGCTTCACCACCGCCTCGCTCAAGAGCCTGTTTTCAGGCGCGCTCGATCCGCGCGCGGGCGATCCCTCGCTATTCACCGACCTCAAGGCCAATGGCTATCGCATCGGCGTCTTCTCCGGGCAGCCCGAGAGCTTCGGCGACATTTCGGCGGTCACCGGGATGCAGCGGTCGGCCGATGTCTTCGTCGACGCCGAGACGCTCAAGGCCGAGCGTGCCTTCGGCTTCGCGGCCAAGGGATCGCTGCGTGTCGACGAGACCAAGCTGCTGCGCGAGTTCGATCATCGCATGGGCGGCGCTGCGGCCTGGGCACGCCCGACTTTCGTCTATCTCAATTTCCAGGCGCCGCACTTCCCCTACAACCATCCCGGGCTGCCCGATCTGCTCGGCGTCGATCCCTTGCCGCGCGACCAGATCAGCCAGCCCAACCGCAAGCGCGTCGCCGACACCTATTGGAACGCGGTGGCCTATTCGGATCGGATGCTCGGCGCGGTGATCGCGCGGCTGAAGGCGCTGGGCGTGTGGGAGAATACGCTGCTGGTGGTGACCGCCGATCACGGCGAGTCCTTGTTCGACGACGGCTTTCTCGGCCACGGCCACATCATCAACGCCCAGCAGACCCATATCCCGCTGGTGCTGAGCACACCCGGACTCGCCACGCCGCAGCCGCTCGGCCTCAAGGATGTGCGCGGGCTGCTGCTCGCCGCGCTTGCCGGAACGCCGGTGCCGCAACGCAGCCAGCCCACGCTGCTCCATATCGGCCCGCTCGACGCGCCCACCGCGATCGGCATGGTCGAGCCCGGCGGCCATTTCACCACGCTGATGCTGGAAACCGGCGAGGTCGGCCTGGGGAACGGCCGCAGCGCACGCTACGAAGCGCTTGGCGGCATGGATAAGGCGGAGGTCGACCGACTGGTCGCCGAATGGGGCCGCCAACGCTGGGCGGCACGACGCGCCCCAGTAAAAAAGCACCCTTTGGAAAAAAACTTCGCCTGCTTCGTCGAATCGCCGCAACCTCCTTCGTCGTCTTGATACGAAGCCGCCGATTGGCTTCGATCGATCAAGAGGAGACGAATCATGAAGGTAATGGTGCTGGTCAAGGCGACCGAGGACAGCGAAGCCGGTCTCAAGCCCTCGCCCGAGATGACCAAGATGTTCGAGGATATGGGCAAGTTCAACGAGGAGCTGGTCGCGGCGGGCATCATGCTCGACGGCGACGGGCTCCGGCCGTCGAGCGAGGGCAAGCGCGTCGCCTTCGACGGCCCCCGCCGCACCGTGATCGACGGCCCCTTCGCCGAAACCCGCGAGCTGGTCGCCGGCTATTGGGTGTGGCAGGTCAAGGATATCGACGAGGCGGTCGAATGGGTGAAGCGCTGCCCCAACCCGATGCTCGGCCCCAGCGAGATCGAGATCCGCCCCTTCTACGAGATGGAGGATTTCGCCGACCTGCTACCCCCGGCGAGCAACTGACCCGTTGCTCCCGTCACCCGCTCCGTCCTAATCGGGGCGGGTGACGGCAAGCGAAACCCATCGGGCGATCGAGACGGTTTTCCGGATCGAACGCGCCAGGCTCATCGCGGGGCTGGCGCGGATGGTGCGCGACATCGACCGGGCGGAGGAGCTGGCGCAGGATGCGCTGGTCACCGCGCTCGGCGAATGGCCGAGGATGGGAATTCCCGATCGGCCCGGCGCGTGGCTGATGGCCGCGGCCAAGCGCCGCGCCATCGACGGTCTGCGCCACGACGCGATGCGCAACCGCAAACATGCCGAGATCGCCCAGGAACTCGACGAACGCGACACCAGCGTCGAGGACATGGAAGCCGCCATGGACGACGATATCGGCGACGAACTGCTCGGGCTCATCTTCACCGCCTGCCACCCGGTGCTGTCGGCGGAGGCGCGCGCGGCGCTGACGCTGCGCCTGATCGGCGGACTCACCGTCCCCGAAATCGCGCGCGCTTTCCTCTCGGCCGAGCCGAAGATCGCCCAGCGCATCGTTCGCGCCAAGCGCGCGATCGAGGATGCAGGGCTCGGCTTCGAAGTGCCGCGCGGCGCCGAGTGCGCGGCGCGGCTCGGCTCGGTGCTCGAGGTGATCTACCTGATCTTCAACGAGGGCTATGCCGCGACCGCCGGCGACGATCTGGTCCGCCCCGCGCTCTGCGCCGAGGGGCAACGGCTGGGGCGGATCCTCGCCGGGCTGATGCCCGACGAGCCCGAGGTGCTCGGCCTGCTCGCGCTGATGGAGATCCAGGCGTCGCGGCTCGCGACCCGTTCGGACGCCGACGGCAACTTCGTGCCGCTGACCGAGCAGAATCGCGCATTATGGGATCAGCTATTGATCCGCCGGGGTTTGCGCGCGCTCGAACGTGTGGAGGCGCTGGGCGGTGCCGACGGCCCCTATGCGCTCCAGGCCGCGCTCGCCGCCTGCCACGCCCGCGCGCGCCGCGCCGCGGATACCGATTGGGCCGGAATCGCGTCGCTCTACGACCGGCTGATCGAGGCCATACCCTCGCCGGTGGTCGCGCTCAATCGCGCGGTCGCGCACAGCATGGCGTTCGGGCCGGAGACGGGCCTGGCGCTTCTCGCCGAGATCGGCGCCGCGCCCGCGCTCAAAAACTATGCGCCGCTGCCCGCCGCGCGCGGCGACTGCCTGTTCCGCGCCGGCCGGCTCGCCGAGGCCAAGGCCGAATTCGAGGCGGCCGCCGGCCTCACCGGCAACGCCCGCGAACGCGTCTTCCTGCTCGATCGCGCCGCGGCCTGCGGGTACGGCCAGCACCCCACAACCCGTTCGGGCTGAGCCGAAGCCCTGTCCTTCCGAGACTTGAGAGAAAGGGCAGTCCTTCGACAAGCTCAGGACAAACGGTTGATATGTGATCGATAACTCAGTCGAGATTCGGTCTTAGCCAGCGCTGCGCCTGCTCCAGGCTCACCCCGCGCCGCTCGGCATATTCTTCGAGCTGGTCGCGGCCAATGCGCGCGACGCCGAAATATTGGCTGTCGGGGTGCCCGAAATAAAAGCCCGAGACCGCAGAGGTCGGCAGCATCGCAAAGCTTTCGGTGAGCGTGATGCCGGCCTCGCCTGCGCCCAGCAGCTCGAACAGGATCGGCTTCAGGCTGTGATCGGGGCATGCCGGATAGCCCGGCGCCGGCCGGATGCCGCGATATTGCTCCTTGATCAGCGCCTCGTTGGTGAGCTGCTCCTGCTCGGCATAGCCCCACAGCGTGGTGCGGACATGCGCGTGCAGCCGTTCGGCGAAGGCCTCGGCGAAACGGTCGGCGAGCGCCTTCAGCAATATGTCCGAATAGTCGTCATTGTCGGCTTTGAAGCGCGCGAGATGCGGCTCGGCGCCGTGGATGCCCACCGCGAAGCCGCCCAGCCAGTCGCCCGCCGGATCGACGAAATCGGCCAGGCACATATTGGGACGCCCCTCGCGCTTGCGGATCTGCTGGCGGAGCATCGGCAGACGGACGCGATCTTCCCCGACCAGCAGGTCGTCGCCCTCACGGTCGCACGGCCACAGCGCCGCGACGCCCTTGGCGGTCAGCCATTTCTCGGCGATCAGCGTGTCGAGCATCGCCTGCGCGTCGGCGAACAGGCTGCGCGCGCTTTCCCCCACGATCGCGTCGTCGAGGATGGATGGATAGGTGCCCGCCAGCTCCCAGGCGCGGAAGAAGGGAGTCCAGTCGATATAGTCGCGCAGATCGGTGAGCGGCCAATCGGCGAAGACATGGCGGCCGGGCTGGAGCGGCGCCCCGGGCTTCAGCGCGAAATCGGCCTCGAAGGCGTTTTCGCGCGCCGCCTCCAGCGTGGCGAGCTCGTTCTGGCCCTTGCCCTCGCGCGCGTCGCGCACCGCCTGATAATCGGCGGCGGTCTTGGCGACGAAGCCGTCGCGCTGGGTATCGCTGACCAGCGCGGAAGCGACGCCGACTGCGCGGCTAGCGTCGAGCACATGCACCACCGGTCCGTCATAGGCGGGCGCGATGCGAAGCGCGGTGTGCACCTTGGAGGTGGTGGCGCCGCCGATCAGCAGCGGCATCGCCATCTGCGCGCGGGTCATCTCCTCGGCGACGGTCACCATCTCGTCGAGCGACGGGGTGATCAGCCCCGACAGCCCGATCATGTCGGCATCGTTCTCGTTGGCCGCCTTCAATATCTCGGTCCAGGGTACCATCACGCCCAGGTCGAACACCTCGAAGCCGTTGCACTGGAGCACCACGCCGACGATGTTCTTGCCGATATCGTGGACGTCGCCTTTTACCGTCGCCATCACGATCCGGCCCTTGGAGCGCTGCCCCTCGACCTTCTCGGCCTCGATATAGGGCAGCAAATGCGCCACCGCCTTCTTCATCACCCGCGCCGATTTGACCACCTGGGGCAGGAACATCTTGCCGGCGCCGAACAGGTCGCCGACCAC
>Ga0164243_10010022_pt1 | contig 13670 bp, 14 predicted proteins | sample OricompcompostOP_FD_108781 | JGI IMG/M metagenome (GOLD analysis project Ga0164243, IMG submission 108781) | Organic Plus compost microbial communities from Emeryville, California, USA - Original compost - Organic plus compost (OP) | ecosystem: Engineered > Solid waste > Mixed feedstock >... | reverse complement strand
GTACACGTCGACGGTGCGACCGAGCGCGACATCGACCGTGCGGACGTCGCCGGCGGCGACCGCCTGGCCCGCCACGATCGTGCGGGCAGCGGCGAGCACCGGAACCGTCTGACGCGAGGCCGACCCTATGGTGTAATTACCACCGTGAGGGCAGCGACCTACGAGCGGATCTCCCAAGACCGGGAATCGACCGAGCACGGCGTTGACAACCAACGGTCGGCCAATCTCGCCTTGGCCGCAAGGCTCGGGTTCGATGTGGTCTCGGACTACCGCGACAACGACACCGGGGCCAGCACACGCAGCCGCAAGGCGCGACCTGGCTATGCGGCGATGCTGGCCGCCGCGAAGAGAGGCGAGTTCGAAGCGATCCTCGCCTACTCGAACTCCAGGCTCACGCGGCGCCCGCGCGAATTCGAGGATCTGATCGAGCTGCACGAGCAATACGGCATCCGCATCGTCACGGTCGTCTCAGGGGATGACGACCTTTCGACAGCCGATGGCCGCATGGTCGCCCGCATCAAGGCCGCCGCAGACGCCGCCGAGGCCGAACGAACCGGCGAGCGGGTCGCGTTCGCGCAGGCCGCCAAGCTCCGCCGCGGCGAGGACATCGGCGGTCGCCGCCCCTTCGGCTTCGAGGCGGATCGCATCACTATCCGCGAAAGCGAAGCAACGCTGATCCGCGAGGGCGTGCGGATGATCCTGGGGGGCGCGAGCCTGTACGCGGTGGCACGGGCCTGGGACGCCGCGGGCATCCGCGAGAAGCCATGGCGGTCACAGACCGTGCGCGACATCTTGACGAGGCCGCGCAACACCGGGCGGCTCGTCGTGGGCGGCGTCGAATACGGACGCGGCGACCGCCCCGCCATCCTCACCGATGAGGAGTACGCCGACCTTCTCGCGGTCCTGCGCACCAATGAGCGGCCCCGTCGCGGACGAAAGCCGCAGACCTCGACCGCTGTCTCCGTCGTCCGGTGCGGTGTGTGCGGCGCCGGCGTCGAACTGACGATTAAGAGCGGCGGTGTGCGCACCATCCGATGCTCAGTCAGAGGAGGCGGCCAGAGGCACCCGACCATGACCGATGACCGCCTCGAGATGCAGCTCGCCCAGGTGGCCCTGATGCGCGTGGTCGATCCGTTCGCTACGGAGAACGCCGACCGCCCCGAAGTCGCCAAGCTCAGGCGCACGCTCGCCGACGTGACCACTCGTCGCGACCGGGCTCGCGAAGACGTGGAGGCCTACGACGACCCCGACGACCGGGCGCACGCCCGCAAGCGCGTGACCGAGCTGACGGCCGCAGTGCGGGAGGCGCGCGCAGCGCTCGATGCCGCGCTCGCCGAGAACGTCGCCAGCCGTGCGCGGCATCTGGTGGACGTTGCGCACAAGCGGCTGGGCGGCGAGATCGTGGCGGTCGATCCGTTCCAGGTCTGGCCGCAGTGGGTCGAGTTGTGGCGGTCATGGCCCGTCGCCGATCGCCGCGAATTGCTCCGAGGTCGCCTCATCGAGCTCATGCCCCATGTTCGGGGCGAGTCCTGGCGGCTTCGCGTGGATGGGAAGAGGCCCGCAGGGGCGACACAAAGAGAAGGAGAACCGATATGACCACCAACCTCACCCCCGAAGAGTTCGAGCGCGAAAACCTCGTCGCGGCCGTGTACACACTCGATCTGCCCGAGCAGAACCTCGATGAGATCTTCTCGGCGACGCTCCCCGTCCTCCTGGAGGTCGCCGAGCGCCGCTAGCCCCGCACGAACGAAACCCCGCCAGCGGAAGCATTCTGGCGGGGTTTCGTCTTGAAAGGAACGAATCACACATGGAAGGTGTCGCACTAGCAATTCTACCGGCTAGCGAGCGCTTATCTCGCACCGCGGGCATTAGCCCATTTAGTGGGTAATTGCCCACATTGTTCCTGAGTGCGGGCTGTGAATTTCGAGGTACATATATGGGTAATGCCTGGTCACATGGGGAATCATATTTAGGCCAGGAGGGGCGGTCGGCTTAGCGGGATTCTGGCGCGGAAGACTGGTCTTGCCCAATTCAACAGCGAAGCCCCGCCCGGCGAACCGAGCGGGGCAGCGGAAAACCCGACCAAGCGAGCCTCCCTAGCACAGTGATCGTCTCACGGGGACGGGTTAGCCGCAAGCCGCACGGCCTAACTTGGCGGCTAACCCACAGACCCCGACCCCGGCGTCGAGGAGCGATTAGGCCCGCTCCTCCGCCGGGGTTCGGCCTCTCCAGAGGAGATAAACCAGATGACTGCCACCACCAACCGCTTCCGCGGTTACACGTCGTACTTCGACTATTACCTCGCGAATCGCGACAGCCTCATCGGCCCGGATGACCCGCGCTACGGCACAGGCGAGCTCGTCGACGACATCACGCCGGAGGAACTCGCCGCCTTCGACGACCGCGACCGCTGGGCGGCTCTGACGATGAGCTACGGCGAGGATATCGTCGGCCCGCTTGAGGAGTTCCTGGCGCGCGAGCATCCTCGCACCCAGACGGACGCCGAGGCGCGCGCCCGCTTTGCCGCCGAATGCGGTCTGCCCGCCGATGCATCGTGGGAGGAGATCGAGGCGGAGCTGGAGCGCCGCGCGCTCGATGCGTCCGCCGAGGCCGCGCGGCGCCGCATGGAGAGGGCACCGGCCGAGCGCGCCAGATGGATAGCCCTCGCCGAGGAACTCGAAGCGAAGAAGGCGACGGCGGTCGAGGGCGCGGTTGCGAAGGCCGACGCCCACTTTCGAGAGCAGGGTCGCTACGACGTGACGCACGCGGACAACGAGTGGAACTCGCTGTTCATGCAGCACCTGCGAGAAGATGTCGTGCCCATCGAGCGGGATGCCGCCTACGCGCGTGAGCAGGTCGAGGTCTGGTCGGCGCTCGCCGGCACGGAAGCACCGCCCACGCCCGCCGAGAAGGCGAAGGCTGAGCGCGAGGAAGCCGAACGCCGCCGCGAGGAGCGCCGCCGCGAGGAGGAGATCGCGAAGGCGCTCGAGCGGCTCGAGGTCCAGGAAGAGGCCAAGAAGCGCCTCGCCGCGAAGAAGGCGGGCACGATGAAGATGCCCACCGGCCTCACCGGCGACGAGTTGCTCGCCGCCGACTACGGCGACGAGTCTGCGGTGATCGACGGTTTCCTGGAGTTCGACGGCAACACCGTCCTCCTGGCACAGAAGAAGGCGGGCAAGAGCACGATGATGCTCAACCTGATCCGCTCACTCGTGGACGGCGACCCGTTCCTCGATGAGTTCAAGGTCCACGAGCGACGCCGCGTGGCATACCTCGACTTCGAGATGAGCGACCGCAGGGCGCAGGTGTGGGCGCGCCAACAGCGCATCCTGCATAACGGCGACTGGAAGCGGTTCGGCCTGCGCGGGCTCGCTCGCACGTTCGACATCCGCGATGAGGCAACGCGCGCCCGATGGGCCGAGCAGCTCCGCGGCTACGACGTGCTGATCCTCGACCCGATGCGACCCCTGCTCGACGCCCTGGGACTCAAGGAAGCGACCGAGATGGGTGTCGTCCTGGAGGCGTTCGACGCCCTGAAGGTCGCGGCGGGAATGTCCGAGGGCGTCGTCGTCCACCACATGGGCTGGGACGATTCGCACGGCCGAGGCGACTCCCGACAGGTGGACTGGCCCGATACGATCGCGCACCTTCGCACAAGCGACCCGGACGACCCCGGCGCGCTCCGCTTCCTCCAGGCGCGCGGCCGGGGCGACATCGACATCCCCGAGGGCCTCGTGTCGAAGTACGACGGCACAAGGCTCGCCTACGCGCGTGAGGGCGTGAGGCAGGCGAAAGAGACACAGAGCGTCGAAGCGCTCGCCGAGTACGTCTCGCAGCGCCCCGGATGCAACATCGCCGATGTGAAGAGCGCGGGTCTCCCCGGCATCACCGCAAACACCGTTTCGAGGGTCCGAATGGAGGCGGAACGACGGGGACTCATCCGATCCGAGTCAGGGCCGAAGAACTCGACCCTCCTGTATCCCGTCGACTAGTAGATCAAGCAGTAGTAGTAGTCACCCCTAAGGGGGATGACTACAACTACTACCCCGCGATGACACCACTCGGACCCGCTGGCAATGAGCACTCGCCAGCGGGTCTGTGGCTATCGCGGCACTGTCTCGATTCCCGATCCTCGCTCGTAGTAGTCGCAATCGCTGTTCGTGCAGCGGGTGGCGGACCATTCGTACTCGATCTCACCGGTACCAAAGTTCCGTGCTGTCAGATCTCGCCACAGGACATCGGAGCCGCACTTCGCGCAGACCTCATCAGGGTGACCCATCTCGGCACGATAGCCCGCCCAGCCCCAGCCGACCAGCGTAGTTAGCCCACGAATCCCTCGTACACTAGATATATGCATGCGATTCCCGCCGCGCAGGCGCACCGCCCCGCCAACGACGCGGCCGGAGATGACACCGGCTGGACCGTCGTGCAGGCATGCTCGTGTGGCGAGAGCTTCCTCGGCTTCGGCGAGGACCGCCTCCAGACGGCGCAGCGCTCGTTCGAGCTGCACAGGGCCCGCTACGTCGTGCCTCGCGATGCCCCCGCACCGAAGCGCGAGAGGCGGGTACGCCTGCTGAGCGAGATCGTCGGCGGCCCCGGCGCCTGGATCATCAACCCCGACAGCTTCGAGTGGACCGACCCGTCGCGAGCAGGCGGCGGCAAGCCCGGCCGTCCGCCGAAGATCCCCGATGACGAGATCCTGCGCCGCCTCCGCGCCGGCGAATCGACCTCCGCGATTGTCGCGGCGGGTGCGAAGGCGCAGCGAGTCGCGCGCATCCGGGAGGAGGCAGGCATCGCCAAGCAGGCGGCCGGCCCCGTCTACGCGACCGAGGCGCAGATCATCGAGGCCTTGGAAGCAGGCAACCCCGTGAAGCGGATCGCCCACGACCTGCGAACCAGCGCCGAGCGAGTGAGGCGCATCCGCGACGAGCGAGGCATCGCCGTGGTGCGGCGTACTCGTTCGACGGCGACGGACGACGACATCCGCGAAGCCCTCGCTGCCGGTGAGCCCGTCCTGCGCATCGCTGCACGCCTCAGCGTGGGACAACTGCGTGTGCGTCGCGTGCGTGACCGGATGGACGGTGAAGCCGCATGAGCAAGCAGTCCAGCCGAGGCAAGCGCTGGCAGGCGCTCCGTAAGGCCGTCCTCGATCGGGATGGCTGGACCTGCACGGCGTGCGGCGCCTGGCTCGCTGAGGACCACCCGGACCCGCACCACGACGCGACGGTCGATCACGTCATCGCGAAGGCGGCAGGTGGCCGGGATGAGCTGTCCAACCTCGTCGCTATGTGTCGCTTCGACAACGGGCGCAAGTCAGACAAGACCCTGATCAGGACGGACTACTGGTCGCCTCGCTGGCTTCCGCAGGGGCTGCCCTCATGACGCTTCGCGACGAGATCCAGCAGGCAGTGGCCGTCATCCTCGCTGTGCGCCCGCTAGACGGCTTGACCACCCTCCCCGCTCCTGCATACGTGGTCGGCTCCGGAGGCGCTCAGGTCGGCTCCTGCGGCCTGCCAGGGCCGCTTGTTCTTCAGCGCGGCCCCCTGAACACCCCGCCCCACCTGCCCCTGGCACCGACGGTGCCTGAAATATCCAAGATTGGCCCCGATTTCGATGAGTGAGACCGCAGAGAGCTTCCGTGAGTCGGTGGAGGCGTTCGTTTCCGCCTCACCTTGGCTGGCTCCTCCCCATGCACCGGCCGTGACGACGCTGCGGGTGCTCGCCCGCAAGCTCGATGGCGGCGATCTGACGCCCGCACTCGTTTCGCAGTTCGGTCTGACGTTCCGCAGCCTCGCAAAGCTTGCGCCCGCTGCTCCTCCCGCCAAGAGCCCGCTCGCGGCAGCGCTCGAAGAGGCTGGGGTCGACTCCCCCGCATGACCTCGCCACCGTTCGCCGACATCGCGGCGTGGCCGCCGACTCGGTACACGCCGCCGCTGAGCGACGACTTCCCCAGCGCGTTTGACCGCTTTGCCAAGGTCTTCCAGATCATCTGGACGATCGCGTTCGGCTACGCGCTCGAGGCGTGGCAGGTCTCGCTGATCCGAGCGATCCTCGAGGTCTACCCCGCCGGGCATCCCCGCGCCGGTCAGCTCCGATACAGGCAGGTGGTGATCAGCCTCGGCCGCCAGAACGGCAAGACGGAGATCGCGGCGGCGCTCGGACTGTGGCGGCTCTTGTCGAAGGTCGGCGCCCTCGTCATCGGCATCGCCTCCAGCGCAGAGCAAGCTCGCCTGGTCTACGACCGGACGATGGCGGCGATCACTCGGAACGCCGATCTCGCGGAGCGGTTCGACCGGCTGACCGAGACTCGCGGCATTCGCGCGCTCGACGGCGGGCGGTACGAGATCAAAGCCGCAAAGAGCGCCGCGCTCCAGGGTCTGCCGATCGACCTGGGGATCGTTGACGAGCTGCACCTTCTCAAGCGGGCGCTCTGGTCCGATCTCGTGAACGGCACGGGCGGGCGGCCGAACTGCCTCGTCGCCGGCATCACAACCGCGGGGGATGTCGAATCCGAGCTGCTGATCGACCTCTACCGGCTCGGCGACGAGGCGGTCGACGACGAGGAAACGCGCGTCGGCTTCTTCGTCTGGGAGGCGCCGGAGGCCCGCGTCCCCGAGGATGATGAGACCCTCGGGCGCTGGCTGGCGCTGGCTAACCCGTCGGTCGCGTCCGGCCGCATGGATCTCGAGACGGTGATCGCCGACGTGCGCACGCTCAGCAAGCCCGAGATCATCCGCTACCGACTGAACCGATTCGTGGACAGCGTTCGTCACCCGTTCATCGAGTTCTCGCACTGGCTGGACGCCCAGCGTGCCGAAGGTGAGACGCTCCCGAGCGGCCGCGTCGTGTTCACGTTCGACAGAACACCCGACTGGGCATACGGCACCGTCACCGCAACGGTCTGCGACAGCGAGGGCGTGGTCTGGTCCGAGATCGCGGCTTCGGTTGTGAACCCGTCGCTCGAGCGCTTCGTGAGGATCGCTGAGCAGTTGGCCCGGCACGCCCCAGCCATGTTCGCGATGGACGCGTACACGCTTCGCGGGCTCGGGAACGAGCTGAAGAAGCGCGGGCTGCCTGTGCATCTCGGCACGCAGGCGGACGCCTTCACCGCGGCGGCACGCCTGCACCGCCTGATCCTGACGAAGAAGTTCCGGCACGCTGGCGACCCGCTGCTCGCACAGCAGATCCCGCGGGCGATCACCAAGACCGTCGGCGAGAACTTCCGCATCAGCCGCGCCGACTCGTCAGTCGAGATCGATGCCGTTCTCGCCACCGCTCTCGGTGTCGCGGTCGCCGAAGCACTCCCGAAGGAATCTGGCCCCCAGATCTTCTAGTGCATTCTGTTATGGATCAGAGTTAGAACATTGTGGGTTGTTATACTTGACACATGGGTCTTCTTCATGCTATGTGGTCGGCACTCATTGGAGACCCTGCGCCTCGGACCCAGAGCCGCGCTGACGCCCCGACCGATCCCGGCACGGTGATCCCTTCCCGCAGTCCGCGTGGGTCGGTCGGGGCCAGCGAAGCCCTCGGGCTGATCGGCGTCTATCGGGCCGTCAACATCCGCGCCACCGCCATCCGTCAGCTCTCCGCCGACGTGGAGCGCGGTGGCCAGCAGATCGACAGGCCGCTCATCATCCGTCGCCCCTCGCAGGACTGCTCCTTCGGCGCCTTCCTCCAGATGACGAGCGTCAGTCTGAACACGGCCGGTAACGCCTTCTGGCGGATCTACCGCGACACAGCCGGAACGGTCTCCGAGCTAGAGGTTCTCAACCCGCACGACGTGACGATCCAGACCAACTCGGCGGGCCGCGTCATCGGTTACGCCTATCGCGGCAGGGACATCAAGAAGAACGAGATCCAGCACTTGGCGGGCATGCGCGTCCCCGGCTCCCCGTACGGCCTCGGCCCCATCCAGGCTGCCGCCGCCGAGCTGCGCGGCGCACTCGACCTCCGCGACTACGCCAGCGAGTGGCTCAGCAACGGCGACACCCCGACCGGCGTCCTCTCGTCCGATCAGCACCTGACGCCCGAGGCCGCCGCACAGCACAAGACCGCCTGGCACGACTCGCAGGGCGGCAGGCGAAGCGTGGCGGTCCTCGGCGCCGGCCTCAAGTACCAGCCCGTCCTGCTGTCGCCGGAGGATGCGCAGTTCATTCAGAACCAGAACTTCACCGTCAGCCAGATCAGCCGTCTGTTCGGCATCCCCGCGAACCTGATGGCCGCGCCCGTCGAGGGGCAGGGCCTGACCTACCAGAACGTCCGCGACTCGTGGGTTGAGTTCCTCCGCTTCGGCCTCGCGGATGAGATCACCGAGATCGAGGACGCCTTCACCGCCGTGCTTCCGCGCGGCCAGCGCGCCCGCCTGAACGCCGAGAGCCTCCTGCGTCTGGACACCGAGAGCCGCTACACGGTCCACAGCCAGGCGATCCAGATGGGCCTCTACGGCGCCGAGTACGCGCGGGAGATCGAAGGCATCCCCAACACCGCAGCCCCTAAGACTCCCCCCGCCGCAGCCCCCGAGGAGGCCGCATGACCGACGATCTGATCACGCGCGAGTTCCGCGCCTCCAAGCTGGACGCTGACGAGGGCGTCATCGAAGGTATCGCCGTCCCCTGGGGGCAGACGATCGACCTCGGCGGCGGATACCGCGAGCGCTTCGAGCGCGGCGCCGTGGCTCCCGACACGACCGGCGTCAAGCTCTTCTACCGGCACGCCGAGCCCGTCGGACTGATCAGCGACCTCGAGGACCGCGAAGAGGGCCTCTTCATTCGGGCTCGCATCTCGGACACGAGCCTCGGCCGCGACCTGCGCACCCTCATGCGTGATGGCGTGATTGATCGCCTCTCCGTGGGTTTCATCCCGCGTGAGACGCGCGAAGAGGAGGACGGCACCTTCGTCCGCACAGCCGTGGACCTCAAGGAGGTCTCGGCCGTTCCGTTCCCGGCCTACAGCGGGGCCGTGGTCACAGATGTCCGCCACGAGTCGGCGGCAGACACCAACGCGGCACCCGCCGCAGAAAGGCAGTCCATGACTGACACAATCACGGCCGCCGACCTCGCCGAGGTCCGCGAGTCGATCGAAGAGATGGAGCGCTCCATCAGCACCCTCGCCGCGCAGCGCGACGAGACGCCGGTGGCCGACACCCGTTCGGCCGGCGAGATCCTCAAGGCGATCGTTGCCGGTGACGAGGCGACCATCCGCGCCTACGAGGGCCTGTACGAGGGGCGCGCCTACACCGGCGGCACCACCGCCGACGCCGTTGTCAAGGATGGCTGGGTCGGCGACCTGACCCGCATCTTCGATGCCTCGTCGGGCGTCCTGTCGGCCATCTTCTCGACCGGCACCCTGCCCGCCAACGGCATGAGCATCGAGTTCGCCGAGCTGGACGCGAACACGCTGAGCGTGACCGAGCAGGCCGTGGAAGGCGACGACATCAGCCTCGGCAAGGTGTCGGTCACGACCCGCACCGCGCCGGTCAAGACCTACGCCGGTGGCACGCAGCTCACCCGCCAGGAGATCGAGCGCTCGTCCCTGAACATCCTGAACCGCAACCTCGAGGGCCTCGCGATCGCGGCGGGTGCTCGCAAGAAGGCGGTCCTCCGCGCGGCGTACGCCTCGCTCGTCTCGGCGCGCGAGGGTGTCGCGGCCAACGGAGGCGTTCTCCTCCTCGGCGCCGCGTACGCCTCGTCCACGGAGAAGCAATGGACGGATCTCGTGATCGACGCGGCGATCCGCTACGACGGCCTCGCTCTCGGCATCGACGCGCTGCTCGTCAGCCCGCACATCTTCAAGCACCTCAAGAACCTTCGGGCGATCGAGGTCGTGGAGGTCGAGTCCGGTGAGGTCGCCATCGGCGGTGAGCGCTCGTTCAAGACCTCGGCTGCTCAGCCCGCCGTCGGCGCCCTGAACCTGCCCGGCCTGACCGGCGACCTCTCGGGCATCCCGGTGATCGCCGACCCCGGTTTCAGCACCGCTCAGGCGCAGTTCGTGAACGCCCGCGCGCTCCGTCAGTACGACTCGGCGCTCGTGTCGCTCAGCGACGAGAACGTCGTCAACCTGTCGAAGACGTTCGCGGTCTACCGCTACGGCGCTGTCGCCGCGGAGATCCCCGCGGCCGTCGTCCCCGTCAAGTTCGCGGCGTCCTGATCATGACCGTCGCCGCTGCCGATCTGCTCGCCTACGTCAAAGCGGGCAACTCCGACACGGAGTTCGCTTCGTCGTGCATCGTCACGGCGAGCGCCCTCGTGGCGGCGCAGATCGGCAGCGCGACGGTCCCTGAGGCGATCATCGACCGTGCCGTCATCGAGTGCGCCGCGGAGCTGTTCGCCCGCAGGGGCGCACCCTCCGGCGTCTCGCAGTTCGCACAGCCTGACGGCGGCGCAGGCCCCCGCCTTGCCCGCGACCCGATGACCGGCGCCCGAACGATCCTCCGCCCGTTCCTGCCTGTCGGCTTCGGCGCCCCGGTCGCCGAGGGCGTCACCGGCCTGGACGGGGGCACACCGTGAGCAACACCCTCACGATCGAACGCGAACGGCTCGCTGAGACGCTTCGCGACGCCCTCGGCATCCAGGCGTTCGCGTTCCTGCCGGAGGCGTTCACCCCGCCCGCCGTGGTCGTCATCCCCGGCGACCCGTACATCACAACGCTCGATGAGCAGACCTTCCACCCGGCGGCACGGCGCGTGCAGATGGAGGCCTGGATCATCGCCGACACCGGCACCAATGAGCGCATGGCGGCCGACCTGGATCAGCTCGCCTGGGACGCTGCCGCCGCGCTCCTCGGCGCCGACTTCGAGGTCGAAGAGGTCGAGAAGCCCTTCGTGTTCACGCGCGCCGACAACGCCAAGTTCCTAGCAACCGCCATCCGCGTCGGCTTCGGCGCGAACCTCACCACCTAAGAAAGGCCAGACATGACTGGTTCAACTCGCATCGGGGGCGCCAAGCTCAAGCTGACGCTCGGCTCGCCCGGCACTGATTACTGGGCCGACATCACGGCCTGGAGCATCGACAACGAAGAGGCCGACAGTGACGTTGTCACGTTCGCTGACGCGGCCGAGGGCGGCGCTCGTCAGGAGTTCCTGCACATCACCGCCACGCAGTCCACCGCCAGCGGCTCTCTCTGGCGCTACGCCTTCGAGAACGTCGGCGAGGAGGTCGCCTTCACGATCGCCCCGCACGGCAACGCCACCGCCACCGAGAACGAGCCCCACCTGATCGGCACCGTGACGATCGGCCCGCGCCCCACGATCGGCAGCGAGGCGAACATCTCGAAGACCTACGCCAGCACCTTCGAGGTCACCTGGCAGATCGTCGGCCAGTACACGCTGGACGAAGGCTCGGACTGACCTCATGGCGGACGCGATCGAGTTCCGAGACGGCGGCACCCGCGTGCGCGTCGAAGGGCTCAGTCGCGTCCTCCGCAAGCTGTCGAATGCCGGTGCCGATGCCGAGGACATGCGCGATCTCATGCATGACCTCGGCGGCATCGTCATCGACAAGGCGAAACCCCCGACCGACTCGGGGCAACTCGCCGCCTCCCTTCGTGCCGGCCGCGGCAGGACCAAAGCAGTCGTCCGCGCTGGCTACGAGAGTCGCGTGCCCTACGCGGGACGCATCCACTACGGCGACCCTGTGCCGGGCATCTCGGCTCAGCCCTTCCTCACGGACGCGCTGACGGCCGCCCGCTCGGAGGTGTTCGCGGCACTGGACCGCGGCATCGACGCGCTGCTCAAGAAAAACGATCTGAAGTAAGGACGGAACCCCCATGATCGACTACTCCACTCTCACGCTCGGCGAGATCGCCAAGATCGAGGAGCTGAGCGGCCTCAGCTTCAAGCAGATCGAGGAGATCGAGACCCCGATGGGTCTGCTCCTCGCGGCGCTCGTCTTCGTCGTGAAGCGCCGTACAGGCCACCCAGGCGTCACCTGGAACGAAGCATGCGCGGTGACGCTCGAGGAGGCCAACGAGATCCTCGGCCTCAACGCGGAAGACGACGACGACCCAAAAGACGAGTCCGAGCCGAGCGAGCCGACGACCTCGCCCACTTCGTCGTCCACCTCGGGGTGAGCCCCAGCGAGTACTGGGCGCTGACCGCCGAGGAGCGCGCCGCGATCATCCGCGTGGCCAACGAGCGGAAACGATGACTCCCCCGCCCTCGCTCCCCGTCCTGACCGGGGGCGGGGGCTCCACCCGAAAGGACTGAGATCCCATGGCCCGCAACACGGTTATCGTCTCGGTCCTCGCCGACACGAAGCAGTTCGCCAAGGGCATGAAGGATGCCGACGGCGCACTCGGCAAGATCGGCAGCCTCGGCAAGCTCGCCGCTAAGACGGTCGTCGGCGTCGGCGCCGCACTCGCCGGCCTCGCCGTCGGCGGCGGTATCGCCCGCGCCCTGAAGATCGATGAGGCCAAGACCAAGCTGAGCGCACTCGGGTACGCGGGCAAGCAGCTCGAGGGCGTCATGGACTCGGCGCTCAAGTCCGTGAGAGGCACCAGCTTCGGTCTCGATGCCGCTGCCACCGTCGCCGCTAACGCGCTGGCGGCGGGGGTTCCCCAGGGCGAACGGCTCACCAAGGCCCTCACCACCGTCGCGAACACCGCTGCCCTCGCGGGCGTGAGCATGGACGAGATGGGCTCGATCTTCGGGAAGGTCTGGGCCAACGGCAAGGTCACCACGCAGGAGATGAACCAGCTCGCCGACCGCGGCGTGCCCATCTGGAAGTACCTGGGCAAGGCCTTCGGCGTCAGCAACGAAGAGCTGCGCAAGATGATCGAGCGCGGCGAGGTCACCGCCGACATGTTCGAGAGCGCCCTCGGCCCGGCCGTCGAAGGCATCGCCGGGAAGATGGGCACGAGCTTCAAAGGCATGGCCGCCAACGCGATGGCCGCCCTCTCCCGCGTCGGCGCGATGTTCGCGGGCCCGCTCATCGAATCCGCCAAGGGGTTCCTTGGCGAGTTCACCACACTGGTCGACGGCATCGGTGAGCGCCTCAAGCCCGCCGCCGACGCTCTCGGAGGCTGGCTGTCCGGCTTCGACGTGTCCGGGATGGCCGACAAGATCCTCGCCGTCTTCGACAACGGCTTCAGCTTCGACGGGCTGCTGAAGGCAGCAGTCAACGGCGTCCAGCGTGCAGCCGACTGGCTCTCCACCGGCGGCGCCCAGACGCTCGTCAGCGGGCTGGTCGCGGGCCGTGCGACGCTGTTCAACGCCGCCTTCCAGGTCTTCCCTGCGATCCTTCAAGCGCTGATCGCCGTCATTCCGGCGATCGTGCAGGGAGTCACTTCCCTCGTCCTCCAGCTCGCCGGAATGCTCGTGACACAGGCGCCCATCATCCTCGACGGCGCCATCCAGCTCTTCCGGGGTCTGCTGACGGCGCTGGTGACGGTCCTGCCGTCCCTGCTGGAGGCCATCGTCACCCTGTTGCCCGCCATCGTCGGCGCGCTGCTGAGCATGCTCCCGGCCCTGCTCGACGCCGCAGTCGACCTGTTCACGGCCCTTGTGGAGGCGCTCCCGCTCATCCTCCCGCCGCTGATCGCGGCGATCGTGGCTCTGCTGCCGAAGCTCATCGCGACGATCCTCGGGCTCATCCCGAAGATCCTGGATGCGGCGGTCAAGCTCTTCACGGCCCTTGTGGAGTCGCTGCCGATCATCCTGCCGCTGCTCCTCC
>Ga0164243_10010021_pt1 | contig 13671 bp, 9 predicted proteins | sample OricompcompostOP_FD_108781 | JGI IMG/M metagenome (GOLD analysis project Ga0164243, IMG submission 108781) | Organic Plus compost microbial communities from Emeryville, California, USA - Original compost - Organic plus compost (OP) | ecosystem: Engineered > Solid waste > Mixed feedstock >... | reverse complement strand
GGAGTTGACGGAATCACCGCCCGCCGGCGCGCGCCGGACGATGCTCGCTCCGTAAGCCGATGCGTGCGGTGCCCCGCAGACCGCGGGGCACCGCACGTCGTACGTCGGCGTTCCATCTCCGGCCCGCCACGGCAGCCGCCGTGATTGCGTCCGATCACACGTGATCGCCCCGCGCCCGCACTCGCCGACTTAGCCTCTCCTTCCGTACGGTGCAGTGCGTCGGAGGGAGAAGTGACCATGGTGGGGCTGTGCCTGGGGCCGCTGCTGCGGTACGTCGACGAGGACACGGCGACGGTGTGGATCGAGACCGACGGCCCCTGCGAGGCCGAGATCCGCTGCGGCACCGGCAACGCGGGCGGGACCGCCCGTACGTGGCGGGTCGCGGGTCACCACTACGCGCTGATCGTCGTGGTCGGCCTGGAGCCGGGCACCGAGACCCCGTACCGGCTGCTGCTCGACGGCCGCGAAGTCTGGCCGCTGCCGCGCTCCACCCTTCCGCCCAGCACCATCCGCACCCCGGCGCCGGACGCGACCGACCTCGACATCGCCTTCGGCTCGTGCCGCTGGGCGGCCCGCCCGGCCAACAGCTCGCACGACCCGGTCGGCCCCGACGCCCTCGACGCACTCGCCCAGCGGGCCGCCGCCGGCGGCCCGCGCCCCGACGTACTGCTGCTCCTGGGAGACCAGGTGTACGCGGACGAGACCTCGGCGCGGGTGCGGGAGCGGCTGGCCGCGCGGCGCGACACGAGCGAGCCGCCGTGGACGCAGGTGGCCGACTTCGAGGAGTACACCGCGCTGTACGACGAGTCGTGGCTGGACCCCGAGGTCCGCTGGCTGCTGTCCACCGTGCCCAGCTGCATGGTCTTCGACGACCACGACGTCATCGACGACTGGAACACCAGCGAGTCCTGGCGGCGCGAGATGCGGGCGACCGGCTGGTGGCGGGAGCGCCTGCTGGGCGGGCTGGTGTCGTACTGGGTGTACCAGCACCTCGGCAACCTCTCGCCGGGCGAGCTGGCCGAGGATCCGCTGTACGCGCGGGTGCGGGCGGCCGAGGACGGCGCGCCGGTGCTGCGTGAGTTCGCGGAGCGGGCGGACGCCGATCCGTCCACCGTGCGCTGGAGCTACCGCCGGGACTTCGGCCGAGTGCGGCTGCTGATGGTGGACAGCCGGGCCGGGCGCGTACTGGAGGAACCGGGCGAGCGCGGCGGCGGCAGCACGGAGGGCGCCGGCGGCGCGGGCACCGCGGACGGCACGGGAGCGATCGGCACGGACCGCACGGGCACCGCGGACCGGGCCGAGCCGCGCCGGGCCATGCTCGACGACGCCGAACTGGCGTGGCTGCGCGAGCAGGCGCTGGCCGGCCGAACGGACCGCGCGGACACGGCAGTCGGGGACGCGGCGGCCGGGGACACGGCAGTCGGCGAGGCGGCGGCTGGAACGGCCGGCCGTCCGTGCGACCACCTGCTGATCGGCACCTCGCTGCCGTGGCTGATGCCACCCGCCATCCACGACGCGGAGGCGTGGAACGCGGCGCTGTGCCGCGGCGTACGCGGTCCGCGCTGGGCGGCGCTGGGCGAACGGATGCGCCGCGCCGCCGACTTGGAGCACTGGGCCGCCTTCCCGCGCTCGTTCCGCGCGCTGGCCGACCTGGTCGAGGAGGCCGCGCAGGGGCCGGAGGCGCCGGCCACCGTGTGCGTACTCTCCGGCGACGTACACCACGCGTACACCAGCGAGCCCCGCTTCGCGCGGCGGACGGCGGCGCGGGTGCTGCAGTTGACCTGCTCGCCGATGCACAACAGCGTGCCCGCGGTGATGCGGGCCGGTTTCCGGTTCGGCTGGAGCCGGGTGGGGCGCGGGCTGGGCCGCGTGCTGGCGCGGCACGCCAAACTGCCGCGCCCGGAGGTGAGTTGGCAGCGCACCGGCGGACCGTGGTTCGGGAACCAGCTGATGACGCTGGTGCTGCGCGGCCGCGGCGCGGAGCTGCTGCTGGAGCAGGCGCGCCGGGCGGCGCCGGGCGACGCCTCGGGCCCTGGCGGCGCGGACGGCGCGGACGGCGGCGCCCGCACCGACGCCGCGGGCGGCACGGGCGGGAGCACGGTGGCGCCGGCCGGCGAGACGGCCCGGCTGGAGCGCGTACTGCGCACCTCGCTCACCCCCGCGCCCGGCTCCGCCACGCCTCCGGCGCCGCGCACCCCGCCGGCGGAGGCGCCTCCGGCACCCGGCCCGCGTTCCGGCGGCGCCTCAACTCCCCGCTACGGAAAGGAAGATGGCCGCCACACCAAAGCTTGAACTCACAAGCGTTCAGAGGTCATCCTTAACCCATCGGCTTCCGGTCCCCCCACACCCCCACAACGGCCGGAACAGACCGAAGGAGCCCACGAGCGATGACCTCCCCCACGAACACCTCCGGTTCCGGGCGGTCCGGCACTGAGCCCGCGCAGCCGCACCGGGCGCCCGAGACCTCGCCCCCCACCTCCTCGTCCTCCCCCTCGACCGCCTCCACGCCCGCGTCCGCCCACGGCCCCTCGCTCACCGCCGCCGCCCGGCCGTACGCGACCGCCGCCTTCCGCGCCGTCGTCGGCGGCCTGTTCGCGTGCCACGGCGCCGCCTCCCTGTTCGGGATACTCGGCGGCGCGATGGGCACGCACGGCGGCACGATCCCGCAGTTCACCTGGCCCGGCTGGTACGCCGCGGTGATCCAACTCGGCTGCGGCTGCCTGGTGTTGCTGGGCCTCGGCACCAGGGCGGCGGCGCTGCTCGCCTCCGGTTCGATGGCGTACGCGTACTTCAGCGTGCACCAGCCGCACGCCCTGCTGCCGATCCAGAACGACGGCGAACCCGCCGCCCTCTACTGCTGGGCCTTCTTCCTGCTGGTGTTCACCGGGCCCGGCCGGTTCGCCGCCGACGGCCTGCTCAGGAGCCGCCTGCGAAAGGCACCGTGAAGCAGGCCACGCGGTCGCCCGCCCGGTCCGCCCCGTTCCCGGCTCCGGTTCCGGTTCCGGCTTCGGTTCCTGCTCCGGTTCCGGTGGCGTGCTCGTGCAGCACGACCGACCGCGCCGCTCCCTTCCGGAACCGCCAGTCGCGGTGGACGGAGCGGCGGGCGGCACCGCGCCGGTCGGTACGCATGTCGAGCCGTACCTCGTTGCGCGGGTTCGCGTAGGCGGGGTCGGCGGAGGGCTGCACCGGGTCCACGCGGTGCTGGTAGCGCGGCCCGGAGTCGCCCCGCCCGTCGGCGCACGGCTTCGTGTGCACATCGACGCCGAAGGTGTGGCCCGGCCGCATCCGGTGCAGCGCGACGCCGACGTCCGTGCCGCGGCCGACCCTGCGCTGAGTCACCGAGATCGCCGACGCCGCGGGCACGAACGCTCTGTCGTACGTGATCGCCTGCGGGAAGACGAAAGCGTGCGGCGGTGCGAACTGGGCGGAGATCTCCAGCCGTTGGGAACCGTGCGGATGCCCGTGCGGCGCCGCCCCCCGAGGCCCGGCATGCGCCTCCCGCTGCGCGTGCGTCTGCTGCTGCGCGTACGTCCGTGGTTGCGTGTGCGCCGGCCGAGGCGACGGCGGATGCGTCTGCGCCGCCGCCCCGGCACCGCCCGCCGGCAGCAGGGCGGCCGCCAACGCCACCGCGCCCGCGCCCCTCATTCTCTTCCGCGCCCTGTCCTTCGCCATCGCCGTCCCAACTCCTCGCCGTAGACGTCCGCAGGTCCGTGCGCGCATCCGTTCCGCGGGAAGCCGGCGGAAGGGCCGCGGATCCCCCCGAGGGCCGCCCGCGGACGACGCGGGCTACGCTGTACGGCGGTATTCGGGGGGCAGGAGGCGAAGCGGCCGCACAGCAGGGGGACGGAACCGGCGTGCTGGACACCCTGGGGTCAGTGATCGGCTCCCCCTGGATTTACGGAGTGCTCATGCTCTCCGTCCTCCTCGACGTCTTCGTTCCCGTGCTCCCCAGCGGCGTCCTGCTGGTGGCCGCCGCGAGCGCCGGATCCGGCGGTCGGCTGCCGCAGCTGCTCGCGCTCATGTGCTGCGCCGCCACCGCCTCGGTCGCCGGCGACCTCCTCGCCTACCGGCTCGCGTCCCGCGGCGGCGACCGCTTCGACCGGCTCCTCGCCCGTAACCGCCGACTCGCGGTCGCACAGGAGCGGTTGGGCGAGGCGCTGACCGGCGCCGGCGGGCTGCTCGTCGTGCTCGCGCGGTTCGCGCCGGCGGGGCGTTCCGTGGTCAGCCTCACCGCCGGAGTCACCCGGCGCCGCGTCGAGACGTTCCTGCCGTGGTCCGCGCTCGCGGGCGCCACCTGGGCCACGTACGGCGTCAGCGCCGGCTACTTCGGCGCCCGCTGGCTGGGCGCGAGCTGGCACGGCACGGTGGTCTCGGTGGGTGCGCTGCTGGCCGCCGGCTCCGTCGCCGCGTACGTCCTGCGACGGCAGCGGACACCGCGGCCTCGACACCCGGCGCCGGACCCGCCGATGCCCCGGCACACGGCCGGCGAACTGGAGCGCTGGCACGTGTAAGCACCCGTCGGCGGGGACGCCGGAGCCGCCGACTCGGGCGGAGCGCAGGGCAGTCGAGCGGGCGGGCGGTACTACGACGACCCCGTGCTACGGGCCGGCGTGCCGAGGCCCGTACGTACGCGGACGCGGCAGCAGCCGGTCAGCCGCCCGAGCCCCGGTGCCCCAACCAGGGCGGGGCACAGGGCACTTGGAGCGGAGCCGCCACGCGGATCCCGGACCGCCGGATCGACCCCGGCGCGTGCGCCGGAAATCCGCGCGAAAACCCGCGGGCACGGATGCCAACATGCCGCCCATGGACTCCACTTCCGCACCCGCTCGCTCTGCGCACCTTTCGCCGTACTGGCACACGCGGCCCGAGCACCCCGGCGAAGCCGGGACGGTACGGGAGATCAACCTCAGCGCCTTCGGCACCGCCGAAGAGGCCGATCTCGTGGACGCCCTCCGCACGGACCCGGAAGCCTGGCTGCCGCAGCTGGCGTATCTCGCGCTGCGGCCGGCCGGCGGTGCCGCAGCGAGCCGGGCCGGCGGTCCGGCCGACGCCGGAAGTCCGAGGGAACGGGACCGGCCGGCAAGCCCAACTCCCCTGACTGAAAAGGGGAGTTCACCCTCTTCGGGAGAAGACGCGCTCGGCGGGGCGCCGGAATCGCCGGCGCCTGCTCCCCCCACTACACCCGCCCAAGGGTACGCCGCCCCCGCAAACGCCCACGCCTCGCACGAGCAGTGCCACTCCGCGTACGAACAGCCGCACCGCACCGGGAACAGCGGCACCGGCCCGCAGCCGGACCCCGACGCCGCGGCTCTCCACGCCACTCCCGGCTCCGCACCCGAGACGGACCAACTCGCCGTCGGCTACGCCCTGTTGACTCGCTGCCGCATCGGCGGCACGCCCGCGCTCGCCCTCGGCCCCTGCGCCGTACGGCCGCCGTACCAGGGCCGCGGCGCGGGCAGCGCGGCGGTCAGAAGCGTGCTGGCGGAGGCGCGTGCCGCGGGCGAACGCGCCGTGGTCGTGCTCGGGCATCCCGCGTACTATCCGCGCTTCGGCTTCACTCCGTGCGTACGCCACGGCATCGAACCGCCCGCCGGCCAAGAGTGGCCGCACGACGCCTTTTTGGCGCTGTCTCTCGACGGTGGCCCACTCCCGCGCGGAACGGTGCGGTACGCACGGGCCTTCGGCCTCTAGGCCGGTCCAACCACCCGGCCCCCCGGCTGTTCGCCCAACCGGCCGCCGGCCGGCCCGAGTTGGCCGCCACCCCCAGCCGCCAGCGGTTCCGATCAACGGCTGGACGTACCCCAACTCCCAGCTCAACCCGCGGTGTTGCGCAGCACGGCGGCGCTTCCGGTGGCGCCCCCCCGTACGCCGTTCACAGGTGCGGCACAAGCCCTTCCCAGCGCGATTACGACGCGCGTAGAGTGCATGCCCACGTCAAACCCCTCGTTACGGGGGCCACCGACCGTGGCCGTCACAGAAGTTGACGGTCCCAGACCACGTCGAAGGTGGGGTTCTGTTGCGCAAAAGACTCGTGTCCACAACCGTCGTCCTGGCCGCGGCCGGGCTGATCGCGATACCCAGCATCGCGAACGCCACGGCGAGCGACAAGGGAAGCCCGACGCACGGCGAAACGATCCTCACCGGGCACCCCAACGCCCCGGTGATCAACACCAAGGCCGTGCACACCAAGACCACGAAGACCCTCAAGGTCCAGTACAAGGCCCAGGAGACCGGCTACTGGTGCGGTCCCGCCGCCACCCGGATCGCCCTCTCCGCCCGCCAGGACCCGCCGAGCCAGCAGGACCTCGCCGGCGAACTCGGCACCACGGAGAACGGCACCGACGACATCGACCAGGTGACCGGCGTACTCAACAAGCACCTCGGCGACCATTACCAGACCAGGCGCATGCCGGACGACCCGCCCAGCCAGCAGCAGAAGGACCAGCTGTGGGGCGACATCGTGAAGAACATCGACGGCAACTACCCGATGGTCGCCAACATCGTGGCGCCGCCCGGCAACCAGCCCCCGGGCTACCCCTCGGACCAGACGATCTACCACTACTTCACGGTGATCGGCTACAACGACAGCAACAAGACCGTCCAGATCGCCGACCCCGCGAACTTCGACGGCAACTCGATCTACTGGCTCAGCTTCGACCAACTCGCGTCGCTGATCCCGCCGAAGGGCTACACGGGGTAGCCACTGAAAGCCACCGCCGGTCCGCCCCCGACCGGCCGCGGCGAGGCGCGGAGCCGGCCGCGCCCCCGACAGCAGACCACAGGCCGGGCCCGTGCAACACACGGGCCCGGCCTGCCATTTCGTACGGGGCGCCATACGGGACCGCACACCCCGGAGCGCCGTAGCGGCTCAACTCACCGATGCCGCCGGCGACTTGACACCTCCGGACGGCCGGCGCGTGCCGCGGCGCTCAGTAGTTGGAAGCCTGCCGGTCGACCGTGTCCACGGCGCACCGGCCGCCCGTGCTGTCACCGTCGCTCGACAGGGACACCGCCAGCACGTCGTCGCTCTTGGTGCTCCCCGCCGGAACGCCGGGCACGAAGGTCTTGCCGGTCTTGATGAGAGTGCCGTCGGCCTTCGTGAACTTGATGGTGACGTCGTAACTCGCCGTCTCCGAGGTGCTGTTGGTGACGGTGAAGTACGCCTTGTAGCTGCCCTCGTCGTGGCGGCAGCTGGTGATGTCGACGTCCGCCGAACCGTCGGTGGAGGTTTCGGTGGGGGTCGGAGTGCTGGTGGTGTAGTCCGGCGTCGGAGTGTCGGTGCTGCTGTCCCCGCCGCCGTAACTGTGGTGGCTGTGGGAGCGGCAGCCCCGAGCGCCGGTGAGCATTACCACGGCCACAAGAGCCACTGCCGTCGCTTGAACAGCACGCCGAGACCTCATACTTGACCCCCGTTTTTGGTGGTGCATGGACGGAAACCCGCCCTTTGTTGACAGGTGCGCGGCACACTACCAGCCTTTTGTGTTCGTCTTGCGTCCGGTTGGTGAACCCTTGAGTAGCCGTTGATGCGCACTCCGACCAGCACCGGACCGGCGCCGGGAGGGCCGCCGCCGTACCGCCCCGACCGCGGCGTCCGGAACCCGGTGAGCACTCCTCACGCCTCACACGCACCCGGCCGGGACCGTCTCAACGGCGGCCTTGCGAGGGCCGGTTGAGGTCCGTGCCGGGTCAAGTGCTCGTAAAACGAAGGCAGTTGAGTCAGTCCGGAGGGCGTGCCGCTGAGTCAGTCCGGAGAGCGTGCCGCGCCGCCGGAGACATCGGAGGCACCCGGCTGGACACGCACACACCTCACACCGAAGGCCCGCCGCGGGGTGCGGCGGGCCTTCGACACGGACGTCGTTCGTGGTGGGCACAACTGGGATCGAACCAGTGACATCTTGCTTGTAAGGCAAGCGCTCTACCGCTGAGCTATGCGCCCGGGAAACGTGCCGAAGCCAAACCTTACCTCGTCACCGGGGCGTGCATGCAATCTCGCAGCCGCCGGTGCCGGCGGTCGTGCGGGGCGTCGCACGGCACGTACCGGGCGTGCTGAGGCGGATGTGAACGATCGGGCGCCTGTGTTCGTTGCCGGAGGGGGTGGGACAATGACCTGCGATCCAGTGGCAGCGGCAGACGGGGAGGTCCGGTGGCGGCGATGAACGACGGCGGGCCGCGGCGCTGGGGCTGGGGCTGGAGCGGCCGCGCGGAGCACCTGCGGGCCGAAGCGCAGGAGGCCAAGGACGCCGCGGCCGCCGCGTTCTACGAGTTGGACACCGCCCAGCGCGATCTGCGCATCTCCATCGAGACGTTGAGCGCGGTCGACGAGTCTCCGGCGGCGCGGAAGGCGCTCGCCGACTTCGAGCAGTTCGGCGCCCGTATCGACCAGGTCAGCCGCGACTACATCGCGACCGTCGACGCGCACGACCTCGACCGCGACGACCTCGACGCGGCCGCCGCCGGCCGCGCGCAGGCGGAGTTGCAGCGCGCCCGGCAGGAGCTGGAGCGGGTCAAGTCGGAGCTGGAGCGGTTCGGGGAGAGCCTCGGGCCGCTGCTGACGCAGGCGGAGAACCAGCTCGCACGGCTCGCGCCCGCCGTCGAGAAGGCCCGGCAGGAGCTGCTGGCGGCGAGCAACGCCCTGGACGGAGTGCGGAGTTCGGGCATAAAGGCCGACGATCTCGCGGCGCGGCTGGCGGCGCTCGGCCCGGAGCTGACGAAGCTCAACGAAGGCGCGAGCCGGCACGGCGCACGGGAGACGCTGCACCGCGCGGAACAGGTCGTACGCGAGGCCGGCGCGGTGCGCAGCGAGGCGGAGCGGCTGCCGCAGAAGGTCGCGGAGATCGACAAACGCCTGGCCTCGCTGCGTACGCGCGCTCAGGCGCTGCAGACCAGGGCGGGCCAGGTCGAGCCGGTGCTCAGCGAGCTGCGCCGGCGGTTCAGCGCAGCGTGCTGGCAGGACCTCCAGCAGGTGCCGGAGCAGGCGACGCGTTCGGTGCGGCAGGCCGAGGAGAAGCTGACGGAGGCGCGGCGGGCGCGGGACGAGCAGCGCTGGGCGGACGCCTCGTCCCGGCTGTCCACGGTGCGTGCGCTGCTGAACACCGCGGACGAAGGGGTCAAGGCGGCCGGCGACCGGCTGCAGCGGCTCAACGAGGTGTCGTTCGACCACACCAAGGAGGTCGAGCGGACCCGCTTCGCGATCCGGGACGCGCAGCGGCTGGCGATGGCCGGGCGCAGCACGCCGGATCCGCGGCACGCGCAGCCGCTGGACGACGCGGTCGCGCGCGTGGACCGCGCGGTCGCGAGCCTCACCGGCCGCCACCCCGACTACTGGCATCTGCTGACCGAACTGGACGCCGTCAAGGAGACGGTGCAGCAGGTGGTCGAGCGGATCCGCGAGGAGCGGGCGAGCACGCGGTAGCGGGTGCCGGCGCCGGCCGGCCGCCCGCCCGCGCCGGTCTCCGAGTCCGGGGGCGCTGGGCCCGCAGCGGGAGTTCGGAGTCCGGGGTCCGGGTCCTGGTCCGGGGTCCGGGTCCTGGTCCGGTCCCCGGGTGCGGGTGCCGGGCGGGCAGGCGTACGCGGGGCGGCGGTCGGCGGGCGGCGGTGTGGCCGCACGGCCGCTACGCTGCGGGCATGCCGCGATACGAGTACCGCTGCCGCGAATGCGCCGCCACCTTCGAACTCCAGCGCCCGATGGCCGAGTCGGGGTCCGCCGCCAGGTGCCCTGCCGGGCACGACGACACCGTCAAGCTGCTCTCAACGGTCGCCGTGAGCGGCGCCGCGGCCGCCGGTGCCGGAGCGCCCGTGCCCGCCGCCGCTTCCGGCGGTGGCGGCTGCTGCGGAGGTGGGTGCTGCGGCGGCTGAGCACTGCGGGGCGGCCGCCGCCCTCGGGCCCGCCCCGCCGACGCCGACGTACGACCAACGGCCCGCCGCCGCCTGCCCGTTGACGGTCCGGGGGTTCCGCGGGTCCGCGGGCCCATCCGCCGTTCCGGATCTGCCAGACCCCCGCCGAAGGATAGGACCGAGACGGTTCAACCGCCGCCGCACCGGAGCAAGTTGCCCACCGGCCCGCTCGGTACGGCGCCTGGCTGCCCCGGCCCGCGACGCCGGCCTCCAGCCAACAACCCAACGCCACCCGCACATTGGCGGCCCACCTGCCAACGGCCGTCCACGTCCCGCCGACAGGGAACCGGCACGGCGCCGCCTAAGCGAACGCCACCCAAGCCCTGACCCTGCCAGACCCGCACCGAGCAAAGCAGCTCAACCGCCGCCGCACCGGAGCAAGTTGCCCACCGGCCCGCTCGGTACGCCACCTAGTCTGGCCAGCCCGTGACCTCGACGTACGCCAACCACCCACCGCCGCCCGCACATTGACTCGTCCGGACCGCCTCCGGCCGTGCTGACAGGGGGGCGGTCCGCGACCCACAGAAGCCGAACACCACCCACGCCCGCGGCTCTGCCGGACCAGCACAGGCCGAGAGGCGGTTCAACTACCGCCGCATTGGCGTGAGTTGCCACCCCGCTCTCCGTACGCCACCGGATCTGAGAGGGCCGTGGGGTGGACGCCGCACGCCGGCCCGTAGCCGGGTCCGGCCCCGGAGCGGGAACCGGCCCGGCGCCGCCGACCTCTGCCAAGCTCCGCGGCCTGGCGCGCGCCGCCGAGGCGCGCCGTACGCCCAACCGCCCGCCGCCGGCCGTACCTTGGCAGCCGGCTGCCCCTGCTCCCCGGCCCGTACACCGTCTGCGGTCAGCAGGCCAACCCCCGGCCATCGCATGCCGGGGCGGAAGTCCGCAGGCCCTCAGCCCTCCGTGCCGGAAAGGGGCACATCCGTACGGGAAAGGGGCACAGCGGCCGGCGGGTGTCCGGTGGCCGCTGCGTTCATTTCGCACAGGATTCGCTCGCCTGCCAGGACGCCGCGTTCCGGCAGGGCCGTGATGTGGTCCGACTGCCAGCCGCTGTCGCGGAGTTCGCCGTGGCCGGGGCGCCAGCCGGCGTCGGCGGCGAGCAGCAGGTCCGCGTCCAGCAGGGAGTCGCCGGCGGCGTAGGTGGGCGCGGCGCCGGTGCGACGGGCGATCTCCGCGACGGCGGCGCTCTTGCTCAGCGCGCGCGGCACGGCGTACACCTTGCGCCCCTGGAGCGAGACCGTCCACCCGCGCGGGCGCGCCCAGTCCGCCAGCTCCGCCAGCCACTCGCCGGGCATACGGTCCCGGTCCACGACGAGGTACGCGAACAGGTCCTCGGCCACTCTCTCCTTGAGCAGCCAGCCGCCGGCGCCCGCGTTCCGCGCGGGCCCGCCGCGCACGGAACTCCGCAGCCGGTCCCGTACGTCGGCGAGCGGTGCGCACTCCGCGAGCCCGCAGCGTACCCGTGCATGCCAGTCCGGGTCGGAGCGGCCGTCCACGAGGAGGTGGCCGCCGTTGGCGCAGACCGCGTACCGAGGGGGCGGTCCGGGGAGCCGGATGCGCGCGTACTGTTCGCGGGTGCGGGTGGTCGCGGGCACGAGCACGGCGCGTTCGGCGAGTTGAGCCAGCAGCCGGGCCGCGGTCTCGGTCATGTACGACAGGGGCTCGCCGTCGTACAGCTCGACGCAGCGCAGCCGGGGCGTCCGGGCTCCAGGGCCCGCGGAGCCCGCCGGGGCTTCCGGAGCCGCGGCGCCTTGCGGCCCGTGCTCCCCTTCCGCGGCGGGGAGTTCGAGCGCGGCCGCGGAGTAGATGAGGGTGCGGTCGAGGTCGGTGGCGATCAGCGGCGGGTTGGGCGGCGCCGCCTCGCCCGCCGCCGTACGGACCGGACGATCCGCCTCCGCGGGGCCGGCCCCGTCCACCGCGCCGGCCGCCACACCGGCACCGGCACCGGCACCGCCCACCCGGCCCACCGCCGGGGTCACGGGCCTCATCCGGCCGCCTTGCCGTCCGCGCCCGTCGCGCCCCGCGTGAACTGCGGGTGGATCAACCCGACGCACGTGTACGGGAGTTCGTCCACCTCCTGCACGGGGACGCCGCGCTGCTCCGACAGCAGCCGCACATGGTCCAGGTCCGCCCCGGCGCCCCGTCTGGCCAGCACCCGCCACGGAACCCGGCGCAGCAGGACGCGGGTGGTCTCGCCGACGCCGGGCTTGATGAGGTTGACGTCGGCGATGCCGTACTCGCGGCTGATGCGCTCCACCGCGCGCCGGCCCGCCCAGGTGGGCGCGCGGTCGGCGGCGAGCAGCGCGGGCAGCGCTTCCGCCACGTCGGCGCGTACCTCGTCGAAGCGGTCCGCGACCGTGTCCACGAAGTGCCGGGAGAGGTCCTGCTCTTGCAGCTCGCGGTAGAACTTCGCGCCGTGGAAGTCGTCCGGGCCGACGAGGTCGGCGCGCAGCACCGTACGTGAAATCAGCCCGGAGACGGTGGAGTTGAGGCACGCGGACGGGATGAGGAAGTCCTCGCGCGTGCCGTACGTACGCACGCAGCCGCCCGGGTCGGCGAGGACGGCCAGCTCGGGGTGGAAGTCCGGGAACGGTTCGAGCGCGGCGGTTAGTTCGCGCGTGATGGCGCCCTTGCCGGTCCAGCCGTCGACGAAGACGACGTCGGCCGGGTCGTGGTGGGTCGCGAGCCAGCGCAGCGCGGTGGTGTCGATGCCGCGGCCGCGCACGATCGAGACGGCGTAGTGCGGCAGTTCCAGCCCGTGCACGTGCCGCGCCCAGCGGCGCATGAGCAGGCCGACGGGCGTGCCCGCGCGGGCGAGCGACACGAGGACCGGCGCGTCCGTGCCGCCCGGCCGGCCGCCGTGGCCGCGCTCGGCGAGCACCGTCTCGGTCACCGTGCCGACGGCGCGCGCGATACGGGCGGCCGAGGTCTCCAGAGCGGCGTGGAACAGCTGCTGGTATTCGGCGCTCGGCTGGTACTCGACGGGCAGCGACTCGGCGTAGTGCGCACCGCCGCTCTGTATGGCCTCCTCCCGCTCCTCGGTGGGCGCCTCCAGCTGTACGTCGGACATGTCCTGGAGCAGCCAGCCGACCTCGCCGGGTGCGTAGGAGGAGAACGCGGGGCCGCGCAGCGGGCCGGGCAGCGGCACCCGGGACGGCAGCACGCCGAACAGCAACGCGTCGGTGTGCCGGGCGAGTTGGGCGAGCAGGCCGTCGCCGGCGTGCAGGGCCGTGGTGTCGGCGGCGGAGTCCAGCAGCAGCACGATCGCGTCGAAGCGGCGGTGCGGATCGGCGCCGGGCGCGACGTTGTACGCGTAGCGGCGGCCGCTGTCCGTACGGCGCTCCGGACGCTCCGGGCGCTCCGCGGAGGCGGCGGTGGTGGTGGTATCGGGGGCGTCTGCCGGGTCCGTGCCGCCGTCGTGCGCGGGGAAGTCGATGCGGGTGCGTATCGCGTACCCGGGATCGTCCACGGCGAGGACCGGCGAGCGCGTCGTCGTGGAGAAGCGGACCTCGGCGGACTCCCCCAGCCGCCGCTCCAGCGCGGCCGCGATGCGAAGCGGCGCGTACATCAACTCCTCGCAGCCGAGCACGAGTACGCGCGGCGCCGGCTCCGCCTCGCCGCCAGAAGCACCCGCCGCCGATGAGCCTGCGTCGGCCGCGCGGGGCAGCGTGCCGGCGTCGGTCAGCGCACCGGCCAGCCGCTCCGCCAGGTGCGGCAGCGCCGCCTCCAGACGTGCCCGGTGCAGCGCGGTGAAGCCGTGCCGGCCGCCGTCCG
>Ga0164243_10010020_pt1 | contig 13671 bp, 13 predicted proteins | sample OricompcompostOP_FD_108781 | JGI IMG/M metagenome (GOLD analysis project Ga0164243, IMG submission 108781) | Organic Plus compost microbial communities from Emeryville, California, USA - Original compost - Organic plus compost (OP) | ecosystem: Engineered > Solid waste > Mixed feedstock >... | reverse complement strand
TGGACAGGATCCGGCACATACCGGCGGTGATCGTCCAGGGCCGGTACGACGTGTGCACGCCGGTGGCCACCGCGTGGGACCTGCACCGCGCCTGGCCCGAGGCCGAGTTCCACATCGTCGACGACGCCGGCCACGCCTACAGCGAGCCGGGAATCCTGCACCGCCTGATCGAGGCGACCGACCGCTTCGCCCGCTCGGACGGCTGACCTCCCCGGCGCCGGCCGGACGGCCCCGGCCGGGCGGCGCCGGCCGGGCGGGTGGCCCCGGCCCAGCGGGTGGCCCCGGACGGCGCCGGGCCGGGCTTCCGCCGTGGCCGCGCCTCGCAGGTCTCACCGGGTTTCGTGGGACGCGCGAGGCAGGTGCGTTACGCGCAGTGAGCGTGCTTTCAGGTGCCCTTCAGGGGGTCTTCAGCCGGCGCACAGGCCGCCGGTACCGCCCTCACCTCGTGCAACGAAACGTGACGCGGACCGCACGCACCTCGTTGACACGAAGTTCCTGTGATTCACGTCACACAAATGAGACATAGATTCCGTCACACGCCCGTAACACACGCCTAGAGTGCACCGTGACGAGCGGCCCGCGGGCCGCCGCCCGGGTTCCCGGGTTCCACCTGCGTAGCACCCGGAATTGCGCCGGAACGGCGCGCGCGGAACGCCCGAAAATAAACCCGAAATTGACAAGCTTTTTGTTATACCCAGTACCGGGAAGGCTAAACATCGGCCGGATAACAATCCGTAGCGATCAGCGGCGGTGATTCGCTAAATTACCTGGACATGGCAGCGCAACCCCTGCAATCGCCCGCTGACCGAACAGGACCGGACCCGGCCATACGACTGGAGGAGCCACGGCTCGAAGACGGCCCGGAGTTGTGGCGGCTCGCACGGGATTCGCGAGTTCTGGACGTGAACTCGCCGTACAGCTACCTACTGTGGTGCCGGGACTTCTCCGGTACGTCCGTAGTGGCCCGTGCGAAAACCGGGCCGTGCGGTTTCATCACCGGCTACATACGCCCCGGGAGTGACGACACCTTCTTCGTCTGGCAGGTGGCCGTCGACCCCTCGTTCCGGGGGCGGGGCGTGGCGCGCCGCATGCTCGACGCCCTCGGCGACCGGCTCGCGCCGCGCGGCCACACCTACATGGAGGCCACCGTCACGCCGGACAACACCGCCTCGGCGAGGATGTTCGAATCCTTCGCCCGGGCCCGCGGCTGCCCGCTGGAACGCACCCCCTTGTTCGGGGCCGAGCACTTTCCCGAAGGCCACGAACCCGAAGAGCTGTTCCGGATCGGCCCGCTGACGACCGCCGTACCGGCGGGCCCGGCGCCCGCGCGGGCGGACGCGGCGCGCCCGCGGGCGGCACGGCCGGCCACTTAGCGCGAGACGTCACGGGCAGGGACGAGCGGACCCTGCCCGGAGGGCGGCATGCCCGCCGCCCTTTCCAAGATCCGCTTTTCGCCCCCGTCCACCCCACCCGTCCACCCCCACCTCCCGGAGGCAGAACATGGACGTTTTCATCCACCTCGAATCCGAGGTCCGCGGCTACTGCAGGAGCTGGCCCACCGTGTTCAGCACCGCCAGCGGAAGCCATATGACCGATGAGAACGGCAAATCCTACCTCGACTTCTTCGCCGGCGCCGGAACGCTTAACTACGGGCATAACAATCCACTTCTGAAACAGCGGCTCATGGACTACCTCGCGAGCGACGCGGTGGTCCATGGCCTGGACATGTACACCGTCGCCAAACGGGAGTTCCTGGAGCGTTTCAACGAGATCGTGCTGCGCCCGCGCGGACTCGACTACAAGGTGCAGTTCCCCGGGCCCGCGGGAAATCACTCGGTGGAGGCCGCGCTCAAACTGGCGCGCAAATACACCGGCCGGGAGACGGTCATCAGCTTCACCAACGCCTTTCACGGGATGACGCTGGGCGCGCTGGCCGTGACCGGCAACTCGATGAAACGCGACGGGGCGGGCGTGCCGCTCGGGCACGGCGTCACCATGCCCTACGACAACTACCTGGACGGCCGCACCCCCGACTTCCTGCTGCTGGAGACGATGCTGGACGACAGCGGCAGCGGCCTCGACAAGCCCGCCGCCGTGATCGTCGAGACCGTGCAGGGCGAGGGCGGGATCAACGTGGCCACCACCGACTGGCTGCGCGGCCTGGCCGACCTGTGCAGGCGGCACGACATCCTGCTGATCGTCGACGACGTGCAGATGGGCTGCGGCCGCACCGGAAGCTTCTTCAGCTTCGAGGAGGCCGGGATCGTCCCCGACATCGTCTGCCTGTCCAAGTCGCTGAGCGGGTACGGGCTGCCGTTCGCGATCACGCTGCTGCGGCGGGACCTGGACGTGTGGGAGCCCGGCGAGCACAACGGCACCTTCCGCGGCTTCAACCCCGCGTTCGTCACCGCCACCGGCGCCCTGGAGGACTACTGGACGGGCGAGGACCTGGAGAAGCAGACCACCGCCAAGGGCGGCCAGGTGGAGCGGGCGCTGAACGAGATCGCGATGGAGCACGCCGGCGCCGTCGAGGGCGTGCGCGGCCGCGGGCTGGCCTGGGGCCTGGTCATGCGGGACGCCGAGGCCGCGCCGAAGGTGTGCGCCGAGGCGTTCGGCCGTGGCCTGCTGATGGAGACCTCGGGCCCCGAGAGCGAGGTCGTCAAGCTGCTGCCGCCGCTCACCACCACCGAGGCCGAACTGGACCAGGGCCTGGAGATCATCGCCGACTCGGTGCGCGCCGTGCGCGAGACCGTATCGGTCTGAGGTCGGTATGAGGGTCGGTATGAGGCCGGTCTGAGCGCCGGTCCCCCCGACCCAGGCGCGACACCGGAAAGGAAACAGACGTGATCGTCCGTTCTCTCAAGGACATCATCGGAACAGAGCGCGACGTGCAGGCGCCGACCTGGTGCAGCCGCCGCTTCGTGCTGGCCGGCGACAGGGTGGGCTTCTCCCTCCACGACACGGTGCTGTACGCGGGCACCTCGACCAAGATGTGGTACGCGCACCACATCGAGGCCGTGTACTGCATCGAGGGCGAGGGCGAGCTCGTCAACGACGAGACCGGCGAGCGGCACCGCATCGAGCCCGGCGTGATGTACCTGCTCGACGGCCACGAGCACCACACCCTCAACGCCCACACCGACGTGCGCACCGTGTGCGTCTTCAACCCGCCGGTCACCGGCCGGGAGGTGCATGACGAGAACGGTGTCTACCCCCTCCTGACCGTGGAGGATCCGACCGAGGAGGACGCGGCCTCGTGAGCATCATCCAGAACCATCCGTCCATCGACGACGCCTATCCCACCCGCCGGTGCGGCGAGCCCGCGCTCCTCTACCGCCAGGACCCGGTCGTGTACGGCCGTCCCGAGGACGGGCCGATCGACGCCGCCACGCTGAAGTCCTTCGAGGCCGACGGCTACCTGACCATCGACCGGCTGCTGGAGCCCGCGGAGGTGGAGGACTACCGCGCCGAGCTGCGGCGGCTGTCGTCCGACCCGGCGGTGCTGCGGGACGAGCGGACCGTCACCGAGAAGGGCTCGGACGAGGTGCGCTCCATCTTCGAGGTGCACCGGATCAGCGAGGTGTTCGCCAACCTGGTCCGCGACCCGCGGGTGGTGGGCCGCGCCCGGCAGATCCTCGGCTCGGAGGTCTACGTCCACCAGAGCAGGGTCAACTACAAGCCGGGGTTCGGCGGCAGGGACTTCTTCTGGCACTCCGACTTCGAGACCTGGCACGCCGAGGACGGCATGCCGCGCATGCGCGCGGTCAGCATCTCCATCGCGCTGACGGAGAACTTCGTCCACAACGGCGGGCTGATGATCATGCCCGGTTCGCACAAGACCTTCGTGTCGTGCGTGGGCGAGACCCCCGGCGACCACTACAAGCAGTCCCTGAAGGACCAGCGGGTCGGCACGCCCGACGCGGGCAGCCTGTCGATCCTCGCCGACCGGTACGGTATCGAGCTGTTCACCGGCGCGGCGGGCTCGGCGACCATGTTCGACTGCAACTGCATGCACGGTTCCAACGGGAACATCACCCCGTACCCTCGCTCGAACGTGTTCATCGTGTTCAACAGCGTCGAGAACGCCTGCGTGAAGCCGTTCGCGGCGGACTCCCCGAGGCCGTCGTTCATCGGCGCCCGCGACTTCACACCGGTGGGTGCGTAACCAGCGGGGCCGCCACACCGATTTCCTTGAACAGCCCTTCGCGGCATCCATCGTCCGAGCCACCCGCCAAACAATGACCACCCGCCACCGACACCACGCCTCGCGGCCGCCGCGGGCCCTTCCGGGCATGCGGCGGTCGCGGGGCCCCCAAGGAGATCAACGATGACTTCCTCACGACGCGACTTCCTGCGCGCAGGCGTGCTGCTCGGCGCCGGCGTCTCCCTGGCCGCGGCCGGCTGCTCCACCACCGATCCCGAGCAGGAACGGCAGGGCGGCGGCAGCCTGGAGAAGGCCAGGCAGGACGGCAAGATCAAGGTCGGCTTCGCCAACGAGGCGCCCTACGGGTACACCGACAGCTCGGGCAAGCTCACCGGGGAGGCGCCGGAACTGGCCCGGGCGATCTTCAAAGAGATCGGCATCCCCGAGGTGGAGGGCGTCCAGGTCGCCTTCGGCGGCCTGATCGGCGGGCTGAACGCCCGGCGGTTCGACGTGATCGCGGCCGGGATGTTCATCACCAAGGAACGCTGCGCGTCGGTCGCCTTCTCCGACCCCGACTACGTGGCCAAGAACGCGTTCATGGTGCCCCAGGGCAACCCCAAGAACATCACCAAGTTCGAGGACCTCACCCGGGCCAAGGCCAACGTGGGCGTGCTCACCGGCGCGGTCGAGGGCGGGTTCGCCGAGAAGCTGGGCGTGCCCAAGGGGCAGATCAAGACGTTCGAGGACCAGCCCTCGGCGTACGAGGCGCTGAAGGCAGAGCGGATCGACGCGATCGCGCTCACCCGCATCTCGCTGGCCGACCTGCTGTCCAAGCACAAGGGCGAGCCGTACGAGCTGACCGAGCCGTTCACCCCGGTGATCGACGGCAAGGAGCAGCTGGGCGCGGGCGGGTTCGCGTTCCGCAAGGCCGACACCGACCTGCTCAAGGCGTTCAACGACAAGCTGGCCGAGTTCAAGCGGCAGAACAGGCTGCTGCCGATCATCCAGCCGTTCGGCTTCACCCAGGCCGAGCTGCCGGCCGCCGACGACACCGCCGCCAAGTTCTGCGCGGTCTGAGCCGTGGGCGACGTCCTCGACAGCTACCGGCTGCTGGTGCAGGGCGCGTGGATCACGATCCAGCTCACCGTCTACGGCAGCGCGCTGGCCCTGGTGCTCGCGCTCGTGTTCGGCATCGCCGGTACCTCGCGGCACCGCGCGGTGCGCGTCCTGAACCGCGTGTACGTGGAGTTCTTCCGCGGCTCGCCCGCCCTGGTGCTGATGTACTGGTTCTTCTACTCGCTGCCCAACCTCGGCCTGGAACTGGTGCCGATGTTCGCCGGGGTGCTCGCGCTCGGCCTCAACGTCGGCGCCTACGGGGCCGAGGTGGTGCGCGGCGCGATCCAGTCCGTCCCCAGGGCACAGTACGAGGCCACGGTGGCGCTGAACTTCCGGCCCGCCCAGCGGCTGCGCCGGGTGCTGCTGCCGCAGGCGATCGCGCTGATGCTGCCGCCGTTCGGGAACCTGCTCATCGAACTGATGAAGGGCACCGCGCTGGTCTCGCTGATCACCATCGCGGACCTGACGTTCCGGGCCCAGCAGATCCGCACCAATACCGGCGAGACGGTGTGGACCTTCACCACCATCCTGGTGATGTACTTCGTCATCGCGCAGCTGCTGCAACTGTCCGTCCGCTACGCCGAGCGGCGGGTGGACCGGATGCTGGGCCGCAGGCCGTCCCGCGACAAGGCCGGCCTGGCCACCGTGGCGGCGTCCGCGCCGGGCGGCGGAACGGCGGGGTGACGCGATGACCTGGGACTGGGAGTACACCGGGCAGTTCCTGCCCGACATGCTGAGCGGCCTGCGGATCACGGTCGTGGCCACGCTGGTCGGCTACGCCCTCGCCCTGGTGCTGGGCCTGGTGTGGACGTTGCTGCGCCGCTCGCCCAGCAGGATCGTCAGCCAGATCACGCGCTGGGTGATGGAGTTCATCCGCAGCACCCCGCTGCTGGTGCAGTTGTTCTTCATCTTCTACGTGTTCCCGGAGTTCGGGCTCACGCTGGGGCCGCTCTCCGCGGGCATCCTCGGCCTCGGGATCCACTACTCCACCTACACCGCCGAGGTGTACCGGGCGGGCATCGCCGACGTCCCCCGCGGACAGTGGGAGGCGTGCACCGCGCTGAACCTGCCGAAGCGGCGGGTCTGGCAGGACGTGGTCCTCCCGCAGGCCGTCCGCAAGGTGATACCCACGCTCGGCAACTACCTGATCGCCATGTTCAAGGACTCGCCGCTGCTGTTCGGCATCACCGTCCTGGAACTCCTCGGCGTCGCGTACCAGGAGGGGGCGAGGTCGTTCAAGACCCTCGAGCCGCTCACCACCATCGCCGTGCTGTTCATCGTCGTCAGCATCGTGTCGTCGATCGCCGTCCGTCGCCTGGAGAGGCGCTATGCCACCTACTGACACCACCCCCGAGACCCCGACACCGGAGGAGCCCCCGCTCGTCAAGGACGCCGGCGAGGTCCCGGCCCGCTCGAACGGCGGCCAGGCCCCGGGCATCCACTTCGAGAAGGTCGTCAAGCGGTTCGGCGACAACGTCGTGCTGCGCGAGCTGGACTTCCACGTCTCGCCCGGCGAGCACGTGACGCTGATCGGGCCCAGTGGCTCGGGCAAGACCACGATCCTGCGGCTGCTGATGACGCTGGAACGGCTCGACGGCGGCGTGATCCGCATCGGCGACGAGCCGCTGTGGCACATGAGGAAGGGCGGCGCCCTCGTCCCGGCCAACGAGCGTCACCTGCACGAGATGCGCAAGCAGGTCGGCATGGTGTTCCAGCAGTTCAACCTGTTCCCCAACATGAACGTGCTGCGGAACCTCACCGAGGCGCCGATGCACGTGCTGGGGCTGTCCAAGGACGCCGCCGCCGAGCGCGCCCACCGGCTGCTGGACCTGGTCGGGCTGGGCGACAAGGCGAACGCGCACCCCACGCAGCTGTCGGGCGGGCAGCAGCAGCGCGTCGCCATCGCGCGGGCCCTGGCCATGGAGCCGAAGGTGCTGCTGCTGGACGAGGTCACCTCGGCGCTCGACCCGGAACTGGTGGTGGGCGTCCAGGACCTGCTGCGCGACATCGCGCGCACCAGCGACCTGACGATCCTGTGCGTGACCCACGAGATGGGGTTCGCCAGGGACATCTCCGACCGGGTCCTGATGTTCGACCAGGGCCAGATCGTCGAGGAGGGTCCGCCCGAGCAGATCTTCGGCGAGCCGTCCGAGCAGCGCACCCGCGACTTCCTCCAGGCGGTGCTCGCGAGCTGAGCGCGGCCCCCGCACCCCCTCCGGATGAGCCGAATGTGATTCGGTACCGTGGGGGCATGGGTGAGGGCACGGGCGCCGCGATCGTCGGTCTCGGCATGACCGAGCTCGGCAAGGTGTACGGGCGCAGCCCGCGCTCGTTCGCGGCCGAGGCGGTGCGGCTGGCGGTGGCGGACGCCGGGCTGACGCTCGGCGACCTGGACGGGCTGCTGGTCAGCCATGGCCTGGGCGGGTCACCGGGGATCGAGCTGGCCGCCACGCTGGGCCTGCGCGACCTGCGGCTGCTGTCCCTGGTGAACTCCTTCGGCGCCACCGCGGGCGCGATGGTCTCCTACGCGGCGATGTCGATCCTCAGCGGCGCCGCGTCCACGGTGGCCTGCGTGTTCGCCGACGCACCGCTCAAACCGAAACAATCGGCGGGCTCGGCGTACGACCGGGGCCCCGAGGCCGCGCCGGGACAGGCACAGTGGTACGGGTACGGCGGGATGACGGCGGCGCTGGGGTTCCGGTCCGTCAACACCTTCTACGCGCTCGCCGCCCAGCGGCACATGGCCCGGTACGGGACCACCACCGAACAGCTCGGGGCCGTCGCCGTGAGCACGCGCGCATGGGCGTCCCGGAACCCGCGGGCGCAGATGCGGAAGCCGATCACACTGGACGACCACCGCTCGTCCCGCTGGGTGGCCGAGCCGCTGCGCCTCCTGGACTGCTGCCTGGTCTCCAACGGCGCCATCGCCGTCGTGCTCACCGGCTCCGACCGGGCCCGCGACCTGGCACGGCCGCCCGTCCACGTGTGGGGCTGGGGGCAGGGCCATCCCGGTCACCGCAGGGAACGCGGCAGCGGCTTCGGCCTCACCACCGGCGCGGCCACGTCCGGGCCGATCGCGATGAAGATGGCCGGTGTGACCGTGGACGACATCAGCCAGGCGCAGCTCTACGACTGCTACACCTACACCGTCGTGGTGACGCTGGAGGACTACGGGTTCTGCGCCAAAGGCGAGGGCGGCGCGTTCGCCGCGTCCGGCGCCCTCGGGCCCGGCGGCGCGCTGCCCACCAACACCGGCGGCGGACAGCTGTCGGCGTACTACATGTGGGGCATGACCCCGCTGTCGGAGGCGGTCATCCAGGGACGCGGGGACGGCGGCGAGCGCCAGGCCGACCGCAACGACGTCATCCTGGTCAGTGGGAACGGCGGCATCCTCGACCACCACTCCACGCTGATCCTCAGCCCCCACCCGAAGGAGGTCTAGGCGTGGACATCGGGATCCTGCGCCGGGACGGGCGCACCGACCCCTTCTTCGACGGGACGGCATCCGGGCGGCTGATGATCAGGCGCTGCGCGTCCTGCGGCCACTGGTCGGCACCGGACCAGGGCACCTGCGCCGAGTGCGGCGAAGAGGGCCTGGACTGGGCGGAGGCCCGCGGCGACGCGACCCTGGTGAGCTGGACGGTCGTGCACGGCCGCCCCGCCGAGGACGGGACGGTGCCGCCCCCGGCGATCCTGGCCCTGGTGGAACTGGCCGAAGGCCCGTGGCTGCACACGCGGCTGGACGGCGTCGCCCCCGGCGAGCTGCGCGAGGACCTGCCGCTCCGGGCCCACTACGAGCATCGTGGCGAAGGCGAGACCGCGCTGCTCTTCCGGCCCTAGACCGAATCGCGTTCGGGGCCTAGCGTACGAGCCGTGCGCACCGACATCCGCGAGACACTGGGCATCGAGTTCCCGCTGCTGGCCTTCAGCCACTGCCGCGACGTGGTCGCCGCCGTCACCAACGCCGGGGGCATGGGCGTGCTCGGCGCCGTCGCCTACACCCCCGACCAGCTCGAAAAGGAGCTGACCTGGCTGGACGAGCACGTCGGCGGCCGCCCGTACGGCGTGGACGTGCTGGTCCCCGGCAAGATCGACGAATCCGCCGAACGGGCCGGACGCGGCGAGGGCGGCCTCGACACCATGCTCGCCGCCATCCCCGAAGAGCACTGGAAGTTCCTGCGCCACCTCTTCGAGAAGTACGACGTCCCCATGCCCGCGCGGACCCCGTCGAGCACCGGCAACGCCCGCTCGGGCGGAACCCAGGTCACCAAGGAGGGCGCCACCGAACTCATCGACGTCTCGCTCGCGCACCCCATCCGCCTCATCGCCAGCGCGCTCGGCCCGCCCCCGCCCCAGATGGTGGACGCGGCCCGCGGCGCGGGCGTCCCCGTCGCCGCCCTCGTCGGCACCGCCGAGCACGCCCGCCGCCAGGTCGCCGCCGGAGCCGACATCATCGTCGCGCAGGGCGGCGAGGCCGGCGGGCACACCGGCGAGATCTCCACCATGGTGCTGGTCCCCGAGGTCGTCGACACCGTCGCCCCGATCCCCGTCCTGGCCGCCGGCGGCATCGCCACCGGACGCCAGATGGCCGCCGCGATGGCGCTGGGCGCCTCCGGCGTCTGGTGCGGCTCGGTCTGGCTCACCACCGAAGAGGCCGAGACCGCGCCCGCCGTCAAGGAGAAGCTGCTCGCCGCCACGTCCCGCGACACCGTCAGATCCCGGTCCCGCACCGGCAAGCCCGCCCGCCAGCTCCGCTCCGCCTGGACCGACGAATGGGACGGCCCGGACAGCCCCGGCGCGCTCGGCATGCCCCTCCAGATGATCATCGCGCAGGGCGCGCTCAACCAGATCGACAAGATCGCCGAATCCGGTCATCCGGGCGCGCGGGCGCTCGCCAACTACTTCGTCGGCCAGTGCGTCGGCTACCTCAACGCCGTCAAACCCGCCCGCCAGGTCGTCTACGAGATGATCGAGGAGTTCACCGACGCCCTCGACCGGCTCAACCGGCTCAGCGGAACTGATGGAGCGGCCGTCCCGGGCCCCGGTTGATCTGCGCGATGAACAGGCGCGCCAGCGCCTCGTGCCCGCGCGCCGTCGGATGGAAGCTGCGCGGCTCGGCCGCCAGCGACGCGAGGCTGACGGCCAGGCCGTTCATGTACGGGTCCGCGCTGCCCACCTCGTGGCCCGCGAAGGCGCTGTAGGCGTCCACGAACTCCACGCTGCCCGCGCCGTTGGTCTCCGCCACGCGCTGGTCGGCCTCCGCCACGGTCTGCCGGATCACCTCGTTCAGATCACGCGCCCGCGCGTTCAGCCACTGCTGGTCCCCCACCGAGATGTTGTCGCCCGCCGCGCCGTCCACCTCGGAGAACGGACGCGGATACCCCATCACCACGATCCGCGCCCGGGGCGCCTTCGCGATGATCCGCGCGTACAGGTCGGGCAGCGAGCGGCGCAGGTCGGCGATCCGGTACGCCACGTCCTTGCCCTGCTCGGTGCAGGTGCGGCTCCACGGCAGCTTCACCACGCAGCCGGCCATCACCTTCGAGAACCCGACGTCGTTGCCGCCCACGCTGATCGTGATCAGGCTGGTGCCGCCGTCGATCCGGTCCAGCTGGGACGGCTCCCCCGACTTGCCCGTCAGGACGGTGCGCGTGGTGGCGCCCGCACAGGCCCAGAACGCGGTCGACCTGAACCTGAACGACCTGGCGATCTGGTGGTAGTACGCCTTGGACGTCCGCTGGCACCCCGACAGCGGGTTGTGGTCGGCCGCGGTCGCCTCGGCGCCCACGCCGGAGGAGTAGGAGTCGCCGAGCGCCACGTACGTGCCGCCGGTCGCGGCCTCGACAGGGGTGAGCGGGCGGCGCTGCGGCGCCCGCACCGTGTCGTCGGCCTTCGCGGCGACCGGCCTGGGGCAGCCGCTGCCGAAGACCTCGCAGCGGACGGCGGGAAACGCGACCAGCGGAACGATCGCCACGGCGAGCAGCCCGACGAGGACGGCGACCGAGCGACCCCGTCCACCGAGCCCGATGCGCATGCGCCCCCTCCCCTCGCCATGAGACGACGTCCATGGGCCCGACCGGGTTCCCGCCTTTACATTGTAGATCGATCAGTGTCGTCCGGGCCCGGCGACGGCGCCCACATGACGACGCGCGGCCCCAGCTCATGCAGCCGCGCGCCGACCTCGGCGTTCCAATGGGCGCGCAGCCCAGGCGTCCATCGCTCCTCGGGCAGGACGGCGAAGCCGTGCCTGGCGTACCAGGGCCCGTTCCAGGGGACGTCCCGGAAGGTCAGCAGCGACACCCCGGGAGCGCCCTCCTCGGCGGCGCGCGCGAGCACCACCTTGAGCAGCCGGCCGCCGATGCCGTTCCCCACCAGGTCGGAGCGCACGGAGATCTGCTCCAGATGCGCCGCGCCGTCCAGCTCGCGGACGGCGGCGAACCCCACCGGCGGGTTCCCGGCCACCAGGATGTCCGCGCCCTTCCCGATCATCGTCTCGATCACCATGGGCCCGGGAGGGAACACGATCCCCAGGTCCGCGAACATCGCGTCGCCCGACCTCTCGATCTCCGGCAGGACGGCCAGATCCGTCTCCCGCGCGGGCCGCGGCTCCATGCTCATCCCGCGATCGTACGTCCCCTCCGGGACACCGCCTCATCCGGCGCCGATCGCCTCCAGCGTGCCGAGCCTGGTGGCGCGGCGCGCCGGCCACACCGCGGCCGCCACGCCGACCAGCGCCGCCGACACCAGCACGAGCGCCAGGCGTCCCCAGGGGACCACGAAGCTCCAGGTGTCCAGGACCGTCGTGGAGACCAGCTCACCGGCCGCCCAGCCGAGCAGGACGCCGAGCGCGACGCCCAGCGCCCCGCCGAACAGCGCGATGACCGTCGCCTCCAGGCGGATCATCAGGCGGACGCCCTGGCGGTCCAGCCCGACCGCGCGGAGAAGCCCGATCTCCCGCGCGCGTTCGTGGACGGACATCGCCATCGTGTTCACCACGCCGAGGACCGCGACGAGGACGGCGAGCGCGAGCATCCCGTACAGGACGCTCAGGACGATCCCGACCGCGCCCGTGAACTGCTTCACCAGGTCGTCCTTGTCGGAGACGCGGACGGCCGGACTGCCGCCCAGCGCCCTCTCCACGGCGCGCCTGTTGGCGTCGCTCGTCCCGCCCCTGGTCTTGAGGAAGATCTGGTTGTCGGCGATGCGGTCCAGATGCAGGTCCATCACGGAGGTGTCGACCTTCACACCCCTGTCGAAGGCGCTCCGGTAGAGGCCGCTGACCGTCAGCGTGCCGCGCCTGCCGTCCGGCCAGACGACCGTGAGGGTGTCGCCGACGCGCCAGCCGCGCTCGGCGGCGGTCACGTCGTCGACCACGGCCGTGTCGCCGGGGGCGTACGTCCCCTCGACGAACTCGAACCCGACCAGCTGCCGGATCGTCGCCGTGTCGAAGCCCGTCACCGCCTGGTCCTCACCGTCCACACGGGCCGGCGTCTCCCGCCTCGGGGACGACGCGACGACCTCCTCCAGCGCGTTCAGCCGCCGCTCCGCGTCGGGCGCGAGGGAACCGGAGTTCGCCATGGTGACGACGTAGTCGGCGCGGATGTAGTCGGCTCCGGCCAGTTCCCGGATGGTCCTGTCGGCGCTGGTGCCGAGCACGCTCAGGGCCGTGATCAGGGTGAGGCCGATGGTCAGCGCCGAGGCGGTGGCGGCCGTGCGACGCGGATCGCGCACGGCGTTCCGCCCGGCCAGCCGTCCGGCGACGCCGAAGCGGCGCAGCGCGGGCCCGACGGCGGCGATCACCGGCCGGGAGATCAGCGGGGTCAGCACGAACACGCCGGTGAGCAGCAGCACCGCCCCCAGGCCCAGCAACGCCTCCTGCTCGTCCAGGGCCGCGGTGCCGCCCCCGTCCGCGAAGGTGGAGGCGACCACCATGCCGCCACCGGTCGCGGCGAGGACGGCGCCGATGGAGTCGCGCACCACCAGGCGCCGCCCGGCCGGTGGCGTGTACGCGCCGCTCAGCGCCGCCACCGGCGGGATCGCTGAGACGTGCCGGGCGGGCAGCCACGCGGCGGCCAGCGTGACGCCGAGACCGAGCCCCAGCGAGACCAGCACGGTGGCGGAGCTGATGACCAGCGGGCCGTCGGGCAGCAGGCCGCCCGAGGCCGACAGCAGCGCGCGGACGGCCGCGCCCACACCGGCGCCGATGGCCAGGCCCACCGCGGACGCGACGAGGCCGACCATGGCGGCCTCGGCCAGCACCGACCTGGTCACCTGCCCCCGGGTCGCGCCGACCGCGCGCAGCAGCGCCAGCTCCCTGCCGCGCCGGGCGATCAGCATCGTGAAGGTGTTGACGATCAGGAAGCCGCCGACGAACAGCGCCACGCCCGCGCAGGCCAGGAGGATCTGGGAGA
>Ga0164243_10010019_pt1 | contig 13675 bp, 16 predicted proteins | sample OricompcompostOP_FD_108781 | JGI IMG/M metagenome (GOLD analysis project Ga0164243, IMG submission 108781) | Organic Plus compost microbial communities from Emeryville, California, USA - Original compost - Organic plus compost (OP) | ecosystem: Engineered > Solid waste > Mixed feedstock >... | reverse complement strand
GCTGAACCATCTCATCATCGAACGGATCCAACTGAACCCGCCCACCCTGAATCTCGGCCCGGATGTCACGATCGGAGAGCAACACCCGAGCAACCTATCCGGTCCGGTACGATGTCCGAGCGACGACACCACGCGGGTGTAGTTCAATGGCAGAACGTCAGCTTCCCAAGCTGATAGTGCGGGTTCGATTCCCGTCACCCGCTCTCTCGCAAAGGCCCAGGTCAGAGATGGTTTCTGACCCGGGCCTTTCGCTTTGTTCGGGCCTCAATCCTTCGCCCGTGCCCGTTGCGTGCCCGATGCCCTCTTCGAGCGGCGTTTCTTCTTCTTGGGCTTCAGTTCCTCCTCAGCCATCGCACCCAGTGCGTCCGCGATCGCCCGGCCCCGCTCCGCGGTCGCGTGCTGATAGATCACCGCCGCCCGCGTACTGGCGTGGCCCATCCGCTCCATCAGCTCCCGCAGCGACGCACCGGTGTTCGCCGCGTACGTGTTCCCGGTATGCCGGAGATCGTGAAAATGGATGCGCGGCACCTTCGCGTCATCCAGCGCCCTCGCCCAGATCTTCGAGAAGTTCGGACGCCGCAGCGCGCCTCCCTTGGGACCGACGAACACCAGCCCGTCATCGCCGGCTTGCCCGTACTCCTTGAGGTGCGCCCGCAGCTCGTCCACCAGCACGGCCGGGATCGCCACCGTCCGCTTACCGGCGTCCGACTTCGGCGGCCCGGTGACCAGCTCCCCCGTCTTCAGCTCGACGGTCTGCCGTTCCACCCGGATGACGGCCGCGTCGAGGTCCACGTCCGACCGGCGCAGCGCGGCCAGCTCGCCCCACCGCAGACCGGCGAACGTCGCCAGCAGCACCAGCGCCCGGAACCGCTCGGGAACCGCAGCGGCCACCGCGTACACCTGCGCCATCGTGAGCACCGGCCGCTCCGGCGACGACTCCTTGCCGGCCCCCTTGATCCGGCACGGATTCCGGCGGATCATCCCGTCGTCGACGGCCGTGTTCATGATCGCCTTGAGCAGCCGGTACGCCTTGGCCACGGTGACCTCGCCGACTCCGGCATCGAGCAGCTTCTTCCGCCACTTCCGGACCCGCGCCTCGCTGATGTCCGCGACTGCCGAATTCTCGAAGGTCGGCGCCAGGTGCAGCCGGACCAGGCCCTCATAGAGCTGGTACGTCTTGGGGCGCAGGCCCGGCCGCTCGTCCACCCAGTCCCGCGCGTACGGCCCGAAGGGCACCTTCCCGGCGTCCGGGTCCAGCCAATCCCCGTCCAGGATCTCCGCCTCTTTACGGGTCAGCCAGACCTCGGCGTCGGTCTTGGTCGGGAACGTGTTGTCCGCCGCCCGGTCCACGCCGTCCGGCCCGTTGTACCGGGCTTGCCACCGCCCCGACTTCAACTGCCGGACGCGTCCGAACCGCCGCTTCTTGGCCATCAGGCAGCCCTCCCCCGACGCCGGCGAGTGGACGTGACCGGCTCCACCAGCCCCGCCGCGATGAACTCCCGAACGGCCGACTCCGGAATCCGCACCTTGCGCCCCAGCCGAACGAACCGAATCCGCCGCTCATCGATCAGCCGCCGGGGATACCGCGGCGAGGTGTTCAGCAGCTCGGCCGCCTGGGCGACGGTGAGCAGCCGATCGTCAGGATTGATCATCCGGTTCACGCGGCCTCCCCCATCGCTCTGCGCTGCGCGAGTTCCATCTGTGTCCGCCACTCATGGCGCTTGGCGACAGCCCGTAGGACCCGGTGTTCCAAGGGCGGAACCTCGGGACTGGAGGGGTTCACGGCCGCCCAGGCGTACCGGCGCGGATCGTTGTCTTGATCGGTTGCCGAAATCCCCGCGCTCTTCAACTGCGCGAGCACCCACGCCTTCCGCTCCTGCTTGTGATCGCCCAGCGTCTTGCCCGACCACTTCCGCGAGACGAGCACCCGCCGGCCCGCGTAGCCGAGGTGTTCGCGCTTGTGGGCCTTGCTCTTGCAGTAGCCGGGCCGCATCCCGGCCCTGGGGTTGTCCGGCTGGATCCCGTACCGCAGCCAGTTCGCACACGTCGGGCTGCACGGCTCGAACCGCAGGGCATCGGCCAGCCGCTCGACATGCGCCCGCTGGGCGTCGGTCTCGGGTTCGTGGCAGTCCCCGATGGACTTGGTCAGGTACTTGGCCAGGTAGCGGAGGCACCGGTTGGCGTCCTCCGATCCCGCGATGACGCCCTGGGCGTCGACCTGTGGCCCGAACCGCACCACGTGCAGGGGTTCGGCGTCATCCAGCTCGTCCAACGCCTCATCCCACGTGGTCAGGACCTCACCAGTGACCGGGTCGCAGTAGTTCCCGCTCTCCGCATCCCACACAGGCAGGTGTGCGCCCTGGTACCGAACGGTGTCGCAGGTCGGCCACCAGACTTGGTGATAAGTCGCCGCCGCGACTTGCCGCAGCTCCGCCCGCGACACCGTCCCCCGAATCGCCATATGGACATGCGGCGCGAGCCGACGCTGCGGCTCCACGGTGGCGAAGTACTGCACCTCCCAGCCCAGAAACCGCCGCAGATTCTGCACGAATCGGTCGATGAGCTTGGAGAAGTGCAGCGCATCCCGAGCGGCCCGCCGGTAGTCATACGTCGATGGGTCCACCGGTGTCCCGTCCGACTTCACCCTCCCGTACGTGTCGCAGGTCAGCGTGAGGAAGATCGAGGGCCGGAAGGTCTTGCCGCCGTTTCCGGTGAACGTCTTGCCCACGGTCCGCTTGTCCACCGGCCGCTTAGGCAGATCCGGCGCATCCTGCCGCCTACGGGTCGAGCGCGACCGCCGCTTCGCCTTGGCCGGATCGATCGACCCTCGCACCCCGGACTTGGCCAGGGCGTCATCGCACCCGTTGATCAGCTCGTCCAGCTCGCCCGTGTCCAGGCCCTTGGCGGCCAGCTCGTCCCGCGCCGCCGTCAGATCCGCACGCTCTTCTACGAGCCGTTCCTGATCCGAGGTCGGCGGGTTCGGCTCGAACTCAGGCTCTTCGTCCAGGTGCCAGCCCTCCCGGCACTGGGCGAGCCGCAGCCGGCGCTTCCGTTCCGCACAGGCCGGGCAGACGGACGCGAGGGTGTGCCCGCAGGGCACGTCGATGATCTCCGCATCCCCCGTTTCGAGATCGACCCGCTTGACCGGCACAGGCCGCACACAGACCCCGTTGTTCTCCGCGACCGTCCGCGCCACCTCCTTGGCCAGCGGCATGACGGCGCGTTCGGCCCGGGTCTTGGGTCCCCCGCTCACGCATGACCTCCATCGGTGAATTCGGCCGCCATCGCGTCGATGTCGTCGTCGGAGACGTAGGCCGCCCGCACCCGCCCGGGATCCCGGGACCCTTCGAGGAGCACGTAGCCGGCGCCCGCGCCTGTTTCTGGGAGGGATGAGATCTGGTCGGCGTAGGCGCCCCGGTCCCGGGCCCCGTCGCCGAGGACCATGTCCACCTGGGCCTTCTCATCCATCCGCAGCGCGATCTTGTCCGGGAACAGGTTCCGGATCTCCAAGACCTCCTTGCGCGGGTCCTGAAGCGCGGCCAGCACACCGACACCCACCGACCGGCCCTGACTGGTCAGGGTGGCCAGGGCGTTCTTCACCGGCTTACGCACCCCGTTCGCGTCCGGGTGATAGGCGGTCAAGAACGCGACCTCATCCACCACCACGAGCACGAACGGGTCCTCGATGGTCGGCGTGTGCGTCCGGACCTTCCCGGCGAACGCGGTGGCCCGCTTCTGCATCCGCTCGACCGCGTCCTCCAACAGCCCGACGCAGTCCTCCGGGTCGGCCGCGTAGCGGGCGAACAGCGGCTTGCCGAAGCTCAGTTCCATCCGCTTGGGGTCCACGGCCCAGACCTCGACCAGGCCCGCCCGGATCGCGGGCAGCAGCGCCCGGATGGCCGACCAGATGATCGAACCCTTGCCCGCCCCGGTCACCCCGGCCACGAGCACATGGGTTCCGTGGACCTTGAGGTTCCAGTCCGAGCCGTCTTCCCGCCGCCCGACCGGCAGCGCCGATAGATCGGTCTCGTCCGGGACCGGAAGAGCGGGCAGCGGATCCGCGAGAGAGTCACCGCGGGGGAACTCCAGCCACACCCGGCCAGGGCGCTCCATACGGACCCGGCAGGACGCGGCACCGAAGCCGTGCGCGAGCGCGGCCGCCTGATCCTCCCAGTGCGACGGCGCCTGGCCCCGCAGCATCTCGACCAAGACGCGGTCGGCCCATGCGGTGCAGGTGACCTTGCGGATGCGGGGCAGGTACTCGCGTTCACCCCGCCGGGTGAGGAGCCCGGTCATGGTCATCACCGGCTGCCAGAACCGGCGGTACAGGCTGAGCCAGCGCCACCGCGCGAGCCCCGGCAGCCGCACGTATGAGGTGAAGGTCCCGGGCCAGCGCCACGCCCACACGCCCAGTGCTCCGGCGACCAGCGCCAGGACGACGGCCGTGACGACCCCTGCGGTTTGCCAGCCCGCGAGAACTCCGAGGACCACGGGGCCGGCGACCGCGACCGTCACCACCGGGTGCAGCACGGCCAGGACGATGAGCCGGGCGAGGAACCGGAACAGGTGCACCAACAGCACCAGCATCTCCGGGACCTTCCACACCGACCGCCCGAACACCGGCGCCGCAAACGGATCCTGACTCGCCCACGGAGACGCCTGATCACCCGGCGACGTCTCCCGCCACATCCCCGGCATCAGGCAACCCCCCGACCCTCAGCCGCGAGCCGATCCCGATGCCGGGCCGCCTCAGCAGCCGCCGTGCGTGCCGACTCGTGTTCACCCAGCCGGGCGAACAGATCCGCCTTCCACTCGAAGAACCCCGCCCGATCCACCAGCGACGCCGAACCACCGTTCAGCATCCGCTGCGTCTCAGCGACGAACGCCGTGATCTCCGCCATCGACACCCGCCGCCCCGGGTCCAGCACCAGCCCAGACGGCGACACAGCCGGCTTGTTTTCGGGCATGATGAAGCCTCCTCTTCTCTCGGTTTCGCAGCTCAGGGGAGAGAACAAGGGGCGGCCGGGAGCTTCCACCTTCCGGCCGCCCCGCCGGACCTTCAGGCCACGTGTTCCGTGGGCCCGTCGCCGGTCTCGTCATCGGGGACGTGCCACCGCTCGCATTCCGCGAGGTAGACCGCCGCCATGTCGGCGAGGTCCCGGGCGAATTGCAGCTCAGCCGTCGTGACCCGGGTGTCGCTGTCCGACTGGAACGAGACGTCCACCCCGGCACGCCAGACGCCAAGGATCGGCGTCCGGTCCGGATACTCCGAGCAGTGCGCCGAGCCGCCACCCGCGCCCAGAAAGACCGTGTAGTTCGTGGACCCGTCCGCCTCCGTCCACAGGTGCAGCGACGCCGCTTTGCTCATGCCGCCCTCCCCAGCTCGTTGGGCAGCCCCCGGAACATCCGCTCGCACAGATCCGCGAACTCGCTCGCCGCCCGCGCCAGCTCCCGCGCGAACTCCACGTCATCCGCGCCGACCGTGTCCTCCCGCGCCGTACCGAGCAGCACGACCGACGAGCCGAGCCGCACCGACAGCACCGGCGACCGCTTCGGATACCCGACCGCGAACGACTGCGCATCGGAGCACGCATGCAGCGTCAGCACCGACGACGGCCGCCGCCTCCGCAGCCCCCGCATCAGGCCGCATCCTTAGCCGCAGCAGCCGGGCCCGCCGGAGCAGACGGCCCCGAACCCGATCCGGACCGCTTGCCCGAACCACCCCGGCTGGGCGCCTGCACGCCCGTCGCCTTCAGCGAGAAGTTGATCCGCGTACGCGGGTTGCCATCCCGGTCCTTCCCGCCGGTGAACTCCACCCACGGCATTGCCGTAAGCCCGGTGAACTCCACCGGCCGGAACGGCACCCCCGGAATCTCCTCCGGCAGCGTCGGGCACACCGGCGCGATCACCTTCACCTTCACCGACTTCGACTTCCCACGTGCTTCGGGGTCCGCGTCGATCACATCGACCGCCCACATCAGCTCCCCCGACGCCTTGTCCCGCGCCGGCTTCCCCGACTCGAAGTCGTTCACCGCCTCGATCCCCAGGGCGTACGCGCCATGCGGGAACACCTGCCCGAACTCCACCGGAATCGCGCCCTGCAACGCCATGCTCAATCTCCCTTCGTCCACCCCCCTAGACAGTTCGACCGGTCGCCGCCCTTGTTGTCTAGGGGGATAGTCAGAACACTATCCGGAAGATCGCATGTTGTCTAGGGGGGTATACGAACGCGTGTCGCGGACCGCGATCGACGCAGCTCAGAACGTGATGTGCACGGCCGTCGCGTCGTCCCGGGTCTTCCCGCGCGGCCAGCGGCGACCGTCCGGGTCGGAGTTCTCCGCCTCGCGGGTACGCGCGATCAGCTCGTCCGGGCCGGATTCACCCAGCAGCTTGACCAGCTCCGACCAGGACATCACGTCGAAGCGATCGGCCAACCGGCTTGCGCCGTCACTCAGCACGGCCACGGAGTCCACCGCGTCGACCGGTACGGAGCCAGTGAGCGCTTCCTGGGCCGCCGCTGGATCGACGGCCGCCACCCAGAACCCGCCAGGCCGGTTACGCGAGGCCCGCAGCGCCTCCATGTACGTACGGCGCGCGTCGTCATGCTCGGGCGTACCAGCCGGCAACGCATCCATCGGCTTGCGTAGCTCCCGCCCGACCTTGGCCTCCCGGTCGTCCGTGATCGCTTCCGGCTCCTCTCCCGCCCGGTCCAGCACGAGCACGGAGTCAGCGAGGACGAGGTACGACAGCCGTCCGTCCCGCACCCGCAGCGCGACCACCGTTGCCGAAGGCGAGCCCGGATGGTCCAGGTCGCACGTGTCGGCATGGAGCGAGCGCACGTGATCGATCGCGGCACCGAGGGCATCGGCCAGAGGTACGTCATCCTCGGTGATCCGCGCCAGCAGCGAGGCCCCGAGCGTGCGCGTGTACCAGGCCACCCCATGAATGCATCCGGAGTCTGAGCCGGGCGGCGTGCCAGCCCCGTCGAGCAGCACGACCGCATCCGTAGAAGCGGCCGCGAAGTCTTCGTTCGGACGGTCAGGCTTCGCCGGATCGGTCGCGAGCGTGACCCGCACGCCTAGACCTCCTCATGCACGTACAACGGCGTCAGCAGCTCCGTGTTCTCCGGCTCGTGGGTCTCCGGGTCGTACTCGACGCCGATCACGGCGGAGAACGGACGGTCCGTCACCTTCCCCCACAGCGACCCGATATCCGTGGTGAGCAGCCGCACCACCCCGAGCGTGCCCGGCGGATGAATGCCCGTGAAGATCAAGAACGTGCCTTCACCGTCCGGCCGGGGCAGACGGCCGAGGTACGCGACGTCGCGATTCTCAGCCGGGTTGTCGTCCCAGCCCGATCGGTACGTTACGCCGCCGCGCGTGTCCCGCAGCGTCCACGGTCCATCGTCGGCCCGCTCCCACCGGATGACCGGGTCGGCGTCGTACGCCTGGCCGACGACATCGGACAGCCGGGGACCGCAGATCACGATGAGGTTCGGCCGGTTGAGGTCGACCTTCCCGCCGATCGGCAGGTGTTCGAGCTCCATGTCGAGGCTGAACGACCGGGCGAGGTCTTCCAGCCGCTTCGCCGCGGTGACGTCCTCCATCGCGACCACCGGCCGCGCGTTCTCCGCCTCCTGCTTGAGCGGCGTGATGACCGTGAGCGTGCCCGCGCCCAGGAACGCGCCCTCCGGTGCCGGCCCCGTATGCCGAATCTGATGAATCCGGCCCCGGCTCAACCCAGCAGCATCGGCGATCTGCGCGTACGACAACCCTTGCGCATGGAGATCCTGAACAAGCCGCCGACGAAGCCGCGCGAGTTCGGTGACCTCCTCCTGCGCGGCCTGGAGACGCGCCGTGGTGACACGAAGCAGCTCGTACGGGTCGTCAATACCCGACAGCTCGTCGGACGTACCCGGCACCTCAGCCTCCCTCATCGCCTCTGGCCAGTGTAGGCCCCTAGACAATGGGGAGGCTTGCTCCTCTCCCGTAGCGGACGAAACCGCCTTGAACCTGCGACGATGCCGCCGCATCGGCGGCCCGCTCACGATTCAGCGTGTACAGAGAGATCGGCCCAGACCCGCCGCCCCAGTTCGGTCGACTCGGCGCCCCACTCTTTCGCGACGCATTCCACCAGGCTCAGACCACGCCCGGACTCGGCATCATCCGGAGCGCCCATGACTTCCGGATCCGTGTCGCCGCCCAGGTCGGTCACGCTCACCTGCACCCGGTCGGACAGTCCGAGGTCGACCGAGACGACGAACCACCCGCCGAGCAGGCCGCTCCACGAGTGACGTACGGCGTTCGTCGCCAGTTCGCTCACGACCAGCTCAGCGAGATCCACGACCGGGCGCGCACCCAGCACCGACACCACGAACTGCCGAGCGTGCTTCACCTGATCAGGCCGGCCCCGGAACGACCGCGACCACTTCCCCATCCCGACCACACCCACAAGTGTCTAGGGGTCTATACGGACAGGTCAGAACGGTACGCCGTCTAGAGGGTCTATTCAAGCAGCTTACTGAATACCTAGCGCGGTACGTACGACTTCTCTAGCTCCCGGTAGTCCGCCGAGATCGCCGCGAGTACATCGCGCATGCCCTCCCCGAACACGGCCGCACCGGCGAACGCGTCGAAAATCTCGCAGTGCGCCGAGACATCCGCGGAGTCGGTAAGGGTCAGCTCCCGAGTGAACGTCTCCACGGTGACCGCGCGCTCGTCGTACAGCGTGAACCCGTGCAGCGGAACGGACGGGACAGCCGCCGACCACGGCACAACTCCGACGCGTACGTTCCGCCGGCGATCCGCTTCCGCGATCCGACCGAGCTGCGCGGCCATCAGGCCGGGCGAGTCCGGCCACGTACGCAACGCACCCTCGGTGATGACGAACACGAACTCCCGCGACATCTCGGTGAGCGGGTCCCCAGCCGGTTCGGTCTCGCCCATCGCGACCGCTTGGACGGCCTTGCGGTACTCCCCCGTACGGAGGAGCCGAGGCACCGCCGCGGACTGAAACGACCGGACCTCGGACGTGGTGGCGAACAACTCGACGGCGCTTGACCGTCGCATCGAAACACCAGCGTCAACGCGCCGCCGGACCTCACCGCCGTACGCGCGGTCCACGAGCGCCAGCAGCTCCCCGGCAGCCTCGCCTTCCAGGCCGAGCGCGTTCACCACCTGCACCACCACGCCCGCGTCAGCGACGGCCCGCCCGGTCTCGATCCGCGAAACGGTCGGCTGCGACACCCCCGACAGTCGCGCAACCGCCGGCCCACTCAGGCCAGCCGCCCGCCGCTCCCGCCGCAGCGCCTCACCAAGCCGCCGACGCTCCCCCGTGGTTTCGCCATCCATACGAGCGTTCTACCGCACGCGTGCGACACCTCGGTCACCGTCCGCAAGCGGAACGCAAGACGGCCGTGAGGGCCGAGTCCCGATCTCCGCGACCTCCATGCCGAGGATTTCGGCCAGCTTCTTCCGCAACGTGGGACGCGGAACGTGAATAAGCCGCTCGATCCGGCTGATCTCCGATTGGGAGACGGGCACGCCCGCCGCCCTGCATTGCTCCGCGAGCTGCCGCATCGTGAGCCCCAGCTCCAACCGACGACTCCGGAAGTCCACGCCCACGGTTCCCTTCTGCGTAATGCCCCCGTCCGCCCCACGAATAAGACGGGATACGCCGCCCAGGGGGCAGACGGCGCACCCCGTCGTTCACGACGCTCAGCCGCCGCCCTCCCCGACCAGAGCGCCCGTCGCCGCGCCCAGCACGGCCCGGATCTCCCGAGCCGTAGACGCACTCATATCGATCACCAGCTCATCCTGCTCACCGATGACCAGCCGCACAGGCGGCTCTCCGCCGTCCACATCCGCCGGCTCAAGCACCACCGTGTCCTTCGCGTTCCGCACAGGCGTCCCGTTCGGCAGATAGACATTCGCCCACGTACCGACCCCGCCCTGATACGGCCCAATCGACCGCAACAGCGTCATCCCTCCACCTCCAATCACTCACTCGTTGACCCAACGCCGCGCCGTCCCCTCCTCAACCGCCACGCCGTCTAGGGGACTAGACGCAACACTAAGTCGAAAACTAGTGCCTATTCAAGACGTACGGTGAATAGCCAGTGACCGACAGCCTCTGCCACGGGCCCCGGATGAGAACGAGCTAGCCAACGCGGCCGACCACGCCTAGCCGAACAGCCCATCCGGCCAGCGCAAGATCATTGCCGAATTGAGCCCTACTGGATCAAGAGGGGCGGCGGCGCGCCGCCCCGGCGGCCCGGCCGCGCTCCGCGCGACGCGGTCCGGGCATGCGGCCTGGGGGCCGGTCCCTCCCCGCCGCGCGCCGCGGCCGGGCGTGCGTACAGGGCCGGACGTGCGTTGACCCCATGCCTCCGCCCGTGCCCAGCGCGCCGTCACCTTGATGACGCTCACCCCTGGGGGCTACGCCGCCCCCAAACCCCCGCGCACCGGAAGACTCGGCCGCGCGATTGATCCCCGTACCCACAACTCGCCGTACGCGCGACCGAGCCATCCAGACTGGGCCAGCCACGGGCCACTGATCAGTACAGTGACCGCATGAAAGTGAGCGAACGCTACTGTCGCCGTAAGGATTCGATCACTGAATTCTTGACCAGCTATATCGAACTAACTCGGCACATGGAAGAGATTCACACGCCAAACACATTTACAATGACCGAAATGCGCGCCAAGAAAGATCAGGAAAGCGTTGTCGCAGACCTCCTTCGCACCGTTGCGCGCAATGCCGGGCGCGCCTTGATCGCTGCAAGCGGATACGAAAAGAGAATAGCGATTCAAATACCGGGCAGGAGAGAGCAGCACCTAGACCCTCTCCACTCCTGGCAATATTCACTTGACTACCCACAGCTACTTCCGGCATCAGCAATAATAGACGCATGCGAAGGAATAGCCGGGCAGTTGGAGGAGATGGAGGAGCAGGCGAGAGATCGGGAATCAACGATTATCGGGCGAATCGCGGGGTGGGTCGCAGCGTTCGCAAGCCTTCCGATGGAAGTGAGGAGGATCGTTGCCGACCAGTACCCTTCAATCGGTAAAGTCGCAATTGGCGCGGGCATTCTAGGGCAAATTATTATCGGGGGCCTAGCGAGCGCGCTCGGCGCTGCCATAGTCGCAGGACTTATTGCACTCTACCATCTACTCTAATCACCGACACACGAGAACCGTGCAATATCGATCAGTCGTCAATTGGCCTCGGGTGGCTGCGGATTCCACATCTCTCAGCAAGAGACTACAGAAAGTGCTGAATCAGCAACTGATATGCACCGTTCCCAAGCACGCCGAAGGCAACTTCACTGCACACCTTTTGCAGCATGGCGAAAGCGCGCTTGAGACTTGGAGAGCTCGGATCATTCTGCTTGACTGCATCCTCAATATCAGCTCGCGCCTCAACCAGCCGAGAATCTGACCATGGAATCTCACGGAGGGCAAGTATCTCCGCCATAGAAGCTATCAGTCGATCATTCAGGGACTCGGCTTCAGCATTTGCGATATTGGTACCAGATATATCTCCGCTCGCGATATTTAGTATTCCGGCAAATGCACCTATATTTATCTGGTTCTGAGCTTCGGGGGCATCTTCCACGACTCTTCCTTTCGACAGCTTCGGCTGGAACTCTGATGATGCTAGATACCAATCGAATCCGACTCTAGTGAGTCGAACAACCGAGTTCGCCGTGGGAGCTTCGTCCCTGGATAGACAGACCATATTCCAATGCAGAGCGACATCTAACGCATCTTCAATCGCCCCATTGTCGTATGCTACAAGCCTCTCCGCCAAACGCTGGACCACCTCCCCGTCTTCTAACTCGACTAGCACGGTCACTAGTTCCTCAAGGGCACCGGCTACACGCCTAGTCGCGTCACTACGTTCATAGTCGGAGAGCATGTCAATCTTGACGCAATTATCCACTATGACATTACTCATTGAATGCCACGTTAAGTGCCGCCCATTAGTAAATGCAACTACTTGCTGGGTTCCACTCTTCGGATAAGTTGCGAGGACTAGGTGATATGTTACAAGTGGCACAGCCGATCGGCCATAGTTTTCACGATGTTCTCGACGATGCTGGTCATATACCTTCTTCGAGCAGGCTAATTGTCCTGCATGCAACCCGTTTGCGGAAGTAATAGATCCATAATCACTCTCCTGCTCGTCAGGCGGCTGACGACGAGTGACCCAAAAATCATGGATTGCATCTGCCACGAACTCTAGACGCGATGCCTCTACTTTTCGAGCGGAGAATATCGCCACTACAATAGCCGGAATCACGCCAACAAACAAGGCGGCACCGAACGCTACCACGAAAATAATGTCAACGGCAAAGAAGAAGGCAAACACGATCGACCCGAATACAAGACGGGTCGTATCTTCCGGGACCTCCCGGATGACCGCGGACGCGATTACTAGATCAATCGCCTCTATTCGATCATACGAATCGCCAGGCGAATGCGTTGCTGACACCCCCACCCCTCCGATATATACGGATCTTGACTCCCGCCGTTCGACATGCGCGCTACCAGGTTAAGTGATCCAGAATTCCACTTCCACATCATCACCCAGACCAAAGCAAGATCACCTGTCCGAAATAGCTATAATCGCACTGACCTTAAAAGTCTCACTCGGTGCAGCAATGCGGCGGTTGCTCACTGCCACGAGTCGGTACCACATCGACACAGCCACCGTCCAGGGGATCGGCGGCTACGAGGAGGGCGGGGAGAACCAGACGTTACGCAATGCCTACGGCCGACAGCGGTCGTGCCAGATGAGGACTCACGGACACTCAGCGATCATGGCCCTGCACGGGCTACAGGTAGACACCGTTGCAGGTCAGAGACCATCCGGTTCGTTTTGCTTCCAGGCTGGTGATTCGACGACTCCGTCGTCTCTCTGATGGCAGGGCAGCTCGTCAACCCGCCGAATATATACCCGCTTATCATCTTGGCTTTTTTTTAAACCGATCGCGGCGAACGGACTGGATCCAAGGAGAGTGAGGGCGAAGATCACAAATAGCGTGAGCGGAACAGGTACGACCTGATCTAGGTGGCCGGCTGCGGAGGAAACCGTGACACTCGCAGCGAGAAGCAGCGGCTGCCACCACCTCCAACACGAATCCCAGCCCATGCCGTAGATTGTACGTCTGGGAGACATCGGATACCGGTGATCGAGCCGCGAGGTTCGTGCCCGTTGTGTGCCCGATCGGGTGGGCGATCATGGGGATTCGCGGGTACTCACGGCGAGATGACCATGGGATGGTCAGGTCAGGCGGCGTCGACGTCATGGGCCGGGACTGACATCCTCTTCCCAAGCTGATAGTGCGGGTTCGATTCCCGTCACCCGCTCCACTACGCATCTGCCCTGACCAGCAAAAACGCCGGTTCTCGTGGTCGCTGACTGAGGTCGGCGGTTGCAGTTCGAGTTGCGGTTTCATCCAGCCGCTCCCCACAGGGCCGTGCCCATGCTCTGTGCCGCCGCTTGCGCCATCGGCGAGGCGACGTGGACGTACCGCTCCGTGGTCTTGACGCTGCGGTGGCCCAGAATCTCCTGGACCGTACGGATGTGGACGCCCTGCTCGACGAGCAGCGTCCCCGCCGTGTGCCGCCCGTCGTGGACCCGCGCATCGCGGACCCCGGCGGCCTTGAGG
>Ga0164243_10010018_pt1 | contig 13675 bp, 8 predicted proteins | sample OricompcompostOP_FD_108781 | JGI IMG/M metagenome (GOLD analysis project Ga0164243, IMG submission 108781) | Organic Plus compost microbial communities from Emeryville, California, USA - Original compost - Organic plus compost (OP) | ecosystem: Engineered > Solid waste > Mixed feedstock >... | reverse complement strand
CTTTTGTTTAGCCCGCACGATTCCGAGTCTGCAACCGTTAAAAAGCAAAGTAATATTCACTTTTTCGGGTTAAGCTTTTCTACTGACCGTTTCCTGGAATTAGCCGATAACAACGGGAAAGTGTTGGACAAAGTGGCCAACCGGGTTGCAGGAAACAAGTTTGTTGCCCTGCACAACAAACGTAACCTGCCAATTACCGCCAGTATGCAACGGGTAATTGCAGATATCCGTCGTTGCCCCTTTAATGGCCCGGTAAAAAAGCTGTTTTTCCATTCCAAGGCCCTGGAACTGCTTGCCTTGCAGTGCGATCAACTGGAGAATAATATATTGGAGTATCCCCGTGGCAAAGAAGGTATTTCGGCCCAGGATATGGAACGGCTGTACTACGCCCGGGAACTGGTGATCAATAATATCCAGCAACCATATAGCCTGGCCCAGTTATCGAAAAAAGTGGGGTTGAATGAGTTTAAACTTAAATCAGGCTTTAAAGCGCTGTTCAACAATACTGTATTCGGTTACCTGAACGAACACCGGCTGGATATTGCCCGCCAGATGATCCAGGAAGGAAAACAGAGTATGACAGCGATAGCTGAAGAGGCGGGATATTCTTCTCCCCAACATTTCAGCAACGCTTTCAGGAAACGTTTCGGGGTAACCCCGTTGCAGATAAGGAAGCAATAAGCTTCCTCACCTGTAGGAGATAATATATTAATATGCCAGTGTAAAACGCTGCCTGATGTGCTGAGGATGCTCCAACTCATCAATTAACGCTACCGCATAATCGGCGTTGGATATTTTACTTTCCCCTTTTTCATTGAACACTACCTGGTTGGTACCGAGGCGGAACTTACCCGTACGTGGTCCGGGTTCGATCATGATGGCAGGACTTAAAGCTGTCCAATCCAGGTCGTTAGCCTGTTTGATCACTTCCAGCGCTTCTTTGGTAGCAATAGCCAGGTTTTTCCATTCTGCAGGGAATTGAGGCGTATCGATCAACAGCGTGCCGGGAGCTACTTCCAGGCTTGCCGCTCCGCTTACCAGCAGTACTCTTTTAATACCATCCTTCCTGGCAGCGTTTATCAACGCATTGGTAGCTTTTACAGATTCCGCTGTGTCGTCTGTTTTGTAAGCAACGATCACCGCTTCACTGCCTTTCAGCAATTCAGTCAATTCCGCTTCGTTGGTAGTATCGCCTTTTTTTACTGTCAGTCCGGGATTGCTGACTTTAATCTTTTCCGGGTGGCGTACAATGGCGGTCACCTCATGGCCCCTGCTCAAAGCTTCGTCTAATACAGCGGCGCCAATGAATCCTGATGCTCCGATAATAGCTACTTTCATAATGATATATTTTATGATCAGATAAATACAGCCTGACAGGGCTGATTGTTTTAAATGTAATGTAATTTATTACAGTTTTAAACTGTAATTATTTTTGTTACAGTACAAAATTAGGCAAGTTTGTGATTTCTCCAAAAGAAATATTTAAAAATGGGTTTGGGAGGGGAGGGGTATTAAATGAAAAAAGCGCCCCTGCTGAGCAGGAGCGCCTTTTTGTATCAACCAAAATTGAATTAGTTTTTATCCAGCAGCATGGCCGTTGGTTTCTGTGCCGCCTTTTTAGCCGGAACGGGAGCTGTTTTAGCGGTATCCGGGGCAGGAGTACTTTTGGTCTTGTACATCTGTCCTAATGTTGGCGCAATAACCAGGGAAACGATAGACATCAGTTTAATGAGGATGTTCATGGAAGGACCGGAAGTATCCTTAAACGGATCGCCTACGGTATCGCCGGTTACGGACGCTTTATGCGGTTCTGATTTTTTATAATAGGTTTCACCGTTGATCTCAACGCCTTTTTCAAATGATTTTTTAGCATTATCCCAGGCGCCGCCGGCATTATTCTGGAAAATACCCATTAATACGCCGCTCACAGTTGCACCGGCAAGGAAACCTCCCAGTACTTCAGGTCCGGCCAGGAATCCTACCAGCAAAGGAGCTATCAGCGCGATAGCGCCAGGCAGCATCATTTCACGGATGGATGCCTGGGTAGAGATAGCCACGCATTTATCGTATTCCGGTTTGCCCGTGCCGTCCATAATTCCCGGGATTTCCCGGAACTGGCGGCGTACTTCCTGGACCATCGACATTGCGGCGCGGCCTACGGCTGCTATGGCAAGGGAAGAGAAGATAAACGGTATCATACCCCCGATGAACAGGCCAGCCAGTACATTGGCTTTATAGATATCGATACCCTGGATGCCTGCTACGCCCACGAAGGCAGCAAACAATGCCAGTGCGGTCAAAGCGGCGGATGCGATGGCAAACCCCTTACCTGTAGCTGCGGTGGTGTTGCCTACGGCATCCAGGATATCTGTTTTTTCCCTTACATCTTTAGGCAGTTCGCTCATTTCGGCAATACCACCGGCGTTATCGGCGATGGGACCAAAGGCGTCGATCGCCAGCTGCATGGCGGTAGTGGCCATCATACCGGCGGCGGCAATGGCAACGCCATATAAACCAGCCAGGGTGAAAGAGCCGGCAATACCGGCCGCCAATACCAGGATAGGCAGCATGGTCGATTCCATACCTACAGACAAGCCCCCGATGATGTTGGTAGCAGCACCGGTAGCAGATTGTTTGATGATGGACTTAACAGGGCGTTTACCCATTGCCGTATAATATTCGGTGATAATACTGATGAGCGTACCCACTGCAAGGCCTACCAGGATGGCGCCAAACACCTGGCCGCTGGTGAAGCCGTGGCCCCTTAAGGTCATTGTTGTATCCGGCAGGATCCAGTACACCAGGAACCAGGATGCAGCGGCGGTGAGAATAATGGATCCCCAGTTCCCCATGTTCAGCGCTTTTTGTACCACGGCAGTGTTTAACCCCGCTGCATCGCTGATGCGTACAAAGAAAGTTGCAATAATGGAGAAGATGATACCTGCACCGGCAATGAGCATAGGCAGCAGGATAGGGGCAATTCCGCCAAACTGGTCGTGCGAGAGGGTTTCGGAGCCCAACACCATGGTTGCGAGTACAGTAGCTACATAAGAACCGAAAAGATCGGCTCCCATACCGGCTACGTCTCCTACGTTATCGCCTACGTTATCGGCAATGGTGGCTGGGTTGCGCGGATCGTCTTCGGGGATGCCGGCTTCTACTTTACCTACGAGGTCGGCCCCTACGTCGGCAGCTTTTGTATAGATACCGCCGCCTACGCGGGCAAACAACGCAATACTTTCCGCGCCTAATGAAAAGCCGGTCAGTACTTCAATTGTTTTGATCATTTCGGCGGTATTGGCTTCCGCAACGAAATATGATTTCAATATAATGAACAGGGATCCCAATCCGAGAACTGCCAGACCGGCAACCCCCATACCCATTACGGAACCTCCTGTAAAAGATACCTGTAAAGCTTTGGCAAGACTGCTTCTTGCTGCCTGGGCTGTTCTTACATTAGCCTTGGTGGCTATTTTCATTCCAATAAACCCCGCGGTAGCAGAGAAAAAGGCGCCTATTATAAAGGCCAGTGCGATGGTCCAGTGAGAATTTTCGTGTGTAGCGCCCATGTATCCAAGTAACAGGGCTGCTATAATAACGAAGTAAATAAGGACTTTATACTCTGATTTCAGAAATGCCATAGCGCCTTCAGCAATGTGCTGAGCTATTTCTTTCATTTTATCATTGCCGGCATCCTGCTTGGTAACCCAGGAGCTTTTTACGGCAGTAAATAACAAAGCCAATAATCCAAAACATGGGACGAGGTAAACGATATTCATGTATGTGAAATTTATAAATCCGAGGTTGATAAAAGCGCTATTCTTGCAAATAGGATTTACACTAAATATTCAAATGAATATAAAACATAAATTGTTAATTGCGCAGTGCAATGGAAAATTATTCTGCACATCGGTCATTAGTCGGCATTTCAGCAAGAAAAAAATATCAGATACCTTCTTTAAAGGCTTGCCCTAACCCGGTAATGATGTCGCCTGCCGTCATAGCTTCCTGCGAATGTTCCGCGGCTGCTATGTCCCCCGCATATCCATGCAACCAGACGCCTAGTATTAATGCTTCTTTCGACGTATATCCCTGCGCCAGTAAGCCGGTAAGGATGCCAGTCAGCACATCTCCGCTGCCTCCTGTTGCCATACCCGGGTTCCCGGTGGGATTAAAATAAATACTGCCATCCGGACATGCCATTGCAGTATACCTACCTTTCAACAAGATATATAAATGCCTGGACACTGCTTCTTTTGATAATAGGGCCAATCTTTCAACGTCATTAGGGGCAGGTCCGAACAATCTTTCAAATTCTTTAGGATGAGGAGTTAAGATACTGTTTTTTGGAACAAGCTGCAACAACTTCGGATTCTTTGCCAACAGGTTCAGGGCATCTGCGTCTATCACCATTGGCTGCTGCCACGAGTGTAGCAACTGTTCGAACGACCTGGCGGTTTCAGGCTGGGTGTCTATCCCCGGGCCTATTCCTATCACTTTATAACGCGCGTCTGCCAGCCCGGTGTGGAAGTGGGTGTTAAAATAAGTGTCTTTATCCGGTGTGCACATTGCACAGGGCTCGCTGATCTGCATGATCTCGTACCCGCATTTGGGCAGATGGCATGACAGCAGCCCTACACCGGCGCGTATGCAGGCCCTGGCGCTCAGAACGGCGGCTCCCATCTTGCCATAACTTCCTGCTATCAGCAGGGCATGACCATAAGTGCCTTTATGTGAAAACGGGTCTCGGGGTTTATAAATAGTACGGATGATCTGCCTGTCGGTCAGGTGATAACGGGTAGGGGTATGTAAAATATAATCGGGCGATAAACCGATGGGAAGAATATGTACTTCCCCGCTTAATGCAGCATTCTCCGGCAACAGGAAAGCCAGTTTATAAAACTCGAAACTGAGGGTGTAATGAGCTTTTACCACGGCAAAATGGTTGCTGCTGGTATCGGCTATCATACCGGAAGGCAGATCTATTGCGATAACGGTATGCTGTGAGCGCAGGTCGTTGATCCGGTGAATAACCCCGGCAAGCCAGCCTTCTACCGGTCTGCTCATTCCTGTTCCAAAAAGGGCGTCTATAATGATGGCATTATCCGGAAGTCCGGGAAAATCGGAGAGGTCGCCGATCTCCGTTATGTTAGCGGGAAACGCTTCCCTGAGTTGCTGTAATTTGAGGGTATGATCTGCACTGGCGTTGGGAGAATGTTGAATAATGCAGGTATGAACGGTGTAGCCATGTTCCTGCAACAGCCTGGAGATAACGAGGCCATCTCCGCCATTATTTCCTTTTCCGCAGAAGGTATACACAGGTTGGGTAGGGGAAAAATGATCTTCTATCCATTCGGCACATTTCCCTGCAGCCCTTTCCATAAGATCGGCGCTGCTGATGGGTTCGTGTTGAATGGTATATTGATCGGCTTCCCTTATCTGTGCTGCGGAGAAGATCTTCATAGTTAACGCGATTGGGTAATAAAAATAATTCAAAATCAGCAATTTCGATCCTTCAACCCAAAGCCTGTAAAATAAAAAACGGGCCATGGCTTGCCTCATGACCCGGTTGAATAAAGTGGTATGCCGGAATTAGAAAGTAAACCTGGCAGAAACACCACCGATTTCTTCGCCTATATAATTGGTAGGCCCAACGAACTGAACATAAGGTTTTAAATCTGCACTGATGTTCAGCGGAATATTTTTAAACGTGTATTCGATACCGATAATACCATCCAGACCCGGAGATACATAGGCGCCTTTGCCTTTGTCTACATACCTGTCCCAATCATAATCGCGGCGATCGTAAAATCCCAGGTGCGCACCGCCACCTGCATACATGTTCAGGTTAGGAACACCAATTCCCCAGTTGTATTCATACAAAGCAGTGAAAGTTGCGTTGTTCTTATGTGAGTGGTTGGTTGTTACCAATCCTTCTATGGCGTGAGGGCCTGTAATAAAATGCCTGATGGTGAAACCTACCACCCATGGGTTCAAACGGATACCCAGGGCTGTAGAGTAATTAGCGGCTTCATTACCACTGCTGCGGTAATTCCTCTTTTGTGCGTTGGCTTGAGTGGCTACTATAGCTACCAGGCTAAGAAGTAACACGACTTTTTTCATAGATTGTTGTTTGATAAACTTTAAAATTGGCTTTTCCAGAAAGTTATTTTTCCGATAAATTTAAGTTACCGTTGCCTTACAATAACAGTGCCAACAGGTCGAACAAGCCGAAGGAAAATATATCCCGCAATACCTGCAAGCAAAGATGCTGCAATAACTGAGATAATGGCAATGATCTGCAATTCTCGCTCTGAATACGCCAAAGAAGCTATGAAGATAGACATCGTAAAACCAATTCCGGCAATAACGCCAATGCCTAATAACTGAAGCCAGCTGCTTTGAGATGGCAGTTTTGCCAGCTTCGTTTTTACTGCCAGGAATGAGAATAAAAATATTCCCAATGGTTTGCCTAACACCAGTCCCGCCATCACGCCATAGCTCAGCGAATTCTGTAAGGCGCCTGCAATATCGGCAGGCAGCATGATAGCTGTGTTGGCCAACGCGAAAACAGGCATGATAATAAAGTTTACAGGATCGTGCAGGCCATGTACCAACGCTGTAATTTTATCCTGTGGGATGCTGAATGCCAGCAATACACCGGCAATAGTTGCATGAACGCCTGAATTGAAAAGGCAATACCAGAGAATGATCCCCGGTATAAAATAGAAGATCAGTCTTTTCACCCTGAAATAGTTCAGGCATAACGGTATCAGGTACACGAAAATGCCTATCAGCAGGAATTTAATATCCAGGTGCGGGGTATAGAAAATGGCGATAGTAAGGATGGCGCCAAGGTCGTCGATGATCGCCAGCGCCATAAGAAAGATCTTCAATGCCACGGGTACCCGTTTGGTCAGCAGGGATAGAATACCCAGCGAAAAGGCAATGTCGGTAGCCATTGGTATTCCCCAGCCGTGAGCATAAGGAGTACCCTGGTTAATGACGGAAAAAATAACTGCAGGGAAGATCATTCCGCCAATGGCTGCCAGAACGGGCAAAATGGCTTTACGGACAGAAGAAAGTTCTCCTACCGTCAATTCCCTTTTTATCTCCATCCCTACCAGGAAAAAGAACAGGACCATTAACCCGTCATTGATCCACAGGAGCCACGAGTTGGGTAATATAAGACCGTTTAAATGATAATGATGTTCGCCTGCCGGGTCGAAGAGTTTGGTCCAGAAACCAGTGTAGGCCTCTGCGGTAGAAGTGTTGGCAAGCAACATCGAAACAAAGGTGCATGCCAGTAATATTATCCCCACAGCGCGGCTGTCTTTCAGGAAAGTGTAAATAGGAGACAATAGTTTCTCACGAACAATATTCACTGTATTACGGATCATAACTAAGACCGGGCTTTAATAGCACCGCGTTATTTCAAGGCCGGGGGCGGTGAAATAACGCGGCAACTGTATTGAAAATAAGGTTTTTATTGCATCAATTCATACTTCGTCTTGGGTTTGCGTTTTATTTCCCATTTAAAGTTCTCTAACTGTAACTGATCCATCGGACGTTGGGTAAAAGGATACATTGTTCCTTCCCCATCTTTTATGAATACAACTTTGTAAACGTCGCTGTTCTTAAAATAGATGTCTATAATGGCCGACTGCGTTTTGTTAACGCTCATGAACGCGTCTTCCTTATCTTTAATATAGTTAATAGTTTCCGCATTTCCTTCCACATGCATCCAGTCCAGCTTTTCATCCTTCACATAACCGGTGATCTCGTTGCCTTTGATCTGGTTGTACATGTTGGGTCCTGTTTCGTTGATGATAAACCCGTTGTTCTTCAACAACATTTTATCAGCAGTCTGGTTTTTGGTGAACATGTAGATAGTATCGCCGCTTAACTGGGTTGTGTTGTTAGACCATAAAACCGGCGATTTATAGAAACGGAAGATGGAATCGCGTGAGCTGTAATAAACGCTGTCTGCCACTCCCTGCAAAGAGTCAGAGAAGATCCTTACGTTATGGTAAGCCAGGACGTACCTGAATTCGGTGGTATCGTCCTCCGCTTTTGCAGCCACGGGTGGCGTCAGGGTTTTTGACGTATCCGGCAACTCGATCTTCGATTCCGGAGCAATTTTTATGTTTTTGCTTAATGAGGGATCTAATTTCTGGCGATTGATAGCCAGTACGCTGTCCGGAACTACCATAGCCGGTTTGCCGGGAACGGTGTCCAGGTTTTTATTATCGGAGTTGGCGCCTTTTACCGGCAGTTGGATGGTTGCCGGGAATTTATCAGGAGGCTTGATCGTTTTGACGCTTTTAAGGTTCTTGGTAGGCGGATCCGGTATGCGTTTAAGCCCTGCGACTGAAGGAATGGAAAGACTGTCGTTGGCCCTGATAACGCCCGAAAACAGGGTATCTGCGGCCAGGTACATGGTGTCTTTATTCTTTTCCATGATCAGCAAAGGTTTTTGAATGGCCAGTACTGTTTTCTGTGTCTGGTTTACAATGCCTTTGTTGGCGAGTAACGACATTTTGCGGGTGGTATCCCTGTATACCATGTTACCGGTGGCGTAGGCCATGCCGGTTGCCCTGTCCATTTCGATATTATCGGCAGTGATGCTGCTGGTACTGTCTTCGATGGTAGGCCTGTTCCCGAAATTGCCGTATCCTTTATCTGTGTCGTAATACCCGCTGGTGGCGTACATTACGCTTTTGTCGTTGTTGTTGATAGTAGTAGGAGCAACGAAAGTGGCTATTTTGGTACCGGTGTTATAAAGGAGTTCCGATGTGCTGAGGGTATATTCCGGATCTACCAGTAATACATTCTGGATGAAGTGCATTTCTTTGGTTTCCGTGTAGTAGTAACCTTCGTTGCTTGTCAGAACGCTTTTTCCATTCACGAGCCGCCCGCCTGTCTGGTAGGAGCCGATCTTGGCATTCATGTCGTATTGCAGTTCCGGTCCGGTGATGGTTACTTTTCCGTCGGTTAGTTTGGCATTTTCCCGGAGAACGGCAATCCTTGTGTTGGCGTCGTAGTTCAGGTAATTGCCGTAGATGTGAACACTGTCGGCCTGGTTGATGTGAATATTGCCGTATGCGTCGATGATGTTTGATTTATTGTTTTTTACAGCGCTGTCGCAACTGAAGAGGGTAGTGCCTTGTTTGAAGAGGGTATTGCCTACGAACCTGGTGAGGCTGACGGAGTCGTGCTCTATCATCAGCAGGCTGTCTGCATGCAGGATCTCTATAACAGATCCGGATTTAGGACGAGGCTGAACCGGAAACTGGGCACTGGCCGAAATAGCGAGGAGGCATATAACGGCCAGGAATATCCCTGATTTTATGTGTCGATGCATTGATTCTTATTGTTGTACCGCTGCTGTATCAGAAGGTAATGGTTTCGTTTTATCCTTTTTACCGAACAAAGAGAAATGTACGTAGCGTTTAGGATTGATACGCAGATCTTCCAACAGTTTATTCAGGTTACCTAATGAGTATTGCAGGTTATTATATACTTTTTTATCGTTCAGTAATAAACCGGCAGTACCATCTGTAGTATTAAGCTTGGCGATTGTCTGGTTCAGGTTATTAGCCGTTTGCTGCAGTTGTTGCAGTGTTTTGTCGATATTCCCGTTAGCCAGGGCGCCGGTAGCTTTTTCTGCATTGTCGAGTATCCCGGTGATTTTCTGGTTATTGTCTTTCAGGTTGCCGGTTACTGCAGCAAGGTTATCGAAGGTTTTCTGGATATTCCCGTTGTGCGGATCCAGCATACCGTTCAGGGATGCAGAAGTATGGGTGAAGTTGCGCATGGTGGCGTTCAGGTTCCTGATAGCATCCTGGAGGTTGCCTTTGGCAGTGGTATCGAGGATGGCGTTTACAGTAAGCAATACAGAGTCGATATTGGATAAGGTACCCTGTAATTTCTGCACCAGCGGGTTTAATTGTTCTTTGAGCGCGTCTGTCATGCTGCCATCGGTAGCGGCATAAACGGTATCGCCGCTCTGGAGGTATTCGGTGGCATTTCCCAGGTCTACCTGCACTGTTTTAGTGCCTAATAAGTCGCTACTGATACGGGCTACAGAGTTACGTGGGATGTCAATTTTTTTGGTGATGGTAAGGGTGACTAAAATCTGGCTTGCGTCTTTATCTTTTACTTCCAGGTTGCTTACGCTACCTACGACCAAACCGTTCACCTGTACGGCGTTTGCCGGCATTAAGCCATTTACGTTCTTATATACGGCGTAAATAGTCTTATTGTGTGAAAACAGGCTTTTTCCTTTCAATAGATTAAAACCCAGCACCAGGAGGGTTATCCCCACAACTGTCAATATCCCTACTTTGGTTTCATTAGATAATTTGAGCATGAGATTCGTATACGTTCACGCAAAAATAATCAAAAAGCATGCACGGGAAGTGGTTAGGGAAAAAACTTGATAAATAAAAGGGGAAAAAAGGAAAATTTTAAGAAAAGCTATTGGGGTAGAAGAAGTTAGCAGGAGGTAACAAAAGCGTCTTTAAATCCGAGTTTGCGGGCTTTCTTAAGTGCAGAAGAGGCTTGTTCATCGGTCTTGAATCGGCCCCAGATATATTTATGCATTTTTTTTTATTCATGACCACCTGTTCGCGGTTGATCACACCATGAAGCTCCCTGAAAATGGGAGCTCCTGGTTTGTAGATCTTATCTGTGATCAGTAATTGAACACAATAGGCATCGGAAGAAGTGCCGGTTTTACCGTTGGTGGTTTTCCCGGTTTTTGCTGTTGATGCAGTGTTTTTCTGTTTTGTATTGCTGATCTTAGTTGTAGAATTAGGTGTGTTGCGGTTGTTGGTGAATCTGTCGAGTTCCTCCCTGTAACGTTTGATCGCCCTGTAAATGCAGTTAGCCATTTCAGTTTGCCCGTTTGCGGAGTTCAGGTAATCTTCTTCTTCCGGGTTGCTGATGAAGCCCAGTTCAACAAGCACGCTTGGCATCGCCGTAGCGGATAATACCCAGATACCTTTCTCGTTCCTTTGCCTTGCGCCCCTGCTGATCCTGCCCACTCTTGTAAATTCGTCTTCAATGAGGGTAGAAAGACGGAGGCTTTGGTCAAAGTACGCGTTCCTTAAAGTATTTAACAGGATAAAGGTTTCAGGATCAGTATCATCCATCAGCTGTTTCGTTTCTTCGGAGTTGGCGTCCAGGACGATCACGGAGTTTTGTTTCAGCGACTCCATTTTCGCATTGTTTTTACTGGTAGCCCAGATATAAGTTTCCGTACCTTTTGCATTGCTTGGGTAGTAGGCGTATATAGGCTGTTTTACAGCTACTTTCCTTTTACCTTTTTTATGGTAAACAGTCTTATAACCTGTTACTTTACGAATTTTACCGGTAGAATTACAGTGGATGGAAACGAAGAGTTCTCCTTTATTATCGTTGGCAATCTGAGCTTTAACGCGAGGGTCATCGAAGCGGTCCGTTTTTCGTGTATACACCACTTTTACATCGGGCATATTCTCTTCAATGATCTTCCCCAGTTTAAGAGCAACATCCAGCGTTACTTCTTTTTCGGTAGAGTAGCTTCCCCTGGCGCCGGGGTCATGGCCTCCATGTCCCGCATCAATTACGATAGTTTTAATCGGTTTATCCTGTTTAGGCGAATCGGGATTTTCTTTGGCCTGGATAAAGAAGGTACAGGTAAATAAAGTCCCCAATCCTAAAATCCAAAATCTGTTCCAGCGCGTGATTCTCATTTTAATGGGTGCTGTTTTTCACAAATAATAAAAAAAATAACTTTTTCTTTTAAACTAATAATCTGCTTGCTCCATGAGCGTTTCCACTACTTTGCCCCTCGCAGATATTTTCGGATTACAATTTACCCTTTGTAATAAATTGTACAAAATCTTGTAGGTTTGTGGCCGCCATAACACATGAACGCTAGCTACAAAAATAATTATAAAAAGTTTTTCAGACAGGCATACCTGGTTTTTGCCGGTATGTTCTTCGCCTTTCCGTTTATTATAGATGCAGTTGCGGCCTCCAGGCCACAAGGAAATTTCCTTTTTAACAAAAATTTGGCAGATACAACTACGCCAATCAAAGGTAAAGACACCAGCCGTCCGGCGGGTAAAGACTCCAACCTGCTTGGAAAGCGGGATTCTGCCACGTTGGCGGGCGACAGTACTTCCCTCAGCCAGAGCACCGATTCTTCAGGAGTAGATACGCTCTACATACCAAAAATATCCAAGGATACCCTGGATGCTCCTGTAAGTTACAAAGCAAAAGATTCAATTGTATTGCTGGTGCCTGATAAACGCTTCTACCTGTATGGTGCGGCTACCACCAAATATAAGACAATTGATCTGTCGGCAGAAAAAATGAATTTCGACCAGGAAACCGGTATCCTGGAGGCAACCAACGCGAAAGACACTGCCGGCAAGCTGTTCGGAGGACCTGTAATGAACGATGGCGGTCAAAGCTTCGAATCCGACACGCTTAAATATAATTTTACTTCTCAGAAAGCAAAGATCTATCATACAAAATCCCAGTACGGGGAAGGCTATATCCACAGCCAGCAAACAAAAAAGGCGGCAGATAACACCATTTTCGGTTTCAGGAACGGCTATACTACCTGTAACCTGGATACGCCGCACTTCAGCTTCCGGGCCAAGAAGATCAAGGTGATCCCCGACAAACTGGTGATCTCAGGTCCGGCGAACCTGGAAATTGAAGGCATCCCAACTCCATTATTTATTCCATTTGCCATATTTCCTATCACACAAGGACAGCGTTCAGGTATTTTGCCTCCGCAATACGTTGTAAACCAACAGAAAGGGATTGGTCTCGAAAACGGGGGGTACTACATCGGCCTGGGGGAGCATTTCGACCTGACCATGAGAGGAGATGTATATTCCTACGGGAGCTGGAGTTTAACAGCCAGTCCAACATATAGAAAAAGATATAAATATAGCGGGGGGCTGAACCTGAGTTTCGCAAATACCAGGTTCGGGGATCCGGCCATCAAGTCGGAGTTTTCCACATCCAAAGACTTCAGGGTTACCTGGAACCATAGTATGGACAGTAAAGCCCGCCCGGGTGTGAACTTCGGAGCAGCCGTAAACTTCGGTACTTCTTCGTATAACAGGTACAATGTATACGACTACAGCACCAGGGTGAATAACAATATCGGGTCTTCCATCACCTTCTCAAAAAACTGGCAGGGCAAACCTTATAACCTGAGCGTGGGCCTGAACCATACCCAGAACCTTAGCACCAGGGATGTATCCGTTTCCTTCCCGGATGCGACGTTCACGGTAAATACCATCTTCCCTTTCCAGCCTAAAGAACTGGTAGGTACACCTAAATGGTATCAGAAGATCGGTATTTCCTACAATACCATGCTGCGCAACCAGGCCAACTTTAAAGACTCCCTGTTCCTGAAACCGCAGATGTTCGACGCCATGCAGACCGGTATGCAACATAACATCCCGATCTCGTTCTCTATCCCGATCCTGAAAACACTGACCTTATCGCCCAGTATCAACTATACAGAATCGTGGTTCACAAAGAAATTCAACAGAACATGGAACCCGAATAAATTCAACCCGCAGACAGATACCCTGGGAGCGATTGATACCTCCTATACAGCGGGCTTCTATGCGGCAAGAAGCGTGAGCACCGGCGTATCTTT
>Ga0164243_10010017_pt1 | contig 13675 bp, 12 predicted proteins | sample OricompcompostOP_FD_108781 | JGI IMG/M metagenome (GOLD analysis project Ga0164243, IMG submission 108781) | Organic Plus compost microbial communities from Emeryville, California, USA - Original compost - Organic plus compost (OP) | ecosystem: Engineered > Solid waste > Mixed feedstock >... | reverse complement strand
CGAGCTGATCGCGCAATATCGCCAGACAGTGGACACCCTGCTCGAGCACTTGTCGCCCGCCAATCTGACTCAAGCGGCCAAGATTGCTGCGCTGCCCGACCAGATACGGGGTTTCGGCCATGTCAAAATTGCCAATGTGGCGCAATACCGCAATGCTCTGCAACAGGAACTGCAACATTACGGCCTGCCGGCCATGACCGAGATTTCTGTGCGCAGACGCGCGTAAAATAATGACCTGAAGTAATCACTACGCCGCACGCGCCTGATTGGCGCGTGCTTCGCATTTTGTCACGATTAATTAATCCACCCTTCACAGCTTCTTCTTGTGCCTTTCCCCCATTGATCACTAGAATTAGTGTCATACGAGGGGTGGTACACTATATGTAGTGGTCAAAACATAGCCAGATTCACTTCATTCTGGCGCGGCCGGGTGTTCTCCCCGCTCAGCTCGACCCTCACGCATTTAGACACATTTAGCCCCCGACACGGACCACGCCCGTGTCCTTTTACGTTATTTCCACAGGAGCTTCCATGCAGACGACGATCGCCTCTGTGACCCGGCCTTCCGCCGAGCCGCCCTCCCAAACTGCTGTTAAATCAGCCGACGCGAACGGTGGCCAATGGGCCAGCTATAGCGTCATCCGACGCAATGGCTCGGTTGTGGGCTTTGAGCCCGGCAAAATCGCTATTGCGATGACCAAGGCTTTTCTGGCCGTCAATGGCGGCCAAGGCGCCGCGTCCGCGCGCGTGCGCGAGCTGGTCGAAACGCTGACCACGCAAGCAGTCAACGCGCTGGTGCGCAATCGCCCCAATGGCGGCACCTTCCATATCGAAGACATCCAGGATCAAGTCGAGCTGGCCCTGATGCGCTCGGGTGAGCATGATGTCGCGCGCGCCTACGTGCTGTATCGCGAAAAACGCGCGCAAGAACGCGCCGCCACCCAAGGGCAAAGCAGCCTCACCTCGCCGTCGCAAGGCGAGACCAGCCATCTGAACGTGGTGGAAAACGGTGTACGCAGCCCGCTGAACCTGAGCGCATTGCGTGCCACCATCGAGGCCGCCGGCGAAGGATTGAGCGAGTTCATCGACACCGAGACCATCCTGAAGGAAACGGTCAAGAACCTGTACGACGGCATCCCTGTCGACGAAGTCTTCAAGTCCGCGATTTTGTCTGCTCGCGCGCTCGTCGAAAAAGATCCGGCCTACAGCCAGGTCACGGCACGTCTGTTGCTACACACGATCCGCAAAGAAGTCCTCGGCGAAGAAGTCTCGCAAGCCAGCATGGCGACGCGCTATGCGGAATATTTCCCCACCTTCGTCCAGCGTGGCATCGAAGGCGGCCTGCTCGACCCCAAACTGGGCGAATACGATCTGGCGCGCATCGCTGCCGCGCTGGATTCGCGCCGCGACCTGCAGTTCAGCTATCTCGGCCTGCAGACGCTGTACGACCGCTACTTCCTGCACATCCGCGGCACTCGCATCGAATTGCCGCAGGTCTTCTTCATGCGCGTCGCCATGGGCCTGGCCCTGCGCGAAACCGATCGCGAAGCCCGCGCCATCGAGTTCTACGAGATCCTGTCCTCGTTCGACTTCATGAGCTCGACGCCCACGCTGTTCAACTCGGGTACGCTGCACTCGCAACTGTCGTCGTGCTACCTGACCACCGTGTCCGATGATCTGGAAGGCATCTACGACGCCATCAAGGAAAACGCACTGCTGGCCAAATACGCTGGCGGTCTGGGCAACGACTGGACGCCGGTACGTGCCTTGCGCAGCCACATCAAGGGCACCAACGGTGAAAGCCAGGGTGTTGTGCCGTTCCTGAAAGTCGTCAACGACACCGCTGTCGCTGTGAACCAGGGCGGCAAACGCAAGGGCGCAGTCTGCACCTATCTGGAAACGTGGCACCTGGATATCGAAGAGTTCCTGGAACTGCGCAAGAACACCGGCGACGAGCGCCGCCGCACACACGACATGAACACGGCGAACTGGATTCCCGATCTGTTCATGAAGCGCGTCATGGAAAATGGCGAATGGACCTTGTTCTCGCCGTCCGACTGCCCCGACCTGCACGACAAGTACGGCAAGGCATTCGAACAAGCCTACCTGGGCTACGAAGCCAAAGCCGAACGCGGCGAACTGAAGCTCTTCAAGAAGATGCCCGCCGTGTCGCTGTGGCGCAAGATGCTGTCGATGCTGTTCGAAACCGGTCATCCGTGGATCACCTTCAAAGATCCGTGCAACATCCGTTCGCCGCAGCAGCACATCGGCGTCGTGCACAGCTCGAACCTGTGCACCGAGATCACGCTGAACACCAATGACTCGGAAATCGCCGTGTGCAATCTGGGTTCGGTGAACCTGGTCGCGCACATGAAACCCGCAGCCGCCGGTGGCTACGAGCTCGATCACGACAAGATCAAGCGTACCGTCAGCATCGCCATGCGCATGCTCGACAACGTGATCGACATCAACTACTACGCCGTCAAGAAAGCCAAAGACTCGAACGAACGCCATCGTCCGGTCGGCATGGGCATCATGGGTTTCCAAGATTGCCTGCAGATGATGCGCGTGCCGTATGCTTCGCAAGCCGCCGTTGAATTCGCAGATCGCTCGATGGAAGCCGTGTGCTACTACGCATACTGGGCCTCGAATACACTCGCGCAAGAACGCGGCCGCTATCCTTCATACGAAGGCTCGTTGTGGTCGCGCGGCATCTTGCCGCAAGACACTGTCGCGATGCTGCGCGATGAGCGTGGTGGTCATGTTGAAGTCGATGATTCGAGCACGCTCGATTGGGATGCGTTGCGTGCAAGCATCAAACAACACGGCATGCGCAACTCGAACTGCATCGCAATTGCCCCAACCGCGACGATTTCCAATATCATTGGTGTATCTGCGTGCATTGAACCTACTTACCAGAACTTGTACGTCAAATCGAATCTCTCCGGCGAGTTCACGGTCGTTAACGATTATCTCGTGCGTGACCTGAAGAAACTCGGTCTCTGGGACGAAGTCATGGTCGCTGACCTCAAGTACTTCGATGGCAGCCTGTCCCGCATCGATCGCGTACCTTCCGAACTCCGCGAACTCTACGCCACTGCGTTCGAAGTCGAACCGCGCTGGCTGGTTGAGTGCGCATCGCGCCGCCAGAAATGGATCGATCAAGCACAATCGCTCAACATCTACATGGCGGGCGCATCGGGCAAGAAACTCGACGACACCTACAAGCTGGCATGGCAGCGTGGCCTGAAGACCACCTACTATCTGCGCACGCTGGGCGCGACCAGCGCTGAAAAATCGACGGGCCGCGGCGGTGAATTGAACGCCGTGAGCGCGGGCCAGACTGCCGCAGCAGTCGCGGCCGCAGCAGCCCCTGTTTTGCCGGAACCCGAAATTCTCGGGGCGGTTTGCACGATGCGGCCGGGCGATCCCGGTTTCGAAGAGTGCGAAGCCTGCCAGTAATCACCACCGCCTCCGGAGAATTTATTTATGCTTAATTGGGAAGACGACAACCTCGCAACGCAACCGGCTAAAGCCCCCGCTCCCGCAGCGGGCGGACAGCCGGCGGCGGCTGCACAACCGACGCGCGCAGCAACGGGCGCGTTCGCGGATGCGGCGCTGCCCCCGGCAGCTCCGCAAGCCGCCTCTGTGCCTGCGAGCGCCGATGCCACCGCACATCGCGTCAAAGTTGCGGACAAACGCATCATCAACGGCGAAACCGACGTCAATCAGTTGGTGCCGTTCAAATACAAATGGGCCTGGGAAAAATACCTGGCCACTTGCGCCAACCACTGGATGCCGCAAGAAATCAACATGTCGCGCGACATCGCGCTCTGGAAAAACCCGAACGGGCTGACCGAAGACGAGCGCCGCATCGTCAAACGCAACCTGGGTTTCTTCGTCACGGCCGACTCGCTGGCCGCGAACAATATCGTGCTGGGCACCTATCGCCACATCACTGCGCCTGAGTGCCGCCAGTTCCTGCTGCGCCAGGCATTCGAAGAAGCCATTCACACGCACGCATATCAATACATCGTCGAAAGCCTGGATCTCGATGAAGCCGAGATCTTCAATGCCTACAACGAAGTGCCGTCCATTCGTGCCAAAGACGAGTTCCTGATCCCGTTCATCGACGCCATCGCCGATCCCAACTTCAAAACCGGCACGCCCGAAGCCGACCAGACGTTGTTGAAATCGCTGATCGTGTTCGCGTGCCTCATGGAAGGCCTGTTCTTCTACGTTGGGTTCACGCAGATTCTGGCACTCGGTCGCCAGAACAAAATGACCGGCGCTGCCGAGCAGTACATGTACATCCTGCGCGATGAATCCATGCACTGCAACTTCGGCATCGACCTGATCAACACCGTCAAACTCGAAAATCCTCACTTGTGGACGCCGGAATTTCGCGAAGAAATCCGCGCACTATTCCAAAAGGCAGTAGAACTCGAGTACGCTTACGCCGAAGACACGATGCCGCGTGGTGTGTTGGGATTGAACGCTCCTATGTTTAAATCCTACCTGCGCTTCATCGCAAACCGTCGCTGCCAACAGATTGGTCTTGAACCGCTGTTCCCTCAGGAAGAAAATCCCTTCCCGTGGATGGCAGAAATGATCGACCTAAAAAAGGAACGAAACTTTTTCGAAACACGCGTGATCGAATACCAGACTGGCGGTACGCTTAGCTGGGAATGACGACCTTCAGGCGAGCCGCGCGCAATGTGATTTGCGCAGCGCCCTGATAACAGCTCCGTCGGCCAGGTATTCGAATACGCAGTACCAAGCAGTAGGCAACCTGAAAAGGTTGCCTACTGGCGCCATTTGAGATGGCTCGCGCGAATCGCGGGGGCCATATCAAATGGCTGTGCCGAATTCATTAGCGCAAACCGTAGTAGCTGTCGCCAGAATGGGGCAGCGGCATGCGCCGATGAATAGCCCGGGCATCGTCCGTTAACCGACGGAAGGTGGCACGGGTTTACGTTCTGGGACCCCTGAACCTAAGGAGCATGACCATGGCAACAGCCAAAAAGGCCGCAAAGAAAGCGGTAAAGAAAGTTGCAGCCAAGAAGGCCGCAGCTAAGAAAGCCCCGGCCAAAAAGGCCGTGAAGAAAGTCGCCGTGAAGAAGGTCGCGGCTAAAAAGGCAGTGAAGAAAGTTGCAGCCAAGAAACCGGCCGTGAAGAAAACGGCTGCCAAAAAGGCTGTGAAGAAAACTGTCGCTAAGAAAGCTGCCAAGAAAGCCGTCGCTAAAAAAGCGGTAGCCAAAAAGGCTGTCGCCAAGAAAGCGGTTGCTAAAAAAGCAGTAGCGAAAAAGGCCGTTAAAAAGGCCGTCGCTAAAAAGGCAGTCAAAAAAGCCGTCGCCAAGAAAGCCGTTGCTAAAAAGGCCGTAGCCAAGAAGGCTGTTGCCAAGAAAGCAGCGAAAAAGGCGCCTGCTAAAAAAGCTGCCAAAGCACCGGCGAAAAAAGCTGCAGCCAAAAAACCTGCCGCTAAAAAAGCCGCTGCCAAAAAGCCTGCTGCACAACCGACCGCAGCTGCTGCGCAAGGCGCAAAAACCACGGTAAACCCTGCCGCGTCGTGGCCCTTCCCGACGGGCGGCCGTCCGTAATACGGGCGGAGCCGTTTACTGCGGTACCCTCAAAGCCGCCTGGCTCACGCCAGGCGGCTTTTTGCTTGATGAGGCGCATTCAGCCTCACGACACTGCCATATGGCCATGCGACAATTAAAACTATTCTTTTTGGCAGACTGTTCTCATGCTCGGCGATACGCTCCGTTTCCTGCTTGAAATCACCTTTATGCTGTTTGGCGCAGCCTTGATCGGACGCGCCTGGATCCATGCGGTGCGACTGCACCCGTTCAATCCGCTGTCTCGCGCTGTTTATCAAGTCACCAACTGGTTGGTGCTGCCCATCCGCAAACTCGTCCCTGCCGGCAATACCCTGGATTGGTCGAGCCTGGTCGCGGCCTGGTTGACCGCCCTGCTCTATCTGATTTTGATGTGGCTGAGTGCCGCGCACACGCTGATTCCTGCCGCCTTATGGCCCGCCGCGCTGGGCGCATCGATATTGCTGGTGGCAAAGTGGACGTTGAACGTCATTGTCTGGCTGACGTTCCTGCAGGCGGTGCTGTCGTGGGTACATCCCTTGTCGCCGCTGATGCCATTACTGCAAACGCTGACTGCGCCGATGCTCGAGCCCATACGCCGTATTCTGCCCGGCCGCACCAGCATCGATTTTTCGCCGCTGGTGCTGTTCATCCTGGCGCAGATCGTATTGATGATGTTGTCTCGCCTGACCTTCAGCTTGATCGGTGTCTGACGCTAGGCTCAGATCCGTCCGTAAATGAACAACGCCCACCAAAAGGTGGGCGTTGTTTTTGGGGCCTGTTAAATCAATACGGGGCGACGCGCGTCGGACCTGCGCCGCTGATCACCTGTACACGCTGCCCCACGCTGAACGGCGTGTCAGCTTCTTGGGCAACGACGCGGGTTTCACCGTTATCCAGACGGACGGTGATTTCCAAGCCCGAAGCGCGGTTCGCGCGGTTTTCTACGGCATTCCCCGCGAGTGCGCCCAAGATCGCGCCGCCCACGGTGGCTATGGCACGCCCCGTGCCACCGCCGATTGCATTACCGGCGACACCGCCCAATGCGCCGCCGGCAATCATACCGACACCGCTGGATTTGTCTTCTTCGATAGTGATCGGACGCACGCTCGTCACCGTGCCATTGCGCACGATTTGCTCTCGCTGTGCCTGATCGTAGCTATAGACGGAACTGGAGGCGCTGCGATTCGCGCACCCGCCCAGCAGCGCTATCGATGTCACGACGGCAGCCACGGCCAGCCAGCGGCCCGCACGGGGTGCGATGACAGAAGTAGAAAGGGTTTGGCTCATGTGGACTCCTTGGTCGGTAACCACGAATTATTTTACGGATAATACCCCGGCATTGGCCGGAAACAACGGGTGCGAAACAGCGTGCAACTTTTGAACGGCCTTTAGTCGAACTCTGTAACGCTTAAACAGGGCGGCAAAGCCATATCGAGCAGTGCTGCACCGCAAATAATCTCAAACTTCCATCCCTACCCGCAAGACGATCTGCAGTTTGACTGACTTCGGAACACCGAGTTCCTAGGCAGGCAGACTGATTCCATAGGCCGCGCGCAATTGCGCATCGATCTCGGCCCGGCTGGGCGCATGATTCTGGGGGCCGCGTGAAGCGATTTTTATCGATCCCATCACATTCGCCAAACGGCAGCTGTCCAGCCAGTTCCAGCCACTAGTCAGCCCATATAGTAAGCCCGCACGGTGCGAATCGCCGCAGCCAGTCGGATCGACGACAGCAGCAGCCTGCACGGGCGGCACCTGTACGGTAGTGCCTTCCGTCAACAGCGTCGACCCTTGAGCGCCACGTGTCACCACGACGGCCTGCATCTGGGCCGCGATCTGCTCCATGCTGCGGCCTGTGCGTTGCTCGATGACGCCGGCTTCGTAATCATTGACCGTCAACACCTGAGCCAGGCCCAGCATACGCTCGAGATCGGCGCCGTCAAACAGCGGCATGGCCTGGCCCAAATCAAAGATGAATGGGATTCCCGCTGCGTGCAGGCGCTCGGCGTGTGCAAACATGCCTGCTTTGGCGTCAGGCGCGACGATCGCCCAAGCCGCCTTCGCGCCGGTGAGATCGTTCTGGGCAGAGAGCTCCATCGCGCCGGGGTGAAAAGCGGCGATCTGGCTGTCATCCAGATCAGTCGTAATAAAGCACTGAGCCGTAAACGTGCCAGGCATGACGCGCAACCGCGAGGTATCGATCTGCAGTTTGTTGAAGCGCTCGATATAGTCTGCGGCATCGTCACCGACCGTGGCCACCGGTACCGGTTGCCCACCTAGCAGCTTCAGGTTGTAGGCGATATTGCCAGCGCAGCCGCCAAACTCTTTGCGCATCGTGGGCACGAGAAACGATACGCTGAGCGACTGGATGCGATCGGCCAGGATGTGCTCTTTAAAGCGTCCTTCGAATACCGCGATGGTATCGAATGCCATGGACCCGCAAACCAGAACAGAAGCCGTCATGCTGATTATCCTTCAAGGAAAAAACTTATGGAGCTGAAAACCGTTGACGTGCGGGCCGCTCACCTGGATGGGCACAGCGATGTTGAGTTCCGCGCCGGCCTCAAACGGACGCTGCGTCTGCCCTTTAGGCAGGTAATCTTCGGGCAGCAAGACTTTACGTATCACCACGGTATCGGAAAGGTCGCTCAGATCCAGGCGCAAGGCCGGCCAAGGCTGCGGCTGATCGTAGCGGTTGCGCAGCGATGCGCGCAGCACCAGCTTTGTCACAGCCTCTTGTTGCGGCGCACCGGCGTGACCAGCAGGCGGCTGCAGCGACGATGAGGTAATGGCAATACGGTCGATATGCCGCGCGTAGCCCACCTCGCACCCTAGCGGCTCGCACAGACGCACAAGCAGCGGACGCAATTGAGGCGCCATGTCCGCAATGCTGGAACGATAGACAAAAATCAATTGCGCAGCGAGCAGCAACAGCCCCAGGACGCAGGCATAACCCCACAAGCTGCGCAAGAACGACCGGCGTGCTTGATGATCCGAATCAAGGAACTCTGGCGGTGCGCGGCCCACATCGGTTGTGCCGTGATAACGCGTACGCGACTCTCCCAGAACCGCAGTACGTCCGTGATCGTCCGGCTCATCCCGCGGGTCGACGTCATCATCCCCATCCATGCCAGCGGACCGCTCGCCTATTCTGAAGACCACCTCGTCCTGGTCTACATGACGCGCCGTATAGTGCTGGACAGACTCAGGATCGGCCTGCACCTCCCGCTCGCTGTCCTCGTCGTCTTCGTCGGCACCGCCTTTGTCCACATAAGGATCATGCCTTGCAATGTCTGATCGGCCTCGCAAGACGGCTGGCGGTGCTGGCTCTGGCGGAGTTAATCTCCCGGACACCTCGCTAGGCATCGTTACGGGGGGTGTTGGCATTGCCGGCACCCCGCCCGGGATCTGGGCTACCAGACATGCTCGGCCATCGAATACTGTCGCGCATTCTCCACAACGCACCAAGCCATTGCGTACTCGCAACTGGTCTGGCACCACCCTGAAGGTGGTACCGCAGTGTGGGCAACGAGTCGTCATGGCCATGGCGATGTCCTGCTCGTCACGGCTCAGCTTTTCTGCCCGTGCAGGCAAACCCAACCGTCCCGGGATTGCCAAACCGACATCGTCAACCACGGCGCATAGGCAGCGGCGACTTCTTCAGCCTGGCGTTCGAGCACGCCGGACAGCACCAATTTGCCGCCTGGCGCCACGCGCCCCGCCAACATCGGCGCCAGCACCTTCAGCGGGTTGGACAGAATATTGGCGACAACGACCTGATACGTGCCTTCGGCCAATCCATCTGGCAACAGCGCCTGCAATTGCACCTGATTCACGCGAGCATTGTCCGCCGTCGCTTGCACGGCCTGAGGATCGATATCGACTGCATCGGTCGGTCCGGCGCCCAATTTACGGGCGGCGATGGCCAAAATCCCGGATCCGCATCCGTAGTCGAGGACGGTCGCGCCTGCGGGCAACTCGGTCTCCAACCACGCCAGACACAAATGGGTCGTGGGGTGACTGCCCGTGCCGAATGCCAAACCGGGGTCCAATTCAATATGAATCGCATCGTCGGCCTGCGTCGCGGCGGCCGACACAGCGTGATCATCGCGATGCCAACTGGGCACGATCCAGATGCGTTCGCCGATGTGAATCGGGCCAAACTGGGATTGCGTCAGCCGCACCCAATCAGCATCGGGGACATCGCGCAGCGACCAGCCACCAAGCTCGATAGGATCCAGCCCGGCCTCGGCCGTGGCTTGCTCGTAGACCTGCGCCGGGTCGGCCCCATCAGGCAACAACGCGACGACACGGTTGCGATCCCATGCCTGGACGTCGGGTTCTGTACCTGGCTCGCCGAACAAGGGGCGTTCAGCCTCGGTGCCCAGATCGGCGTCTTCGACGGAGACCGACAGGACGCCGGCTTCGAGCAGTGCGTCAGATAGCGCCTCGGCCTGCGCCTCGAGACAATGGAGGACGAGTTCACGCATGACGATGTATTCCAGAAAAAGTCTGCCGGTTTGCAGCCAAAGAGGGAGCATTTTCGCCTAAAGCGCGGGCGACGGCAAAAATGGCCCCCACGCCGCGCCTTCGGCTTGCTGCCCCCCAGGGGGGCGTTTTTGCCTTGGGGCGGCCCGGCGGCAAAAAAGCCCCCACGCCGCGCCTTCGGCTTGCTGCCCCCCAGGGGGGCGTTTTTGCCTTGGGGCGGCCCGGCGGCAAAAAAACGGGCCGCGAGGGCCCGCCTGGCATCAAGGGCGCTGGGCCAGCTTGTGCTCAAGGTAGTGAATGCTGGTGCCGCCTTCGACGAAGCGGGCATCTTGCAGCAACTCGCGATGCAACGGAATGTTGGTGGAAATGCCTTCTACCACCATTTCGGACAGCGCGATGCGCATGCGAGCCAATGCCTGGTCACGCGTATCGCCATACGTGATGACCTTGGCGATCATCGAATCGTAGTTGGGCGGCACGAAATAACCGTTAAAAGCGTGCGAATCGATACGCACGCCAGGACCGCCCGGCGTGTGCCAGTTGGTGATACGGCCCGGGCTGGGTACGAAACGGAACGGGTCTTCAGCGTTGATACGGCATTCAATGGCATGGCCCTTGAACTGGATATCACGCTGACGCAACAGGAACTTTTCGCCCGAGGCAATGAGGATCTGCTGTTGTACGAGATCGATGCCCGTGATCAGTTCCGTGACCGGATGCTCGACCTGAATACGGGTGTTCATTTCGATGAAATAGAACTCGCCGTTTTCGTAGAGAAACTCGAACGTGCCCGCGCCACGGTAGCCCATCTTGCGGCAAGCGTCGGCGCAACGATCACCGATCCGCTCGATCAGGCGGCGCGCAATGCCGGGCGCGGGAGCTTCTTCGATGACTTTCTGGTGGCGGCGCTGCATGGAGCAGTCGCGCTCGCCCAGCCAGACAGCGTTACGTCCGCCATCAGCCAACACCTGGATCTCCACATGGCGAGGATTCTCGAGGAATTTCTCCATGTAGACTTCGGGATTGTTAAAGGCCGCGCCCGCCTCGGAACGCGTCATCGTGACGGCATTCACCAGTGCCGCCTCGGTGTAGACGACGCGCATGCCGCGCCCGCCGCCGCCGCCGGCCGCCTTGATGATGACGGGATAGCCGACCTCGCGGGCAATACGCACGATTTCTTGGGGATCGTCGGGCAAGGCGCCTTCGGAGCCTGGCACCACCGGCACGCCGGCCTCGATCATGGCACGCTTGGCGCTGACCTTGTCACCCATCAGGCGTATGGTCTCGGGACGCGGTCCGATGAAGACAAAGCCGCTTTTCTCGACACGATCGGCGAAATCGGCGTTCTCGGACAGAAAACCGTACCCCGGGTGAATAGCCTCGGAGTCGGTGACTTCTGCCGCCGAGATGATGGCCGGCATGCTCAGGTAGCTTTCGCGCGACGGCGCCGGCCCGATACACACAGACTCATCGGCCAAGCGTACGTATTTGGCGTCGCGGTCGGCCTCGGAGTGCACGACCACCGTCTTGATGCCGAGTTCGCGGCAAGCGCGTTGAATGCGCAGCGCGATCTCGCCGCGGTTGGCGATCAGGATTTTTTCAAACATAGGAGCAATCAGCCAATAACGAACAGCGGTTGACCGTATTCGACGGGCTCGCCATTTTCGACGAGGATCTCTTTGATGACGCCGGACTTGTCGGCTTCGATTTCATTGAGGAGCTTCATGGCTTCGATGATGCACAGGGGATCGCCTTCTTTGACGGTCTGGCCGACATCGACAAAGGGAGCGGCGCCCGGATTTGGTGCACGGTAGAAAGTACCGACCATCGGTGCTTTGACCACATGGCCTTGCACGACCGGAGCAGCCTCGGCGACTGGTGCGGCAGTGCCCGCGGGCGCTGCGGCGACAGGAGCGGGTGCGACGGCTGCTTCGGGGGCATGGTAAGCCACCGGTTGCAGGGTCTGCGAGAACTTGACGATACGAACCTTGCCTTCGCCTTCTGTGATTTCAAGCTCGGCAATGCCCGATTCAGCTACCAAATCGATCAAGGTCTTGAGTTTTCGGAGATCCATAGAAGCTGCTTCCCGATTAATGTTGACAACGCGCCTTCAACAGGACCGCGCTGCATCGTATGTGTATATAAAGTTAGGAAAATACTGAGACTGCCCCGTCGCACACGACATGCGGCATTGACTAATGCCGCGCCGCATAGCGCACTGCTGCCTCGTAGCCGTCTGCGCCCAGGCCGCTGATCAGGCCCACGGCCAAGTCAGACAGATAGGAATGCTGCCGGAATGGCTCGCGTTTATACAGGTTCGACAAATGTACTTCAATAAAAGGAATTGCGACCGCCGCCAACGCATCTCGCAACGCCACACTGGTATGGGTATATGCCGCCGCGTTGATGACGATAAAGTCGGTCCCATCCTGGCGAGCAGCCTGGATGCGATCCACCAATGCACCTTCGTGATTACTTTGCCATGCGGTAAGCCCTACGCCCAACTCCCCGGCCAAGGATTCCAATCCCTGATTGATTTGCGCCAGCGTCAAGCTGCCGTAAATATGGGGTTCGCGTGAACCCAGCAGGTTCAAGTTGGGGCCATGCAATACCAGGATGTGTTGCGCCATGAGCGTCGCGCCAGAAAACCTGCCGCAAAGTGTCGGCAAAACAGTCGATAAACCGCCTTTTTACGCCTATTCACACCATTTGTCCAACAGATTGTCGCAAAGTAACGTTATACGGCATCTTGTGGCAGGTACGGAATCATACGGTCAGACTGCTTAGCGTGCGGTCAAGATCATCAAATTGGATTTGGCCCAGTATTTTACGGTTAATGCCGCCATTTGCATCGAAAACCAGGGTAAATGGCAGCCCCCCTGCCGGATTACCGAGCGTTCGCAGGGTATCAATAGCTCCCGCCTCCATCACCAAGAGAGGGTATGAAACCGGCACTTTTTGGAGAAATTGCCGCATGTTCGCAACTTTATCGACGCCGATCCCCACGAATTGAATTTTGGGGTATTTTTCTTGCAAAGATTGCAACTCAGGCATCTCTTTGACACACGGCGCACACCACGTGGCCCAGAAATTCACCACGACCGGACGCCCTTGCCACTGGTCGATGCGGTGCGGCTTGCCGTCCAGATCAGGCAAGGACAGGGTGCGCAACGCGGCAACCGGGTCAGCAGCCGCCGGACCCCGGGCGGCGGAAGGCTCGGAGGAAGATTGACGCGCGCGATAGGCATAGCCCCCCGCCGCGGCAGCCGCTACCGCGGCTCCGGCATAAAGAAAGAGACGACGATTCATGGCCTGATCATAACCTCAGGTGACGCCATCCGGCAGCCACCCTCTACAATGCGCCCGAGGAGATGATCTATGCACCTGCACATTCTTGGTATTTGCGGCACTTTCATGGGTGGCCTGGCGCTCATCGCACGCGCGGCCGGACATCGCGTCACGGGCTGCGATACAGCTGTTTATCCGCCGATGAGCACTCAGTTGGCCGAGCAAGGCATCGAGCTGATCGAGGGATATGGCGCGGACCAGATGTCGCTGTCGCCTGATTTATATGTCATCGGCAACGT
>Ga0164243_10010016_pt1 | contig 13677 bp, 13 predicted proteins | sample OricompcompostOP_FD_108781 | JGI IMG/M metagenome (GOLD analysis project Ga0164243, IMG submission 108781) | Organic Plus compost microbial communities from Emeryville, California, USA - Original compost - Organic plus compost (OP) | ecosystem: Engineered > Solid waste > Mixed feedstock >... | reverse complement strand
CCCCTGAGTGCCTTCGCCAGCAGATCGGGCAGATCGCCTTCTTTGCCGCGAACCGGCCGGAACGCGTTCAGGACATATTCGACGGCGGCCGGACGGTCGCTTCGCGAAAGACGGACGAGTTCATCGGGATCGGCGATCCGCCCCTTCGCCGGCCGGACGGCCGCGTCGAGCGGCAGCGGCAGGTCCAGAACGGTCGTCGCCTGGCTGGAAACGCGGTCGAGGTGCGCCGAGAATGGCCGATGGAGGAGCACATCGCCGGGCTCGACCTCGAACCGCCCGGCGTCGCCCGCCTCCTCATAACGCCCCGACAGGATTACCGTCGCGTAGGCCCGCGTGTGCCGGTGCCGTTCGATAACGAACGCGGATTGCAGTCGGCTGGGCTGGTAGAGAAGCATGGACGGGGCTGGACCGGGCTCGCTGCGACGGAACAGGATCATGGACGCGCAGGAGGTTCGCGTCCAGCCGGACATGCGCTGTAGCGCGCGGGTAGATGCGGAATTGGATGCCCCGCGAGGATTCGAACCTCGATTGACGGAGTCAGAGTCCGTAGTCTTACCATTAGACGACGGGGCAATCGGCGAGTCTGCTCGCGAGGGGGCGCATCTAGTTTTGCGGGGGGCTCAGGTCAAGCCCGCTCGGCCGCTCACCCTTGCCCCCGGTTGCCGCGCACGCTAGCATCGCTGCCAGGTCCCCGTGCAAGCACGCGCGGGAGGAAGTGAAAGTACTGAGCATGGCGGATTTTTCTCCGCCGGACAGCGACAGAAGACACGGCGCACGACGGGGTGAGACGTCCGGCAAGGTAGCCGATTTCCGCTACAAGCGCCCCGCGCCGGCCGACAAGAGGAATCCGGGGAACCGCCCGGCCCATCGTGCAGATGCGCGGAACGAACCGCGCAACGCCGCGCCGCGCCGCGGACAGGCCTATGCGGCGCTCGACCTCGGCACCAACAACTGCCGCCTGCTGATCGCGCGGCCCGCGGGCGAGAACTTCACCGTGATCGACGCTTTCAGCCGCGTCGTCCGGCTCGGCGAAGGCCTCGCCCGGTCCGGACATCTCAGCGATGCGGCGATGGACCGCGCGCTCGGCGCCCTGCGCGTCTGTGCGGAGAAGCTGCGGCGGCGGCATGTCTATCTCGCCCGCTCGGTCGCCACCGAGGCGTGCCGCCGCGCTGCCAACGGGATGGAGTTCATCGAACGCGTGCGGCAGGAGACCGGCATCCTGCTCGATGTGATCTCAGCGCAGGAGGAAGCGCGGCTCGCGGTGCTCGGCTGCCATGTGCTGCTCGAACGCGGCGACGGACCGGCGGTGATCTTCGATATCGGCGGCGGTTCGACCGAGCTGGTCCTGATCGAACCCGATGGCCCCGTGCCGCGCATCGTCGACTGGCAGAGCGTGCCGTGGGGCGTGGTCTCGCTGACCGATACGATCGTGAACACCGAGGACAGCGTTCAGGCGCGTCTGGCACGCTACGCCGAGATGCAGCGGGTGGTCGCGGAAAGCTTCACGCCCTTCGCCCGGCGGATCGCCGACGCGGCGCGAAGCGGGCGGGAAATCCGCCTGCTGGGCACCAGCGGCACGGTGACGACGCTTGCCAGCGTCCACCTCGAACTGCCGCAGTACGACAGGCGCGCGGTGGACGGCCTGATCGTCCCGTCGGAGGCGATGCGCACGATCAGTGCCAGGCTCGCGGGCCTGAGCCCGCAGGAACGCGGCAGCCTGCCGTGCATCGGCAACGACCGCGCGGAACTCGTGGTAGCGGGCTGCGCGATCCTCGAGGCGATCCTCGACATCTGGCCGGCCGAGCGGCTCGGCGTGGCCGACCGCGGCATCCGCGAGGGCATCCTGCGCAGCCTGATGGCCGCCGGAATCGCGAGCGCACGGGGCCACAACGAAACGCAATCCGCGCGAGGGATGTGATGGCACGATCCGGCCGCAACCCGGACAAGCGGGTCCGGAGCGCGCGCGGGCGCACGGCGTCGTCCACGCGCTGGCTCGAGCGGCAGCTCAACGATCCCTATGTCAAGCAGGCCAAGGCCGAGGGGTATCGCAGCCGCGCGGCTTACAAGCTGGTCGAGCTGGACGAGAAATTCGGCCTGCTCAAAGGCGTTCACCGCGTGGTCGACCTCGGCATCGCGCCCGGCGGGTGGAGCCAGGTCGTGCGCAAGCAGGTACCCCGGGCGGCGATCGTCGGCATCGACCTGCTCGAAGTCGAGCCGATCGAAGGCGTCGCGATCCTGCAGATGGACTTCATGGCCGACGCGGCGCCGGCCGCGCTCGAAGCCGCACTCGACGGTCCGCCCGACCTCGTCATGTCGGACATGGCGGCGAACACCGTCGGGCACAAGCAGACCGACCACCTGCGGACCATGGGGCTGGTCGAGGCGGCGGCGTGGTTCGCGGTCGAGAATCTGGCCGAAGGCGGCGCCTTCCTCGCCAAGGTGCTCGCAGGGGGCACCGACGCCGACCTGCTCGCGCTGCTCAAGAAGCATTTCCGTACGGTCAAGCATGCCAAGCCGCCGGCCAGCCGCAAGGGCTCGTCGGAGTGGTACGTGGTCGCGCAGGGATTCAAGGGTCGCAGTTAGCCCCGCCGAAGGATACTCGGCCAAATCACCCTTCCACGATCGAGCGGATGACCCGCGCCGGATTTCCCCCGACCAGGGTATTCGGGGGGACGTCTCGCGTGACGACCGCACCTGCCGCCACGACCGAATTCTCGCCCACGGTCACTCCACCGATGATCGTCGCGCCGGCCGCAATCCAGACGTTTCGTTCGATCGCGATCGGCTTCGCAGTCACGCCGGCACGCCGCTGGGAGGGCTCCAGCGGATGACCGGAGGTGATGATGTTCACGTTCGGCCCGATCATCACGTCGTCGGCGATGGCGACTCCGCCGAGATCGTAGATCGTGCAGTTCTGGTTTATGAACACATTGCGGCCGACGCGAATATTCTCGCCGCCGGTGGTGTAGAATGGCGGGATCAGCGAAAAGCTTTCGTCCACCGTGCTGCCGATGAGATCGCTGAACATCGCCCGGATCTCGTTCGCATCGTCGTATCCCAGGCGATTGAGTGCCGGGATGATCGCCATCGCCCGCTTGAGGCTGGCCACCATGGCTGCCGATTCCGGCGTTCTCCTGCGAACGATCCTGGCGCGATCGTCGTTCGGCATTCGCGTCTCCTCCCGGCTACGGCGTAGCCGCGAGTGCGGGACACCGGAAGCCCGCCCGGGGAACGGAAGTCGCCTGCAAGACACAGGCCGAGTGCGATGTCAGGGAAGGACGGACCGCGCCGGCCCGCGCCTTATGCGCCTTCGCCGACCGGATTGGTCTGATCGGCGCCGGGCGCGGCTTCCTCGGCCTCGGGCGTTTCCGCTTCGGCGCCCGCCGCAGCCTCCGCATCGTCGGCCGGAGCCGCCGCGGCTTCTTCCGCCGGAGCCGGCTCGGGCAGCGCCGGACCGCCACCGTTCTCGTAGAGGAAGCGGATGATGTTCGCGCGGTCTTCCGGCTTCGACAGGCCGGCAAAGCTCATCTTCGTGCCCGGTGCGAAGGAACGCGGGCTTTCGAGCCAGGCGAACATGTTTTCGTACGACCAGCTTCCGCCATGGCTGGCGAGGGCGTCGCTGAAAGTGAAGCCCGGGATGCCTTCGCCGACCGGCTTGCCCATGATGCCGTAAAGGTTCGGGCCCTGGCCGTTGGCGCCGCCCTGGTCGAAGGTGTGGCAGGTGCCGCAGCGCGCGACAGCCGCGGCCTCGCCCACGGCCGGGTCCGCGTTTGCGAGCAGCAGGCCGATATCGAGCGCCGCGTCCCCGCCCGCGCCTTCTTCCACCGCACCCTCGATCGGGAAACCCCCTTCTTCGGGCGCGTGAGTCGCGAAGTAGCGGGAGCTCACGCTGGACAAGCCAAGGCCGACGATGCCGGCAAAGAGAAGCCATCCGGCGGCGGTATTGAAACGGTCGTTCATGCGCAAAGAATTCCGGGCAATACGATTGTGGCTGCTTTCGGGCGCCGCTCTAGTCGGCACCCCTCGCGAGCGCAAGCCATAGTTCTTGCCCGCCGCGCGGGGGGCGACTAGGCGCTCACTCCGATGCAAAGCTTTCCCGCCCCCGCGCTGGCCATGGTCGAGCGCATGCGCGCCGCTGCGGCGCAGGAACCCGCACGCGCGATCTCGTTCCAGGGCGCGCCCGGCGCCAACTCGCACCGGGCCGCAGGTGAGGCGGCGCCCGATTACCTCCCCCTGCCGTGCTTCGGATTCGAGGACGCGCTGGACGCGGTGAAGGACGGGCGCGCGGGCTGCGCGATCATACCGATCGAAAACAGCCAGCACGGCCGCGTCGCCGACATCCATTTCCTGCTGCCTGAAAGCGGCCTGTCGATCGTGGGCGAGCATTTCATGCCGATCACCCACGCCCTGATGGCGGTGCCCAATGCCGACGGCAGCTTCGGCCCGTTCGAGGCGGCCTACAGCCATCCGCAGGCGCTCGGCCAGTCGCGGCTATTCCTGCGGGCACGCGGCATCGTCCCGCTCAGCCATGCCGATACGGCCGGCTCGGCCGCGTTCGTAGCGGAAAAGGGCGACCCGAGGCTCGCGGCGATCGCCCCGAAGCTGGCCGCCGAACTCTATGGCCTGCAAGTGGCCGAAGACCGGGTCGAGGACGCGTCCGACAACACCACCCGCTTCGTCATCCTCGCGCGCGAGCCGCTCGATCCCGCGAGCTTCGACGGCGACACGGCAATGACCACCTTCGTGTTCGAGGTGAAGAACGTGCCGGCCGCGCTCTACAAGGCGCTCGGCTGCTTCGCGACGAACGGCGTGAACATGACCAAGCTCGAAAGCTACCAGCAGGGCGCGAGCTTCGCGGCGACCATGTTCTACGCGGATATCGTCGGCGCGCCGGGCGATCCACGGGTGGACAGCGCGTTCGAAGAGCTCGCTTTCCATTGCAAGGAACTGCGCCTCCTCGGCAGCTACCGGCAGGCGCGCCAGCGGGGCTGACCGCAGGCGATGGCGCTTGCGCCGCGTCCCTCGACCTGCCACCAACTACGGCGTGGCTAATGGCGCGGGGGACATCGCAGGCAGCGGAGGTGAAGCGGCCGCCGGCGGCTGGGAGGCCGTGCGCGCCGACGGTTCGATCCAGTTCGCTCCGGTGGAGCTTCCCGAGCGCTCCGAACCGCCCGGATGGCTGACCGCGATCTTCGAGTTTCTCGGCGACCTGCTGGCTCCGATCGGCCGCGTGCTCGGCATGTCGTGGCCGGTGTTCAAATGGGTGCTTCTCCTCATCGGCGCGCTGCTGCTGGTCTATCTGCTCTGGCGCCTGCTCGCTCCGGCTCTGGCAGGGCGCTTGCAGCCCGCGACGGAAGAGCAGGACTGGGCTCCCGATCGCAGCGAAGCGCTGGCGCTGCTGGAGGATGCCGACCGGCTCGCCGCCGAGGGTCGTTATGACGAGGCAGCGCATCTGCTGCTCCAGCGCAGCGTGGGGCAGATCGCCGCCGCGCGGCCCGATTGGGTCGAACCATCGAGCACCGCGCGCGAGCTTGCCGCGCTGGCGGCGCTGCCCGATGCGGCGCGCCGCGCCTTCGCCACGATCGCCGAGCGGGTCGAACGCAGCCTCTTCGCGCTGCGCAGCCTTGGCGAAGAGGACTGGCGGATCGCACGCGATGCCTACGCCGAATTCGCGCTCCAGCGGCTGCCGGGCCGCGCGGCATGACCGGGCAGGGCCAGCCCGCGTTCAACCCCAAGGTCGTGCTCGGCCTGCTGCTGTTCGGCGCGATCGCGTTCGCCGCAACGCTCTATTTCATCGGCGCGGGGGAAACCTCGCGCGGACCCAACGACGGCGGCAGCCACGCGGCGGCCAAGGGGCTGACCGGCTATGCCGCGCTGGTCGATATCCTCGAAGCCGAGGATCACGAGGTATCGCTTTCCCGCAACCCGAGCGCGCTCGGCAACGAGGCGCTGTTGATCCTGACTCCTCCGGCCTTCACCGACGGCGAGGAGCTGATCCGGACGATCGAGCGCCGCCGCTACATCGGCCCGACGCTGCTGATCCTGCCCAAGTGGTACGCGATGGAGATTCCCGACGCGGTCCCGATCGAGAAGGAGGAGGGGTGGGTCGTCCTCGGCGGCGCGGGCAAGGCCTCGTGGGTCGAGGATTTCGAAGGGCGGTACGCGACGCAGCTCGCGCTCGGCGAACTCGATCCGGCGCATGGGGCCGACTGGCGATCGCGCGACCGGCGCGGCGCACTGCCCGACCGGAAGCAAGTCCAGACGATCGCCAACGCCACGATGATTCCGCTCGTCACGGCCAGCAACGGGAACATCCTCGTCGGCTACTACGACGACGGCGGATACTATCCCGCGCTCGACGAGGCCGCAGGCCTCCGCCCGGCCGACGAGGACGATCTCGACACGAACCGCTGGAACCTCATGGTCGTCGCCGAGCCCGACCTGTTCGACAACTACGGCATGGCCGACCGGGAGCGGGCGGCGCTGGCGCACGAGATCGTCGATCTGGCGATGGAAGGGCAGGACCTGCCGGTGGTGTTCGACCTGACGCTGAACGGCCTGGGACGAACGCAGAACCTGCTGACGCTCGCCTTCGCGCCGCCCTTCCTCGCCGCGACGCTGTGCCTCGCGCTCGCGATGGCGGTGGTCGCCTGGCGCGCCTTCCGCCGCTTCGGGCCGCCGCTCGCGGAAGCACGTGCGATCGCCTTCGGCAAGCGGCGGCTGGTGGCCAACGGCGCGGCCTTCATCCTGCGTACGCGGCGCCTGCACCTGCTGACGGCCCCTTATGCCGAGACGGTACGCCAGCGCGTCACGGCGGCGCTCGGCTTGCGCAGGGCGGACGACGAGACGCTCGACCTCGCGCTCGCCCGCCGGATGCCGGACGAGCCCGGCTTCGCCGAACGCGCCGCCGCATTGCGGCAGGCGAAGCGGCCCGCCGAAATCCTGCGCGCCGCGAGCGCGCTCAAGTCCCTCGAAAGGAACCTTATCCGATGACGATGACGCTCGACGATGTCCGCGCAATGGCGCAGGCGATCCGCGGCGAGGTGGCCAAGGCGATCGTCGGCCAGGAGGAGACGATCGATCACCTGCTGGTCGCGCTGGTGAGCGAGGGGCACGTGCTGCTCGAAGGGCCGCCGGGGACGGCCAAGACCTTCCTCGCGCAATGCTTCGCCTGCTCGCTGGGGCTGGATTACGGCCGCATCCAGTTCACGCCCGACCTGCTGCCGGGCGACATCCTCGGCTCCAACCTGTTCAACTTCCAGACCAGCCAGTTCACGCTCACGCGCGGACCGATCTTCTGCGACCTGCTGCTGGCCGACGAGATCAACCGCACGCCGCCCAAGACCCAGGCCGCCCTGCTCGAAGCGATGCAGGAACGGCGCGTGACGCTCGACGGGGAAACGCACGCCCTGCCCGACCGCTTCATGGTCGTCGCGACGCAGAACCCGATCGAGAATCAGGGCGTCTATCCGCTGCCCGAGGCGCAGCTAGACCGGTTCCTGTTCAAGCTGCTGGTTCCCTATCCGAGCGAGGAGGAAGAGGCCGCGATCGTCGCCCGCTTCGGCGAACGGCAGGGGCCCCCGCGCCCGGCAGAGTTCGGCGTTGCGGCGGTGACGGACGCGGTGAAGCTGGCCGAAGCGAGCGCCGCGCTGGCGGGCGTGACGGTGGCCAGGGAGATCGTCGATTACGTCGTCCGTCTGATCCGCGCGACCCGCGAGAGCGCCGACCTGTCGAGCGGTGCGAGCCCGCGCGCGGCGGTGCTGCTCACCAATGCCGCGCGGGCGCGGGCCGCGCTCGAAGGCCGCGACTATGTGATTCCGGACGATGTGAAGGCCCTCGCCACCGCCGTCCTGCGCCACCGCCTCGTGCTCAGTCCGGCAGCCGAGATCGAAGGCCGCGAGATCGAGGCCCTGGTCGCCGAACTGGTCGAAAACACCGAGGCGCCGCGGTGACAAGCGAAGCCCAGATCCTCCCCATTTTCGCGCAGCGCAAATGGGGAGGGGGACCGCGAGACGCCCCTCGGCTGGCTGGCAAGCCAGCCGCTCGGGATAAACTGCCCTTCGGGCAGCGGCTCGTGGTGGAGGGGTCTTGCCCGGCGCAAGCCCCTCCGACCGACGCCTGCGGCGTCGCCCACCTCCCCATTTGTCCTGCGGAAAAATGGGGAGGATTGAAGGCGTGACCTTCCCCATCGTCCCCACGGCCCGCACCGCGTGGCTGGCCGCGCTGGCGGCGCCGCTGGCGCTGGTGATTGCAGCGGCTGCACCCGGGGCCTGGGTGATCGCACCGGCGGCGGGTGTGGCGCTGATCGTGCTGGTGCTGCTCGACGGCGCACTCGCCGGACGGATGGGCGACTGGCGGCTCCATGCGCCGGACGACGCCGAGGTCGGCGAACCGCTGACGGTCGCGGTATTGGCCGAGATCGCCGGGCGTGTCGCGCGCACGCCGATCGAGGTCGCGCTCGGGTTCGATGCGCGACTCGATCCGGCAGGCGGCGCGCAGTTCTCCGCCCCGTTCGACCCCGCCATCGGCACCTGGCACGGAACGACCGCGCTCACGCCCTCGCGTCGCGGGACCGCGCCGATCGAGCGTATATGGCTGCGCTGGAACGGCCCGCTCGGGCTCGGCGCGCGGCAAGTGAGCCATCAACTGGATCAGACCGTCCGCATCTGGCCGGATCTCGCCCCGGTCCGCAGCCCCGAGTTGCAGACTTTCCTGCGCGATGCGCAGTTCGGCCTCATCGCCCGCCGCATCCGCGGCGAAGGCACCCAGTTCGAGGCGCTGAGCGAATACGAGCCTGGTATGGACCGCCGCCGGATCGACTGGAAGGCGAGCGCGCGCCACACGCGCCTCTACGCGCGCGAGAACGAGAGCGAGCGCAACAACCAGATCGTCTTCGCCTTCGACTGCGGGCAGGCGATGTGCGAGCCGGTCGGCGGCCTGCCGCGGATCGACCGTGCGGTCACCGCGGCGCTCACCGCATCCTATGTCGCGCTCAAGGGCGGCGATCGGGTGGCCCTGTTCGGCTTCGCCCAGCGGCCCGAGCTGTCGACGCCGTTCGTCGGCGATTCGCGGAACTTCCACCGCCTCCAGCGCGCCGCCGCCGGGCTCGACTACCATGCTGAGGAGCCGAACTTCACGCTTGCGCTGGCGACGCTGGCCGCGCGGCTCCGGCGCCGCTCGCTGATCGTGCTGTTCTCCGATTTCACCGACCCGACCGGCGCCGAACTGATGATCGAGAGCGTAGGGAGGCTGGTCGAGAAGCACCTCGTGCTGTTCGTGACGATCGAGGACGAGGATCTGGCGGCGATGACCGCGAGCGAGCCCGACACCCTCGACGCACTCGCAACCGCGGTCACCGCCGACACGCTGCTGCGCCAGCGTGCGCTGGTGCTCCAGCGGCTGCGCCGGATGGGCGTCGACATCGTCGAGGCGCCGTGGGACCGGATCGGCTACCGGCTGATCGACCGCTATCTCGAGATCAAGCGGGCGGAGGCGATCGGATGAAGGCGCCGATCCTGCGCACCTTGTTCGGCAAGGCCGAAGTCGCGCCGCCGCCCGATATCGAGGCCGCCGCGCTGCGCTCCGACCGCTTCCGGCTGGAGCGGGAGCACGACTGGCGGCGGCTGGAGGATATCGTCGTCCGGATGGAGAAGGGGCGCCTGCGCGGTCTTTCGGACGAGGACGTGCTGGCCTTGCCCGCGCTTTACCGCACCGCCGCCTCCAGTCTCGCGGTCGCGCGTGAGACATCGCTCGACGCGGCGACGCTCGACTATCTCGATTCGCTCGTCCAGCGCGCCTGGTTCCAGGTCTATGGCCCGCGCCACGGCTTCGTCGCGTGGCTGCGCCAGTTCCTCGGCGGAGGGCTGAGCCGCGCGATCCGCGCGATCTGGCTCGACATCTGCATCGCGCTGGCGGTCATGGTCGCCGGCACGGTCGCCGGCTGGTTGCTCGTGGCGCAGGACAAGGAATGGTATTACGCCTTCGTCCCGGTCCAGTTCGCCGACACGCGCGTGCCCGGGGCGAGCCGCGAGGTGCTGCTCGAAAGCCTGCAGGTGGAGAAGGACGCGCAGGGCATGTCCGCCTTCGCCGCCTTCCTGTTCAGCAACAACGCCGGCGTTTCGATCCTCGCCTTCGCGCTCGGCTTCGCCTTCGGCATCCCGTCGCTGATGCTGCTGATCCACAACATGGCGATACTCGGCGCGATGCTGTGGCTCTATCACGAGGCGGGGCTGACGCTGGAGTTCGCCGCCTGGCTGAGCGTGCACGGCACGACCGAGCTGTTCGCGATCCTGCTAGCGGGCGCGGCGGGCATGCACATCGGCCGCTCGATGGCCTTTCCCGGCAACCGCTCGATCCTCTCCGCCGCGTCCGAGAGCGGGCGGCGCGGCGCACAGGTCATGGTCGGCGTGGTGCTGATGCTCGTCGCCGCCGCGCTGCTCGAGGCGTTCCCGCGACAGTTGGTCGGGATGGAGGGGCGGCTGACGATCGGCGCCGTCATGCTGCTGTTCTGGCTCGCCTACTTCTTCGCGTTCGGCCGGAAACGGAAGGCGACTCCGGCATGACCTCGCAAGCCGCTCCGCATCTTGCGCACCGCGCCAGGCGCCGCCGCGACGTGGTGACGCCGGAGGGCATCGCGCTGCCCTTCACCGTCGCCGGCCGCAGCGCGCGCGCCGGGGCGCTGCTGCTCGATCTCGTCATCATGTTCGTCACCGGCGTCCTCGTCACCCTCGCGCTGATCTGGATCGCCGGCGGCCTGTTCGACGCCGTAGGCGGCCCGGGGCAGATGAGCGGCGCGGTCGAGTTCATCGTCATTCTCTGGACGCTGTTCTGGTTCCTCCTCTGGAACGGCTATTTCATGGTCATGGAAATGGGCCCGCGCGGCGCGACGTTCGGCAAGCGCGCGGCGGGCATCCGGGTCGCCTCGCGCGACGGCGGGCGGCTGACGCCCGAGGCGGTGGTCGCGCGCAACCTGCTGCGCGATATCGAGCTGTTCCTGCCGATCGTGTTCCTGCTGAACGCACCGAGCGGCGACGGCGGGCTGGCCGGGATCGCCGCCGCCGCATGGTTCGCGGTGTTCCTGCTGTTCCCGTTCTTCAACCGCGATTCGCTACGCGCGGGCGACCTGATCGCGGGCACCTGGGTGGTCGAGGCGCCGCGCGCCACACTGGCCGAGGCGCTCTCCACCGAAGGCGCCGCCCGCGCGGGGTCGAGCGCGCTGACCGGCGCCGAATACCGCTTCGGCGAGGCCGAGCTGGCGGTCTACGGCGAATACGAACTGCAGACACTGGAACGCGTGCTGCGCGACGGCCGGCCCGAAGCGCTCGAATCGGTCCACGAGGCGATCTGCCGCAAGATCGGCTGGAACCCCGGCAAGGGTGACGAGCGGGCTTTCCTCGAAGCCTTCTACGCCCAGCTCCGCGCGCGGCTGGAAGCCGACATGCGCTTCGGCAAGCGCAAGGCGGACAAGTTCAGTTAAGCGCCTTGCCCGTGCGCACCGGGCGGCGCACAAGGCGGCGATGGAATACCGGATCGCGCAGGAACCGCTGGAGGACGCCGAGGTGCTCGCGCTGCTCCAGTTCCACCTCGACGAGATGCATCGCTGGTCGCCCGCCTGCAAGGTCCACGCCCTGCCCGCCGAGCGGCTGCGCGAACCGGACGTGACCTTCTTTGCCGTGCGCGACGGCACGGCACTGGCGGCGGTCGGCGCGCTCAAGGAACTCGCGCCCGACCGCGGCGAACTCAAATCGATGCGCGCCGTGCCGGCCTATCGCGGGAGAGGCGCCGGCGAGGCCGTGCTGCTCCGTCTGCTCGGCGAGGCGGAGAGCCGCGGCTATCGCTGGCTCGGGCTCGAAACCGGGCGGCCCGAAGCGTTCCGGCCCGCAGTGCGGCTCTACGAAAAGCACGGGTTTGCCGAATGCCCGGCGTTCGGCGACTATGTCTCCGACGAATTCAGCCTGTGCATGGAGAAATGGCTGTGAAATGGCTGTGACGATCGACCGCAGAACCGCCCTTGCCGGGGGAATCGCGCTGACGCTGGGGGCCTGCGTGCCGATCGAGCGCGATCGTGCGGGGCGTCTCGGCGCACTGCTGCGCATCGTCGAGGCTCAGGGCAACGGCACGCTCGGCGTGAGCGTGCTCGATACCGGCACCGGGCGCGTCTGGGGCCATGCCGACTATGCGCGCGTCCCGCATCTGTCCTCGTTCAAGCTCTCGCTTGCCGCGCTGGTGCTCCATCTCGACGAGACCGGGGCGATCGACGCGGGCGAGCGGATCAGGTGGACCCAAGACGATCTGCTCGACTACGCGCCGTTCGCGAAGGAGCGGGTGGAGGAAGGGGCGACCCTGCGCGAGCTGGCTGAGTTCACCCAGAAGCTGAGCGACAACACGGCGGCGAACGTGCTCCTGCGGCGGCTTGGCGGGCCGGAGCGGTTGACCGCGTTCTGGCGCTCGCTCGGCGACGAGACCAGTCGGCTCGACCGGCTCGAACCCGAACTCAACCTGATGCCGCCCGGCGAGATCAGGGACACGACCACGCCCGCCGCCATGGCGCGCACGCTAGGCAAGCTGCTCTACGGCGATGCGCTGGGCGAAGCGGCACGCGCCACGCTCAAGCTGTGGATGGCGGAAACGCGCACCGGCATGCAGCGCGTGCGCGCGGAGCTCCCGCCCGAATGGCCGTCGGGCGACAAGACCGGCACCTCGCTCGCGCCCGGCATGGGCAGCGTTTATGTCGATGTCGGCTACGTCGAACCGCCCGACCGCGCCCCGCTGACCTTCGCCGCCTACTTCCGGGCGGCCCGCCAGCACACCGCGGCCGATCCCGCTGCCGAAGCCGTGCTGGCAGAGGTCGGCCGCGTCATCGCGAGGTATGCAAGACCCGTTTGACCCGTCGCTCCGGCGCAACCCGGGATTGCCGGACACAAGGTCGGACGTCGCTGCACCAGATCCCAGCTTGCGCTGGGATGACGAAGGGAGATGGACGGAGTCTCGCTGGGCGGCAGGGAAAAACGAACCATTCCATCTTGACATTTGGAACCATATGGGTTATAGGGCCGCCGCCCTTCTCCTCAAAAGGGCGAACCGGGAGCGGCGAGACCGGCTTGCCTCCCTCCTTTGCTCTCCCTTCATGCCGCACGGCATGATCGGGGGTGCAACGCGGCCGGCGCAGGCGCGCGGGTCGGCGGTTATGGTCAAACCGTCGAGCTCGACCTTGCCTTCGCCAGAAGCTGCGATTCGGATGTGCGCCTGCTCGCGCCCATGGCATTCCTGCCGCATCTACCCGGCGGGCTCTCCCATGGGCGGACCGGGCGCCGGTGGCGCGGCGGATCAGCCGCGGGCGTGGATGGCTTTTGCGCGAGCCCTGACCATCCGGCCGGCCGATCGCGGGACACGAAAGGGCCGAGCTGCAAGGCGCCGCGGACGAGCGCCGACCGGCCGTTCGCAAAGCAATCAATCGCCGCCCGCCTGCCCGTATCCAAGCGCATGCCCCTGGCACTGCGCCGGCCGCGCGGTTTCTTACGCCTCCCCACGGCGCTATGTCCGGGCTCGCCGCCGGATGATCCCGGGTGCCTGCTTTCGAATGCTCACGGCTGTGCCGACAGTTGTGTGACCGTGACCGTGCCGGGGTGACGGCCGGACTCACTCCTCCGCGAAGATCGCAACCTCGTTCATGCCCTG
>Ga0164243_10010015_pt1 | contig 13677 bp, 12 predicted proteins | sample OricompcompostOP_FD_108781 | JGI IMG/M metagenome (GOLD analysis project Ga0164243, IMG submission 108781) | Organic Plus compost microbial communities from Emeryville, California, USA - Original compost - Organic plus compost (OP) | ecosystem: Engineered > Solid waste > Mixed feedstock >... | reverse complement strand
TCAAGAGCCTGGACCGGTTGGGGCGCCCGGCCGAGGCGACGATGCGGGAGCTGGTCGAGCTGCGCGACGGACTCGACTCCAACGAGCTGTGGCACACCCGCCGCATGGTCCAGGAGGCCATCGACGAGCGGTCCTGATCTCCCGGCGGCCGGGACCGACGGCGCCGGCTCCGGTCCCCGGCCCGGCGCGCCGGGCCGGGACATCCCGGAAACACCCCGCCAAACCCCGGTGAGCTGGGCAGACTCTCGTGGCGCCCGCCAGGCCGAGGTGAGCGCCGGTCAGATCCAGGTGAGCGCTGGGCAGTTCCAGGTGAGCGCCGCCCCGGACCCCGGTGAGCGCCGCGCCGACCGAGCTGAGCACCTGTCAGACCGAGGTGAGCACCCGCCAGGCCCTGTGAGCGCGGCAGACCAAGGTGAGCCCCGGGCAGACTCCGGTGAGCGCCCGGCAGCCCCGGCGAACACCCGGCAGAACCCGGCGAGCCGCCGGGAAACCCCGGTGAGCCGCCGGGAAATCCCGATGCGCACCCGACCGCGCCGCGCGTACCGTTCCGGGTATGCACCTGTTCTTCCGCTGAGTCCTCGCGTCCGCGGCCCGCGCCGCGGACGACCCGCTCCCGCGGCGGCCGTTTCCGCCGCGGAAAGCCCACGCCGCAGGGCCGCCGTAGCGCGGCGGCCCGCGCACGACTCGGAGGATTCAGCGGATGTCCCACATCGCCTTCATGGCCGTGCCCGCGCACGGCCACGTCAACCCCGGTCTCGGGCTGGTGGCCGAGCTGGTGGCCCGCGGCCACCGGGTCAGCTACGCCACGACGGCCGATTTCGCCCCGCAGGTCCGGGAATCCGGCGCCGACCCGGTGCTGTACTCCTCGGTGCTGCCGTCGGCGGCCCGGCAGGAGGAGTGGCCCGCCGAGCAGGCCGCCGCGGTGGGCCTGTTCGTCGACGAGATGATCGGCGTGCACCGGCAACTCGCCGCGAGCTTCGCCGAGGACGTGCCGGACCTGGTGCTGCACGACATCGCCGCCATGCAGGCGCCGGTGCTGGCCGCGCAGTGGGGTGTTCCGGCGGTCACCGTCTCGCCCACGCACGTCGCGTTCGAGGGCCTCGAGGAAACGCTCGGCGTGGACGACGGCGAAGCCATGCGGGCCGTGCACGCCAGAGCGGAGGAGTTCTTCGCCGAGCAGGGCGTGGAGATGACGTTCGCGGCGGCCAACACCCCGCGCCGCTGCATCGTCACGATTCCGCGCTCGTTCCAGTACCGGCCGGACACGGTCGGCCCGCAGTACGAGTTCGTCGGCCCGATGCTCACCGACCGCGCGTTCCAGGGCGCCTGGCAGGCGCCGGACGAGCGCCCGGTGCTGCTGATCTCGATGGGTTCGGCCTACACCGACCGCCCGGAGCTGTACCGCGCGTGCCTGGAGGCGTTCGGCGGCTCGCGGTGGCGGGTGGTGCTGGTGATCGGCCGGGCGGTCGACCCGGCCGAGTTGGGCGAGGTCCCGGAGAACGTGGAGCTGCACCCGTGGGTGCCGCAGCTGGACGTGCTGTCGAAGGCCACCGCGTTCATCACGCACGCGGGCATGGGCGGCGCGACCGAGGGCATGTGCTTCGGCGTGCCGATGGTCGCGATCCCGCAGGCCGCCGACCAGTTCGCCAACGCCGCGCGGATCGCCGAGCTCGGCCTCGGTGCGCAGCTGCCCGCCGAGCGCGCCACGCCGCAGGCGCTGCGCGAGACGCTGGAGGAGGTCGTCGGCGATCCGGCCACGGCGGCGGAATGCGTTGCCATGCGGGAGGAGATTCGCCGCGCGGGCGGGGTGCGCCGGGCCGTAGAGATCGTCGAGGAGGAGCTGGGCTGACCCCGGATACCTGGGCTGACCCGGATACCTGGGCTGACCCGGAAATCCGGTACCGCCGGCACTCCGGGCTCCGGAAGACTCCGCACCATGCGCGAGCCGAGGGAGCACCTGGAGCACGACGGCGTCCACCTCCGCCGCTGGCGGACCGGCGACGCCGCCGCGGTGCTGCGGGTGGTGCGGGACAGCCTGGCCGAGTTCGAGCCGTGGTTCCCGTGGGCCACCTCGGACTACGGCCTCCGCGACGCCGAGGGGTTCGTGGCCACCGCCCTCGCGAACTGGGAGTCCGGCAAGGCCCACGGCTACGCCATCGTGGACGCGGACGGGCAGGTCATCGGTACGGCGAACCTGATGGCCCGGATCGGACCGGGCGGCCTGGAGGTCGGCTACTGGCTGGACAGCGCGCACGTCGGCGAGGGCATCATGCGCCGCGCGGTGCGGGCCGTGACCGCCGAGGCGTTCCGCATCGGCGCCACGCACGTGGAGATCCACCACGACGAGAACAACCTGCGCAGCAGGGCCGTCCCGGAATCGCTCGGGTTCACCCCGGTCGACCGCTACCGCTCCGCGGACGAGCGGATCAGCCCGCGGCGCACCGGCTACAACCTCGTCTGGCGCCGCGGCCGCGCGGGTTGATCAGGTCCGGCTCGGCGCGGCCCGCGCCAGTGGCGCCGGGCGCGGGCCGCGCCGCCGGGGTTCACCGGCCCGCCGAACCGGGGGCACTCCGGTGCGGCGGGCGGTGAACGATTCGGCAGGTCTCAGTCGACCCAGTCGAAGGTCTTCGTGACGGCCTTCTGCCACTGCGAGTACTCGCGGTTGCGGCGGTCCTTCGCCATCAGCGGGTCCCACTGCTTGTCCTTGGACCAGTTGGACCGGATGTCGTTCTCGCCCTCCCAGAAGCCGACCGCGAGCCCGGCCGCGTAGGCGGCGCCGAGCGCGGTGGTCTCGCTGACGGTCGGCCGGATCACCGGCACCCCGAGGATGTCCGCCTGGAACTGCATGAGCAGTTCGTTGCCGACCATGCCGCCGTCGACCTTCAGCGACTTCAGCGGCACCCCGGAGTCGGCGTTCATCGCCTCGATCACCTCGCGGGTCTGGAACGCGGTCGCCTCCAGCACCGCCCGCGCCAGGTGCCCGCGGTTGACGAACCGGGTGAGGCCGACGATCGCGCCGCGCGCGTCGGAGCGCCAGTGCGGCGCGAACAGCCCGGAGAACGCGGGCACGAAGTAGGCCCCGCCGTTGTCGTCGACGGTGCGGGCGATCTGCTCGATCTCCGGCGCGGTGCCGATGAGCCCGAGGTTGTCCCGCAGCCACTGCACCAGCGAGCCGGTGACCGCGATGGAGCCCTCCAGGCAGTACACCGTGTCGTTGGAGCCGATCTTGTAGCCGACCGTCGTGAGCAGCCCGTTGCTGCTGAGCACCCGCTCGGTCCCGGTGTTCAGCAGCAGGAAGTTGCCGGTGCCGTAGGTGTTCTTGGCCTCGCCGGGCGACAGGCACGCCTGCCCGAAGGTGGCCGCCTGCTGGTCGCCGAGGATGCCGGCGATGGGCAGCCCGCCGAACACGCCGCGCTCCCGGAAGTGCCCGTAGACCTCGGAGGAGGAGCGGATCTCCGGCAGCATCGAGGTGGGCACGCCGATCTGGCGGCAGATGTCCGGGTCCCACTCCAGCGTCTCCAGGTCCATCAGCAGGGTCCGGGAGGCGTTGGTCGGGTCGGTGACGTGCAGCCCGCCGTCCGGGCCGCCGGTGCTGTTCCACAGCACCCAGGTGTCCATGTTGCCGAACAGCAGCTCGCCGTTCTCCGCGCGCTCGCGCACGCCTTCGACGTTGTCCAGGATCCAGCGGATCTTGGTGCCGGAGAAGTACGGCGAGAGCGTCAGCCCGGTCTTGTCGTGGAACCGGTTCTGCCCGCCTTCGGCGGCGAGTTCGCTGACGATGCCGTCGGTGCGGGTGTCCTGCCAGACGATGGCGTTGTAGACGGGCTTGCCGGTGGCCTTGTCCCACACGACGGTCGTCTCGCGCTGGTTGGTGATGCCGACGGCGGCGATCTCGGAGGTCACCAGGTCGGCCTTGGCCAGGGCGCCGGCGCAGACCTGGCGGGTGTTGCTCCAGATCTCCTCGGGGTCGTGCTCGACCCAGCCGGCCTTCGGGAAGATCTGCCGGTGTTCCACCTGGTCCACGGCCACCACCCGGCCGGCGTGGTCGAAGATCATGCAGCGGGTGGAGGTGGTTCCCTGGTCGATCGCGGCGACGTAGGAGGCCATGATGTCGTCCTTTGCGGAGGTTGCGGTCCGGGTGCGTCGGCGGGGCCAGTGTCACCCGCCGGACGCAGTGCGAGCAGGGCAAGCGCGGAACTGCCGCGCGCGGCCGCGGGCGTCGGCGGTGCCCCGCCGTGCGGTCAGCCCGTGGGCAGCGCGGCGGCGAAGGCGCCGGCCAGCGCGCCGCCGATGATCGGCCCGGCGATCGGGATCCACGCGTAGCCCCAGTCCGCGGACCCCTTGCCGCGGATCGGCAGCACCGCGTAGGCCAGCCGCGGACCCAGGTCGCGGGCCGGGTTGATGGCGTAGCCGGTGGGCCCGCCCAGCGAGGCGCCGATGCCGACGACGAGGAACGCCACCGCGGCGTAGCCCAGCGCCGAGTTGCCCGGCTCGATCATCCCGTCCGCACCGCGCTCGGCCCCCGGCGTGAGGATGATCCACAGCACCAGCACGAAGGTGCCGATGATCTCGGTGACCAGGTTCCAGGGCGCGTTGCGCACGGTCGGCGCCGTGCTGAAGATCCCGAGCGTCTCGGACGGCGCGTCGTGCGTGTCGAACTGCAGCTTGTAGGCGGCCCAGCACAGCGCCGCGCCGAGGAAACCGCCGACCAGCTGGCCGCAGATGTAGACCGGCACCTGCGACCACGGCAGCTGCCCGTTCACGGCTAATCCGATGGTCACGGCCGGGTTGATGTGCGCGTCTGTGGGCGCGGCGACACTGGCGCCGGCGAACACCGCGAAGCCCCAGCCGAACGACACCAGCAGCCATCCGCCGCCGTGGCCCAGCGCGCGGCGCAAGGTCACGTTCGCGACCACGCCGCAGCCCATCAGCGTGAGCACCGCGGTGCCCAGCATCTCCCACAGGAAGATCTCGCCGACATCCATGTTCCAGATCCCCTCAATCGCGGCGCCGTCGGCGCGGTCGAGTCCAGCTGAGGCGCACCGCGGGCGGGCGCCGAGAACACGGTCACACTAGGCATGTGAAAACAAACATTGCAATAGGTTCTGGATGATGTTTTTATCGAAAACAGCGATGCGGCCCGGGTAGGCGTGGCACGCGCCGCCAGGCGCGACCGCTGCCCGCGGGCTCGGCGAGGAGGATGGGCACCCGATGAAGCGAGTCCCCGCGGGGGATCCGACGGCGAGGGGGACGACGATGTCCGCGACGTCCGGGAGGCGCCCGTCCGGCAAGCAGCAGGACCGGCGACGCCGGATCACCGAGCTGGTGATGGCGGAAGGATCGCTGCGCATCGACGACCTGGTGTCCACGGTCGGTGCGAGCGCGATGACGGTGTACCGCGATCTGGCCGATCTCGAATCGCAGGGCCTGGTGCACCGCAACCGCGGCTACGTGACCGCGGCGTCCTCGCTGCTGTACGAGGCCGCGTCCGAATACCGGCTGCAGCAGAACGAGGCGGAGAAGCAGGAACTCGCCCGCGCCGCGGCCGAACTGGTCGAACCCGGCCAGGCCCTGGTGCTGGACGACTCCACCACCGGCGTGTTCCTGGCCCGGCAGCTGGTCGAGCGCGCGCCGCTGACCGTGGTGACCAACCACCGCGGCGTGTTCGGCGAACTCGCCGGGCAGCAGGGCGTGCACCTGATCTCGATCGGCGGGGACTACCTGCCCTGGGCGGACGCGTTCGTGGGCGGGATGGCGCTGGACGCGCTGCGCGGGCTGCGGGTGGACCAGGCGATCATGTCGGTCTCCGCGGTCACCGACGGCATCTGCTGCTACCCGCAGCAGGAGATGGTGCAGATCAAGAAGGCGATGCTGGCCGCGGCGAGCCGCCGGGTGCTCTACGTCGACCACACCAAGTTCCGCCGGCGCGCGCTGCACGCGGTCGCTCCGGCCGAGGACTTCGACATCGTGATCGTCGACTCCCGGACCGGCGAGCAGGACATCGAGGTGCTGCGCGACCGCGGCGCCACCGTCCTGCGCACCACCGAAGTCGGCGCCAGCACGGCGAAAGCGGGCCCGTCAGCGGACCCGGAGGACAGCGCTGCGGCGGGCGGTCAGCGCGCCCGCCGGGCATGATGACCACCGCTGGAGCGCTGCGGCGCAGGCGGTGATCGCGATATCGAGCGAGGAGGACGCCTGGTGTCCCACGACGACAAGACATCCGCGACGGCCGGCGCGAGCCAGGCCACCCGGGCCGCCGAGGAGGCGCAGGGCAGGCTCGGCCCCGGCGACCGGCAGCGCAACTGGGAGCGGCTCGGCTCGGAGGACTTCGACGTCGTCGTGATCGGCGGCGGCGTCACCGGCGCCGGGGCGGCGCTGGACGCGGCCACCCGCGGGCTCAAGGTCGCCCTCGTCGAGGCCCGGGACCTCGCGGCGGGCACCTCCAGCCGGTCCAGCAAGCTGTTCCACGGCGGGCTGCGCTACCTGGAGCAGCTGGAGTTCTCGCTGGTCCGGGAGGCCCTGCGGGAGCGCGAGCTGATGCTCACCCGGCTCGCGCCGCACCTGGTCAAGCCGGTGCCGTTCCTGTACCCGCTGAGCAACCGGGTCTGGGAGCGGCCGTACACCGCGGCCGGCCTGTTCCTGTACGACACGATGGGCGGCGCCCGCTCGGTGCCGGGGCAGAAGCACCTCACCAAGGCCGGGGCGCTGCGCATGGTCCCGGCGCTGAAGAACAGCGCGCTCATCGGCGGCATCCGCTACTACGACGCCCAGGCCGACGACGCGCGGCACACCATGACCGTCGCGCGCACCGCCGCCCGCTACGGCGCCGTGGTCGCCACCTCCACGCAGGTCACCGGGTTCCTGCGGGACGCCGACCGGGTCGCCGGGGTGCGGCTGAAGGACACCGAGACCGGCGCCGAGACCGAGGTCCGCGCCCAGGCGGTCATCAACGCCACCGGGGTGTGGACCGACGAGCTGCAGCGGCTGTCCGGCAGCCGCGGCCGGTTCCGCGTCCGCGCCAGCAAGGGCGTGCACATCGTCGTCCCGCGGGACCGGATCGTGTCCGAGTCCGGGCTGATCCTGCGCACCCAGAAGTCGGTGCTGTTCGTGATCCCGTGGGGCAACCACTGGATCGTCGGCACCACCGACACCGACTGGAACCTGGACCTGGCGCACCCGGCGGCGACCAAGAAGGACATCGACTACATCCTCGAGCACGTCAACACCGTGCTGGCCACGCCGCTCAAGCACGACGACATCGAGGGCGTCTACGCCGGGCTGCGGCCGCTGCTGGCCGGGGAGAGCGACGAGAGCTCGAAGCTGTCCCGCGAGCACGCGGTCGCCCGGGTCGCGCCCGGCCTGGTCGCGATCGCCGGCGGCAAGTACACGACCTACCGCGTGATGGCCGCCGACGCGGTCGACGCGGTGGTGCCGGACCTGCCCGGCCGGGTCGCGCCGTCGATCACCGACCAGGTGCCGCTGCTCGGCGCGGACGGCTACCACGCGCTGGTCAACCAGGCCGACCAGATCGCCGCGCGGCACGGGGTGCACCCGTACCGCATCCGGCACCTGCTGGACCGCTACGGCTCGGCGGTGCACGAGGTGCTGGCGCCGACCTCCGAGCGGCCGGAGCTGCTCAAGCCGGTGCCGGGCGCGGCGAACTACCTGCAGGCCGAGGTCGTCTACGCGTGCAGCCACGAGGGCGCGCTGCACCTGGAGGACGTGCTGACCCGGCGCACCCGGATCTCCATCGAGTACCCGCACCGCGGGGTGGAGTCGGCCGAGCCGGTGGCGCGGCTGATGGCCGAGGTGCTCGGCTGGGACGAGGCCCGGATCAACCGCGAGGTCGAGGTCTACACCGCGCGGGTCGAGGCCGAGCGGGACTCCCAGACCCAGCCGGACGACCAGGCCGCCGACGCCAAGCGCTCCGCCGCACCGGAGGCGCGGGACCAGCTCAGCGAGCCGGTCGCCTGACCGCCGCCCACCGCACGACGGGCCACCCGGAACCTGCCGGGTGGCCCGTTGCGCGTCTCAGCCCGCTTCGGCGCGCAGCTCCTCGACGTGCGCGATCATCCGGCGGGTGTCGGCCGGGGCGATCGTGCTCCACGCCTCCCCGGAGGGGGAGTCGCGGCGCAGCTGGGCGTAGCGGCCGTGCGGGGTGTCGAAGAACGCGACGACCCGCCCGGCGCGCACCCGGCGGCCCAGCCGGTCGCGGGCGGCGGCGCCGAACTGCCCGCGGGCGCCCGCCTCGCGGACCATCGCGGTGAGCGCTTCGGCGTCGTCCGGGCGCACGCCGCGCGCCCGCAGCCGGTGTTCGAGGGCTTCCGCGTCGCCGCCGGTCTCCGCTGCTGCGGCGTCCAGGTCCTCGCTGCGCACGGTCACCGAGCGGCCCGGACCGGCACCGGCGGGCGGCAGCACCGAGACGGCCTCGCGGGCCAGGCCGGACGGCGCGGCCGGGCGGAAGGCCAGGTGCTCGCCCTCCTTGACCACCAGCACCGCGTCGTCGGCGGTGTCGGCGGCGGCGAACAGCCGCACGCTGCGGTCGAACCAGGCACGTCCGTCCACTTCGGACAGCGGGGTGGTGAGCAGCCGCAGCCAGCGGTGCAGCCGCGGATCCAGGTCCCGGCGATCGCCCAGGCCGCGCGCGGCGAGCTGGCGCCACACGCCCTCGACGAGCTCGGCGCGCTCCTGGTGCGTGCGGCCGGGGGAGGGCACGCGCAGCACCAGCGGGACGCGGGTGAGCTCCAGGTGCTCGGTGAGCACGTCGAACTCCAGCGCCGACAACCGCACCGCGGCCCCGCTCCCCGCCGTCCCGGACCCGCCGGGGAAATCCGCCGCTCCGCCGCCGAACGACTCCGGCCCGATCGCGCCTCCGCCGAGCGCGCCCATCGCCGGGGAACTCCCGAACGGCCCTGGTGATCGCGTGCCGAACGGGCTCATGGCCGCGGAACTCCCGGGGCGACCCTGCGATCCGGTGCCGAACGAGTCCGGCGCGCCGGTACTGCCGAACGGGTTCTGCGGACCGGTGCGGGAGCGCGGTCCGATCGCGCCCGGATCCGGTGATCCGGTGCCGGAGGAGGCCGGGCTGACCGCGCCGCGCCCGCTGGAGGTTCTCGACGGTCCGGTGCCGGCCGGGTTCGGCTCGGCGCCGCTCCGGGGCTCGATCACGCCGCCGCTGCCGGTCGGTGAGCCGGGCCGGCCGATGCCGGTCGGATCGGCAGCGCCCGGTGGGTGGTCCGGGCCGACCGCGCGGCCGGGCGAGCCCGGTAGCGGGCCGCTCAACTCGGGTCTCCGCCGATGACCGGGCGGGACGGCGTCTGGTCCGCGTCGAAGAAGCCACCGGAACCCGCGGCCCGTTCGGTCACCTCGCGGTCCACCTGGTCGTCCTCGCGGCGCGCCGAGCGGCCGGTCGTCGGACGGGTCCCGCCGGTGCGCCCGGCGGCGCCCGAGCGCGAGCCGTTGCCGCTGCGATCAGCGCGGCCTGCCGCGGTGCCCGCGGTGCCGCGGCCAGTGGCGGCGATCGGCGCGGGGGCGACCGGCGTGCTCTGCCAGCTGATCGTGACCCCGTTCCCGGCGGCCCGGCCGGAACCCGAGCCGCCGCCCGAGCCGTCCACCACCACCTGCGGCGGCGGATCGAAGGAGGCCAGCGTCGTCGTGTTCGCCTCCGTCGAGGACTCGTAGGTCTGCATCACCGCGAACGCGCGCTGCTCGGCGGCCTCCCGCCGCGCCTCCTCGACCTCGTAGTCGGTCTGCCCGCCGAACAGGTGCACCAGGCCGCTGATCGCCGAGCCCGGGTCCTCGCTGGTCACCCGCACCGGCTGCGGCATGTCCGCGCGGGCCTTGGCGACGAACGCGGCCTGCTGCTCGGCGCGGTCGCGCATCACCTCCGCCGCGGCCTGCGCCTGCGCGGCCCAGTCGCCCAGCGGGCGCAGGCCGCCGCGCGCGCTGTCCGCGGCCGCGCCCTCCCAGCCGGACATCGCCGAGTTCAGCGCCGCGGCCAGCCCGCCGTCGATGTCCCCGAGCGCGCGGGTCAGCTCCGCCCAGCGGCGCACCGACCCGGTGGAGGCGTCCGGGCCCGGGCCCTGGTGGATCTGCTCGTACAGCTCCTCGTGCCGGTAGCCCTGCCAGCGGTGGCCGCTCATCGCCGGCCTCCCCCGGGCGCCAGATCACCGCGCACGCCGTCAGCACCCCCCGCTGAGGCGGGCCGCGTTGACGTCGTCGGTGTCCTGGTAGCTCTGCGCGGCCAGCGCCAGCGACTCCGCGGCCGACTGCAGCTGGTCGCGGTAGCCGCACAGCGCGGTCAGCGCGTCCTGGTCGCCGCCGACCGAGCGCTGGTTGAACTGCTCGGCCGCGGTGCTGCTGACCGGGTCCCCGGCCCACGGCCGGATGCGCAGCTCGGTGATCGCGTGCTCGATCTGCACGCCCACTTCGTCCAAAGAGGACTGCAAGGCGTTCACCAGGCCCGGGATGGCGGCGGGCTCGACCCGCACCGAACCGCCCGCGCCGGGCAGGCCCGGCACCGGGTTCTGCGGAGAGCCGTCCGCCGACGGCGAGTGCTGCGGCACGGAGTTCCCTCCCACGGGTAAGACGTCCCGGATCACTCTAGCCACCAACGGTCACCGTGGGGAGTGCTCCAAACGCGGTGAGCATCAACGCCCTTCCCGGCTTCCGGCGCAGCGCGCTGCACCGCTCGGAGCCCGCTACTCCGGTGGGCGGGTGGTGCCGGCCGGGGCTTCGGAGCTGCGCTCGTCCGGCGGTTCCGAGGAGGGCGCGGAGGAACTGGGCGGGGCCGGGTTCGCCAGCGAGGACACCGCGTCCTCGGCGACCCGCTGGGCACCCGCGCACAGCGCGTCCAGCGGCGGGGCGGGCTGACCGCCGTCGTCCCGGTACAGCACGTCCAGGTGCTGGCCGTCGGCCACGTCCACCGCGACGTTGCAGGCCATGTCCAGATCCGGCGTCTTGATCACCAGGGCGGGGAAACCGGCCAGCACCACCGGGGTGGCCTGCACCTGCGCGGTGTCGTCGGTCCAGACGCTCATCGGCTCGGTCGTGATCAGCGACAGCCGGGCGCCGACCTTGGCGGTGGCGTTGCGGAAGCTGCAGGTCGGCGCGTCGCCGAAGCCGGCCTCGGTGTCCGCCAGCGGCTCGCGGTCGAAGCCGAGCTGGCCGCGCTGCCGGGAGGTCAGCAGCTCGCAGGGGTCCACCCCGTCCATGCGCGCCTCGAACGGCCGCGGCGGCAGCGGCGCCGGGGTGCTCGGCGCGGGCGGTGCCGGAGGCGGCGGAGGCGGTGCGGTCTCGGCGGTGCGCTGGGAGGGCAGCAGGCCGCAGCCGGTGAGGGCGAACGTTCCCGCGGCGACCAGGCCGCCCCACCGCGCCGCGGCGCTGAGCTGCCGTGTTGTGGTCCGCGAGGAGTGCATGGCACTCACCGTAACCGGCGGGCCGCCGGCTCCGGGCGAACTTCGCCCGTCGCGCGTCGGTCGTGCGGCGAGCGGTCGGCTACCGGCGGCGCAGCAGCACCATCCCGGCCAGCAGCACCGCGAGCACCACCAGCAGCACCGGCCGGAACACCGCCGCGGCCAGCAGCACCACCGCCAGCGCGCCCAGCGCGGCCATCGGCAGCCCGCCGAACCGGTGCGCAGGCGCAGCCGGGGCCGGCGCGGCCGGGGCCGGGGCGGGCAGGTCGGTGAACAGCGCCGCCAGGTCGGCGTGCACGCGGGACGCGGCGGCCTTGGCGCAGCGCTCGTCGTACTCGGCGATGTCCAGCCGGCCGGCGCTCATGTGCTCGGCGAGCAGGTTGATCGCCGCCTCCCGGTCGGCATCGCCGATCCGCACGTTCCGTCCGCCCACGCCGCCATCCTAGGCCGCGGCCGCAGCCGCCGACCCCATCCCGGTTTTCCCGCTCACGCCGCGGAGGTCTCGCGGGACAGCAGCGGCGGGGCGCTGGGCGCGCGCAGCACCTCGTCGTCGATCAGGCCCTCGCGGCGGGCGACGACCGCGGGCACCACGATCTGCCCGGCCACGTTCGTCGCGGTGCGCATCATGTCCATGATCGGGTCGACGGCGTAGGCGATGGCGATGCCGGTGGCCACCACCTGCGGCGGCAGGCCCAGCGCGCTCAGCGTCAGGGTGAGCATGGTGAACCAGCCGGTCACGCCCGCCGTGGCGATCGCGCCGAACACCGCGACCAGCACGATCGTCAGGTACTGCACCGCGCCGAGCTGGATGTGGAACAGGTTCGCGATGAAGATCGAGCCGACCGCCGGGTAGATCGCCGCGCAGCCGTCCATCTTCGTGGTGCTCGCCAGCGGCACCGCGAAGTTCGCGTAGGACCGGCTGATCCCCAGGTTCTCCGCGGTCTGCCTGCTCAGCGGCAGGGTCGCGCTCGACGAGCGGGACACGAACGCGAACTGCAGCACCGCCCAGGACTTCGCGAAGAACGTCGCCGGGCTGATCCGCGCGACCAGCCGCAGCAGCAGCGGGTAGACCGCGAACAGCACCAGCGCGCAGCCCAGGTAGGTCGCGCCGATCAGCTTCAGCAGCGGGGCGAAGAACTCGTTGCCGTAGGTGGCGACCGCGTTGCCGATCAGCCCGAGCGTGCCGATCGGGGCGAGCCGGATGATCCAGCCCAGCAGCCGCTGGATCACCTCGAACGCGGCGCGGTGGAACGCGACGAACGGCTGCGCGGTGTCGCCCAGGCTGTAGGCCGCCGCGCCGACGAGCAGCGCCACGAACACCACCTGCAGCGTCTGCCCCTCGGAGAACGCGCTGACCAGGTTCTCCGGCACCAGGCCGGTGACCAGGTCCAGCCACGAGCCCTGCGTCTTCTGGCCGACCGCGTGCAGCTTGTCCGGGTCGGGCGCGAGCACCAGGCCGCGGCCGGGCTGCACCAGCTCGCCGACGGCGATGCCGAGCACCACCGCGATCAACGAGGTGATCGCGAACCACAGCGCGGTGCGGCCGCCGAGCCGCGCGGCCACCCGGCCGCCGCCGACGGTGCGGAGGCTGTCGATGCCGACCACGATCGCCGTGAAGATCAACGGCAGCACCGTGAACGTGAGCAGCTTGGTGAACGTCGAGCCGACGGTGTCCAGCGCGGTGATCAGCCACTGGGCGTCGGTGCGCTTGGCGATCCAGCCGAGCAGCGCGCCCAGCACGAGCGAGGCGACGACGGCGACGGCGAACACCCGCGGGCTGAACCGCGGGCGCTTCCGAGCGGCGGAGGTTGTCGACACAGGGGTCTCCTGGAGGCAGGCGGCCGGAGCCGCGGATCAGCGGGGGAGGGGCGGTGCGGCGGGTTTCGCGCACCCGCCCGGGAATCCGGCGCTCAGCGACAGGCGCTGCTGGCCTGCCGTCGCAGGTCGACGTGCAGGCGGGAGGTCAAGCGCAGCCGGGGAGGTTCCATCGCGACGATTCCAACTCGATCGGCGGGCAGCGCCTTCCCGTCGAAACCGAATTGTGTTCATGTTCACCTGGGTGTCGGGAAGGTCGAGTACGCCCAGAGGAGGAGACAGGTCAACTACCGGGCTAATGCCCCGCCGGAGTTGTGGAGCGGTGCGCGGGGTGCCGGACTTGGCGGGTGCAGCCTGCGGTCGGGGCTGAGGTATTGGCTTCTGAGTGGTGCCTGGAGCGGGGTTTTTCGGGGCCGGCGTTCGCCGGGGTTCCGGCTTGGGGGCGGCC
>Ga0164243_10010013_pt1 | contig 13681 bp, 13 predicted proteins | sample OricompcompostOP_FD_108781 | JGI IMG/M metagenome (GOLD analysis project Ga0164243, IMG submission 108781) | Organic Plus compost microbial communities from Emeryville, California, USA - Original compost - Organic plus compost (OP) | ecosystem: Engineered > Solid waste > Mixed feedstock >... | reverse complement strand
GGCGAACAGTGGAGCGACCTGGACGGCGGCGCGCACTCGGTCGACACCACCAGTTCCGGAGCCTCCGCACCGCCGTGCTCCAGCAGCGCCTCGGAAGTCGAAGGCAACGCGTACTACTGCGGCCCCGCCGACGCGATCGTCTGGGACCGCGCCGCGCTGCTGCCCGTGCTTCGCGACCACTACGGAGACGCCGCCGTGGTCGCCGTCCTCGCCCACGAAATGGGCCACGCGGTGCAGAAGCGCGCCGGCCTCGACCCGTCCGACCGCTCGCTGCACACCGAGTCGATGGCCGACTGCTACTCCGGAGCCTTCACCCGCTGGGTCGTCGACGGGCACGCCCCCGACCTGCACCTGGCGCCCGCGCAACGGGACTCCGCGCTCCGCGCCCTCATCAGCTTCCGCGACCCCGTCGGCACCACCTCGTCCGCCCCGGACGCGCACGGCACCGCCTTCGACCGGGCCGCGGCCTTCCAGGACGGCTACCAGCACGGGCCGCCGCAGTGCGGCTCCGTCGCCAACGAGACCGCCACGCTCGCCCAGCACCCCGACGCACCGCCACGACCGCTCGACCAGACCCTCACCGCCGCACCCGACGGGTTCTTCGCCGACCTCGTGCGGCGGCGCGGCGGCACCTGGAACCCACCACCGCTCGCGTGGTCCACCGACCCCGCGGCCCGCTGCCGCAACACCTCCCCCGTCGCCTACTGCCCACCCACCATCGTCGCCGACCGCGGCGCCCTCACCGAGCTCAACCGCGACGCCGGCGACCACGCGGCCGCCACACTGCTCACCACCCGCCGCGCCCTCGCCGCGCAGGACGCGCTGCACCAGCCCATCACCGGGCCCGACGCCGCACGCCGCACCGCCTGCCTCACCGGTGCGCACACCGCCGCCGAACGCCGCGCGCTCACACCCCGCGACCTCGACTCCGCGCTGCGGACCCTGCTCACCGGAAACGCCGCCGACATCCCCGGCGGCGGGCTCAGCGGCTTCGACCGCGTCGCCGCTTTCCGCGCCGGCGCCGCGGGCGGCGCCGGCGCATGCGGCGAGTGACGATCCGCGAGCGGCTGCAGCAAGGGAACATTCCTGTCACGGGTGCAAGCAGGGGAACATTCCTGTCACCTCTGCGAGCAGGGGAACATTCCTGTCACCGAGCGCCGCGGCGAATCCGCTGGCGACGCTCCTCACCCCGAGAACGGCTCCCCGGGAAACCTCCGGTGAACGGAGGACGTCAACACCGCGGCGACCACCTGACATCCCACGGGCCAGCGCCCTCGGTCCCCGGTGTCCGACACGCGACCGCGAAGCCCGTCAACGTGCGCAAACCGCACCGCGCGACGTGCATGGTGGGGGCGGGAGTTCGATGACCACGGGCCACGTCCACGGGTGCGCGCACCGGGCGACGCGGGCCTGACAGACTCATATCCGACGAGCCCGTGTCAGGGAGGTGATGGTGCTCGTGTTGACCATCTTGCGCTCCCGCGAGTGGCGCGCACCGTTGATCATGGTTGTGGTCGTCGAGATCGTCGCGCTGATCTACGCGACGACCATCGACCACCACAACCACATCGACGCAGAGGTCTACCAGCTGGGCGCCCGGGCCTGGCTGGACGGGCTGCACCTGTACGGACCGCTGCCTCCGACGGAGTCGGGCTACCAGCTGCCGTTCATCTACCCGCCGTTCGCGGCCCTGCTGTTCGCCCCGCTGGCGGTGCTGAGCAAGCAGCAGGTCATCAAGGTGACGGTGGTGGTCACGACGCTGGCGCTGGTGGCCAGCCTGGCGCTGGTGGTCAACGCGTCGAAGGCGCTCGCACCGCGCCGCGACCAGGTGCTGCCCATCACCGCCTGCCTCCTGCCGGTCGCGACCATCGCCGAACCGGTGCTGGAGACCTACGGCTACGGGCAGATCAGCGTGCTGCTCATGGCCATGGTGCTCGTCGACTGCCTGTGGCGCACCGGCGAGGGCCGGAACCTGCCCTGGCCGCGGGGACTGATGCTGGGCATCGCCGCGGGCATCAAGCTCACCCCCGCCGCGTTCCTGCTGTTCTTCCTGCTTCGCCGCGACTTCCGCAGCATCGCCTGGTCGTTCGCCGGCTTCGCGGCCACCGTCGCCATCGGGCTGGCGGCCTCGGTGCCGGACTCGATCACCTTCTGGACCCACGAGGTGTTCACCATCGGCACCACCTCGTTCGGCAAGGAGTTCGCCGGGAACGTGTCCGTGTTCGCCGGCAACCTGACGCTGCACTCGATGCTCGCCAAGTTCGGACTCACCGGCCTGGCCCTGACCGCGGCGTTCGGGCTGTGCGCGGTGGTGGTGCTCACCCTGGCCGGACTGGGCATGGTGCAGGCGCTGCGCGAGCGCGACCTGGCCTTCGCCGTCATGATCAACGCGATCGCCGAGCTCCTGCTGTCCCAGGTGTCCTGGTCGCACCACTGGGTGTGGGCGGTTCCGACGCTGGCGATGCTGACCGCGGCGGCGGTGCGCAACAGGCAGCTGTCGCTGGCCGTGCCGACCGCGTTCGCCAGCGCCGTGTTCGCCTACGGCCCGCAGTGGCAGATCCCAGCGGGCAACGGGGCCGAGCTGAAGTGGACGTTCCGCCAGCAGCTGGTCGCGAACTCGTACGTGTACCTGGGGCTGGCGTTCCTCGTCTACGCCGCGACGTTCTGGTGGGTCGCCCACCGCAACCGCAAGCAGCCGAGCGTCGACAACCCCGAACCCGTCGGCGAAGAGGTCGCCACCTCGCGCTGACCGGGCCGCAGAACACATCGGGGCCGGGCCCCCCATCGGACCCGGCCCCTGTCGTGCACGGGAATTCTCAGAACAGGGCGCTCGCCAGCGACTTCCGCGCCGCGCGGACCCGCTCGTCACCCTCCGGGAACAGGTCGAACATCTCGACCAGGTACTTGCGCGCCCTGTCCCGCTCGTCACCGGACGTGCGCCGCACCGTCGCGATGAGCCGGTTGAACGCGCCCTCGACCTGCTGGGCGGCCAGCTCCGCGTCCGCCGCGGCGATCTGGCGCTCCACGTCCTCCGGAGCCGCATCGGCCTGCTCGACCGCGCTCGGATCGGCCTGCTGGGCGCGGGCGCTGAACCGCACCTGCGCCAGCGCGGCCTTGGCCTGCTCGTTGTCCGGCTCGGCCGACAGGATCTCCTGGTAGGCCCGCTCGGCACCGTCGAAGTCACCGGCCTCCAGGGCCTGCTCGGCGGCGGTGAACCGCGGGTCCTCCTGCTCCTCGTCCTGACCGGTGGCCTGCTCGGCGGCGCTGATACCCGGCAGCTGGTCGCGCACCTGCTCGATCAACTGGTTGATCCACTCGCGCAGCTGCGGCTCCGGGTGCGCCCCGGAGAACGCGTCCAACGGCTGACCACCAGCGATGGCGACCACCGTCGGGATCGACTGCGCCTGGAACAGCTGGGCGATGCGCGGGTTCGCGTCCACATCGACCTTCGCCAGCACCCAGGTGCCGCGGCCTTCAGCGGCCAGCTTCTCCAGCACCGGCGACAGCTGCTTGCACGGGCCGCACCAGTCGGCCCACAGGTCGACGACCACCGGCACCTGCATGGACCGGTCGACGACCTCCTGCTGGAAGTTCGACTCGGTGACGTCGACGACGTGCGTGGTGTTGTCGCCGCCCCGCTGGCTCCCGGAACCGCCGCCGGAACCCGAGCCGGACGACGCCTGCGCCCGCTCCTTGAGCCCGGACAGGTCGACGGCACCCGCCATCGAGGCGGACATCGCTGCGTTCTTGCTTGGATCGGGCCTCGTCACATCCCCATCGTGACACGTCCGACGACCCCGACGGCTGCTGGGCGTGCGATCGGCAACGACGTCGCCCGGCCGGCCAACGGCCTACTGCCGGCCGTCCGCACCGCTGCCGCCACCGAGGTGCCGCTCCACGCTGCGGACCTTCTCGTGCAGCTGGTCCTCGCGGCCTGGCCGGATGTCGGCCTTGAGCACCAGGCTCGTGCGCGGCGACCGCTGCGACACCGCCTCGGTCGCCCGCCGCACCACGTCCATGACCTCGTCCCACTCGCCCTCGACCGTGGTGAACATCGACGTCGTCTCGTGCGGCAGACCCGACTCGCGCACGACCCGCACCGCCTCCGCGACGGCCTCACCCATCCCGGCATCACCCGGATCACCACTCGGAGCCACGCTGAACGCGACCAGCACGACATTCCTCCTTCTCTCCCCGTGCGCAGCACTGCGGCCGGCCGGCGCCGACCCGCCCGCTGCTAGCGTCGAACACCATGAACACCCGCCGCCCGCTGCCCTTCGACCCCATCGAACGCGCCGCCGACCTCTGGTCCGAACGCGTCGGGCCGTCGACCACCATGGCAGCGGTCACCAGCGTCATGCGGGTGCAGCAGATCCTGCAGTCCGCCGTGGACACCGCGCTGCGCCCGCACAACCTCACCTTCGCCCGCTACGAGGCGCTGGTGCTGCTCACCTTCTCCAGCCGCGGAAGTCTGCCGATGCGGGTGATGGGCGACCGGCTGCAGCTGCACCCCACCAGTGTCACCAACATCGTCGACCGGCTCGAGCAGGACGGTCTGGTGCAGCGCCAACCGCACCCCACCGACCGGCGCACCACCCTCGTCGAGATCACCGACGACGGTCGCAAACTCATGGAACGGGCCACCGAGGCCGTCACCGCGATCGACTTCGGCCTCCAGGGAGTCACCGAGCGGCAGACCGAGCAGCTGACCGAACTGCTCGGGAAGGTGCGGCACGCCGCCGGCGACTTCTGAGTCCGCGACCGCTGCGAGCAAGGGAACATTCCTCCCACATGTGGCAGGAATGTTCCCTTGCTGCAGGTCAGTTGAGCTCGCGGAGGACGTAGCCCACGCGACCCCAGAAGGTCGGCTCGGGCGAGGCGGGGATCTCGGTGAGCCCGCGGCGCGCGACCCACCGCTCGAACAGCACCGTGGCCAGCGGCGGCACCGAGGCGACCAGCGCCAGCAGCAGCACCCACGGGCGCCAGCGCATCGGGCTGAACACCACGAGGCAGGTGACCAGGTAGGCGGTGAACAGCAGCCCGTGGATCCATCCGGCGACCATCACCGCGGCCGGGTGCCCGAACCCGTACTTGAGCAGCATGCCGAGCAGCAGCAGAGCCCACGAGCATGCTTCGGCGACGGCGGCGGCGCGGAACCAGTCTGCGTACGTGCGCGGCACAATCCACCTCTTCCTTGCGGCGTCCCCCGCGAAGTGTGCTCGCGTGTCCGCGGTCACAGCGCGGGCGGGGCGCGACGGCGCAGCGGGGCGTGTGAGCAAGGGAACATTCCTGCCAGATCTGCAAGCAGGGGAACATTCCTGTCACAGCGGCAGCGGTCGGCATTGACACCCCGATCCGGATGCGATCGAATCGCGGTCGATGACAACGTTGTCTGCCCCGGATGGCCGACGCCGGCACGCGACGATGAACGACGTCGCGCGTGCCGCAGGGGTGAGCCTCAAGACGGTCTCGCGGGTGGTCAACGGCGAGCCCGGGGTGCATCCGGGCACCGCCGAGCGGGTGCTCACCGCGATCGACGAGCTCGGCTTCCGCCGCAATCCGAGCGCGCGCAACCTCCGCCGCGGCGTGGAGACCGGAACCCTCGGCCTCGTCGTGGAAGACCTGGCCAACCCGTTCTCCTCGGTGCTGGCCCGCGCTGCCGAGGAAGTCGCCCGCGCCCACGACCGGCACGTGCTGATCGGCTCCTCCGGCGGCGACGCCGACCGGGAACGCGACCTAGCGCTGGGCTTCTGCGCGCGCCGCGTCGACGGGCTGATGATCGTGCCGACGGCGCAGCAGCACGAATACCTGTCCGGACCGGTCGAGGCGGGCATGCCGGCGGTGTTCGTCGACCGCCCGGCCGCCGACCTCGAGGTGGACACGGCGCTGCTCGACAACGCCGGGGCCGCGCGCCAGGCGGTGCAGCACCTCGCCGAGCACGGGCACCAGCAAATCGCGTTCCTCGGGGACTCGCCCGAGATCCACACGGCCGGCGAGCGGCTCCGCGGGTTCCGCGAGGCCTGCGCCGCGGCCGGACTGCGCACCGATCTGACCTCGATGGGCCCGCACACCCCGGACACGGTCGCCGCCGCGGTCGACGGCCCGGCGACCGCGCTGGTGGCCGGCAACAACCGCATCACCGTGCTCGTGCTGCGCGCACTGGCCGGGCGCGCACCGCGCCCGGCCCTGGTCGGCGTCGACGACTTCGAGCTGGCCGAGCTGCTCGACCCGCCGACCACCGTGGTCTGCCACGACAGCTGGGAACTCGGCCGCGCGGCAGCCGAGATGGTGTTCGCGCGACTCGACGGCGAATCCGCGCCGCCGCGTCGCCTGGAGCTGCCCGCGCGGCTGCTGCCGCGCGGCTCGGGAGAGGTGAATCCGTGACGAACGACGCGCACCAGGGCCTCGCGCCCCTCGCGCTGCCGGCCAACCAGCCGCAGCAGTTCTACCGCGGCGGGGCGGCCATCGCCGACCTGCGCGGGGGCGGCGACGACCGCGAGTACGGCCCGGAGGACTGGGTCGCCTCCACGACCACCCGCTTCGGCCAGGACGCGGCCGGGTTGTCACACCTTCCGGACGGGCGGCTGCTGCGTTCGGCGGTGGCCGCCGATCCGGTGTCCTGGCTCGGCCAGCACCACGTCGACGCCTTCGGCGACAGCACGGCGCTGCTGGTCAAGCTGCTCGACGCGGGACAGCGGCTGCCGGTGCACTGCCACCCGTCGGACACCTTCGCGCAGCGGCACCTCGGTTCCCGGTTCGGCAAGACCGAGGCGTGGATCGTGGTCGGCACCAGCGGGCCGAACCCGGTGGTGCACGCGGGTTTCCGCGAGGACGTCTCCGAGGACGTCGTGCGGCACTGGGTGTCCACTCAAGACTCTTCGGCGATGCTGGGATCGCTCAACGAGATCCGCGTGCGGCCGGGCGACGCGGTGCACATCCCCGCCGGCACCCCGCACGCGATCGGCGCCGGCGTGTTCGTCGTCGAGCTGCAGCAGCCCACCGACTTCTCGATCACGCTGGAGTGGGAGGGCTTCCTCGCCGACGCCGAGGCCGCGTTCCTCGGCATGGACCGCGAACGCGCGCTGCAGACCGTCAACCGCGGCGGCTTCGACGAGCGCACCCTCCGGTCGTTGATCACCGAGACCGGCGATCGCAGCGACCCGCGGGTTCCGCTGCTGGCCGACCAGGCCGCCGAATTCTTCCGAGCCGACCGGCTGCACCCCCGCGCGGGGCTCGACCTGGAACCGTCCTTCGGCGTGCTCGTCGTGCTCGAGGGTTCGGGCAGCCTGCGCCACGAAGGCGGTTCCCTTCAGCTGCAGCGCGGCAACACCGTCGTCGTGCCGCACTCCGCCGGGGAGTGCCGGATCGAGGGGGAGCTGACCGCTGTGCACTGCCGCCCTCCGCAGCGCTGAGCGCTGCGAGCAGGGGAACATTCCTGCCACATGTGGGAGGAATGTTCCCCTGCTCCAACCGGGTCGAGGCAGCCGGGACGGCCGCCGAGACGGTTACGGTGGCCCCATGGGCAAATACGGCGAGCTGTTCCCCGGGCGCAAGCTCAAGCACCAGGGCGACCAGGGCACCGCGGGCCGGCAGCACGATCCGGGCGGCCCGCTCGATCTGGAGTCCGGTGTGGTGTATCTGGCGCCTCCGGAGCCGGAAGCGGGTTCCGAGGATGCGCACGGGGCCGCGGAGGACGAGGACTGACCTGGTCCGCGGCCGCGGAGACATCACACCGAGATCGCGATCGCACTGACCGACACCGCCCCGCACCTCCGCTCCGTTAGTGTTCACTCCAACAGGTGAAAGGATGCGGAGGGCATGCGATCCGTGCCCCCGGGTTTGAGCACGCACAGTGGAGAAGGGGACGCGGTGCAGCCCGCAAGGAACGAAACCTCGGGTCTCGATCGTGACGAAGCGGTGGCGGACGGCACCGCGCTGCTCGGCTACGACCCGAACCGGTCCGACCGGACCCGGGTCAACGCCGAAGCGATCGGCCAGGAGTGGAACCGGATCAGCGGCCGCCTGGCCGAGCTGTACGTCTCCGGAGTCGCCGACAACGACCCGCGCACCCAGCGGGCCATCCAGGACCACTACCGGTGGCTCTGCCACTTCTGGACCCCCGACCGGGATTCCTACCTGCGGCTGGCCGGCCTCTACGTGAACCAGCCGAAGTTCCGCAAGCGCATCGAGCGCCGCAAACCGGCCGGCATGGCCGCCTACATGCGCGACGCGATGACCGCGTTCGCCTGGTCGCAGCTGCGCTGAGCCCGCTGCAGCAGGGGAACATTCCTGTCACAAGTGGGAGGAATGTTCCCCTGCTCGCATCCGGGCGCGTGGCCGCGCCGCGCGGGAATCCCGTTCAATGGACCCATGCGCAGGTGGGTCCTCCACATCGACATGGACGCGTTCTTCGCTTCCGTGGAGCAGCTGACCCGCCCCACCCTCCGCGGCCGCGCGGTGCTCGTAGGCGGCCTGGGGCCGCGGGGCACGGTCGCGGGCGCGAGCTACGAGTCGCGCGAGTACGGGGCGCGTTCGGCGATGCCGATGGCCGAGGCGCGGCGCCGCTGCCCGGTGGCGGTGGTGCTGCCGCCGCGGTTCCGGGTGTACCAGGAGGTCAGTTCCCGGGTGTTCGGGATCGTGCGGGAGCTGTCGGTGGACGTGGAGCAGGTGTCGATCGACGAGGCGTTCCTGGAACCGGCCGAGCTGGCCGGGGCCGAGCCGGCGGAGGTGTCGGAGTTCGCGGCGACCATGCGGCGGCGGATCGCGGCCGAGGTGGGGCTGCGCGCCTCCGTGGGGGCCGGTTCGGGCAAGCAGCTCGCCAAGATCAGCTCCGGGTTGGCGAAGCCGGACGGGGCGCTGGTGGTGCCGCCGGACGAGGAGGCCGCGCTGCTCGCGGACCTGCCGGTGCGCAAGCTGTGGGGCATCGGCCCGGTCACCGAGGGCAAGCTTCGCCGCATCGGGGTGCAGCGCATCGGCGAGCTGGCTGCGATGCAGCCGGGCGATGTGGTCTCGCTGCTCGGGCAGGCGCACGGCACCGAGCTGCACCGGTTGGCGCGCGGCATCGACGACCACCCGGTGGCCGAGCGGGCCGAGTCGAAGCAGGTCGGCAACGAGACGACCTTCGACGCCGACATCACCGATCAGGACCGGCTGCTGTCCGAGCTGCACGGGGTGGCCGAGTCGGCGCACCGCCGGCTGCTGTCGTCCGGGCGCGCGGCCCGCACGGTCACGGTGAAGGTGCGGGACTCGGCGTTCACCACGATCAGCCGCTCGGAGACGTTCTCCTCGGCCACCAGCGACCTGGGCTCGCTGAGCGCGGCGGCTCGACGGCTGGCGGTCGTGGCGGTGCCGGCGGGAACCCCGGTGCGGCTCGTGGGCGTGTCCTACTCGGGCCTGACCGCCGCTGAGCAGGAACCCCTCTTCGACAATCCCGCCGAGCAGCGCGGGGATCCCGCGGAACCGGCCCTCCCGTCGGAAGCGCCGGAGCGGTCACCGGCCGGCCCGGGTTGGCGCGCCGGTGACGACGTCCACCACGCCGAGCACGGGCACGGATGGGTCCAGGGCGCCGGTCACGGCCGCGTCACCGCCCGCTTCGAAACCGCGAGCAGCGGGCCGGGACGGTCCCGCACGTTCGCCACCGGTGATCCGCAGCTGGACCGGGGCGACCCGCTGGACAGCCTCCGCTGACCCGCGCCCGGCCGGGGTCAGCTGGCGGGCGGCGGGAGCTGGCGGCCGTAGCGGCCGATCCACTTGCGCGGGGCGACGGTCTGCACCGCGTGCTCGATCCGGCGCGGCACCCGCGTCATCGGGGGCAGGTGGAAGCGGTAGCGGACGTCGGCGAGGCCGGGCATGGGCGCGGGTTCCTCCACGAGGAACCGCTCCAGCTCCGGGTGCCGGCCGGGGAAGCCCGGGTCGGCCGGGTACAGCTCCATGGCGTGCCGCCGCTCGGGGCTGATCGGCCGGCGGTGCTGCACCCACGGCAGCGACCCGATGCCGACCGCGGAGATCTCCTCCCAGGGCACGCCGAAGACCTCGCCGCGGGTGCGGGCGTAGAACGCGGCGCTGTCGAACAGGAATCCCCGGCTGCGCAGCATCCCGCCGGCCGAGCGGGCGAACAGCGCGAACAGCATGACGGACGCGATCTGCCCGATCCACAGCCCGGGCCCGCCCGGGTTGTTCACCAGCCCGGCGGCGAACAGCACCGTGAAGAACCCGCTGAGGCCGCCGCCGACCAGCAGGTTGCGGAAGCTGCCGGCGCTGACGTCGACGTCCTGGGCGTTCGGGCTGAGCATGCCGGCGCGGCGGCCGCCGCCGGGTGCGGGTTCGGGACGGGCGGCCGGGCGGCGCGGGCCCTCGGGTTGCAGGACGGTCGGTTCCGCGGAGTTCGCGGGTGTGGTGGGGCGCTGGCGCTCCACGTCGGCCCGTTCCCATCCCCCTGGAAGCCACTTCATGCCGCCCAGGGTAACGGTCAAAACTGACACGAGCGGGGGACGTCCGCGCAGCGTGGTGCAGCGCAGCCGGCCCCTGGAGCTCCTCGTCGCCGCGGCCCGGGCAGCAAGCGCCGTGGCCGGTGCCGAACCGCGGCGGCCGGCAACGGCTGGGCTGCCGGCCTCCGCCCCGGGGTCAGCTGGGAACGCGCAGCAGCAGCGCGTCGCCCTGACCGCCACCGCCGCACAGCGCGGCAGCGCCGAAGCCGCCGTTGCGGCGCCGCAGCTCCAGGGACAGGTGCAGCGCGAGCCGCGCGCCGGACATGCCGATGGGGTGGCCGAGCGCGATGGCGCCGCCGTTGACGTTGACCTGCTCCTCGTCCAGGCCCAGCGCGCGGGTGGAGACCAGACCGACGGCCGCGAACGCCTCGTTGATCTCGACGAGGTCCAGGTCGCCGACCTCGGCGCCGGCCTTGCCCAGCGCGGCCCGGACCGCGTTGGACGGCTGCTCGTGCAGGCTCGCGTCCGGGCCGGACACGACGCCGTGCGCGCCGATCTCGGCCAGCCACGGCAGGCCCAGCTGCTCGGCCTTGGAGCGGCGCATCACGACCACGGCGGCCGCGCCGTCGGAGATCTGGGAGGCGCTGCCGGCGGTGATGGTGCCGTTGCTGTCGAAGGCCGGGCGCAGCTTGCCGAGCGCTTCGGCGGTGGTGTCCGCGCGGATGCCCTCGTCGGCGTCGACGACGATCGGGTCGCCCTTGCGCTGGGGAACGGAGACGGGGGCGATCTCCTCGTCGAAGCGGCCGGCCTCGGCGGCGGCGCCGGCGCGCTGGTGCGAGCGGGCGGCGAAGGCGTCCTGCTCGTCGCGGGTGAGGCCGTGCCCGGCGTTGTACCGCTCGGTGGCCGCGCCCATGGCCATCTCGTCGAAGGCGCAGTGCAGACCGTCGTGGGCGAGGTGGTCGAGCATCGTCACGTCGCCGTACTTGAATCCCTCGCGGGACTTGCCGAGCAGGTGCGGGGCCTGGCTCATGGACTCCTGCCCGCCGGCCACGACGGTGTCGAACTCGCCGGCGCGGATGAGCTGGTCGGCCAGGGCGATCGAGTCCAGCCCGGACAGGCACACCTTGTTGACGGTCAGCGCGGGCACGTCCATCGGCACGCCGGCGGCGACCGCGGCCTGCCGGGCCGGGATCTGGCCCGCGCCGGCGGTGAGCACCTGGCCCATGATCGTGTACTGCACCTGCTCGGGAGCCACCCCGGCGCGCTCCAGCGCGGCCTTGATCGCCACCGCTCCCAGCTGCGCCCCGGAGAAGTCCTTGAGCGAGCCGAGCAGGCGACCCATCGGGGTGCGGGCTCCCGCCACGATCACCGAGGTTTCCACCGCTGCCTCCTGATCACTGCCGGCCGTCGGCCCCGGACCGGGCCGCGGCCACATCATGATGGGTGCCGGCCCGGTGCGGGAACACCCCGGGTGGCACCGGGTGCCAGTTGTGAGGGGTCGCACAGCAGATCGGGTTCCACGGGTGCGCGGCCGGGTTAGGGTCTGCGGCATGCGCAACGAACTGGGCGAGCTGGTCACCGCGGTCGACCACGTGGGCATCGCGGTCGCCGACCTGGACGCGGCGATCGCCTTCCACGAGCGGACCTTCGGACTCGCGCTGGCCCACCGCGAGGAGAACGAGGACCAGGGCGTGCAGGAGGCGATGCTGCGCGCCTCCGGCGATCCGGGCGCGACCCAGCTGCAGCTGCTGGCGCCGCTGCGGCAGGACTCGGCGATCGCCAAGTTCCTCGACCGCAACGGGCCGGGGCTGCAGCAGCTGGCGTTCCGGGTCGCCGATGTGGACGCGGCCGAGGCGGCGTTGCGCGAGCAGGGTCTGCGGCTGCTCTACGACGCTCCGCGGCCGGGCACGGCCGGCAGCCGGATCAACTTCGTGCACCCCAAGGACGCGGGCGGGGTGCTGGTGGAGCTGGTCGAGCCGGCCGCCTGATCACCGCGGCAGCAGGGTGATGCGCCGCTCGGCGAGTTCCTCGACCGCGGCGCGGCCGTAGGCCAGCGGCAGCAGCTGCCCGTCGCGCCAGGCGTCGACGAGGTCGGCGTAGTGCGGGTCATCGGGGTTGCCGGACTGCCCGGGGGTGTTGACGAACCGGCACGCGTCCCAGTTGCCGACGTCGAGCACCATCCGGAACGAGGGGCCGACGAGCTGCACGAAGTCCTCGTGCCGGTATTCGGACTGGTTGACGGTGTCGGGCGATCCCCCGCGCGGCAGGTGACCGACGTCGGCGATTCCCGGCACCGGGTGCACCAGCGGAGTCCGCAGCAGACTCCCCCACCGCCACGCTCCCGGGTCGTCGCCGAGCAGCCGGGCGAGTTCCGCGCGCGCCGACCGCAGCGACTCGCGCAGGATCCGGTCGCGGCTGCGCTCGTCCGGCAGCCACCGTCCGGGGCTTTCCAGCTCGTCCAGCAGCGTGGTGGTGTCGGCGGCGGGGATGAGGTGGGCCGCGGCCGGTGCGGCGGCGCGGACGAAGGCGGGGCCGAGGTGGCGGGTCAGCCACACCTCGAACAGGGCTGCCGCGGCCGAGTCGGCGGATTCGACGCAGTCCCACCCGGTCAGCATCCGCAGCGGTTCCCGCAGGTCCGCCGAGTCCGCGGGGCAGGCGCGCAGCAGCGCGGTCAGCCGCCGCGCGGGCAGCGACAGCTGATCGTTCTGCAGGGCCTGGGCGGCGGCGACGGAGTGCTGCTCGTCGGCGGCGAGGACCTCGGTGATCCGCTGGTGGCGGAACGGCTGGTACCACTCGAAGCTGAGCTCGCGCTGCCGCGGGTGCTGCGTCTGCAGGTTCATCTGGTTCGCGGTGGCCAGGAATCCCTCCGGGGGATTGGCGCGCCGCGGCAGGTCCTCCGGCGGCCGGAACCCGTCCCACTCGTACCGGCCGTCGCCGGGAACGGGCAGCAGCCCGTCGTGGTTCGGCCGCTCGGGCACCAGTCCGGCCGCGATCCAGCCGATGTTGCCGCGCACGTCGGCGTAGAGCTGGTTCTCGGTGGGAGCGCCCCAGTTCCGCATCGCCGCGGTGAACTCCTCGGCCGTGCGGGCGCGCATGTAGGCGATGCTGCCGAAGTACGGCGCCATGCCGGGTTCCAGCCACGCGGTCCGCACCGCGTAGGCGAGGTGGCGCTGCGGGTCGGTGCGGATCACCGGGCCGTGGCGGGTGAACACGAGCTCGACCTCGCGGGGCCGTTCGCCGCGCACCGGAACTTC
>Ga0164243_10010011_pt1 | contig 13682 bp, 12 predicted proteins | sample OricompcompostOP_FD_108781 | JGI IMG/M metagenome (GOLD analysis project Ga0164243, IMG submission 108781) | Organic Plus compost microbial communities from Emeryville, California, USA - Original compost - Organic plus compost (OP) | ecosystem: Engineered > Solid waste > Mixed feedstock >... | reverse complement strand
CTTCTTCACCACGCCGAACGGGAACGCCGCCCAGCTCCGGCCCCGTTGCCACCGGTCGAGCCGGGCCATCCACCGATCGAGCATGGATGGTCCCTACCCGCCCCGTGGACCTGCGCCCTCCCCCCCCCCAGCCGTTCGTGTCACCGTTCCGGACCTTGGGGCGTCACCGGTCCCCACCGGAACGGCGCCCCGGGCGAGGGGTCGGGACGGCCGGAACACGTCGGCTACCCGTCCCTGGTGGCGGGGGCGCTCTGACGCACAGCGGGGCCGTCCAGGATCGCGCCGTCGGTGCCGAACCGGCTGCCGTGGAGGGGGCAGTCCCAGGACCGCTCGGCCTCGTTCCAGCGCAGGACGCCACCGAGGTGGGTGCACACGGGGGCCTCGCGGCCGTCGGGTCCGGTGCCGGTCACCCGGCCCACCCACCCCTTGGCGAAGCAGGCGGCGACCTCGGCGTTGGCCTTGATCTCCCGAGGCAGCGAGGTGGTGGGGTGGAGGCGAGCGCTGTCGAAGATGGTGGCCCACGGCGGCGGATCACCCAGGATCCGTCCGGCGAGCGCCATGGCGGCGGCGGTGCCGTTGGTCATGCCCCACTTGGCGAAGCCGGTGGCCACGAGCGTGTGGTCGCCGTTCGGGGCGAACGGCACCAGCGGGCCGGCGACGGGCAGGCCGTCGGCGCACTCGTGGTCCTGGGCGGACCAGTGGTAGCGCAGCTCCTGGCAGTCGAAGCGGGTGGCGGCCCACCCCACGAGGCGGCGGAAGTGGTCGAGGGTGTCGCTGGCCCGACCGGTGACGTGGCCGGCGCCGCCCACGACGAGCAGGCGCTCGCCGTCGCTGGGGTCGGTGAGGGTGCGCAGCGACCACGTGGGGTCGTCGACGCCGAGGTGGGTGCCGTCGGGGAGCGAGGCCGGATCGGCGACCCGGACGGCGACGGCGTAGGAGCGTCGGGGCACCATGCGGGCGAACCAGAGGCCCCGGTCGGCGAAGGGGATGCCGGTGGTGAGCACGACGTGGTCGGCGCTGACGGTGCCGGCGGAGGTGGTCACCCGGCGTCCGTCGAGGGACAGGCCGGTGGCGCGCACACCCTCGTGGAGGCGGCCGCCCAGGGAGCGCAGCTGGCGGGCGAGGCCGTACAGGTAGGGCACGGGGTCGAACTGGAGCTGGTCGTCGAGGCGGATGGCGGCGCTCACCGGGAAGGGGAGCCCTGCGTCGTCGACCCGGCGCACGGGGAGCCCGGCCTGGGCGGCGGCGACCAGCTCCTCCTCCACGAGGGGGACCGCGTCGGTCGTGAGCGCGCAGGTGTGGGAGGGGGCGGCCTCGGGCCGGCTGTCGGGGGCGAGCTCCTCGGCCCACTCCCGCACCAGCTCGAGCGCCGCCAGGTTGGCCCGGGCGTACTCGGTGGCGACGAGGTAGCCGTGGTCGCGGGTGAGCGTCGAGTAGCGCCGCCCGTGGAGGGCGGTGACCTTGGCCGTGGTGCCGCCGGTCGTGCCGCTCCCGAGCGGGGCGGCGTCGACGACGACGACGTCGAGCCCGGCCTCGGCGAGCAGGACGGCCGTGGTGAGCCCGGCGATGCCGGCGCCCACGACGGCCACATCGGCCCGGGTGGAGCCGGCCAGCGGCGAGACGGGGAGGTCGTCGGGTCGGGGGTTGGCCCGCCACGGAGACGCGGTGCGCTCCGGGAGGGGCTCGGTGGCGGTCAGCGGGCCCTCGCTGGTCGGGGGTGGCCGACGAGACGTGATCGGCGGTGGCAGAGGCGGGTGTCGATCGCGCACGCGAGGAGCGCGACCGCGCAGCCCGCCGAGAGGGCCACGGCGGCGCCGAGGAGCGCCATGATCAGCATCGAGCCTCCAACGTGAGAGCGGTGGGAACGGGTGGGCGACGCCCTCCTACCCGCCGCCACCCACGGTGAGACCCCACCCTCCGAGGTGGCTCACGTCATCAGGTCATGCCTGATCACGTGAGCCAGGGTCGGAGGAGGTCACGCGGACGATGGCGACCGAGTCGCGGGGAGGACCACGGCGTCGGCGGTGAGCTCGATGCGGGGGTCGGAGCCGAGCAGCAGTCCCTCGATGGGCACCGCGTCGGGCAGCGCCACGGTGGCCGTCGTCGGGCCCAGGTTGAGGGCGACGCCGATGTCGCCGCGCCGCATCGCCAAGGTGCGTCGGTCCTCGTCGAATGCGGTGAGGACCGCCTCCAGGTCGCCGTCGCGCAGCGAGGGCTCGGCTGCCCGCAGGGCGATGAGCTGGCGGTACCAGGCGAGGATCGACGCGTGGGGCTCGTCGGCGATCTCGGTCATGTCGAGGACGGCGGAGCGGAACGTGGCCTCGTCCTCCGGGTCGGCGACGTCCTCGGGGCGCCAGCCGAAGGCGGCGAACTCCTCGAGGCGGCCCTTGCGCACCGCCTCGGCGAGGTCGGGGTCGTGGCGGTGGTCGGCGAAGAACGGGAACGGCGCCGACGCCGCCCACTCCTCGCCCTGGAAGACCATGGGCACGAACGGGGCGGTGAGCACGACACCGGCCGCCACCTTCAGGCGGGCGGGGCCGAGCAGGTGGCTGGCCCGCTCCCCCCGGGCCCGGTTGCCGATCTGGTCGTGGTTCTGCACGTAGCCGACGAACCGGTGCCCGGGCAGCCCGTCCGGTTCGCGGCCGTGGTGCCGCTCCCGGAACTCGCTGTACTGGCCCCGGTACACCCACGCGTGGCGGAGGGCGTCGGCGAGCGGCTCGAGGCCGCCGTAGTCGACGTAGTAGCTGTCCTGCTCGCCGGTGAGGGCGACGTGCACGGCGTGGTGGAAGTCGTCGTTCCAGTGGCCGTCGATGCCGAGCCCGCCCTCGTCGCGGGCCTGCAGGAGGCGGGGGTCGTTGCGGTCGCTCTCGGCGACGAGCACGAGCCGCCGGCCGAGCTGTCCGGAGAGCGCGGCCACCTCGGCCGACAGCTGCTCGAGGATGTGGACCGCGCTGGTGTCGATGATGGCGTGCACGGCGTCGAGCCGGAGGCCGTCGACGTGGTAGTCGCGCAGCCACATGAGGGCGTTGTCGATGATGAACCGGCGAACCTCGTGGCTGCCGGCGTCGTCGACGTTCACCGCCTCGCCCCACGGGGTGGCGTAGCGGTCGGTGAAGTACGGCCCGAACGCGCCGAGGTGGTTCCCGTCGGGCCCGAGGTGGTTGTAGACGCAGTCGAGCAGCACGGCGAGGCCCCGGCCGTGGGCGGCGTCGACGAGGGCCTTGAGGTCGTCCGGCGGGCCGTAGGCGGGGTGGGGCGACCAGAGGTCGACCCCGTCGTAGCCCCATCCCCAGGTGCCGGCGAAGGCGGCCACCGGCATGAGCTCGAGGTGGGTGACGCCCAGCGCCACCAGGTGGTCGAGCCGGTCGATGGCCCCGAGGAAGGTGCCCTCGGGGGAGAGGGTGCCGACGTGGGCCTCGTAGATCACCGCCTCCGACAGCGGTGGCGCGTCCCAGCCGTCGTCGTGCCAGGTGAAGGCGTCGTGGTCGACGACGCACGAAGGACCGTGGACCCCGTCGGGCTGCCACGGGGAGCGGGGGTCGGGCCGTCCGGGGCCGCCGTCGACGCGGTAGAGGTAGCGGGTCCCGGGTCCGGCCTCGTCGACCTGGGTCGTCCACCAACCGCTGCCGCTGTCGTCGGCGGTGAGCGGCACCACCGCGCCGGTGTCGACGAGCTCGAGCTCGACGCGCGCCGCGGTGGGGGCCCAGACCCGGAACCCCTGCGCCACCTCAGGTCTCGTCGTCGTAGTAGTAGCCGTCGTGGGCGGGGCCGTCGGGGTCGAGCCCGTGCTCGACGGCCTCCTCGGCGGAGAAGGCGTGCATGGCGGACTCCTCGGCGCTCAGCTCGGCGTTGGACTCGGGGTCGCCCAGGTCGGCCACGCTCTCGGCGGTGACGTCCTCCTCGTAGGGGTCATCGACGTCGGTGAGGCCGGTGACGAGGCGGTCGTCGACCTCGTCGACGTCGGGCAGCTCCCGGGCGGCGCGCTCGGCCACGCCGTCCTCCACGTCGGCCCCGCCGGCGCCGTAGGCCTCGGCGCCCCAGGGCTTCTCCGGCGGGAACTCGGCGAGGTCGATCTCCTCCTCGTCGATCGCGTCGAACTGCTCGCTGCCGGCGTTCTGCTCGTCGCCGGCGTCGGCGCTGGTGTCGGTCATCGTCGTGCCTCCGGTGGGGTGGTGGTGCGGGTGGTGGGACTGCTCCTGGGGATGCTCCTGCGGGTACGGCCCTGCTGCGGCTGCAGCGGTGCCTCCACCCTGGCTCACCTGGTCAGGTCTTGCCTGATCACGTGAGCCACGGTGGGGTCATCGTGTCCGACGGAGGAGCTGCACGCTCCTCGCGGTGACCTCGAAGGTGTCGCCGGCCTTCACCTCGAGGGTGTCGTCCGGGTCGGTGTCGGGGTCGAGCTCGGGGCGGGCGGTGTCGAGCACGGCCTGCCACGCCTCCCCCCACGGTTGGCCCGGCGCGGTCCACGTGAGGTCCTCGTGGTGGGCGTTGAGCACGAGCACGAACGAGTCGTCGACCACCGGCTCACCTCGCGGCCCGGGCCACGGGATGGCCTCGCCGTTGAGCACCATCCCCAGGCTGCGGCCGAAGCCGGCGTCCCAGTCCTCGTCGGTCATGGGCTCGCCGTCGGGGCGCAGCCAGCCGACGTCGTCGATCTCCGCGCCGCGGATGGACCGTCCGGTGAACCAGCGGCGGCGCCGGAACACGGGGTGCTCGCGCCGGAGCCTGGCCAGCCGGGTGGTGAAGGCGAGCAGGTCGGCGCCGGTCTCGAGGTCGTCCCAGTCGAACCACGAGATCTCGTTGTCCTGGCAGTAGGCGTTGTTGTTGCCGCCCTGGCTGCGTCCGACCTCGTCGCCCATCAGCACCATGGGCACGCCCTGGGAGAGCAGGAGGGTGGTGAGCAGGTTGCGCTGCTGGCGGCCGCGCAGGGCGAGCACCTCGGGGTCGTCGGTCGGGCCCTCGACGCCGCAGTTCCACGAGCGGTTGTGGCTCCCGCCGTCGTTGTTGTCCTCGCCGTTCGCCTCGTTGTGCTTCTCGTTGTAGGCGACGAGGTCGGCGAGGGTGAACCCGTCGTGGGCGGTGACGAAGTTGACGCTCGCCACGGGGTGGCGGCTGTCGGACTCGTAGAGGTCGCTGGAGCCGGTGATGCGGCTGGCCAGCTCGGCCACGGCGCCGCCCTCGCCCCGCCAGGCGTCGCGGACGGTGTCGCGGTAGCGGCCGTTCCACTCCGACCAGTGGGGCGGGAAGTTCCCGACCTGGTAGCCGCCCTCACCGACGTCCCAGGGCTCGGCGATGAGCTTCACCTGGCTGACGACCGGGTCCTGCTGGATGAGGTCGAAGAAGGCCGAGAGGCGGTCGACCTCGTGGAGGCCGCGGGCGAGGGTGGAGGCCAGGTCGAACCGGAAGCCGTCGACGTGCATCTCGGTGACCCAGTACCGCAGGGAGTCCATGACCAGCTGCAGCACGTGCGGGTGGCGCATGTTCAGGGTGTTCCCGGTGCCCGTGTAGTCCATGTAGTAGGTCGGGTCGTCGGCGACGAGGCGGTAGTACGCCTGGTTGTCGAGGCCCTTGAACGACAGCACGGGGCCGAGGTGGTTGCCCTCGGCGGTGTGGTTGTAGACGACGTCGAGGACGACCTCCATGCCCGCCTCGTGCAGGAGCTTCACCATCGTCTTGAACTCCTGCACCTGGCCTCCGCCCCCGCCTGCCGCGGCGTACCCGTTGTGGGGGGCGAAGAAGCCGATGGAGTTGTAGCCCCAGTAGTTGCGCAGGCCCCGCTCCACCAGGTGGGCGTCGTGCACGAACTGGTGCACCGGCTGGAGCTCGACGGTGGTGACGCCGAGGTTGGTGAGGTGCTCGAGCACCGCGGGGTGGACGAGCCCGGCGTAGGTGCCCCGGATCTCCTCGGGCACGTCGGGGTGCTGGGCGGTCATGCCCTTCACGTGCAGCTCGTAGATGAGCGTCTCGTGCATCGGCACGGCCGGCGGGCGGTCGTTGCCCCAGTCGAAGAACGGGCTGTGCACCACCGCCTTGGGCACGTGGGGGGCGCTGTCGTCGTCGTTGCGGGTCGACGGGTCGCCGAACTGGTAGCCGAAGCAGGCCTGGGTCCAGTCGACCTCGCCGTCGATGGCCTTGGCGTAGGGATCGAGCAGGAGCTTGTTGGGGTTGGCCCGGCAGCCGTTGGCGGGGTCCCACGGACCGTGCACCCGGAAGCCGTACCGGGTCCCGGGCCCGAGGCCGGGCAGGTAGGCGTGCCAGCAGAAGCCGTCGACCTCGGTCAGCTCGATGCGCTGCTCGGTGTCGTCGCCGGTGGTGCCTCCCGGGTCGCCCGGGTCCCACAGGCACAGCTCGACCCGTTCGGCCGATTCGCTGAACACCGAGAAGTTGGTACCGCTCCCGTCGTAGGTCGCGCCGAGGGGGAACGCGTCGCCTGGCCACGTCTGCATGGCGCACTCCTTCCCCGTGCGCCGAGGCCGGAGACTCGGCTCGGAGTGGCGCCCGTCTCACGCACCGCAGGGTTTCGAAGGACTGACGCGCGCCCGTCCTGGGGAAGTAGTGGTCCGTGACGCTCAGGAACCACGACGGCGGTGTCGCCCTCCGTTCGCCCACCCGCTTGGAGTCCCGTCTCCGGGACGCCCTGGCGCGGGCGACGGCCTCGGGCGACGACGGGACCCTGGAGGTGCTGGTCGGCGCGCATCCGTGCGACGACCGCGACGCGATGGCCACGCTCGCCGTGGTGCACGAGCTGAGCATGGCGCCGATCGACACCCTCGGCGGCGTAGAGGTGTGGCAGCACCACCCGGCGGTGGCCGACCTGCGGTGGCGGCTCGAAGGGCGGCTGGTCGAGCTCCTCGATGAGTGGGCCGACGAGCACCTCCCGGAGCCGGTGCCCGAGGAGGGCCCGGTGGCCACCGTGCGGCGGCTGGCCCGCTTCGACGCGGTGCCCGAGGTCTACCGGTGGTTGGCCGAGGAGGCTTCCTACGACGAGCTGGTGAGCTTCCTCGCCCTCGAGGGTGGGCCCGACGGCGGCTTCGACGACCTCGTCGCCCTGGCCCAGGTCGGCCTGTCGGGGCGGCCGAAGATGGAGCTGGCCCGCAACTACTGGGACGAGATGGGCCGCGGCACCCTCGCCGAGGTGCACACCGAGCTGCACCGCCGCCTGAGCACGGCGCTCGACATGCACGGCGTGGCCGCCGTCGAGGCGCCCCTGTCGGCGCTGGTGCGCGGGGTGCTCGGCTCCTACCTCGCCCTGTCGCGGTTCCGTCACCCCGAGGCCCTCGGGGCGTTCGGGCTCATCGAGCTCCAGGCCGGGCCCCGCTGCCGCCGCGTGCTGCGGGCGCTGGAGCGCCTCGACGCCCCCGCCGAGGTGGTGCCCTTCTACGCGGAGCACGCCGAGGCCGACCCCCGCCACGGCAAGGACTGGCTCGACGGCGCGATCGCCGAGCTCGCCGAGCAGCCCCGGTGGGCCGAGGGCATCGTGCGCGGCGCCCGCTGGCGGGCCGCCGCCGGCACCCGGTTCCTCCAGGACGCCCTCGAGCTGGTGGCCCGACCGGCCGCCGATCGACTGGTGGGAAGCGGGGCTCGGGCCAGTTGACCGCTGCCTCGACGTTCCTGGTGGCCGCGACGCGGCCCCCGCCGGTTCAGCGGAGGTCGAGCACCTGGTCGAGCCGGGTGATCTCGAACACCCGCCGGCAGCTGTCGGGCAGCGACCGGATGTGGAACGGGATGCCCTCGGCCTCGCCGCGCTGGTGGGCGGCCACCAGGAGGCTGAGCCCGACCGAGTCGACGAAGGTCAGCTCGCCGAAGTCGACGGCGACGGCGGCGGGCTTCGCCTCGAACGCGTCGGAGAGCAGCGTGCGCAGCTGTGCGCCGCTCTGGGCGTCGAGCTCGCCCGCCACGTGCACCACCACCTCGCCGTCCGCCTCGGTGCGGAAGCGGGCTGATGGCGTCGTGCCGGGGGGATCGTCCTGGGGTTCGTCACCGGCCATCGCCGGGGCAGGGTAGCGGCACATGGAGGACCGGTCAGCCTTCCCCGCGGAGCTGCGCAGCGCGACCGATGCCCGGCACCATGCCGAGCGGGTGCTGCGCGCCTGGGGGCTCGACGCGGTCTTCGAGGTCGCCCGGCTCCTCGTCAGCGAGCTGGTGGTGAACGCGGTGCTGCACGCCGGAACCGGCGCGGAGATGGTGCTGCGCTGCGCACCGGACCGGGTGCGGGTCGAGGTCGCGGACCGCAGCACGCAGCTCCCGCAGCGCCGGGCCCACACGACGACGTCGCCGACGGGTCGGGGACTGTTGATCCTCGACGACCTGGCCGACGAGTGGGGGGTCGACGTGAGCGACACGGGAAAGACGGTGTGGTTCGAGCTGTGCCTGCCGGCGGGCACCATGGAGCAGCGGTCGACCGTGGCGGCTGCCGAGACCGAGGAGAGCGCTGATGCACGCTGATCAGGCGACGGAGGAGGCGGCCGGCCCGCCGAGCGTGTGGGTGACGTTCCCCGGACTGCGCCTCGAGGACCTGCGGACGACACAGCGGTGGGACGACGCGCTCCTGCGCGAGCTCCAGCTGATGGCCGCCGACGACGGGGTGGATCTCGATCGCGACGAGCTGCGGGAGGACCTCGCCGACGTGCGCGCCGCGATCGGGCAGCTGCGCCCCCTGCTGGAGGAGGCGCTCGCCGCTGCACTGGGCTCGGGTCGTGCGGCCGACGAGGTGGTCCTGGTGGCCACTCCTGACCTGCTGACGCTGGCCGAGCAGGCCGACGCCGCGTTCCGCCGGGTCGACGAGCGCTGCGGCGGGGTGATGCTGTTGGCCCGCCCCCCGGCGCTCGCCCGCGGCTTCCGCGAGTGGTTCCTCGGCCAGTTCCGGGAACAGGCCGCCGGTCGGCCCGCGGTGGCGTGGCGCGAGTGGTGGTCGCTCTACGGCGACGGCTCCGCACTGCCGGACGAGATGCCGGGCTCCGGCTGACGGCCCGGGTGCCACGGCCGCGCGTGCGCGGCCTCCTAGCATCGGCCGGGTGAGCGACCACGATGCGGGCGGGTCGACCCCCGACCCTGATGCGACTGCGCCGAACCCGTCCGTGCCCCCGGCAGGCACCGGACCCGACTCGGCGCCGGGTGGCGTGGCCGGCGGGGCACCCCCGCCCGGTGACGAGCCCACGGTGGCGGTTCCCCCGGTCGGAGGAGCGAGCGGGCCCGGCGCGATCGGCGCCTCGCCCACACCGGGGCCGTTCGACGAGCCGACCCGGGCCATGCCCCCGATCGGGCCCGCCGCCGGCGGGGCCGGCGGTGGCTACGGCGACACTGGCGGCTACGGCGGCTACGGCGCGGTGCCGCCCGGCCCGCCGCCGAGCCGCTCCGGCTGGGGCACCGCAGGGCTGATCGCCCTGATCGCGGCGATCGTCATCGCCGCTGGCGTGCTCGTGTTCCTCGCGCTCCGCGGCGACGACGACGGGTCGCCCTCGCCGACCACGGTGACGTCCTCGACGACCACCTCGTCGAGCACCACGTCCAGCTCCACCACGTCGACGACGGCGTCGACCACGACGTCCACGACGGCGCCCACCACCACGACCTCGAGCTCCACGACGTCGACCAGCTCGACCAGCACCACCTCCACCACCGAGCCGACGACGACGACCGAGAGCTGACCGCCGGCGCTCTCCCGGAGCAGGCGTCTCCGGGACTCCGCGTCGGTGAGGTCAGGCGGTGGGGTCCAGGTGTCGGCGCGCCGCTCAGGCCGCGGGGACCGAGTGGCCCGGTGCCTTCGGCGCGCTCGCCGGCGCCGCGGCGCCGGTGAGCACCAGGTCGACGAGGTCGATGCTGGAGCGGGTGGAGGTGAGGTTGGGGGCGAGGTCGGTGACCAGCACCCGCACCAGGGTTGCGCCGAGGCTGTCGGCGTCGAGGTCGGCCCGCAGCTGGCCCTCGGCCTGGGCCGCCTGGATCTGGGTGCGCAGCCGGGCCCGGAGGATGGAGAGGTCGACCATGTCGCGGGCGGGCAGGGCAACACCACCGGTGAAGATGAGCAGCGCCGAGGCGGCCAGTCCCGGGTCGCGGCGCAGCTCGTCGGCGGTGACACTGGTGATGCGCCGCAGCTCGGACATCGGGGCGGCGGCGGGCTCCTGGGCGTCGAGCCGCTCGCCGACGGCGACGTCGATGATCGCCATGGCGAGACCGGACTTCGACCCGAAGGTGCGCAGCAGCGACTCGTCGCTCACCCCGGCGACGGAGCCGATCTCGGTGAGGGTGAGCTCGCTCCACGCCATGGTGCCCTGCATGCGGCGGGCGGCCCGGATGACGCCCCAGGCGGTGACGGGGTCGAGGGTGATGGCGGTGCGGGAGGCCTCCTCGGCCCGCCTGCGCTCTTGGAGGAGGCTGCCGACCCCGGGCCAGTTGTTCACGTGCTGGACGAGCTCGGGGAGCGTGCGGGAGTCGTCGGCGCGTCGGGTCATGAACATCATCAGCCCCAGCACCACGAGGGGGTAGAGCTGGGCCGGGAACATCTCGGGGTCGACGACGTGGCGGGCGGCCATGGCGTCGCTGACCGACTGGAAGAGCGCGTGGAGCGACTCGTTGGTGAACGGGGGACGGGGCTCGCGCCCCCACCCGTCGGCGAGCACCCCGTAGGACTGCGACTTGCGCGCCTCGTCCTTGCGGTACGCCGCGCGGAGCTGCTCGGCCACCTCGGGGTCGTCCATCTTGGAGAGGAAGCCGAGGCGCAGGCGCAGCGCCGGGTCGTCGATGAGGCGCTGGAACTCCTGCTCGCAGGCCGCGGCCATGATGTCGACCGCCCCGGAGCGGGCCACGGCGAGGGTGCCGGCGGTGGTGGTGTTGGCGTGCTGGAGCGCCAGGTCGTCCTCCCGGGTGGCGAGGTGGACGAGCAGGTCGCGCAGGTAGTCCTCGGAGGTGGGCCAGTAGGAGTAGAAGGTGGCCCGGGTGACGCCGGCCGCCTTGGCCACCCTTGACACGGAGAAGCCCGAGAACAGCACCGCGGGCGGCTCGTCGAGCCAGACGTCGAAGGCGGCGTCGAGCAGCCGTTGGCGGGCGGTGAGGGGATGGTGCGGCACGGTGCGTCTCCGTCTGCGTTGTCCAGGATGTGGGACTAGACACCACTGTCTAGTCGGTCGGCCAACACTGAGCATTGACGTCACGTAGCGCGTACGGTTCCCTTTGGGTGCGAGGACTCCGTCGCGAGACGGCTGGTTCTCGGTTCGAAGCCCCCACATGGACGACCTCCCCACACCACCCGTGCCCCACCCCGACGGTCCTGGCGATGCCGGGGGCCCCGTCGCGTATAGCCCGGCGGAGCTCGACGAGCTCGACCGATTGGCGCCGGAGGTGCTGCGGCGGGGGTTGCCGGCCAAGCTCGTGGGCAACGTCGACGCCCTGCTCCAGTGCGACCTCACCGGGCGTCCCTGGAGCCGGCTGCTGGCCGCGGCCACCTGCCACGACGCGTTGCGGGGCGATCCCCGGGCCGAAGAGCTCTGCTCGCTGGCGTGGTCGGCGTTCGCCGCGGCCGACGACACCGAGGGCATGGCCCTCGCCGCCAACGTGCGGGCCAACATCGCCCTCGGTCGGGGCGACGTCGCCGACGCGGTGGCGTGGTGGCGGCGGGCCCAGGGCCTGCTCGGCGAGGGTGGCGACATCGCGGTGAGCGCGGCCGCCCACAGCTCGCTCGAGGCCTACGCCAAGGGCGACCTGGCCGGCGCCGAGGCCCAGGCCCAGGAGGCGCTGCTGCTGGCCGACGCCGCCGGCAACCCGGGCGACGCCGTGGTGCCGATGGTGTACCTGAGCATCTACGCCTTCTGCCAGGGCGACATGGAGAAGGCGTCGCGGCTTCTCGACCACGCCCTCGAGGTGAGCGAGTCGCAGCCGTCCCGCAACGAGGCGTCGCTGGTGCTGGGCTTCATGGGCGCCATCGAGGCGGTGCGGGGCCACCAGGCCGAAGCCGACCGCGACTTCGCCCTCGCCCTCGCCCGGGCGGAGGCCGACGACACGCCGTGGTACGGCACGATGGTCCGCAGCCTGCGGGCCGAGTTCACCGCCTCGTGGGCGCCGCACCGCTCCCTCGTCGACGCCCGGCGGGCCCAGCAGGAGGCGGAGGCCACCGGCGACGCCTGGTGGCGGGGCCTTGCGATCTACGCCGAGGGGGCGGCGCTGGCCGAGCTCGGCGACCTGGAGTCGGCCCGCGACGTGCTGGAGTCGGCCATCGCCGAGCTGACCAACCCGATCGAGCGGGGCTTCGCCCAGCTGGAGATGGGGGAGGTGCTGCTCGGCCTGGGTGACCGGCCCGGTGCCCGGGCGGTGCTGGAGGAGGCGCGAGGGGCGCTCGAGGACGCGGGTGCCCGCTACTGGGCCACCCGGGCCAGCCTGGCGATGGGCGCCGCGCAGCGCGACCGGGGTGGGCGCTGGCTGCGCCTGGCGCGCAGCACCGCGGTGGACGACCCGGCCTACGAGCGGCTCTTCGCTCCGGCCCAGGACCTCCAGATCCGGGTGATCGGCCCGCCCGCGGTGCTCCTCGACGGTGAGCGCCTGGAGTTCCTCACCCGCCATGCCGAGCTGGCCACGTACTTCCTGGCCATCGCCGGGCCCGACGGGGTCGCCGCCGACGAGCTGGCCGCGTCGCTCTGGCCGGGCGTCGACCCTCGTCGCACCGGGCCCCGGCTGCGCACGCTGCTGTGGCAGGTTCGCAACGCCCTGGGCCGGGAGGCGTGGCGGGTGCAGCGCCGGGGGCGGGTGGTGGTGTTCGACCTCACCGGGGTCGACGTCGATCTGCATCGCGAGGCGCTCAGCGACCAGGAGCGCCAGGCCGCCGACGACCTCGTCGGCGTGACGGACCTCGAGCAGGCGCGGGACCTGGCTCGGGATCGGGTGGCGGACCCTCAGGGCGGCGGTGGTGGTCGGGGGGCCACCACCGCCCGCCCGTCGCTCCTCGACGGCTGGGACGTCACCTTCCCCCCGTCCCTCCGCCTCCCCGCCTGACCCGGCACGTCCCCGGCCCGGCCCCGTGCGCGCCCCGTGTCGCGCCCCCCTTCCCTTCCCCGTTCTTGTGGAGATTTTGGCGCCTATAGGTCCCGATATCTCCACGAGAACAGGGATTGTGGGTGCCTGGGCTGGGTGCTGATCGCGAGGTGCCCCGGAGGACTGTCACAGGCTCTGAGTGGACTGTGGTCATGGGAGCCGCCACCACCGCCCGCCAGCCGCTGCTCGGCCTCGCTGCCGGGCAGCACGGGCTCTTCAGCAGCGCCCAGGCCCACGCCGCGGGGATGAGCGACGGCGCGCTCAAGGCGTGGGCTCGGAGCGGGGCCGTCACCCGCTGGGGGCACGGGGTCTGGTCGGTCGCCGGCGTGCCCGACACCGAGGAGCGCCTGGCGATGGGTGCGGTGCTCTCGCATCGGCGGCCGGTGGCGCTGGCCGGGAGCTCGGCCGGGTGGGTGTGGGAGCTACCGGGGCACTGGCCCTGCCCCGTGGCCGTGCTGTCGATCCGGGATCGCCATCACCCCAGCGGCTGCCACACCCGCACGAGCACCGTCCTCGAGCCCTGCGACGTCACCATCCGGCGTGGCCTCCCCGTGCTCACCCCCACCCGCACGATCTTCGACCTCGCCGGCCGTCAACGCCCCGAGCGCACCAAGCTGGACCTCAACAACCTCATGAGCCGCGGGCTCGTCACGCTCGACCTCCTG
>Ga0164243_10010010_pt1 | contig 13683 bp, 10 predicted proteins | sample OricompcompostOP_FD_108781 | JGI IMG/M metagenome (GOLD analysis project Ga0164243, IMG submission 108781) | Organic Plus compost microbial communities from Emeryville, California, USA - Original compost - Organic plus compost (OP) | ecosystem: Engineered > Solid waste > Mixed feedstock >... | reverse complement strand
CTTCTATTTGACCCCGACTGACCATCCAGACCTGACTCAGCGCGTCACCTACCGCGTGGCCTGGCGCAAGACCTATATGGGCCGCCAGTTCACCCATGACTTCGTCATGCCCGACTTCGACGTCGATTTCGATGACCTGTCGGATCTGGGCAACATCATTGGTGGCGAGACCTACCTGCAGTGGACTGATCGTGGCGTGCCGGGTGGTGTGGCCGCGCTCAACAACCAGGGGCAGGTCGTTGATGCCGACGGCAACATCGTTGGTTCCGACATCGACGGGGCCACCAAGGGTGAGCTGCAGGCTGAGGCCATCGCCCGGCAGCAGGGCGACAACAACGTGCGCGACTACCTGCTGCAGTACGTCCAGGACCAGGTCTCGCAGATCTACTCCTCGACGTCGACTAACCTCGTTCAGGCCGTCGGTCAGCTGCAGAACGCCGACGTCATCGAGAAGGCTCAGCGCATCGCGGCGGTCAACGCCGTCAACTCGGCGCTCTCGGCACTGGAGCTGGCCACCAACTCACAGATCGGCGAGCTGAACGAGCTGCTCGATCAGTACAACGAGAGCTTGGACTTCAAGGCCGACCTGGTCGACGGCAAGATCCCGACCAGTCAGCTGCCTGACGTCTCCCTGGGCCGTGCGGTGACGGTAGATGACGAGGAGGAGATGCTCGGTCTTACTTCCGAGCAGGTCCAGCCTGGTGACTTCGCTGTGCGTCCGGACGGCGTGTGGTTCCTCAACGCCGCCCCGCCGAGCGTGCTGGCCAACTGGGTGCCCTTCACCGTGGCGGCCACCGTGTTTTCGGTCAACGGTCAGACCGGGGCTGTCGTGCTCAGCGCCGCCGACGTCGGGGCGCGTCCGGAAGACCAGCCGATCCCCCAGGCGGACATCGAGGGGCTGGCCACCACCCTGTCGGGCAAGGTCAGCGTGAGCGACTTCAGCGACCTGGCCGGTCGGGTCAGCGACATCGAGAGTGACGAGGACATCGTCAAGAAGGTCAGCGGCCTGATCCCGAAGGCTGACATGCCCGCCGACGTCGCTTTCGTCACGCCGTCGAACTTGATCGCCAAGAAGGACGGGACCGTCCTCAATCTCGGCGGCGGTGGTGGCACCCTCGACATCGAGGATGTCAACGGCCTGCAGGACGCCCTTGACGACAAGTTGGACGCCGACGACCCCTCGGTCACCAACGCCCGCACCCCGATCGCCCACGCGGCCACCCACGCCTCGGGTGGCAGCGACCCGATCGAGCCGTCTGACATCGGGGCCGCTGAGTCCTCCCACACCCATGCCCAAGGGGATATCACCGGCCTGCTCACCACCCTCACCGGCCACAACACCCGCATCGGCAGTCTGGAGTCCCGCGTCGAGGACCTGGAGTCCGGAGAGGGCGGCGGAGGCGGCGGAGGGTCGTCGGCAAAGACCGTCTGGTACAGCGAGACCGGATATACCACCGACCTCGACAACGTGCTGATCCGCAGCCCGTTCGGGTTTGACGGTACCGACTACTACTACGACCCGGCGGGAGCCGACGTCAACGAGGCCGTGTGGCCCTACCTGACCCCCAACGGGCACCTGAAGTTCATCAAGCGCAACGAGAGCGCGCCGGAGGACGAGGAGCTGGCCACCGAGGCCGCACTCAACGCCCTGGCTCTGATCGTGTCCGGTAAGGCCGACCAGTCTGACTTGTCGAGCCTGGCCTCGACGGTGGCCAGCAAGGCCAATCAGTCGGACCTGTCCTCGCTGGCGTCCACGGTATCGGGCAAGGCCAGCCAGGCTGATCTCAACGACCTGGCCGATCTGGTCGCCAACAAGGCCAGCCAGGATGACCTGGATCTGCTCAGCGGCACGGTGTCTACCAAGGCCAATCAGTCGGACCTGTCCTCGCTGGCGTCTACGGTGGCGGGCAAGGCCAACGCTGTCCATACCCACGAGGTCGTTGACATCACCGGTCTGCAGAGCGCCCTGGACGGCAAGGCGGCGGCCGCCCACACCCACACCATCGCCAACATCACGAATCTGCAGTCCACCCTGGACGCCAAGGCCCCGTTGGTGTCGGGTACCGTGCCGGTGGCCAACATTCCGAACCTGCCGACGTCGAAGATCACCAACCTCGACGCCACTCTGGCGGCCAAGGCCGACCTGGACGAGAACGGCAAGGTCCCGACCGGCCAGCTGCCCGCGCTGAGCCTGACCACCGCCGTGACGGTGGCCAGCCGTTCGGCCATGCTGGCCCTGAACACCAGCCAGGTCCAGCCCGGCGACATCGCCGTCATCACCGCGACGTCGGACAAGGGCAGCTACATCCTGACCGCACCCGACCCCAGCCAGTTTTCCAACTGGGTCAAGCTGGTCGCTCCTGACGATGCTGTGCAGAGCGTCAACGGCCAGAGCGGCACCGTGGTGCTCACCGCCGCCGATGTCGGTGCCCGACCGGCCGGTGTGCAGGTCCCGCAGTCAGACGTCACCGGTCTGGTCACGGCCCTCGGTTCTAAGGCCGACACCTCGGCGCTGACCTCCGGGCTGGCCGGTAAGACCAGCCCGACCGACGTGCAGAGCATCCTGACCAGCGCCACGCTGTTCAAGCAGAAGGCCGACCTGGTGGCCACCTCGGCGGTGGGATCGCTGTCGGGCCAGCAGAGTATCGACGGCACGCTCACCCCGCTGGGTGCTGTTGTGCTGGTGACCGCCCAGTCCTCCTCGGTCAACAACGGTCTGTACACCGTCAACTCCGGGGCCTGGACCCGGGTGCCGGATATGGCTGCAGGCAACCCGTTCATCAAGGGCAGCGTGGTCGTGGTCACCAATGGTGCCAACCACGCCAACAGCCTGTGGCAGGAGACCAACGATTCAGGTGTGGTCGGCACCAACGCCAACAACTGGGCTAAGATCCTCACCGCCGGTGCGCCGCCGGTCTACACCGGCAGCCTGGGCGTGACCAAGGTCGGCAACGACTTCCGTGCTCAGGTGGTCTCCGGCGGTGGCCTGCAGGTGGTCACCGGTGGCCTTCAACTCGACCCGTCGGTGGCTCCGCGCAAGTACGCCGCTGACGTGCCGGGCGGCTCAACGATCGCCACCATCACCCACAACCTCAACACCACCGACGTCATCGCCTGGTTCCGTGACAAGACCACCGGCGACGCCGTCCTGGCTGGATGGAAGCCGACGGGCGTCAACACCATCAGCGTCGAGTTCGCCACCCCTCCGGCGACAGGCCAGTGGCGTGTTGTGGTGATCGGCTAAGAGGGGGTTGTGTGAGCGGATTGCAGTACGTCGGCCCGGCGGCCAGTGCTCCGGCAGACCTGTCCTACCGCGACTATGTCACCGGAGTCAAGACCGCCGACTTGTCCGTCGAGGACATCGACGAGGCCATCACCGACCACCTGACTCCATACGTCGACAAGAGCTATGTCGACGCCCAGGATGCTCTCAACGCCACCCAGGCCTACATCGACGCCGGAGACGCCACCCGGCTCAAGCTGGCCGACAAGAACGTGGCCAACGGCGTGGTTGGCCTGGACGCCTCCAGCAGACTCAACCCGTCGCTGATCAACGCCCCGCTCGACCAGAAATGGCATCGCGGACCCTGGACGCCCTCGGCGTACCACAGCACGCCGGTGACGTTCGGGGGCACTGAGACCACGCTGTTCACCTGTCCGGTGAGCGACCCCGGTCATCCGTACAAGCTCCTGGTCAACGGCATGATCGAGGCCCGGTCCTCCATCATCGGCGAGAACCCGATCATCAACGTGCGCGTGGGGTCGCCCAGCGGACCCATCATCGCCACCGGACGCGGCACCACCGACTCCTACCTGTTCGGTGCTGTTGGTTCTGACAACTTCAACTACCCCGGCTCTGGTGACCTGGGCGTGTCCTTCGGTGCCGACAAGTGGGGAAGTGTCTCAGGCACCTCACCGGTCACCGTCAGCGACAACATGGTCGAACCCAGCCAGGCCCGCCGCACTTCGATCTGGGTCGGCACCGATCCGGCCAGCGACCGGATCATCGCCCGGTGGAAGATCGGCGCGACCAACCAGGGTTCGGGTGCGCACCGCGTGTTCATCTGCTCCAACGACACGGGCACCAACTACTGCGCGGCCCTGGTGGTGCGCGACACGGGCAACAACACCCACCTGGTGCGTATTCAGACCTCCAACGGCAGCTGGACCAACGTCACCACCCAGGTGTCCAGCGCCAACCGACCCGAGGGTGCTCCGGTCAGTACCGGTGGTCAGTGCGAGTTTTCCTACGATCCGGTGACCAACTCCTACACCTTCGTCTACGAGGGCAACGAGTGGATTACCTGGACTGACAGCACCAACATCGTCACCCACGGCACGTCCAAGCGCCGGGCGGCTATCCAGACCAACGCCAACAACAACGGTCCCGGCTTCGAGGGGCCGGGCCTTGACGATTGGGAGCTGTACGACCGCGACCCCGTCCAGGCCTGGCAGCCGGTCAGTGTCGTGCCGGTGTCCCTGCACGCCACTGCAGCCCTGACCGGCGCGACTACGCTTTACGTCACCGGCGTGCGCAGCGGGTCGGCGGCCACCTTCACCGTCAGCACCTACTCGCCCCGTCTGCACGTCATGGCCATCCCTGCGTGAGAGAGGAGAGATGAATGACGCTGCGATACGTGGGCCGCTCTCCTGACGCGGACGGGTCGGTGGTCAACAAGGGTTACGTCGACTCCCGGTACGACCTGATCAAGGTCGACGCCGACTACATCGAGGATGAGGTGGCCACCTACGGTCTGCAGTTGACCACCAAGAGCTACGTCGATGCCCAGGATGCCCTGCGCGCTAAGAAGAGCATTGTCGACGCCGCTGACGCCGCCTACATCCCGGTTACCCAGCGTGGCGTGGCCAACGGCGTGGCCTCCATCGGCTCTGACGGGTACATCCCCAGCGGTCAGCTGCCCACCCTCCAGACCAGCCGTCAGCCCATCTTCAAAAACGCCGACACCGTCTTCATCAGCGGCCAGATCAACCTGACCACGGTCGACGTCAAGGGGTATCGGGCCGCCACGCTGACCGTGGCCGACCCCGGCTACCCCTACCACCTGTTGTCTTTCGCCTCGGTGATGGGCGGATCGGTCAACGGCACCTCGCCGCGCCCGGACAAGGGCACCGGCAACTACGGCCAGCTCACTGTCCTGCGCCAGGACGACGTCGTGTACGGCAAGGCCATCACCAACGGCAACAAGGTCGTGGAGATGACGCACGTCCTGCCGTACGGCACCGCCAGCACCAACCCCAGCAACTATCCGCCCCGCACCGGAGCCACGGTGCTGGACCTGTACCTCGGGCTGTACGGCGGCACTACCTACAGCTTCTTCCCGACCGCGTTCCAGTTTTTCTGCCTGGTCTATCCTGCGGTCTAAAGGAGCAACTATGGGATCACTGATCTACGTCGGCAAAACCCCAGCTGAGGGGCGAGACATCTCGACCCGCAGCAACGTCGAGGCACAGCTGAACGCAGGAGTGTCGCGGGAGTACGTGACCGACCGCGTGGTTAGCCTGGCTTCCAGCAAGGCCACCCTGGCCTACGTCAACAGCCAGGACTCCACGTTCGCCGAGGCCAACTATCACACCATCGGCGACGCCACCCTGATCCCGCTGACGACCAAGGGGGTGGCCGACGGTGTGGCCCCACTGGACTCCGGCGGCAAGATCCCCTCCGCCCACATCCCGGTCCTCGGCGCGGGCATGCTGCGTGGCCCGTACGGGTTCACGGCGGCCTACACCGGCGTGGCCTCCACGGTCCCGCTCAAGATCGCCGATCTGTTCAGCGGACCTCCGGAGCTGAAATGTCAGCTGCTGGTGTGGATGACAGTCGCGGTCAACAGTGACAGCAACGATACTCGGCCCGTCATCGAGGTGCGCTACTCCACCACCGGCGGTACCACCTACGAGTCCCAGACCATCTGTGCTCAGGGGTATGGCCGCACCGGCTGGACGGACACTCAGGTCATCACCGTGCTGCCCACCGATCCCGCCCTCGGGGCCGGAGGCACTCAGCAGCACATCGACGTCACCGACAACCTGGTGGTCAGCGCCTGGCTGTACGACTCCAAGGGGGCCAGCGGCCAGGTCTCGATCCCGTCGGGGTACATCTTCAGCTCGTCGCTGTACTTGGCCCGTACTGCCCTGTAAGTCGCGCTCGGACCTCCTCAAATAGGTGAGGAGGCAAAAGTTGCCCGCATACACACAAGACCAGATCGCTCTCGGCATCATCGCCGAGGGCAGACGCTCGCGTAGCGGCGAGGGGCAGCTCGACCACCCGGTGATCAGCGAGAAGGGCATCATCATCGCCCTGGCCACCGCGTTGGTGGAGTCCAACCTCAAGATGTACGCCAACCGGGCCGACCCGGGGAGCCTCGACTTCCCGCACGACGCTATTAGCACCGACGCCAACAGCGTCGGGGTTTTCCAGCAGCGTCATCCGTGGTGGGGGACGGTGGCCGACCGCATGAGTGTCGAGCGCAGCGCGGCCATGTTCTACAACAGTCTGGTCCGTCAGCGCATCGGTAAGCAGGACTACAACACCGATGCCACCACGCCGGGGCAGTGGGCGCAGATGGTTCAGCGCAGCGCCTACCCCCACAGGTACGACGAACGTATGCCCGAGGCTCGCGACATCTATAACCGACTCAAAGGCACCTCGGCCCCGATGCCCTCGCCGTCGGTCACCACGCCGGTGCCCGGCTGGACCGGCGACCCGGTCTGGCTCAAAGAAGTTCTTGAAGCCGAGGGGCTGGTCTGTCACGTCTACCCCGGGGCCTACAACCGGGGCCACGGCGACATGGGCAAGATCTGGGGCGTCATGGCCCACCACACGGGTAGCTTCGGTGAGACTCCCAAGGGCATCGCCCAGCACCCCTCTTTGGGTCTGGCCAGCCAGCTGTACCTCAGCCGCGACGGCGAGTACACCCTGTGCGGCGTGGGCATCGCCTGGCACGCCGGGGCTGGCAGCTATCCCGGCCTGCCGACTGACAACGCCAACGCCTACACCATCGGCATCGAGGCCGCCAACGACGGCGGCGGCAGTCCGCCAGGCAAGCGCTCGGCGTGGAGCGACAAGCAGTACGACGCCTACGTGCGCGGCGTGGCTGCCATCCTGCGCAAGCTCGGCCTGGGAGCTGATCGCGTCATCGGCCACAAGGAGTGGGCTGGGCGTTCCCAGGGCAAGTGGGACCCGGGCGGCATCGATATGAACGTCTTCCGTAACGACGTCGCCGCCCGCATCAAGCAGCAGATCCCAGGAGGAGAAGAGAGTATGGCCCAGGTGCCTCAGGAACAGTGGGACCGCGTCTATCGCGAGCTGACCCAGCGTCATCCGTCGCGGTCGATCTACCGCACGCCCGGCGAGGGTACCGTCGACACCTGGGCGGGCTTCAGTCTCAACCAGGATGCCATGCTGCACCAGGAGTTGGTGGAGCGTCTGGCGATCCAGTACGGCGATTTCGACGCCATCAAGCGCATCGTCACGGTGGCCGCTGGTAAGGGAGCCAACCCCAGCGACACCTGGGCCAAGGAGCACGCCAAGGAAGTTCTGGCCAAGATCCCCACCGACTATCTGGTCGCTTACAAGGCCAAGGGAGGACAGGTCTGACATGGGCCTCAAGGAGTACGCCAAGACCATCGGCGCGTTCGTCGCCGGTGTCATCGCCAACATGATCAGCGACCTCATCGAGGGCCGCGCACCCTGGCCGGAGACGCCCAACGACTGGCTGCGCTACATCCTGACCAGCCTGGGGGCCGCCCTGGGTGCTTTCGCCCTGCGCAACAAGGTCACCGAGAGTCAGGTCGCCAAGGGCATCGAGAAGGGCGATGTGTCCCCGGAGGTGGTCAAGGCCATCACCGAGACTGCGCCCGCGCCGGTTCCGGCGGTGGTGGGCGTTCCCACCTCGGACTTGATCGATGAGTTGATCGCTCAGGCTCAGCAGGAAGCCGATGATTCCTGATGTATATCGGCGGTAGTTACGTCGGTCTCGGCCTGGGCGATCGCTCTCCGGAGATCGCCAAGGTTAAGGCTCTGCTTAAGCGCAAATTCACTCCGGCGCGCAACACTCTCGATGACAGTGATCTGTTCACCATCGAGCTGCAGACCGAGGTCCGCCGGGTGCAGGACGTCTACCGCCGGGAGGGCCGTGAGGGCGCTCCCCACTACATCGACGGCGTCATCAACCTGGAGTTCAAGTACGACGTCGGCCTGCTGCAGCGGCCCGCCAAGGCGCGCCCGATCATCTTCACCGTCGAAGGGCACATGTCCAACCCCTGGGTGGGGCCGTGCGCCTTCGTGGCGTCCACCCTGGAGCAGCAGGGTGTGTGCTGGTGGCAGCCCATCGGCTACGACAGCACACGCCTGCCGTTCAACAACAAAAGCGGTCGTGACGAGCTGCTGCGTCAGCTCAACCGCACCACCCTGGACTTCGACCGCCCCTTCCCGCCGGGCCATCCCTGGGGGCTGCTGGGGTTCTCTCAGGGCGCGATCATCACCAACCAGGTCTGGCTGGACCACCTGCGCCCGGCTGCCCCAGGCAGCCTGCTGGCCGCTCGTCGCGACAGCCTGACCAGAGCGATCGCCTTCGGTGACCCCTACCGCGAGAAGGACGTCGACTCTGGCTGGTGGCCCGACCCGCCCAAGAAGGGCACCCAGGGGATCAGCGACCGGCGCATGGACAACACCCCGCATTGGTGGAAGAGCGCCAACCGCACCGGCGACCTCTACACCGAGAACCCCGACGATGAGACCGGCCTGTACCGCACCTCGATCTACAAGATCGCCGCCGAGAACAGTTGGAGCGGCGGCCCGGCAGGCATGCTGCAGCGCCTGATGGATTTGATGACTCCCGCCGACGACTTGATTCCGGTGGCCAAGGCCATCCTCGGCGGCGTCATGTTCTTGGGCAACATGACTCCGCACGGTGGCTATGATCTGACTCCGGCAATCGAGTACATGCGAGGGGTGGCGTCGAGGCCCTGATGGTCGATCTGTTCAGTCCCATCGAGTCCTTCCAAGAGGGGATGCGGTCAGGTCCCCCTTGGGACTCGATCGTGGAGTTCGTCTCCCACCCCTCCTTCTGCGGGATGCGCCTGTATCCGAGGCAGATGACGCTGCTCAAGCTCATCTACCTGGAGACAGAGCAGATGACCGACTACGACCGCGAGGTCATTGAGGGCTGGCGTAACAGCTTCAAGGACTCCACCAATCCCCAGGGCGTGCAGCCAGACATTTGGGATCGCGTCGAGTACCTCAAGAGCGCCGGATACGACCATTTCCCTCTGGTGCAGATGGTGCTCGGTCGACGTGCCTCCAAGGGCATTCTGGGCGGCATCCTCACCGCTGAGCGCATCGCTTGGCTCTACAGCCTGGGTAACTGGCAGCGGCACTTCAACCAGGTGCCCGGCCAGGTCGCTGAAATCCTGGTGTCGGCCCCGAGCCTGAACCTGGCGGTCACCCGTCAGTTCAAGGACATCCGCAACACCGTGTTCAACTGCGCCTATCTGCGCGAACACATCGTCGGAGACAAGATCACCGAGTTCTTCGTGCGTACGCCCGGTGACGAGCAGACCATCATCGACAACCAGCTCTCCGGCGTGGAGTCTGATCGCGAGATCGCCACCATTGCCTGCAAGGCCAGTACCGCAGCCTCGACCTCGGGTCGTGGCGGTACTGGTCTGATGAACTGCCTGGACCCCGAGACTCCGGTGCTCACCGCCGACCTGGAGTGGGTGCCGATCAAGCGTCTATGCCCCGGTGACGAGATTATCGCCGTGGACGAGGAAAAGGTCGAGGGGAGCCATCGTCGCGTACGCAGGGCCACCGTGCTGTCACGGTGGTCGAGCTTCAAGAAGGCCTACCGGCTGACGTTTGACGATGGCAGCTCGGTGGTCTGTTCTGGAGATCACCGTTGGCTGTGTCGTGATGGGGCAAGGTCGCATAACTACAAGTGGCGCAAGGTCCGTGAGAGAACGGACTACCACAGCATGAAGCCGGGTACGCAGATTGTTCAGCTGGTCCAGCCATGGGAGCCAGACGATTCGCGTGAGGCGGGCTATCTGGCCGGTATCTACGACGGCGAAGGGAGTGTCAGTAATCGCACCGGCAAGAGTCGTGGCACTGAGGTGTTCGTGACCCAGAACCCTGGCGTGGTGCTTGATACCACTCTGCGGCTGTTGAAGGAAAAGGGCTTCAACCCTATGCCCTGCAACAGCAACGCCTATCTGGAGTCGGTCCCCAAACAGGCCCAACAGTGGTCACTACGCGGCGTGCCGCAGGTGTTGCGCTTCCTGGGTCAGATTCGTCCCCAGCGGTTGTTGGCCAAGGCTCATTTGGCCTATGAGGGCGCTGCTGTGCGTGCCAAGGGCGAGGTTTTCGTGCGCACCGTGGTGTCGGTGGAGGAGTTGCCCGAGCAGGAGTTGGTGGACATCTCTACCACTACTGGCACCTTTATCGCTAACGGCCTGATCAGTCACAACTGCTACGACGAGTTCGCCCACATGCTCACAGGCACCGGCTCAAGCAAGACCGGTGAGGAGATCTACGACGCCTACCAACCCTCTCTCGACCAGTTCGGCAAAGCGGCCATGACCTACGTTGCGTCGTCGCCGTACTGCCTGGAGCCGTCCACCCGGGTGCTCACCGGTGACCTGCGCTGGGTGCCGGTGAGTTCCTTGAAGGTCGGCGACAAGGTGGTCGGGTTCGATGAGCACGCCACCAAGACCGCGCCACGCTGTTGGCGACAGGCTGAGGTCACCGAGACGTCGGTGATCCGCGCTGATCGCTGCAAGGTCATCACCCAGACCGGCAAAGAGGTCGTCTGCACGGGCGAGCACATGTGGCTGGCCAAAAGGGTGCAGGGCCAGGAGTGGTGCTGGATCAAGGCCAGCGACCTCCGTCCCGGTGATCAGATCAAGGCCCTGGGCGTCGATCTCCGGGAGGTCGATGAGAAGCAGTTCCGTGATCAGCCCGTTTCCGGTAACGAGAAGACCGCGAGCGCCGAGGAGGTTGTGACCTCGGTGGTGCCTGTTGATCACGGCCCTGTCATCGCTCTGGGCACTTCGACCGACACGCTGGTGGCTGAAGGCATGCTGAGCCACAACACCAAGATCGGCAAGTTCTATGAGCTGTACCAAGAGGGTCGCGTCACCATGGAGGAGTACAACCAGCGTGAGGGTCGCCTGGAGACGCAGTCATTTGCCGAGCGCGCAGCTTCCCAGGACATTGATGACGATGACGCAGGCAGCTCCAAGCCCGCCGAGCCGACGCACCTGATCGTGCAGCTGCCCAGCTGGGAGCTGTACCGCGACTGGGAGCGGTCGCGCCAGATTCCGATGCTGCCGGGTAAGAAGCGCACGTTTACCCTGTTCAACAACCCTATCCAGTACCGTCCCGACCCCGAAGGCACTCCTGACGAGCAGGTCCAATACCGCCGCAAGATCCGTAACCCTGACAAGTTCAAGGTCGAGCGTGGCGGCCAGTTCGCCACCGTTCAGGATGCCTACCTCGATGAGTACATGGTCGACCGGATGTTCGCCCGGCCGTCCTGGCGTGAACCGTTGGCCGCGCAGGATCGCGGTCGGTTGTCGATTGCCTACCGTGCGCACGCCGACCCCTCGCGCACCAACGCCAACTTCGGGTTCTGCATCGCTCACCTCGAAGACGCGCCGCCTGACGAGTACGGCTATGTCTGGCCGCACGTGATCATCGACGTGCTCAAGGTCTGGAAGCCTGAGGACTTCCCCGATCACACCATCGACTACGTGCAGGTCACCGAGGAGCTGGACGGGTACCTGACCCGGTTCCCGACCATCACCAAGATGAGCTATGACCAGTTCAACTCCGCTGGTCTGATCAGCCATCAGAAGCGGAAGTTCTCCAACATCCGCATCCTGGAGAAGACCTTCACTGAGCAAGAGAACCAGGACCGGTTCGAGAAGTTCAAGACCGCGCTCAACGCCGGATGGGTGCACAGTTACCGCGACGATTTCGGCGACGAGGGGCAGTCGCTGTTGGAGTTGGAGCTGAAGTTCCTCCAGGAGAAGGTGTCTGGCTCCAAGATCAAGGTCGACAAGCAGGACATCGGCCCGGTGCAGACCAAGGACCTCGCCGACGCTGTCATGGTGGTGGTGGTCGACCTGCTGCACGATAGTCTGGACCGCTGGTATAAGAACCTCAACCGGGTGGCGGTCGGATCCACCAACGTCGCGGGTCTCAAGACCGGCCGCGAGCAGGAGCGCCAGACCGTCTTCAGCTCCAACCGTGAGAACTTCGGCACGCCTATGGAGCAGTATTTCGCCAGCGAGGCCCAGCGCGCCGAACGCCGCGCCCAGCGCGCCGAGAAGAACCGGGCAGTGCTGGAGCGCAACAAGCTCGATCGTGCCCGTCGCAACTCCTTCGGTTACCGCTCGCCTTACGAGGGGACGAGGACACGCGGGCGGATGCTCTGACAGGAATAGTTATCCTGTTGCTATAGTTCCATCAGGAAGCCACACACCAACGCACACAGGAGAAGCCGATGTCTCAGCCCCGATGGACCACCACCGTCGCCGTAGCCGTCACGTTCACCCTCGCCTTTCTGGCGTTGCGGACGATTTACGTTTTGGTGGTCTAATGATGCCTGATCGGATTGTCGTGATCTCTGATCGGATCGTCGTGCAAAGTGTGCGACGCACATCTAGCCGAAGTGACTGGCGAGAGGATTACTCAGTGCCTCCATCGAAGACCGCCCCTGTCCAGAAGCAGACCATCAGCCGGGCCAAGCGGGAGCGAGCCTTCCACAGCGCCAAGGACTACGAGACCTCGGCCAGCCAGATCGGTGACATCGAGCCGCCCAGCGAATCCATCAAGAACCGGGCACGCCGGGTGGCGGCTGAGCAGCTGGTGCGCCGTGAACCGGACGCCACGGCCAAGGACCTCGCCGAGCTTCTGATGATGCTGGGGTTGCACCCCAGCCAGCCTGATTGGGAGGAAGGCCCCACCCTGGGGCCGGGTCGCACCTTCAATGCCGGTATCTGACATGAGAGGATCTTCCGGTGAATGTCAATGTGACTGTGTACAGCACCGGACCGGAGTGTCAGAAGTGCAAGGCCACCAAGCGCGGCCTGGAGAAGCTCGGGATCCCTCACGTCGAGAAGCCGGTCACCGAGGAGATCAAGGCCCTGGCGCAGGACCGGGGGCTAAAGATGGTTGCTCCGATTGTGCATGCCGTTGTCGGCGGCGAGGACCGGTACTGGTCGGACTTCCGGCCCGACATGATCAAATCGCTGACAGGGGACTGACACGGCCCGGCGAAAAGTAGCCGTCTCTGCACGTTGCAAGCCCCTGACACCCACACACGCGGAGTAAGGAAGGACTCTCATGTCCCATCCACGATCGCGGCCCAAGGCCCGCATCCTCGACGTCGACGGCACGCTGTGCGACGTTTCGACGGTTCGGCACTTCGTGCTGCGGGCGCGTGACCAGAAGGACTTCGACTCCTTTCACGCCGCCTCCGAGCACTGCCCTCCCAACCAGCAGGCCATCGATTACGCCATCGAGACGGTGCGTATGGGCATGGTTCCGGTGGTGGTCACCGCTCGCATGCAGAAGTGGGCACCGATGACCAGGCGCTGGCTGGACAAGCACATGCCGGTGCCCTACGACGGCCCGTTCCATCGCCAGGACGGTGACAAGCG
>Ga0164243_10010009_pt1 | contig 13684 bp, 17 predicted proteins | sample OricompcompostOP_FD_108781 | JGI IMG/M metagenome (GOLD analysis project Ga0164243, IMG submission 108781) | Organic Plus compost microbial communities from Emeryville, California, USA - Original compost - Organic plus compost (OP) | ecosystem: Engineered > Solid waste > Mixed feedstock >... | reverse complement strand
TCCCGAGCTGACCGCCTCCGCCACCCGCGCCGAGGCCGCCTCGGTGGCCGAGGGCGGCTTCGCCGCGCACGCGTCGGTCAACCGTACGTGCGAGATCGGCATGACCCGCGCCACCGGGAAGACGTATCACCACCTGCTCGAACTGCTCGACACGATCACCGCTTGAGGGCGCTGAGGCCGTCTCCTGCCGAGGGCCCCGGACACCGGGGTCGCCCGCCGGGCGAGTATCGTCGCGGCCGGACATAACACACCAGATCGGACGGGAGTGTCGATGAAGTTCATGAAGGCCCGGGAGGTGCCGGGGCGGGTGGCCACGGGTGCGTACATCCTGCACTCCGGCCTGGAGAAGTGGAAGGGCGGCGACGAACAGGCCGCCGGGCTCCACGGCACGGCCGCCAACGCCTTTCCGTTCCTGAAGAACATCCCGCCGCGCCGGTTCCTCAAACTGCTGTCCGCGGCCGAGATCGCGACGGGCGTGGCTCTCCTGACGCCGTTCGTGCCCGCCGCGCTCGCCGGAGCCGCGCTCACCGGATTCTCCGGCAGCCTGGTCGCGCTCTACCTGCGTACGCCCGCGCTGCACAAGCCCGGCAGCATCTGGCCGACCCCGGCGGGCATCGGCATCAGCAAGGACGTGTGGATGCTGGGCGTCGGGCTCGGGCTGCTCGCCGACGCCGCGACCCGGCGGCGCGACGGCTGACCCGCCGCCCTCGGGGAAGCGCGTCAGAGCGCTCGCAGCGCGCGCCGCAGACGACTCACCAGCGTGAGGGGCTCGTCCTCCTCCGGCGCGGCGTCGTCATTCGGCAGGTCGTACCAGTGCGTGTCGCCGGGGAACGGGTCCGGCTCCGCGCCGGGCTCGTCCCCGGCGGCGGCGTCGTCCGGTGCCTCGAACGGCGGGAACTGCTCGGAAACGGCCACTGGTACGGTCCTCACGATCAAGCGGGCACGTCCCGGGGGACGCCTGCGAGAACTGTACGCGTAGCTTCTGGACAACTGCCCCGGTTCGTCCCCTCCGATGTTCGTCCCTGGCTACAGAAGATCCGCCGGGCGGGTATGGAGGATGCGGGCCAGCAGGGCGGTCATCTGCTCGCGCTCCGCGGGGCCGAGGCAGGCGAACCACTCCCGCTCCCTGCGGGTCTGCTCGGCGAATGCCTCACGCACGGCCGCCTCGCCCGCCTCGGTCAGCGCGACGACCACCGCGCGGCCGTCGTCGGGCACCGGTCGCCGTTCGACCAGGCCGCCGCGTTCGAGGGTGTTGACGGCGTTGGTCACCGCGGACCTCGACATGGCGGAGATCTCGGCGAGCCGTACGGGCTGGGTGGGGCCGAGCAGCCAGAGCTTGAACATCAGCCGGAAACCGGGCAGCGTCAGACCGCGCGGCCGGTGGATACGGGTCTCCAGGTCGGTGACCAGCACGTAGGCGAGCTGGAGCAGGTGATAGGCCAGCGCGAACGCCTCCGCGTCGGCCGGAGGCGACATCTCCGCCAGGCGCTCGCGCGCGTAGGCGGCGTACCGCAGGTCGGGTGGCGTGGCCGCGCCGGAATCCGGCCGGATGCCGGGCTCGCTGTCCATCGGTCAAGTCTTGCGCAGCCGCAGGAGTGCCGTGAATATTGTTTCGGCCATAACGACTTCTCCTCATTTCTCCCCGGAGGCCCACGTGCGCATCGTCATCGCCGGAGCAGGCATCGGCGGGCTGACCGCCGCGCTCAGCCTGCACGCGGCCGGGTTCGAAGACGTGACCGTGCACGAGGCCGCCCCCGAGATCCGGCCGCTGGGCGTCGGGATCAACCTCCTCCCCCACGCCGTACGGGAGCTGACCGAGCTGGGGCTGGCCGACCGGCTGGCGGAGATCGGCGTGGCCACGGCCGAACTGGCCTACTTCAACCGCTACGGCACGCCGATCTGGTCCGAGCCCCGGGGACTGGCCGCGGGCTACGCCTGGCCGCAATACTCCGTCCATCGCGGGACGCTCCAGATGCTCCTGCTGGAGGCGGTCGTCGAGCGGCTCGGCCCGGACTCCGTGCGGAGTGGCAGCAGGATCACCGGTCCCGGCGACGAGGACCTGCTGATCGGCGCGGACGGGATCCACTCGGCCGTGCGCGCCCATCTCTACCCCGATGAGGGTCCGCCGCCGTGGAACGGCCTGGTCCTGTGGCGGGGCGTCACCTACGGCGAGCCGTTCCTCACCGGCCGGTCCATGATCATGGCCGGTGACGGCACGCAGAAGTTCGTCGCCTACCCCATCGAGACCGGCGAACGCACACTGATCAACTGGATCGCGGAGCGGCCGCTGGACGGCGAGGCCCCCGACCGGGGGAACTGGAACCGCCCGGCCGACCTGACCGAGATCGGCAGGCACTTCGCCGACTGGCGCTTCGACTGGCTCGACGTGCCCGGGATCATCGCCGGGGCCGAGACCGCGTACGAGTACCCGATGGTCGACCGCGACCCCCTGCCCCGCTGGACCTTCGACGGCATCACGCTCCTCGGCGACGCGGCGCACGCCATGTATCCGATCGGCTCCAACGGCGCCTCCCAGGCGATCATCGACGCCCGCGTGCTGGCGTACGCCCTCGCCCAGGGCGACCTGGCGGCGTACGAGGAGCTGCGCCGGCCGGCCACCACGGCGCTTCAGCTGTCCAACCGCGAGATGGGCCCGGAGGTCGTCATGAAGCTCGCCCACGAGCGGGCGCCCGAAGGGTTCGACGACATCGAGCAGGTCATCCCCCACGAGGAGCGGGCGGAGATCGCCGCCTCCTACAAGCGGACCGCCGGATTCGACCCCGCCTCGCTCAGCGAACGCCCCTCGTGGAGCGTAGATCGGAGTGCCACCTCGTGAACCTCGAACCGCTCGCCACCTTCCACGTGGATCTCGATCCCGTGCTCGACCTCGGCGACTCGCACTGGGGCCACCGCCGTGTGGTCAACATCGTGGGCGGCACGTTCGACGGTCCCCGCCTGTCGGGAACCGTGCTGCCCGGCGGGGCCGACTGGCAGGTCGTCCACGCCGACGGCATGATCAGCATCGACACGCGCTACACGCTGCGCACCCACGACGGCGCGCACATCTACATCACCACCAGCGGAGTCAGGCACGGCTCCCCCGAGGTGCTCGACCGCCTCGGGCGCGGCGAAGACGTGGACCCGTCGGAGTACTACTTCCGGCTGTTCTGCCGCTTCGAGACGGGCGACGATCGATATCTGTGGCTCAACCGCACCCTCGCCGTGGCCTCGGCCGCCCGCGTGGCCACCGCCGTACGCTACGACGCCTACGCCCTGACCTGACCTCGTCCTGAGGAGCCCCATGCCGAAGCTCGACCGCTCCCCGTTTCCGGTCACCGTCGAGCACGACGTCCCGATGCCGATGCGGGACGGCACCGTCCTGCGCGGCTCCGTCCACCGGCCGGCCCACGGCGGCCCGTTCCCGGCGCTGCTCATGCGCACGCCGTACGGCGAGGACTCGCTGCGGACGGCGCCGGTGACGCCCGCGCTGCGGGCCGGGTTCGCGGTGGTGCTGCAGCACTGCCGAGGGCGCGGGAGCAGCGACGGCGAGTTCCGGCCGTGGGCGGACGAGGGCGCCGACGGCCACGACACGATCACCTGGATCACCGCGCAGCCCTGGTCGAACGGCGAGGTCGTCATGAGCGGCATGTCCTACCTCGCCGGGTGTGCCCTCCAGGCGGCGGCGACCCGCCCGCCGGGGCTGAAGGCCGTGGTCGCCTCCATGACGCCACACGACTTCCACGACGGCCTCAAGTATCACGGCGGGGCCTTCGCCCTGGGCTCGGCACTCAACTGGGGTGCGCTGCAGGCGATGCTCAGCCTGCTGCACGCCGCCGAGGCGGGCGAGGACGCCGGCCCGGGTCTGGCCGTGGTCCTTCCCGTGCTGCACGACCAGGACGCCGCGGCACGCACCCTGCCGGTCGGCGACATCCCCGGCATCCCCTGGTGGCGCGACTGGACCTCGCACGTGGAACGCGACGCCTACTGGGAGGACCTGGCCGATACCCTGCGCCACGACCGCATCGAGGTGCCGGTCATGCACGTGGCGGGCTGGTTCGACCTGTTCCTCGGCGGGACGCTGGAAAACCACCGCCGTCTCGGTGGTCCTCTGGTCATCGGCCCCTGGTCCCACCTCGCGCCGGGCGCCGCGGGCACCGGGCGGCTGTTCTTCGGGGCCGCCGCCTCGGGGCAGGCGATCGGGCTGGAGCAGCGGGAGCTCGCGTTCCTGAAGGGCGAGGACACCGGCCCCGCCGTGAAGATCTTCGTGATGGGCGACGACGTCTGGCGGGACGAGGAGACCTGGCCGCTGGAGCGCGCCGTCGAGACCCCCTACTACCTGCACACCGGCGGGCTCCTCTCCCCCGAGCCTCCCTCGGCGTACGAGCCGGCGACCTTCACCTTCGACCCGCGCGACCCGGTCCCGACCGTCGGCGGCCCGACCCTGCTGGCCGATCCCACCAACGTCGGCCCGCAGGACCAGCGCGACGTGGAGCGGCGGCCCGACGTGCTCTGCTACTCGACCGAGGTGCTCGCCTCCGACGTCGAGGTGACGGGCCCGGTGTCGGTGACCCTGCACGCGGAGACCTCCGCCGCCTCGACCGACTGGACGGCCAAGCTCGTGGACGTCCATCCCGACGGCCGGGCGATGAGCGTGATCGACGGCATCGTCCGCGTCGCCGAGCCGTCCGGGACGTTCGTCATCGATCTGGTGGCCACCAGCCAGGTCTTCAAGGCCGGTCACCGGATCCGGGTGGAGATCTCCAGCTCCAACTTCCCCCGTTTCGACCGCAACCCCGGCACCGGCCGGAGCGCGGCGACCGAGGCGGACATGGTCGTCCAGCACCAGAAGGTCTTCCCCGACTCGTACATCACGCTGCCGATCGTCCCCCGCTGACCCCACTTCCCTGGGCCGGCCTCCCTGCCGTCGATCCGGTGGCGATCCCTTCGAGGAGATCCACGCCTCCGCCCCATCCGGCCGCCCGGAAGCCGTGGCAACCCGGATCAGCCTTCGGCCTTCGCCTTCACGGCCTGCGCCGTTCTCCCGGCCAGCCCGGCACTCTACAAGCATCATTCCGGCACGAGCGAGAACTTACGATCACCATCTGGCCTCCTCCTATGCCCACCACCTCATCGAGCCCGGCTTCTGCTCGCGGCTGATTCCGCTACGTTGCGACGCCCTGGCACAGTTGATCACGAACGTGCACAATGACCTCCGTGAAGGTGTACGTCGGGGTGACCGACGACAGGTGGTACCGCTTTCTGGCGGGACGTCCCGACCTGAGCGAGGTCAATTTCTGGCGGCCCTCCAGCGGACGGGAGTTCCGCGCGATCGACCACGGCGAGCCGTTCTTCTTCAAAACGCACCATCCGCACAACCGCGTGGTCGGCGGTGGGTTCTTCAGCGGCTTCGCGCCTCTCCGAGTGTCCGAGGCATGGGAGTTCTTCGGGCAGGGAAACGGCGCCGTGAGCCTGGGAGAACTGCGTCAGCAGGTGGGCAAATACCGTAGCCGACCGATGATGCTCGGCGAGGACCCGGTCATCGGCTGCGTCATCATCCGCGACGTCTTCTTCTATCCCGAGGATCGTGTCGCCGGACCACCGCCCGGCTTCGCTTCGAACATCGTGCAGGGCAAGAGCTACGACCTTGCCGTTCACCCTGCCGCTGGTTACTTCTACGATTTGCTGAACCGGGCCGGGATCGGCGGGGACGTCGACCTGTCCGAGCCGTGGCATCGCGACGGGCCCGTCTTCGGCGACCCCAGGATGGCTCCACGAAGGCTCGGTCAGCAGGCGTTCCAGGCCGTCGTCCTCCATGCATACGAACGGCGTTGCGCGATCACCGGTGACCGGATCAGGCCGGTCCTGCAGGCCGCACACATCCGTCCGGTCACGAAGGGCGGCGAGCACCGGTTGGACAACGGGCTCCTGCTCCGCTCGGACGTGCACACGCTCTTCGACCGCGGTTATCTGGCGGTCGACCCCGAGCATCGGTTACTGGTCAGCCCGCGCCTGCGCGAGGAGTTCGGCAACGGCGAGGAGTTCTACCGGCGGGCCGGGCAGGAAATCGCGGTCCCCGGCCGGCCCCGCGACCGGCCGAACCGGGAATCCATCGAGTGGCATCTCGACGAAGTCTTCCTCCGTACGTAGGCCCGCCCGACACCCGGCTCGGCGGGGTCACGTCAACCCAGCCGGGCCGGGTCAGGAGATGTCGCCGAGCAGCTCGTCGGAGGAGTCAACCGTGGCAGCTGCCCGGAGCCGGGAATTCAGACGATCGAAATCGTGGCATTTCCGGATCCGCTCGGAAAAGTCGTCGGACACCTCGATACCCCGGGCCGACAGGACCGTCAGGATCGCCTCCGCCTTACCTTCAGCTATGCCTTCAGCTATGCCTTCGGCCTTGCCCTTGGCGATGTTCTCGCGGGCCCAGTCGCTGAGGTATTCGTAAGTCTCGCTCTTCAAGTGCTCCTCCAAGTGATCCCAGACCTCTCGAGGCAGCGCCGCACGAACCATGTCAGCGTACATACCCCCGGTCCCGGTCGAGATTGTGCAGCGCGGCGAACAGGGCGTTGAGGATCTCGGGGCCCTCCGGCGTGGCGGCGTGGTGGATCGCCGATAGCACCGCGAGCTCGATGTCCTCGGCCGCCTGACCGGGATCGGTGATGACCGGCACCTCGTTGGGGCCCGCGACCAGCGGCTTGAGGACCAGACCGGGGTGGCCGAGTTCGATCGGGCGGGCGCACCAGCGGGCGACCGACGCCTCGGGGCACACCACCAGCAGGATGACCGGGCATTCGAGGCGGCTGCTACCGCAGCAGCAGAGGATCGTTGGCCGCCCGGGCGGGCGAGAAGGGCTCGGACGCTGAATATGACGGCATGCCCGCCTTCATCGGTTGCTCGTTCACCAGCGGATGAAGTCCGGCGGGACGTGGTCCACCAGCCAGACGCCGTTGGCACTCACCCGGAAGTGATGCCCCGCCGCGTACATAGCGCCCGCGTCGACCACGAGCACGACCGGCTTCCCCCTGCGTGCGCCGACCCGGGTGGCGGTCTCCCGGTCCGGCGACAGGTGGACGTGATGGCGGGCCATCGGCCGCAGCCCCTCCACGCGGATCGGCTCGACGTTCCGGGCGACCGTGCCGTGGTAGAGGACCGGAGGCGGCTCGGCCACCGGCAGGTCGAGGTCGACGGGCACCGAGTGCCCCTGGCTGGCGCGGATGCGATCACCCCCGATCACGTATCGCCGTTTGTCGTTGCCGGCGACCACCTGCTCCAGCTCGGCACGCGAGATCGGGAACCCGTTCGAGGCCGCCGCCGTCAGCAGCACGTCGATGTCCACCCAGCCGTGCGCGTCGAGTTCGATGCCGATGCGCTCGGGCTGGTGGCGCAGGTGCTTGGCGAGGTACTTCGAGACCCGCACCAGCCGCTGTTCGTCCACACCTTACCTCCAGTCCCCGGCGTCTAGATCACCCTATGGTGTCGGTCATGGACTGGGTCGAGCGTTTCGCGAACCTCCGCCGCTGCACGCTGCGGGGCGAACGGGCAGGCCTGCACGGGTTCCCCACGCCGGTCTCGACTCTGTCGACACGAGCCACATCGAGTGGCACGGCCGCCAGGTCTTCCGGACCCCGGCACGGCAGGGATAGCCGATAGGCTTCAGGCCCTATGGACAGCTCGATCCTGGAGAAGGTCCGCGAACTGCGCGGACAGGGCAACTCCCCCAAGCAGATCGCCCGGGCCCTGGGCATGGCGCCTGCGGCGGTCGCGCCGTACATCAGGGCGGTGGCCGAGCAGACGGGCGGGCAGGCCGCCGAACCCGAAGTCGCGGGGTGCTGGATCAACGCGGGCTGGAGCGAGGGGCTGACCATCCCGGACACGACCGGCTGGGCGGACGACGCCCCGGACGGCCAGGAGACGGCGGGCACGGTGAGCGTCATCGTGGCGCGCAAGCACGGCTGGGACAAGCTGTCGGTCTGCGCCTACCTCGTCGACGTCTACTGCCTCGGCGTCAAGCACGCCCTGGGCCCCGACGTGATGAACGAAGTGGAGCTGCACCGCTTCCTCACCAGGTATTTCCGGATCTACCCGCGGGGCCGGCGGGAGGCGCCGCTCGATTTGGTGCGGCACCTCGTCTTCGGCGCGGTCGACTACGCCCGCGATCTCGGCTTCGAGCCGACGGCGGACTTCGCCGCGACGGCCGGCCACCTCGGCACCTGGGACGAGAAGTCGGCCATCACGTTCGGCAAGGACGGCAAGCCCCTCTATCTCGCGGGCCCGGACGACGACGTCAGGCACGTGGTGAAGACGCTGGAGCGGCGGGTCGGCCCGCCGCCCAACTTCGACTTCTTCGCCCCGATGCCCGAGTCGCAGATCTCCCTGGGCGGTCACCGGCTCGCCTGACGCCGGAGGACACGAGGAGCCGCCCGCGCTCCCGGGCCGCCGGTCGCCCTGGCGGCCCGGGGAGGTGGCACTCGCTCATCTGTGCGCGAACAGGCGGTCCGCCGTACGTCCCGGCGTGCCAGACTGCGAGGCATGGCAGCATCGGGCCGACCAGTGGTCATCGACATCCGGACGCGCCGGGCCGCCGAGGAGCGCGGCAAAGCGACTCCCGACGGCTCTGACCCGTTGCTGCGCACGGTGTACGGGGAGATCCTCCGCGACGAGCGGCTGGACCAGGACCGCACACTCGACGACGTGGCGCGTGCGGTGGGCATGTCGAAGCAGTATCTGTCGGAGGTCGAGCGCGGCCGCAAGGAGCCGTCGTCGGAGATGCTGCACTCGGTGTGCGACGCGCTCGGGTTGCCGATCGAGCACCTGCTCACCCGTGCCGTCCGGCGGATCACGGCGTCGCGGCGGATCGCGACCGGCAGGCCGTCCGGCACGCCACGGGTGGAGCTGCTGGCGGCGTGAGCGCTACGACGGCTCGCGAGCGCTGATCACCTCGTCGGCCAGGCCGTACTCGACGGCCTCTCGGGCGGTGAAGATGCGGTCGCGGTCGGTGTCCTCGCGCAGCCGCGCGACCTCCACCCCGGTGTGGCGGCTGAGGATCTCCTCGGTCTGCGCGCGCACGCGCAGCACCTCGGCCGCCTGCAGGGTCAGGTCGGAGATGGTGCCCTGCCCCTGCGTGGACGGCTGGTGGAGCAGCACGCGGGAGTGGCCGAGCATGAAACGCCGCCCGGGGGCGCCGGCGGCGAACAGCACCGCGGCGGCGGAGGCCGCCTGGCCCATGCAGTACGTCGCGACCTTCGCGCGGATGAACTGCATGGTGTCGTAGATCGCGAGCATCGCGGTCGACGAGCCGCCCGGGGAGTTGATGTACAGGTTGATCTCCTGGTCCGGGCTCTCCGCCTCCAGGTGCAGCAACTGTGCCATCACGACGTTGGCGACGCCGTCGTCGATCTCCGTGCCGAGGAAGATGATCCGCTCGTTGAGCAGCCGGCTGAAGATGTCGAACGACCGCTCCCCCACCGGGGTCTTCTCGACCACGTACGGAATCGTGTACTGGCTCATGACGTGAACCCCATCCGGTTGGAAACGGCGTACGGCGCGATGGCCTGGAAGGAGTCGACGATCGAGTCGATGATCCCGTAGTCGCGGGCCTGCTCGGGGGTGAACCAGCGGTCCCGGTCGCTGTCGGCGGCGATCTCCTCGATCGTGCGGCCCGTCTCCGCGGCGAGGATCTCCTCGGACTGCCGTTTCATGTACTTGAGGTTCTCTGCCTGGATGGAGATGTCGATCGCCGTGCCGCCGATGCCGGCCGACGGCTGGTGCATCATGATCCGGCTGTGCGCGAGGCTGATCCGCTTGCCGTGCGTGCCGGACGCCAGCAGCACCTGGCCCATGCTCGCCGCCATCCCCAGCGCGACGGTGACGACGTCGTTCGGCACCAGCTTCATCGTGTCGTAGATCGCCAGCCCGGCCAGCACCGACCCTCCCGGCGAATTGATGTAGAGGATGATGTCGCTTTCGGGGTCCGCCGAGGCGAGCAGCACCATCTCGGCGCACGCCCGCTCGGCCATCTCGTCGTCGACCTCTCCGGTCAGCAGCAGGGTCCGTTGCTGGAACAGCCTTTCGTTCAGCCGATCCCGGTAACTCGTGCTCGGTGAAACACTCATGGCGCAGTTGTATCCGCCGCGACCCCGCTACCTGTCGATATGTCTGCTGAGGGCAGACCGGATGGTGCGCGAGCGGGCGGCGGGCTGGTGACCTGAACGCCTTCGGCGCATCCCGGCGTACGGCGGGCGGGCGGCCTGACGACCAGGCCGCCGACCGCGGCCACCGCCGATCACCCCCGCGCCCGGCCGCGTACGGGAGGAGGCGGGCACGTGCGACCCGCCTCTGTCCCGATGGATCCCCCCACCGGGCTCCCGGTCATGGCCCGGGAAACCCCGGCGGCCGGTCAGCGGGCCTGGCCCGGCGCTCCGGGCCGGGTCATCGGCCGGACGCGGTCGCCTTGGGCGAGGCGCCGGCGGACGGCGACGCGGGCGCCTCGGGGGACGCGGACCCCGATGGCGTGGCCGAACTCGTGGCCTCCGGCTTGGCCGGTCCTATGACCGAAGAGGACGGTTGCGGCGAGGCGTTCGCGACCGGCGTCACCGTGTCCGGCGTTCCGGAGGAGGCGAAGACCAGCACTCCCGTCGCGACGGCCACCACCGCCACCACTCCGGCGGCCGCATACATGATCTTGCGCCTGAGCCGCCTGCGCTGCTCGCGCCGCCTGGCTTCCTCGCGCCGCATCGCGGCGCGCATGCGCTTCACCTTTCGCTGTGACATGGGCACTCCCGAGACCGCTCCCCGAGACGTCGTCGCGGGTCACCATAGCCGCGGGCGCGTAACGCGGATCTAAAACCCGCTCGCGCCGTTCGGCCCCCTGTCGCGGCACCCGCCGTACGGCGGGTAGTCTCCGCCGCGTGGCGCTGGATCGTCGCACCCGTGTTTTCCACGATGGTGAGCACGGACCAGTTGGTCGCAGGCAACCTCCACGACACGGGAGCCCCATTGAGCAACACCCTGCCCTCGGCCGCCACCCCACCGCCCTTCGACCCGGAGCTGGCCGCGGCCCTCGCCGTGCTGGGCGAGTCCATGCCGTCGTCGCTGACCCCGGACATGATCCCGCTCATGCGGGCGGCGATGGCGGACGGCCCCAGCCTCCCTGACGAGGCGCTCACCCGTGACGGCGCCTTCGAGGTGGAGGAGCGGGCGGTGCCGGGCCCGCCCGGCGCACCCGACGTTTCGCTGCTCGTCTGCCGTCCGGCGGGCGCCACCATCCCGCTCGCCGCGATCTACCACACGCACGGCGGCGGGATGATCATCGGCGACAACCGCGTGGGCGTCGACGGCGTGCTCGACTGGGCTCAGGAGCTCCAGCTCGTCGTCGTGTCGGTGGAATACCGGCTGGCGCCGGAGCACCCCCATCCCGCGCCGATCGAGGACTGCTACGCGGGCCTGGCGTGGACCGCCGCCCACGCCGCCGAGCTGGGCATCGACCCGGAGCGGATCATCGTCGCCGGGGCGAGCGCCGGTGGCGGGCTGGCCGCGGCGCTGGCGCTCATGGCCCGTGATCGCGGCGGTCCCGCCCTGGCGGGCCAGATGCTCATGTGCCCCATGCTCGACGACCGCAACGACACCCCGTCGTCGCACCAGATGGCCGGGCTCGGCGTCTGGGACCGCACCGCGAACGAGACCGGCTGGACCGCCCTGCTCGGCGCGGCCCGTGGCGGCCCCGGCGTCTCGCCGTACGCGGCCCCGGCCCGCGCCACCGACCTGTCCGGGCTGCCGCCCGCCTTCATCGACGTCGGCTCGGCCGAGACCTTCCGCGACGAGGACGTCGCGTACGCCGGCGCCATCTGGCGGGCGGGCGGCAGCGCCGAGCTGCACGTGTGGCCGGGCGGGTTCCACGGCTTCGACATGATGGCGCCGCAGGCGGCCGTCTCGCAGGACGCCCGGGCCGCCCGCCTGCGCTGGCTGCGCCGCGTGCTCGGCAGCTGAGCTGTCCGGGGGCACGGGATGCGCGACCTCGTCGGACGGCTGTCGGCGCTCGACCCGGACGCCGGGGCGGCGGTGCAGGTCATCGCCTACTTCGACCGGCTGGTGGAGACACGGGCGGGGCTGGAGGCGATCGTCCGCGGCGCCGCCGTCCTGGCGGGCTGCCCGGCCTGCCTGACCGACTCCGAGCGCGGCGTCCACGTGCGTGTGCTCCCCGACGGAGCCCGCACGGACGCCGGTCCGCCGCCGGATCCCGCCTGGCCCCGCATCGCCGTGCCCGGCGGGGCGGCCGTCCTGTGGCTGGAGCGCCCGGCGCCGCCGGGGCCGGTCGGGGCGATGGTGCTCGAACGGGCCGCGGCGGCGGCGCGGGGCGTGCTCGACCGGACCCGGGGCCGTGCCCCGGCCCACCAGGACAGGGACGACCCGGCCCTCGTCGAGGTGCTGCTCGACCCCGCCGCTCCCCCGGCCGCGCGATCGCTCGCCGCCCGCGCGCTGGGCCTGCCCGGTGACGTCCCCGTACGAGCGGTCGCCCTGGAGGGCGGCGTGGCCCGCGTCGGGCCGGCCCATCACCCGCTGCCCGAGGGGGTCAGGGCGGGTGTCGGCCCGGCGGTGACCCTGCCCGACCTGCCGCGCTCGTGGGCGCTCGCCCGTACGGCGCTGCGGCTGGCGGCCGAGGGGACCCCGCAGGATCCTGGGCCGCGAGTGGTCCACTCCGACGACCTGGGCGGGCTGGCGGTCCTCGCGGCGGCCGTCCCGCCCGGCGCCGCGCCCCACCCCGACGTCCGCGCGCTCGAACGCGCCGGGTCCGAGGCGCCCTGGATGCTCGCGACCCTGTACGCGGCCGCCTACGCACCCAGCCTGCGCGCCGCCGCGGCGGAGCTGACGGTGCATCACTCGACGCTGCAGGACCGGCTCGCGCACGCCGAGCCGCTCCTCGGGTGGACGGTGCGCGATCCCCAGGGGCGGCTGCGTCTTCAGCTCGCCTTCGCGCTGCGCCGCCTGCACCGCGACGCGGGCTCGCCATGAGAGGCCGATCTTCCGGTGCGACCGGGCGTGGCCGGGAGCGGCGTCGCGGCCGGCGTCGGTGCTCCGTCACCCTTCCGGGCTTCGCGGCGGCCGGGCGGCGTGGCCGTCGTCAGCCGCCGAGGGCGGCGGACTCCTCTTCCTCGATGCTGCGGTTCCACTCCCGCTTGGAGGACTGCCAGCCGTCCTCGTCACGGCCCCGCCGCCAGTAGCCGGAGATCGACAACCGCTCCAGCGGCAGGCCGCGCTCCACGCGCAGATATCGGCGCAGTTCCTTGACGAAGTTCGCCTCGCCGTGGACGAAGGCGTGCACGACGCCCTCGGGGAACTCCAGCTCCCGCACCGCCCGCACCAGCGCCTCGCCCACCTGCGCGCCGTGGCGGTGCAGCCACACGATCTCCGCGTCGCCCTCCGTGTGCAGCTTCTGCTCCTCTTCCGGGCCCTCGACCTCCACGAACACCCGGGCCGGCGCCCCCGCCGGGAGGCGCTCCAGTGCGGCGCCGATCGCCGGGAGCGCGCTCTCGTCCCCGGCCAGCAGGTGCCAGTCGGCCTGCGCGCTCGGCGCGTACGCCCCGCCGGGGCCCAGGAAGCGGATCTCGTCGCCCGGCCGGGCCCGCAATGCCCAGGGCCCGGCCAGTCCCTCGTCCCCGTGGTAGACGAAGTCGATGGTCAGCTCCCG
>Ga0164243_10010008_pt1 | contig 13688 bp, 13 predicted proteins | sample OricompcompostOP_FD_108781 | JGI IMG/M metagenome (GOLD analysis project Ga0164243, IMG submission 108781) | Organic Plus compost microbial communities from Emeryville, California, USA - Original compost - Organic plus compost (OP) | ecosystem: Engineered > Solid waste > Mixed feedstock >... | reverse complement strand
GGAGAGCCCGTCGCCGTCGGCGGCGGCGCGGACGAGGGCGATCGCGTCGTCCTGCCCGGTCACCTCGTCGAACACGGGACCACGCTAGCCGAGCAGTGCCGACACCCGGCTGCGCACGGCCCGGGCGACCTCCTCGGCCGGGTGGGCGGCGTCGAGCAGCAGGAAGCGCTCGGGCTCCGCGGCGGCGAGCGCGAGATAGGCGGCGCGCACCCGCTCGTGGAAGTCGCGGGCCTCGGCCTCGAGCCGGTCGTAGCGGGTGCGGGCCCCCTCGAGCCGGGTCTGCCCGGCCGCGACATCGAGGTCGAGCAGCACGGTGAGCGCGGGGAGCAGACCTTCGGCGGCCCACAGGGACAGCCCGCGCACCTCGTCGGGGTCGAGCACCCGGCCGGCGCCCTGGTAGGCCACCGAGGAGTCGAGGTAGCGGTCCTGCAGCACGATCGCGCCCGCCTCGAGCGCCGGGCGCACCACGGTGGCGACGTGGTGGGCGCGGTCGGCGGCGTAGAGCAGCGCCTCGGCGCGCGGGGAGGGCGGATCCTCCTCGTAGTGCTGGATGAGCTCGCGCACGTGCACGCCGAGCGGGGTCCCGCCGGGCTCGCGAGTGCGCACCACCCGGCGTCCCTGCCCGACGAGCCACTCCTCGAGCAGCCCGGCCTGGGTGGACTTGCCGGAGCCGTCGCCGCCCTCGAAGGTGATGAAGAGCCCGGCCACGCGCGTCAGCCCTTCTTGGCGGGCGCGCGCTTCGTCGTCGTGCGCTTGGCGGGCTTCTTCGCCGGGCCCTTGGCGCGCCGATCGGCGAGCAGCTGCACGGCGCGGTCGAAGTCGACCGCCTCGGGGTCCTCGCCGCGCGGCACGGTGGCGTTGGTCTCGCCGTCGGTCACGTAGGGGCCGAAGCGGCCGTCGCGCAGCCGGATCGGCTTGCCGCTCACCGGGTCGGGGCCGAACTCCTTGAGCGCGCTCGCCGCGGCCCGGCGGCCGAAGGTCTTCGGCTCGGCGTAGACGGCCAGCGCCTCCTCGAGGGTGATGTCGAAGATCTGCTGCTCGGTCTGCAGCGAGCGGCTGTCGACGCCCTTCTTGAGGTAGGGGCCGTAGCGGCCGTTCTGCGCGGTGATCGGCTCGCCGCTCTCCGGGTCCTCGCCGACCACCCTGGGCAGCGAGAGCAGGCGCAGCGCGGTCTCGAGGTCGACGCTCTCGACCGTCATGTCCTTGAACAGTGAGGCGGTGCGCGGCTTGGCCGCCGTCTTGGCCTTCTTCTTCGCGCCCGGCTCGGCGGGCGGCTCCTCGGGCAGCAGCTCGGTGACGTAGGGGCCGTAGCGGCCGTCCTTCACCACGATGTCGCGGCCGGTCTCCGGGTCCTGCCCGAGCACGCGGTCGGTGGCGACCGGGGCGTCGACGAGCTCCTGCGCCTTCTCGACGGTGAGCTGGTCGGGCAGCAGCCCCTCGGGGATGTTCACCCGGCGCAGCTCCTCGCCCGGCCTCACCACCTCGAGATAGGGGCCGTAGCGGCCGACCCGCACGGTGATCTCGTCGGTGAGCCGGAGGCTGTTGAGGGCGCGCGCGTCGACCTCGCCGACGCCCTCGGCGGTGTCGCGCAGCCCCTCGTGGTCCTCGTCGCCGAAGTAGAAGCGCTTGAGCCAGTCGACCCTGCCCAGCTCGCCGGCCGCGATGCGGTCGAGGTCCTCCTCGAGCTCGGCCGTGTACTGGTAGTCGACGAACTCGCCGAACTCGTCCTCGAGCAGCTTGATCACGGGGAAGGCCACCCACTTGGGCACCAGGGCCTGGCCGTGCTTCTCGACGTAGCGGCTGGTGATGGTGTCGATGATCGAGGCGTAGGTGGAGGGACGGCCGATGCCGAGCTCCTCAAGCCGCTTGACCAGGCTCGCCTCGGTGTACCGCGCGGGCGGCTGCGTCTCGTGGCCCTTCGGCTCGACGGCGCGCACGGCGAGGCTGTCGCCGGGCTTGACGTCGGGCAGCCGCGCCTCGCGCTCCTCGTCGTCGGCGGCCTCGTCCTTGCCCTCCTCGTAGGCCTGGAGGAAGCCGGGCACGAGCACCACCGTGCCGCTCGCGGTGAACTCGACGCGCTCGCCGTCCGCATCGGCGGACAGGGTGATCGTGGTGGTCGACACCTGGGCGTCGATCATCTGGCTGGCGACGGTGCGCTTCCAGATGAGCTCGTAGAGCCGCAGCTGGTCGCCGCGCAGCTCGGAGGCGAGCTCGGCCGGCGTGCGGAAGGCGTCGCCCGAGGGCCGGATCGCCTCGTGCGCCTCCTGCGCGTTCTTCGACTTCGAGGTGTAGAGGCGGGGCTTGTCGGGGATCGAGCCCTGGCCGTAGAGCTTCACCGCCTGGGCGCGCGCCGCGTCGATCGCCTGGCTGGAGAGCGACACCGAGTCGGTGCGCATGTAGGTGATGTAGCCGTTCTCGTAGAGCGCCTGCGCGACGCTCATCGTGTCCCGGCTCGACAGCCGCAGCTTGCGGCCCGCCTCCTGCTGCAGCGTGGAGGTGGTGAAGGGCACCGCAGGCCGGCGGGTGCCGGGCTTGGCCTCGACCTTGTCGACGGTGAAGGGCTTGTCGGCGAGCACGGTCGCCAGGCTCCTGGCGGCCGCCTCGTCGACGACGCGCGCCGAGCCGGTGAGCCGGCCCCGATCGTCGAAGTCCTTGCCGGTGGCGATGCGGGTGCCGTCGATGCGCACGAGGCCGGCGTCGAAGCCCGGCTCGAGCGTCGCGACGAGATCCCAGTAGGAGGCGGAGACGAAGGCGTAGCGCTCCCACTCCCGCTGCACGATGAGGCGCAGCGCCGGGGACTGCACGCGACCCGCGCTCAGCCCCTGCGACACCTTGCGCCACAGCACCGGGGAGACCTCGAAGCCGAAGATCCGGTCCATGATGCGCCGGGTCTCCTGCGCGTCGACCAGGCCGCGGTCGATGTCGCGGGTGCGCTCGAGGGCGCCCTGGATCGCGTCCTTGGTGATCTCGTGGAAGACCATCCGCTTGACCGGGACCTTGGGCTGCAGCACCTCGAGCAGGTGCCAGGCGATGGCCTCGCCCTCGCGGTCCTCATCCGTGGCGAGGTAGAGCTCGTCGGCCTGTTTGAGGGAGCGCTTGAGCTCGGGGACGGTCTTCGCGGCCCGGTCAGAGAGCACGTAGTAGGGCTCGAAGCCGTTGTCGACGTCGACCGAGAACTTGCCGATCGAGCCCTGCTTCTTGAGCTCGGGCGGCAGCGCCTTGGTGTCGACGAGGTCGCGGATGTGCCCCACGGACGCCATCACGTCGTACCCGTCGCCGAGGTACTGCGCGATCGTCCTCGCCTTCGCGGGCGACTCGACGATGACGAGCTTCCTGCCGGCCACCATGCTCCTTCCGTTCCGACGCACACCATACACACGCCGACCCCGGATCGTGCGCCGCCGACGGTCCCACGGCCCGGCGGTCACGACGGCGGGCCCGCAGTGGCGCGCGCCGTGAGGGGCAGTCCGGCCCACTCGCCCCGCAGCTCGACGGTGACGACGTAGCCGTCGGCGGCGCAGTGGGCGAGGGCCGCGGCGTTCGCCTCGGCCACCCGCGCCGCGAGCTCACAGGGGATGCCCGGCACGATCCCCCGCGCCGCGTCCGCGGCGGCGAGTGCGGCGGCGTCGGCGGCTCCGATCACCCGCTGCCGGGCGGTCAGCCCCGCTCCGAGCGCGACGGAGGCGAGCGCGAGCGCCGACACCGCCGCGACCAGTGCGAGGGCCAGGATCGAGCCGGCGCCCCTGTCGCTGTGCACGGCGCCATGCTGCCGCCCGGGCCCGGGGCCGGGCGACGGGATGCGACGGCGTCGGGACCAGGCGCCGGCGATCCGGCTGTGGACGAGACGGGCACCGGCCCTGCGTCGCGTGGGATCAGCCCGGGAGCAGCTCGCCGACGGCGGCGAAGTAGGCGTCCTCGTCGAAGCCGGGCAGGAGGGCGCTCTGCAGCAGGTAGCCCTGACCGAAGGCGAGCAGGGCGGGCAGCACCCGCTCGGCCCAGCCCTCGGCCTCCTCCTCGCGGATGCCCCGGTGCAGCACCGCCCAACGGCGCAGGTATCCGGTGAAGGCGCTGCGCAGCCGGGCGAAGATCGCCTCGACGAGGCCGCGCATCTCGTCGTCGGTGACCGCCTCGCCCCAGAGCTGCACGACCAGTCGGGTGTCGACGATCTCCCGCGTGAGGCCGGCCAGCACCGTGCGCAGCAGCTGGGCCGGCGCGGGCGGCTCACCGGCGGCGTCGAGCTCGCCGAAGGCGCGCAGGCTGCGCCCGAGCACGCGCTCCGCCACGGCGACGGCGATGTCCTTCTTGCCGGCGAACTGCAGGTAGATCGCTCCCGCGGAGAGGCCGGATGCGGCGATGATGTCCGCCATCGAAGTCCGATGGAAGCCCTCGGCGGCGAAGCAGGACAGTGCCGCGTCGATGATCTGGTCGCGTCGCGAGGCGCGGTGCTCGTCGCTCACCTTGGGCATGGCCTCTTCCTCTCCTGGACGACTCGGGAGCCCGGCGGAGGCGATCGCGCCGACGGGCTTGACTGACGCTATCGCGAGGATTATAAAGAACGAGCATTCGTTTTATAAGGAGAGCGCCATGGCCGTCCCCGCGTCCCGTCCCGCCGCCGACCCGGCCGCCCGCACCCCCTGGCCGCGGCTCGCCGCGGTCGGCATCGGCCTGGCCGCCCTCGTCTCGGTCATCGTGCTCGCCTTCTCCTGGCCGGGCGTCACCTCGGAGCCGAAGGACCTCCCGGTGGCGATCGCCGGCCCGGCGGCGCAGCTCGACCTCGTCCGGGGCGGCCTCGAGCAGGCGGCGCCCGGAGTCCTGGACCTCCGCGAGGTCGAGGACCGGGACGCCGCGGTCGACCTCATCGAGCGGCGCGAGGCCTACGGCGCCGTCGTGCTCGGAGAGCGGCCCGAGGTGCTCACCGCCTCGGCGGCCAGCCCGGTGGTGAGCCAACTGCTGAGCGGCCTCGCCGCGCAGCTGCAGGCCCGACTGTCGGCGGCGCTCGCCGAGCAGGCCGCCGCCGCGGGCGTCGAGCCGCCCGCGGTGACCGTCGCCGTGACGGACGTGGTGCCGCTCGCCGAGGCGGATCCCCGCGGCGCCGGACTGGTCGCCGCGGCCTTCCCCCTCGTGCTCGGCGGCATGATCGGCGGGATCGCGCTCACCACGGCGATCGCGGGCGCCTGGCGGCGAGTGGTGGCGGTCACGCTCTACTCGCTGGTCGCGGGGATCGCGATCGCCGGGATCCTGCAGGGCTGGTTCGGGGTGCTGCAGGGGAGCCTCCTGCTCAACGCGGGCGCCTTCGCGCTCTCCCTGCTCGCGATCGGGGCCGTGATCGTCGGCTTCGCCGCTCTGGTCGGGCCGGCGGGGATCGCCATCGGCCCCGTCCTCTTCCTGCTCATCGCGAACCCGATCTCCTCCGCCGCCCAGCCGCTCGAGTTCCTCCCGGAGCCGTGGGGCGCGGTGGGGCAGTGGTTCCCACCCGGCGCCGGCGCCACGCTCATCCGGGACCTCTCCTACTTCCCGGACGCGGACACGACCTTCCCCTGGCTCGTGCTCGCGGGCTGGGCGGTCGCCGGCCTCGCCCTCGGGGTGATCGCGCACTTCCGCCGCGGCGGCGAGCGCGAGGTGGCGGTCGAGATCACCGAGGGCTGAGGCCCCGCTAGCGTCCCCCGTCGAGCGCGCAGCTGCGGGCCGCGGGCCGCAGCCCGAGCAGAGCCGCCGGTCCGGAGGTCGGCGCCTCCACGCTCGCGCAGACGAGCCCGTCGTCGCTGCTGCTGCTCAGCCGCGCGCCCGGGAGCTGCCGCTCGAGCCGAGCGCGCACCGCGTCGGCCCCGTCGCCCCGGCCCAGCGAACGGGCCGCGTCGGCTGCCGCGTCCTGCGCGACCAGCTGCAGGCCCGCGAGCCGGACCGCTCCGAGGAGCAGGGTGAGCAGCAGGAGCACGGCGGGCAGCGCGACGGCGAACTCGGCGGTCACGCTGCCCCGATCGGAGACCCGCTCCGGCGCGCCCAGCCCGAGCTCAGCCCGCCCCGAGCGCATCCCGCACCAGGCCGGTGAGGATCTGCTGCACCTCGCCGCTGCGCAGGATCACCACGAGCAGGCCGGCGAAGCCGACCGCGGCGCCGATCACGATGGCGTACTCGGCGGTGGTGGCCCCGCCCTCCTCGCGGGCGAGTCGGCGGGCGAGCGCCCGCGGGGCGGGGAGGCGGGCAGGGGTCTTCGGCGTCATCGTCGCTCCTCGGTCTCGGGTCCGCGGGGCGGAGCCCGCGCCCGCCCCGGCGGGGCGGCCCACCCAGGCTGACCCGCGAGCGCGGCCGGCGGAGCGGCACGGCCCGGGCGGTGGAGGCCGTCAGGGCCCGAGGCTGGTGGACGAGACGATGGCGAGCCCGGCCGGGACCACGCCCAGCAGCACGAAGGCGGGCAGCACGCACAGCCCGAGCGGCAGCACGAGCCGGGTGCCCAGCTCGGCGGCGCGCCGGGCCGCGTCGGCGCGGGCGCGGCGACGGGCGGCGCGGGCCGCGTGGCGCAGCAGCCCGGCGGCCGGCACCCCGGCTCCGCGGGCGAAGGCCAGATGCCGCAGCGCCTCGGGAGTGCCGTCGTCGAGGCCGGCCCGTCGCAGTCCCTCCGCCGCGAGGGCGAGGGCGCGCTCGGGCGGCATCCCCGCGCTCAGCCCGATCGCCACGAGCTCGAGGGCGAGACCGGGGGCCGGCGGGCCCTCGGCGGCGCGGCGGAGCATCCGCGCCGTCCACCGCCGCCCGGTGGCGACGAGCAGCGCGCCGAGGACGAGACAGCCCCAGCCGACGGGGCGGCCGAGCAGCACGCCGAGGGTGTCGAGCCCGAGCAGGGCGCCCAGCAGCACGCCGAGTGGCGGGAGCGCGAGCACGATGCGGCTCGTGGCGCGCGGGCCGGCGAGGGCGGTCTCGCGCTCCCGCGCCGCCTCGGCCAGCTCGCGCCGGCTGTCGGCGAGCGCGCCGAGGGTCGCGGCGAGCGGAGCGCCGGCGACCACCGCCACCCGCCACGCCGCGGCGAGGGAGCGGGTGCCCGCCGCGTCGGCCTCCGCCGCCAGCCGCTCGGCGATGTCCCCCTCCCCCGCCACGCGCGCCGCCAGGCCGCCCGGGTCCTCGGCCGCGAGGTGGCGCCACGCGGCCGACACCGGGAGACCCGCCGCGAGCAGCACGCCGAGGCGCTCGACGAGCTCCGCCTCGGCGTCGAGCGCGTCGGCCGTCGATACCCGTCTCATCGCCCCTCCCCGATCGCGAGCCGATCCCCGTCGAGCCGGAGCACCCCCGTCGCGGCGACGCGGCGCACGCCGTCGGAGTCCCGCGCCACGTGGATGACCGCGTCGATCGCGCTCACCGCCTGGCGGGCCAGCGCCCCGGCATCCCACCCGGCGAGCGCGCCCAGCGCCTCGAGCCGGGCCGGCACGTCGGCGAGGGAGTTGGCGTGCAGGGTGCCGGCGCCGCCGTCGTGGCCGGTGTTGAGGGCCACGAGCAGCTCGCGCAGCTCGGGGCCGCGCACCTCGCCCACCACGAGCCGGTCGGGCCGCATGCGCAGCGCCTCGCGCAGCAGCCGGTCGAGGCCGATCGCCCCGGCGCCGTCGAGGTTGGCCTGCCGCGCCTCGAGCGCGACCACGTGCGGATGGGCGAGACGCAGCTCGGCCACGTCCTCGAGCAGCAGGATGCGCTCCTGCCCCGGCGCCTCGCCGAGCAGCGCGGCGAGCAGGCTGGTCTTGCCGCTGCCCGCCGATCCCGTGACGAGCAGGTTGGCTCGACGCGCCACCAGGGCGCGCAGCGGGGCGGACGGCACCCGCTCGAACATGCCGGCCGCCTCCAGGCCGGCCAGGGTCCAGGGCTCGGCCCGGGCCTGACGGATCGACAGCAGCGCTCCCCCGCCGGAGACCGGCGGCAGGACGGCGTGCACCCTCAGCCCGGCGCCCAGCCGCACGTCGGCGCAGGGGGTGGCCGCGTCGACGTGCCGGTCCCCGGCCGCGACGAGGCGCATGGCGAGAGCGAGGGCCTCGTCGGGCGGGATGCGCAGCCCGGGCTCGGGGCGGGCGCCGCCGCCCCGGTCGACCCAGACCGTCCCGTCGCCGTTGAGGAAGAGGTCGGTGACCTCGGGGCGCAGCAGGCCGGCCAGCGGACCCCACAGCGCACCGGCGGCCCGTGCGGCACCGGCGGCGCGCTCGGGAGTCAGGGCGGGAAGGGGCGCGCGCGCCACGAAGCGCCCGGACTGCCCGCTCACGCTCACCGGATCAGCGTGGCCGCGGGCGCGGCCCGGCGACACGATCGCGCCGCGTCCGGGGATCGCGAGCCGGGCCCCGGAACTGGGAGCGAGGAGCGGCCCGCTCCGCCGTCCGCCATCCGGCGCCACGGCCGCACGACGTGCCGCTGTCGCGCCGGGAACGGGACGGCGGCTAGGCTGGCTGCTTCATTCGTTCCGCCCGTTCCCGTCGGCGGGACCCGGGTGGAGGGATCGTCGACGATGACGACGAGGACCATGCGCAAGACCGAGTCGGCACGCCGGCGACCGCTCGCGAGCCTCGCGGTGCCGGCGCATAGGGTCAGCCTCCTCGACGCCGTCCCCGTCGGCTGAGAGCGACCGACCCCTCATGACCGTTCTGCTGCGCACCGCTCTGCCCGGAGTCTGGATCGGGCTCCTCGTGCTCCTGGTCGGCTATCTGCTGCTCGGCCGGACCCCGGGGCGCGGCCCCGGACCCGGAGCGGCCTAGCTCCGAGCCCCACCACGTGCGCCGATCCGCGGCGCCGCCGCCGCACGCGCGGCCTTGCACCACCTAGGGAGAGTCACCATGCCCGCACTCGACGAGAGCCTGATCACGGTCTTCGACGAGGTCGTCAAGCGCAACCCCGGAGAGGACGAGTTCCACCAGGCCGTCCGCGAGGTGCTCGAGAGCCTGGGCCCGGTCGTGGCCAAGCATCCCGAGTACGCCGACGCCGAGGTGATCCGGCGGCTGTGCGAGCCGGAGCGGCAGATCATCTTCCGCGTGCCCTGGACCGACGACGCCGGCCGGGTGCAGCTCAACCGCGGCTTCCGGGTGCAGTTCAACTCCGCCCTCGGCCCCTACAAGGGCGGGCTCCGCTTCCACCCCAGCGTCTACCTGGGCATCGTCAAGTTCCTCGGCTTCGAGCAGATCTTCAAGAACGCCCTCACCGGGCTGCCGATCGGCGGCGGGAAGGGCGGCTCCGACTTCGACCCGAAGGGCAGGTCGGAGGCCGAGGTGATGCGCTTCTGCCAGTCGTTCATGACCGAGCTCTCCCGCCACGTCGGCGAGTACACCGACGTCCCCGCCGGCGACATCGGGGTGGGGCAGCGCGAGATCGGCTACCTGTTCGGCCAGTACAAGCGGATGGTCAACCGCTACGAGTCCGGCGTGCTCACCGGGAAGGGACTGAGCTGGGGCGGCTCCCAGGTGCGCACCGAGGCCACCGGCTACGGGACGGTCTTCTTCGTCGACGAGATGCTCCGCGACGCCGGGGACTCCTTCGACGGCAAGCGGGTGGTCGTCTCGGGCTCCGGCAACGTGGCGATGCACGCGATCGAGAAGGTGCACCAGCTCGGCGGTCGCGTGATCGCCTGCTCGGACTCCGACGGCTACGCCGTCGACGAGGCCGGAATCGAGCTGGGACTCCTCAAGGAGATCAAGAACGGCCGCCGCGGCCGCGTGCGCGACTACGCGGAGCGCCGCGGCGCTGCCGTCTCCTACGTGCACGGCGGCTCGATCTGGGAGGTGCCGTGCGAGATCGCGCTCCCCTGCGCGACCCAGAACGAGCTCAACGGCGCCGATGCCCGGAGCCTCGTCCGCGGAGGCTGCCGCATCGTGGCGGAGGGCGCCAACATGCCCACGACGCCCGAGGCCATCCGGCTGCTGCGCGAGGCCGGGGTGAGCTTCGCGCCCGGCAAGGCGGTCAACGCGGGCGGCGTCGCCACGAGCGCGCTGGAGATGCAGCAGAACGCCTCGCGCGACTCCTGGACCTTCGAGTACACCGAGGAGCGACTGGCCGAGATCATGCGCGCCATCCACGACCGCTGCCTCGAGACCGCCGACGAGTACGGCGTCCCCGGCGACTACGTCGCGGGGGCCAACATCGCGGGCTTCACCCAGGTGGCCGACGCGATGCTCGCCCTCGGGCTCATCTAGGGGCCCGGATGGAGACCCCGGAAAAGAGAGGGGCGGCGCCTATCGGGGGGAACAGGCGCCGCCACACGATGTCGGATCGGGGGGAATCAATTCGGACATCGCAGTCCGAGGGAAGCCCTCGGCTGGGAACCACTGTACTCCAAAGAGAGGACCCGGCCGTGCCGCATTAGCCGAGAGTCGGCTGAGCGATCCGTGGGGGCCGCCGGAGGCACCGAGTGCCGCGTGCCTCGGCCGAGCGCTAGGATTGCCACGGCTTCGGCATCACCACAAGTTCGATCGCGGCCGGGGAACGGCCGCAGGAAGACCAGGGATTCAACGACGATGAACTCGATCGACAGCCTGCTCCACGAGGAGCGCCGCTTCGCCCCCAGCCCCGAGTTCGCCGCGCAGGCGATCGCCAAGCCCGAGCTCTACGAGGCCGCCAGGGCCGACCGGCTCGGCTTCTGGGCCGAGCAGGCCCGCACCCTCACCTGGGAGAAGCCGTTCACCGAGGTGCTCGACTGGTCGAACGCCCCCTTCGCGCGCTGGTTCGCCGACGGCACCCTCAACGTCGCCTACAACTGCCTCGACCGCCACGTGGAGGCCGGCATCGGCGATCGGGTGGCGATCCACTGGGAGGGCGAGCCGGGCGACACCCGCACGCTGACCTACGCCGAGCTCACCGCCGAGGTGAAGAAGGCGGCGAACGCGCTCAAGCGGCTGGGCATCGGCCAGGGCGACCGGGTGGCGATCTACATGCCCGTGATCCCCGAGACCGTCATCGCGATGCTCGCTGTCGCGCGCCTGGGCGCGATCCACTCCGTGGTCTTCGGCGGCTTCAGCGCCGAGAGCCTGCGCGCCCGCATCGACGACGCCGAGGCGAAGCTCGTGATCACCGCCGACGGCGGCTGGCGCAAGGGCAAGGTCTTCGGCCTCAAGGGCACCGTCGACTCGGCGCTCAACGCCGACGAGAACGACGGCAAGGCCACGACCGTCGAGCACGTGCTCGTGGTGCGCCGCGGCTGGAACGAGGTCGCCTGGACCGAGGGCCGCGACCTGTGGTGGCATGACGAGGTCGACACCGCGAGCGCCGAGCACGAGGCCGAGGCCTTCGAGGCCGAGAACCCGCTGTTCATCCTCTACACCTCCGGCACCACCGGGAAGCCGAAGGGCATCCTGCACACCTCCGGCGGCTACCTCACCCAGACCTCCTTCACCCACCGCAACGTCTTCGACCTGCACCCCGAGAGCGACGTCTACTGGTGCACCGCCGACGTGGGCTGGATCACCGGCCACAGCTACGTCGTCTACGGCCCGCTCGCCAACGGCGCCACCCAGCTGCTCTACGAGGGCACGCCCGACACCCCGCACGCGGGCCGCTACTGGGAGCTGATCCAGAAGTACGGCGTGACGATCCTCTACACCGCGCCGACCGCGATCCGCTCCTTCATGAAGACGGGCCGCGAGATCCCCGACGGCTTCGACATGTCGAGCCTGCGCGTGCTCGGCTCGGTGGGCGAGCCGATCAACCCCGAGGCGTGGATCTGGTACCGCGACGTGATCGGCGGCGGCACGACCCCGATCGTGGACACCTGGTGGCAGACCGAGACCGGCGCGATCATGGTGAGCCCGCTGCCGGGCATCACCACGACCAAGCCCGGCAGCGCCCAGGTGGCGATCCCCGGCATCGAGATCGCCGTGGTCGACGACGACGGGAAGCCGCTCGGCCCCGGCAACGGCGGCCTGCTCGTGATCACCGAGCCGTGGCCGTCGATGCTGCGCGGCATCTGGGGCGACCCGGAGCGCTACAAGGAGACCTACTGGGAGCGCTTCGGCGACAAGTACTTCGCCGGCGACGGCGCCCGCCTCGACGAGGACGGCGACCTGTGGCTGCTCGGCCGCGTCGACGACGTGATGAACGTCTCCGGCCACCGCCTCTCCACCGCCGAGATCGAGTCGGCCCTCGTCGGCCACTACGCGGTCGCCGAGTCGGCCGTGGTCGGCGCGAGCGACGAGCTCACCGGCCAGGCGGTGGTGGCCTTCGTGATCCTGCGCCAGGAGTACGTCGAGGAGCTCGCCGTGGACGCCCCGGAGCTGCTCCGGGCGCACGTGGCGAAGGAGATCGGCGCGATCGCCCGCCCGCGCGAGATCTTCATCGTGGCCGAGCTGCCGAAGACCCGCTCCGGCAAGATCATGCGCCGCCTGCTGCGCGACGTGGCCGAGGGCCGCGACGTCGGCGACACCACGACGCTGGCCGACACGAGCGTGATGCAGTCCATCTCCGACAAGCTCAAGAGCGGCGCCGCCACCTCCTCGGAGGACTGAGCGTCGATGTGACGAGGGCCGGCTCCGGATCATCCGGGCCGGCCCTCTTCGCGTCATACGGCTCTCGCGATCCGAGACCTAGTCCCCCCGCTGCGGAGGCATGGGATCCGGCGGCTCGTCGTCGAGCACCTCGCCGTTGATCGAGCCGATGCTCGTGATCGTGTAGGGCGAGAGGTTGAGGACATCGCCCGCATAGAGAAAGCCCGCGTCCTTGCCCCGGCGAACCTGGTTGATGATGTTGACGTAGCTGATGGGCGACCCCCCGCCCAGCCCCTCGAAGCCGAAGCGCTCCGCGATGAAATCCACCAGGTCCCCGCTCGCGACCAGATAGGCCATCGGCACTCCCTCGTCGTCAAGAGTGACCGTCCCCATCGCATACTCCCGCGGTCCGCCGTCGACCGGGACCTGGGCAGGGAAGCCCCCGATGCTCACGAGCGGCGGACGCGGCGTCGGCGTCACAGGCGGAGCGGGCTCGTGCGAGGACTCGATGCTGGGGCTCGCACTCGGACCGGGCACACCATCCAGTGCGCAGGCGGACAGCGCGACGATGACCGTCAGGCTCAGTGCTGCGACCTGCCACCGCATTCCGGATCTGCTCACGTCTTCACTCTACGAAGAGTCGACGGGCGGGACCGCGACAGCCTCAGTGGAACTCGGCGATGAGCTCCACCTCGACCGCGGAGTCGAGCGGCAGCACCGGCACGCCCAGCGCGCTGCGGGCGTGGATGCCAGCATCGCCGAAGAGCTCGCCGAGCAGCAGCGACGCCCCGTTGGCGACCACCGGCTGCTGGGTGAAGTCCGGGGTGGAGGCGACGTAGACCGAGACCTTCACGATCCGGGTGATCCGGTCGAGGGAGCCGATCTCCGCGTCGATCGCGGCGAGGGCGTTGAGGGCGCAGATGCGCGCCAGCCCCGCGGCGTCCTCCGCGGTCACCGCGTCGCCGACCTTGCCCGTGGCCGGCAGCGCGCCGTCGACGAAGGGCAGCTGGCCGGCGGTGAGGACGAGGTTGCCGGTCGCGACGGCCGGCACGTAGGCGGCGACCGGCTTCGCCACCGCGGGCAGGCTCAGGCCGAGCTCCGCCAGTCGCGCGGCGACGGTGCTCACGCGCCGCCCTCCACCGGGCGCTTGAGGTAGGCGACGAGGCCGCCCTCGGGGCCGGTGACGATCTGGACGAGCTCCCACCCCTCGCTCCCCCAGTTGTTGAGGATCGCCGCCGTGTTGTGGATCATCAGCGG
>Ga0164243_10010007_pt1 | contig 13689 bp, 12 predicted proteins | sample OricompcompostOP_FD_108781 | JGI IMG/M metagenome (GOLD analysis project Ga0164243, IMG submission 108781) | Organic Plus compost microbial communities from Emeryville, California, USA - Original compost - Organic plus compost (OP) | ecosystem: Engineered > Solid waste > Mixed feedstock >... | reverse complement strand
GTGAAACGCTTTTCCGCCGCCGGCTGGCGCGTCATCACCTGTTCGCGTCACGCGTTTCCGGAAAACTGCCCGTGGGAGATGGGGCCGGAGGATCACATCCAGGTCGATCTCCACGACCACGCGAACACCACCGAAGCGATCGCCGAGATCAAGCGACGGCTGACCGACGGAATGCTGCATGCGCTGGTCAACAATGCCGCGATCTCGCCGAAGGCCGAGGGCGGCAAGCGGCTCGGCTCGATCGACACCACCATCGACGTCTGGCAGCACGTCTTCAACGTCAATTTCTTCGCGCCGATCATGCTGGCGCGCGGACTGCTCGACGAGCTCAGGGCCGCACACGGCTCGGTGGTCAACGTGACCTCGATCGCGGGCTCGCGCGTGCATCCCTTCGCCGGCGCTGCCTATGCGACATCGAAGGCCGCGCTGGCATCCCTCACCCGCGAAATGGCGGCCGATTTCGGCGCACTCGGCGTGCGCGTGAATGCGATCGCGCCGGGCGAAATCGACACCTCGATCCTGTCGCCGGGGACCGAGAAGATCGTCGAACAGCAGATTCCGATGCACCGGCTCGGCACGCCCGACGAAGTCGCCAAGATCATCTATGTGCTGTGCACCGAGACATCGTCTTACGTGAACGGCGCCGAGATCCACATCAACGGCGGCCAGCACGTCTGACTGCGATCATAGCCACTTGCGCCATTTGAAATAGAGATAAGGCACCACAGCCGCCAGAATCATCAGGCCGATGGCAATGGGATAGCCGTAAGCCCATTCAAGCTCCGGCATGAGCTTGAAATTCATCCCATAGATCGATGCCACCAGGGTCGGCGGCATGAAGACAACCGCCGCCACCGAAAAAATCTTGATGATGGCATTCTGTTCGATGGAGACCACGCCGACCATGGCGTCGAGCAGGAAGGTGATGTTGTTGGTCAGGAACGTCGTGTGATCGGACAGCGACTGCACGTCGCGCTGCATGGACTTGAGCTGCGCGCGCATTTCCTTCGACCAGCGCATCCCCTCTTCCTCATTGGCGAGAAAGAGTATCAGCCGCATGATCGAGACGAGACTTTCGCGAACCTTGGATGACAGGTCGCCCTTGCGGCCGATCGTCTGCAGAATAATCGGATAGCGGCGCGACCGCTCGCTGGCCGACAGCTTGCGATTGAAAATGTCGAACGAGATGCGGTCGACTTCAGTGCCGACCCGCTCGAGGATATCGGCGGCGCGATCGATCACGGCGTCGAGCAAATCCATCAAGACGGTCTGGCCGGTAATGTTTTGCGGACAGGCCTTCCCGAGCTTGTGGCGAATGATGGCGAATGGCTTGGGTTCGTCGTAGCGTACCGTCACCAGGCGCTGGCCGGTCAGAATGAATGTCACCGGCGTCGTCTTCGGCACCGGCGAATCCGACTGGCACATCAGCGTCGCCGTCATGTAGCGGGCGCCGCTCTCGAAATAGAGCCGGCTGGACAGCTCGATTTCCTGCATCTCGTCACGAGTCGGTATCGAGATGCCGACAAGAGATTCGACCAGCTTGTCTTCGTCGTAGGTCGGATTGACCAGATCGATCCAGACCGCGGCTTCGGGAATCCCCTCGTCCGGGCCCATGATCCGATGTTCAAGACTGGTGCCTTGCGGAATATAGACCGACAGCATGACGCGCCCGCCTGATTGAGGTCTTCCCGTCGCCACGGCAGGCGCAGCAGCGGGCGCGACAGACATGACCTTGCCTGCCGGCCCGCGCAAGTGAAATTCTTTGGGTTATGCGAGCGAAATCGCGGTGTTAGCGCTGCGTTGGGCGGGCTGCCGACGCCGGCGTCTTGGCATCGCGCTTCACGGACAAAGCCGCAGCCACCGCGGAAATACCGATGCGGCCATAGCGGCAGTCGAGTTCGGCCGCTTTCTGGTTCTTGTCAGCATCGGCCTTCGGCACAGTCATCACGTCCTCCTGGATCCTTTCGCGTTCGTCCCTATGCCATGACGTTAGCCACCGGATCGGGACTCGGGTTGGGCGGAAATGAGCGCCGAATGGCAAGAGTTCGAGGCATTTCCGCCGCAAACCTTGGTGCCACCGACCGGCCGAAACGTTCATCACGCTCTTTTTGTTTTGTCGTCTCGTAGGGTAAACCATAGATTAACGCCTTGATGCCAAGGTCGAATCCGGGTCGAGGTGAGTCGGGACGGCGGCTGACCGCCAAAGCGCTGATGCAATCCTGCAACAGTTTCACAGGACTACCGCAGGGCGTCACGTCTGTGCTGGAAAATCAGGGGTTTCCTCGTCTATTGGATTGATCGGGACGAGTCTTCGTTTGGTCGGAACTGTACGGGGAGTGAAATGCTGGTGCGCGCAGTTGCGCTTCTCCTGGTCGGATTGAGCCTCGGCGGCTGTGTCACCGCATCCTCGTCCACGCCTGAGCCTGCTTCCGGCAAGGCCATGACCGCGCGCGACAAGGAACTGCTGGCCAACGCGCCCTATGCGAAGGCGAGCATTCCGGAGCCCTACCGCCGGCACATCGTGACCTACCATCGCAAGGAAACGCCCGGATCGATCGTGGTCGATTCCGACGCGCGCTACCTCTACTACGTGCTGCCGGAAGGCAAGGCGATCCGCTACGGCATTACCGTCGGCGAAGAAGCGCTGGCCTTTTCCGGTATCGCCAAGGTCGGCCGCAAGGCGGAATGGCCGACCTGGGTACCGACCGCGGCCATCAAGGAGCGGCTCGGACCGAGCATTCCGAACCAGGTCGGACCGGGCCCGCACAATCCGCTCGGCGCACGGGCGCTGTATCTGCACCTTGGCAACAAGGACACGCTCTATCGCATCCACGGCACCAACCAGCCGGAGCTCATCGGCGCCGCCGTGTCCTCGGGCTGCATCCGCATGACCAACGAGGACGTCATTGACCTCTATGACCGGGTCAAGCTCGGCACCGTGGTCGTCGTGCTGGCACCGAAACAGGGCGACTCGCCGTTCAATCCGCAGGTCGCGCTGCACAATATGGATCGCTTCAGCGCCTATTGATCCATCTCACCAACGATCATGCAAAACGCCGGACATGCTCCGGCGTTTTTTATGTCGTCAGCCGACCTCGATGCGCAGGATTTCCGGCTGGACGCCGAGCCGGGCCGGAATCCCGCTGGTACCAAGCCCGCCCGACACAATCATGTGACGGCCACCTTCGATGACATGACCATAGGCGTAGCGCGTTCCGTAGGCGGAGGGAACGAAATGCTCCCAGAGAAAGGGGATGCGGATCTGCCCGCCATGCGTATGACCGCACAATGTCAGCGCCACGCGATCGGGGACCTTGGGGAAAATGTCGGGCTCATGCGCCAGAAGAATGACCGGATCGTCGCTGTCGATGCGCTTGAGCGTGCCCGGCAAATCGTCAACCCCGCGATAGTGCCGCCGCCCGATGATGTAGGCCAACTGATCGCCGAGACCGGCCAGCCAGAAGCGCGCGCCGCGCGGCCCGAGCAACAGCGCATCATTCTCCAGCACCGGAATTTTCACGTCGGCAAAGGCCTGGCGCGTGTCGCCTATATTGTGCCACCAGTCGTGATTACCGAGCACCGCATAGACGCCGAAAGGCGCCCGCAAGCGCGCCAGCTCGCCGGCCCAGGCCTGATGAGGCACGACTTCCGTGATGAAACGGTGCGTGGCGAAATAATCGCCCAGCAGCACCACCAGATCCGACCGCTGAAGGTTGGCGATGTCGACCACCGCCCGGATCCGCTCAAGACCCATATTTGGTCCGCCGGCATGCAGATCCGCGATCACGGTGATGCTCAATCTGTGCCCCGCGCGCCAGCCCGGCGGGGTGAGGCGATAGCGCGTCACCCGCAAGGCCTGCGCCGCCTCGATGCCGGCATAGGCGGCAGTCGCAGGGCCAAGCAGGCTCGTCAGACCTGCGGCGCCCAGAATCAGCGAACGGCGGGTCAGAGCGACCCGGCCCGGCCGCTGCATGCCGCGGTCGGCATCTTCGTTGATTGGCTTCATGCCGGGGTCGTATCGCATGATCGATGAAGAGCGGGTTGTCGGGAACTCATAAACTCAGGGTCATTCCAGGCCGGCTTGCGGAGCTTCGGCCGGCCGCGGCCGCGGCACCGGGATATCGGGCACGGGCTCGAGAACGTCCCATTGACACATCCGATAGCCGCCACGCCGCTGGATGAGATCCAGGTGGATGTGGGTTTCATGATGGCCGTCGGCGCCCGGCCCCAGCACGGTCGTGAAGCGCGTGCAGGCGCTCGCCTTGACGCTTTCGCGGAACTCCTTCGAGAGACTGCGATCGGTCAGACCGGCAAACTTGCCGTTCGCGAGCGCGATACCGCGGATATCGATGGCATTCGCCGCGCCATGCTCGCTGATTTTCGCACCGGCGACGCGGTTGCGGCCGCGGCAATCGAAGGAGGCGTAGTTGTCGAGGGAGCGCACCGCCGATCCGATTCCGGCGACCGCAGCCGTCACGTCGTCCCGCACCCAATGCGCGAGAGCTTCGGCCATCGAGCAGCGAAGCGTTGCGGGTGGCGTGACCGGCACGCGGCTCTTGTCCCTGAGGATAATCGCGTTCAGCCTGACCACATCGGTCGCGCCGCAATCACCGGGGCCGACCAGCGGCGGCTGCGCTTCGATGTCGGCGATTTCATCTTTGACTCTGAGCTGGCAAACGGACGTCTCAGCGGGGGCCGCAGCCGCCGGCTGCGGTTCCGGATCGGCTGCGAAGGCTTCCATCGGCGGTGCCGCGGGCGGCGCCGGCTCGTTCGGCTGCGCGGGCGCGGCGGCCTTGCCTTGCTCCGGCTTGGCCCGAGGCAAGGGCGGAGTCTGCGCAGCCGCGCCGTTGCGGATGACCAGAGCCATGCAGAAAGACACCAGAACAAGGAGGAAAACGCGGTTCACTGGGAAAGCTCTCGACAGAGATTGCGGCAATTCTGCGAGGTGCCAGAATAGCCCGGATTCGCTGGCAATCCTGCCGCTTCTTTATCGCTGTTGCGTGACATTGCATGACTTTTGACGTGGCCGTGATCGGCCTTGGCGCCATGGGCAGCGCTGCGATTTACCATCTTGCCCGTCGCCAGGTGCGTGCAATCGGCATCGAGCGCTTTTCGCCCGGCCACGAGCGTGGCTCCTCGCACGGCTCCACCCGCATCATCCGGCTTGGCTATTTCGAGCATCCCTCCTACGTGCCGCTGCTGCGCCGGGCTTACGTGTTGTGGCGCGATCTGGAGGCGGCGAGCGGACGTTCGCTGATGACCATCACCGGCATTGCGGAGATCGGGCGGGGAGATTCCGAGCTCGTGCAGGGAACGCTCGCCTCGTCCCGATTGCATGATTTGCCGCATACCATTCTCGGCGCCGCCGAACTGATGCAACGTTATCCCGCATTTCGGCTGCCGCCCGATTTCGTCGGCGTGGTGCAGCCGGACGGCGGCTACCTCGAAGCCGAGCCCGCGATCGAGGCGCATCTTCAGCTCGCCCGCTCGGCCGGAGCGGAGATCCGGCACAATCAGCGTGTGCTCGCGATCGAGCCCGCTGCGGGCGGCGTCCGCATTTTCCTTAACTCGGGCACGATTGAAGCGGCTACGGCCATCGTGGCGGTTGGGCCATGGCTGACATCGCTGCTGCCCGACTTGCCCGCCGATCTGCACGTGACGCGTCAGGCGGTATTGTGGGTCGAGCCGGAACGCCGCGATCTGTTTCTGCCCGACCGTTTTCCGGTATTCATGATCGAGACGGCGCACGGGATCCATTACGGCTTTCCGCTGCACGGCCCCGACGGCGTCAAGATCGCCAAGCACCATCACGCGGACGAGATCGTCGACCCCGAAACCTACAATCGCGAGGTCACCGACAAGGACGAAATGATCGTGCGTGATGTGATCGCGCAATACCTTCCCGCCGCCGACGGAAAACGACTGACGGGAAAAACCTGTCTCTACACCATGAGCCCAGACGAGGATTTCGTCGTCGACCGCATGCCCTCACATCCGCAGATCATCGTCGCCTCCCCCTGCTCCGGCCATGGATTCAAATTCGCGCCGGTGATCGGCGAAGTACTGGCCGATCTTGCAACGCAGGGAACAACGGAACACGACGTATCCCGTTTCCGATTGTCACGTTTCTCGTAATTTTCTACTCTCGGCCGCAAGACCTTTGGAATGGACAGTGCCGCGCGGCGCAACAAACATGCGTGGCAAAATCTCCAATTTTCAAGGAGTCGAACATGCCCGACATCAAGCGACGTGATTTTCTGAAGGCCTCGGCGGCTCTCGCCGGCGCGACCGCAGGCGGTTTTGCCTGTATCGAACTGGCCAAGGCGGCGCCAATTCAAGTGCCCACCGTCGACAAGCTCTCGGCGCGGGTTCTGGTTGATTCCAGTCACGACCAGTTCCTCAAGCCCAGTGTGGTGGCCGGCGCGCAAAGCATTCCGCCCGGTGCCGGCCGCGGCGAGGATTACCGCAAGGTCCTGCACAATCAGTGGGGACTGTCACTGTTCCTTGAATCCGAACGGGCTTCTGAGCAACGCACGATTCTTCTCGATTTCGGCTACAGCCCGGATGCCCTGATCAACAACATCGAAATCCTGAAGGTCGATCCGACCAAGGTCAACGCGTTGATCGTCAGCCACGGCCACTATGATCATTTCGGCGGACTGCAGGGCTTTCTGAACAAGTATCGCGCGGCATTGCCCGCCGACCTGAAACTCTATGCGGGCGGCGAGGACAATTTCTGCCATCGCTATGCCGGCGGACAGCAACTCACTGATTTCGGCGTGCTTGATCGTCGCGAGGTCGTCGCGCAGAAAGTGCAGATTGTGCTGGCGGAAAGCCCGGTCGTTATCGCCGATCATGCCTTCACCACCGGCAAAATCACCCGCCGCACCAGCGAGCGCGTGCTCCCGAACACGCGTGTGAAATTCGAGATCAAGGACGGCCTCGGCTGCGATGCCAGCCACTACACGCCGGCCGAGTTGCAGGGCAAGATCGTGCCCGACGAGCACATCCACGAGCATGCCACCGTCTTCAACGTGAAGGACAAGGGCCTCGTCGTGCTCAGTTCCTGCGGACACGTCGGCATCGTCAATTCCGCGCTGCAGGCGCGCGAAGTGTCCGGCGTGGAAAAAATCCACGCGCTGGTCGGCGGCTTCCATCTCGGACCGGCGCCCGCCGACTATCTCAACCAGGTGGTCGGGGAGATCAAGAAACTCAATCCCGATGTGATCATCCCGATGCATTGCAGCGGCGACAATTTCATCCGCCTCGTGCGCGAGCAGCTGCCCGAGAAGCTTTTGGTTTCGACCACCGGCAGTCGCCTCGTCTTCGGCGCATGAGGCGGCCGTGAGCAGGCTCACGCTTGCAGCGGCATTCCTGTGCGGTGCGCTGGTTGGCGTCGCCGCGTGGCTGCTCTGGCCGGAGCGGTATGAACAGCGTTCGGCCGCCGAGCTGATGGATGTTGTCATGTGGGGCAAGGAGCCGATCGGCGGCTCCTTCTCCCTGATCGACCATAATGGGCAGCGCCGCAGCGATGCCGACTTCCGCGGCAAGCTGCTGCTGGTCTATTTCGGTTTCATCTATTGCTCGGATATCTGCCCGATCGACCTGCAGGCGATCGCCGGCGCGCTCGACAAGCTCGGCCCCCAGGCCGAGAAGGTGCAGCCGCTGTTCATCACCGTCGATCCGGAAAAGGACACGCCTGAACAGCTCAAGGCTCACGTTGCCCTCTTCCATCCGAGGCTGATCGGGCTCACCGGTTCCCTCGCCCAGATCCGCAAGGTCGCGGGCGACTTCAAGGTCTATTTCGCCAAAAACCAGCCTCGTATCAGGAACGACCGCGGCATCGACCATAGCGGCTTCACCTTCGTGATCGACGGCGATGGCCAATACGTCGGCTTTTTCCCGCCCGCCACCTCGGCCGACCAGATCGCCGCCGTGCTGCGGCCGCATCTGAGCAGTCTGCCCGGGAGCTGACCGGCCGGTTGCACGGCCGCGACAGACGGCTAACCTTGCATCGACTGCCCGTCAGAAGGCAGCGACCGAGAGGAAACGCCATGCAAGGCCTGATGCAGGACTGGCCGCTTCTGTGCCACCGTATCATTGATCACGCAGCGACGTACCATGCGGCGCGTCCGATCATTTCGCGCTCGGTGGAAGGACCGATCCACAAGACCGATTACGCAACCGTGCGGCGGCGCGCCTTGCGGCTGGCGCAACGGCTCGAACGCGACGGTATCAAGCTCGGCGATCGGGTGGCGACGCTTGCCTGGAATACCTGGCGGCATCTGGAATGCTGGTACGGCATTCTCGGCATCGGTGCGGTCTATCACACGGTCAATCCGCGGCTGTTTCCCGACCAGATCCCGTGGATCATCAATCACGCCGAAGACCGGATGATGATCACCGACCTCACTTTCGTTCCGCTGCTGGAGAAGCTCGCGCGGCAACTTCCGCTGATCGAACGCTACGTCGTGCTCACCGACGCCGCGCACATGCCCGCCACGACGCTCAGAAATGCCGTGCCGTACGAGGACTGGATCGCCGAGGCGGACGGCGACTTCGCCTGGAGGACCTTTGATGAAAATACCGCCGCCGGCATGTGCTACACCTCGGGCACGACCGGCGATCCGAAAGGCGTCCTGTATTCGCACCGTTCGAATGTTCTGCATTCGCTGATGGCAAGTCAGCCCGATGCCATGGGCGTGTCGTCGCGCGACGTGGTGATGCCGGTCGTCCCCATGTTTCATGCCAATTGCTGGGGCCTGGCGCTGACCTCGCCGATGAACGGTGCGGCAATGGTCATGCCGGGGCAGAAGATGGACGGCGCCTCCATCTACGAATTGCTGGACACGTACAAGGTCACCTTCACGGCTGCGGTGCCCACGGTGTGGCTGATGCTGCTGCAGCATCTGCAGGCGACCGGCGCAAAACTGCCGCACCTCAAGCGCGTCGTCATCGGCGGCTCGGCCTGCCCGCGCGCGATGACCAAGACCTTCGAGGAAGATTACGACGTCGAGGTCGTCCATGCCTGGGGCATGACGGAAATGTCGCCGCTTGGAAGTCTCTGTTCGATAAAACCGGACTATGCGCATTTTACCGGCAAGGATTTGCTCGACATCAAGGAAAAGCAGGGTCATCCGCCCTTCATGGTCGAGATGAAAATCACCGATGATGCCGGCCGCGCGCTGCCCTGGGACGGCAAGACATTCGGCCGGCTCAAGGTCCGCGGCGCCTCCGTCCTGCGCCGCTATTTCAAGGAGGACGCCGACGCGCTCGACGCCGAGGGTTTCTTCGACACCGGCGATGTCGCAACGCTCGACCCGCATGGCTACATGCACGTCACCGACCGATCCAAGGATGTGATCAAGTCCGGCGGCGAATGGATATCCTCCATTGCGCTGGAAAATCTGGCGGTGGGCCACCCGAAGGTCGCCGAAGCCGCGGTAATCGGCGTCCGGCATCCCAAATGGGGTGAACGGCCGCTGCTGATCGTGGTGCCGAAGGCGGGCGAAAGCCTCGCCCGCGAGGAACTGCTGGACTATATGCGGGACAAGATCACGGCATGGTGGATTCCCGACGATGTGGTATTCGTCGACGAGATTCCCCATACCGCGACCGGGAAGATCCTGAAAACCGCGTTGCGGGAGGCCTACAAGGATTACGTTTTGCCCGACAGAGTCGCGGCGGAGTAATACATGACGTCGTTTGACGCGGGCAGCCTCGCGGCTGCGCCCGGGCGTATTGACCGGCAAACCGGCAATGTCCGATTTCTTGGCCAGGACCGCCCGTTTTGGCGCATTCTGGTGCGCGGCGCCGTGCTGCTGATGGTGACGCTGGGGATCTATCGCTTCTGGCTGATCACCGACACCCGGCGTTTCCTCTGGGCCAACACCGAAATCGACGGCGACTCGCTCGAATATTCCGGCACGGCGATGGAAATCCTGCTCGGCTTCCTGGTCGCGATCGCACTGCTGGTGCCGCTCTATATTGCCTTTTTCGTGGGTGCCCTGGACCTCGGCACCGCGGGCCTGACAACCGGCCTTGCCCTTGTCGCATTGGCGCTGATCGGACAATACGCCGTGTGGCGGGCGCGCGGCTATCGCCTGACCCGGACCGTGCTTCGCGGATTGCATTTTCACCAGACCGGGTCGGGTCTTCACTACGCAATCTGCGTGCTGTTCTGGTGGGCGATGATCGTGATGACCCTCGGGCTCGCCTATCCGTTCGCGCAGGCCAGCCTCGAGCGTTTCAAGCTGGCGCATACGCATTACGGCGATCTTGCGGGCCGGTTCGAAGGCTCCGGCTTTCGCCTGCTGCTGCGCGGCCTGCCGCTCTGGTTCGTGGTGATGGCGCCGACCTTCATCGCCTTCTCGGCGCTGCTGTCGATCGACTGGGACCGCGTCGGCGAGATCGTCGGACGCGGCGGCACCAGCGATGACATTCTGGGCCGCATCGCCGCCGGCGCACCGGAATTCTACGAGGTAATCGGCCTGTTCGTGCTGGCTTTCGGATTTGCGGTCAGCGCCGCGATCGTGCTGTTCCCCGCCTTCCAGACCATCGTGATGCGCTGGTGGGTGTCCGGCCTCCGCTTTGCCGGTGTCGGCGTGACCTCCCGACTTCGCATGTCCGACGTGTATGCCGCCTATCTGCGCTTCCTCGGCTATCTGCTGCTGTTTGCGCTGGCGATGATCGTCATGGCCTTCATCACGTTTGCCGCGATCGGGCTTTTCTTCGGCACATCCGCCGAGTCGAAGGCCGCCGAAATTTTCACGATCCTCGGCATGGTCGGCCTTTACGTCGTCTCGGCGCTCGGCCTGTCGACGATCTATCAGGCGACGGCAAAGCTCTGGGTGTGGCGGCTGACCGCGCAATCGAGCGTGCTCTCGGGAGTTGCGGCGCTGGATCATGTGAGAGCCGCCGGCGCACCGGATTCTCCGGTCGGTGAAGGCCTCGCCGATGCATTGAATGTGGGCGGTGGTGTATGAGCGTCAGAACCGGCACGGCCCGCTATTTCGACGGCCTGACCAGCGCCCGCCGCGACGTGACGCTGGAGCTTGCGGCGCATGCGCTGGTGATCCGGCAGGCCGACGGCATCATTCTCGGTGAATGGTCCTATATCCGCCTCAAGCATCTGTCGGCGCCCGACCACATCTTCCGTATCGCCCTGCGAAAGAATGCAGCGCCGGCACGGCTCGAGATCACCGACATGGATCTCGCGCACGAGATCGATCTGCTGGCGCCGGACATCGACCGCACCGGCGCCTCGGCACGACGCGACCGCCGGCGCGTGATCGGCTGGGCCTGTTTCGCCGCGGTGATGATGGTGCTGTCGGCGGCTTATGGCGTGCCGCTGCTCGCGGATCGTCTTGCGCCGCTCGTGCCGCGCGGGTTCGAACAGCGCATCGGCGTTGCGGCCAATGCCCAGCTCCGGACCATGCTCGACAAGGGACCGGCGGACCGGCCGTTCGACTGTGGCGAAGGCCCGATCGAGCAGGCCGGACAGGCGGCGTTCGAGAGGCTGGTGCGGCAACTTGAGACGGCCGCCAATGTCCGCATTCCTCTCGAGGTCTCCGTGGTGCGCCGCGCCGAAGCCAATGCCTTCGCGCTGCCGGGCGGATTCATTTACGTCTTTCAGGGGCTGATCGACAAAGCCGAGAACGCTGACGAGCTCGCCGCCGTCATTGCGCACGAGATCGGGCATGTCGCGCATCGCGACGGCATGCGCGCGCTGCTGCAGGGCGCGGGATTGTCCTTCCTGTTCGGAATGATGCTCGGTGATTTTGTCGGCGGCGGCGCCGTGGTGCTGGCCGGCCGCGCAATCCTGCAATCTGCCTATTCCCGCAGGGTGGAGCACGCCGCCGACCGCTTCGGCGTCGAGGTGATGCTCGCGCTCGGCGCCGACGCGCGGGCGCTCGGCCGGTTTCTCGAACGCATTTCCGGCGACACGCCCGGGGGATTCAGCGTCCTCCTTGACCATCCGACCGCGCAGGAACGCGCCGCCGCGATCAATGCCATGGCGCCGCCGCAAAGCCGTGGCGTCACACTGCTCGACCCCGCCGAATGGGCGGCGCTGAAGCGCATCTGCGCCGCATACCGGACCTGACACTGGACTGCACGAATGGCGCGACTCCGCTTTGCCGAAGACCCCTATTCCCGCCTCGCCATCTGGGCGCGCAGGCTGGCGCTGTTTTCGCTGGCCGCCGTGCTGCTCTCGATCATCATCGTGCGGTCCGGGCTGATCGAAGTCGAGCCGGGCCTCGTCACCTTTGCCGGCGCGCTGCTCTTTTCGCTCTTGGCGATCCTGACCGGTCTCGCCTCGTTCGTCGTGATCTGGCGCGACGGCCTGCGCGGCCTCGGTTACGCCGTGTCGGGCATCGCGCTCGGCGCCGCGCTGCTCGCCTATCCGGCCTATCTCGCCGCCACGGCCTATCGGCTGCCCGCCATCTTCGACGTCACGACCGATTCGATCGACCCCCCGCGCTTCGAGGCCATTGCCCGCCTGCGCAGCCGCTCCGCCAATCCCGTGCAATATGCCGGACTTTACGCGGCTGAACTGCAGCACAACGCCTATCCCGACGTCGAGCCGCTGGAGCTCTCGGTCCCGGCGAAGATGGCCTATGACACGGCGCTCGCGCTGGTCAACCGCAACCGCTGGCTGGTGATCGACGCGCGCGATCCGCAGGGAGGCCGCCGCGACGGCCGCATCGAGGCGGTCGCCCGCACGCCGATCATGGGCTTTCGCGACGACGTGGTGATCCGCGTCCGCGCGATCGGCGAGGACTCGCGCATCGACATGCGCTCGGCGTCGCGCTATGGCCGCCACGACATCGGCACCAATGCCAAGCGCATTGTCAGCTTCTTCGAACAGGTCGAAGAAGCGATCGACGCGGCGATCGACCGGCAGGAAAGGCTGGAACGGCGAGCCTCGCAGCAGAAGAAGCAGGGCAAGAGCCCGCCCGCCAAGGGTCAGCCCCCGGCCAAGCGATAGGTGCCGGCAATCGACGGCACGCCTTCGGTCGCGACCACGCCGCGCGCGACCAGATCTTCCATATGCGCGAGGACCGACAGGCCGGCGGCGCCGGTGAGCCGCGGGTCGATGCCGATATAGATGGCGCGCACCAGCGTCGGGATGTCGGTTTCGCCCTTGGCGAGACGGTGCAGGATCGAGGCCTCGCGGCCTTCGCGGTGGCGGATATAGCTCTGCACGAAGCGCGGCGCCTCGCGAATGCTGGTGCCGTGGCCGGGGAAGTAGATTTCCTCGCTGCGCCTCGCCAGCTTGTGCAGCGAATGCATGTAGTCGCTCATGGCTCCGTCGGGCGGCGCCACGATGGAGGTCGACCACGACATCACGTGGTCGCCGGAGAACAGCATGTTCGTGCCCCTGAGCGCATAGGCCATGTGATTGGCGGTGTGGCCCGGCGTCGCGATGGCTTCGACATCGAAGCCCTGCCCTGACACGACCTCGCCGTCGCGGAGCGCGATGTCCGGCCTGAAATCGGCATCTCCTGACGCATCGAGCGGATTGTGCTCGCCGATATGCAGCGGCCGCGCCGCGCGGTGCGGACCTTCGGCATAGACCGCCGCGCCGGTCGCGGCCTTGATCGCGGCGGTGGCGGGCGAATGATCGCGATGCGTGTGGGTGACGAAGATGTGGGTCACCGTCTCGCCGCGCACGGCATCGAGCAGCGC
>Ga0164243_10010006_pt1 | contig 13690 bp, 11 predicted proteins | sample OricompcompostOP_FD_108781 | JGI IMG/M metagenome (GOLD analysis project Ga0164243, IMG submission 108781) | Organic Plus compost microbial communities from Emeryville, California, USA - Original compost - Organic plus compost (OP) | ecosystem: Engineered > Solid waste > Mixed feedstock >... | reverse complement strand
ACCTCACCCGCCGCATTCATCTTTTTGCTCGACCAGTCCGCTTCCATGCAGGACAGCTTCGGTGGAGCAGAGCAAAAAGGCGATGCGGCTCCGAGCAAGGCGCGTGTCCTGGCCGATGTCGTGAACCGGCTCCTGCAGAACCTGGTCCTTCGCTGCGCGAAAGAGGACGGCGTCCGCGATTACTTTCACATCGGCGTCATCGGCTATGGCGAGCGAGTGCAGCCGCTCATTCAGCCCGCGCCCGACTATGGTACCCCGAACGATCTCATTCCGATCAGTCACATCGCCGAGCGTCCGCTTCGCCTGGATGAGCGGCTCAAGCAGGTGCCCGATGGTAACGGCGGGTTTGTAGAGCGGCGGGTAAAGGTCCCGGTCTGGTTCGATCCGCAGGCGAAGAACGGTACCCCCATGTGCCAGGCACTGGATCAGGCCGCCGTCATGGTGCGCCGCTGGATCGACGTCCACCCGCACGGCTTCCCACCCATCGTCGTCAACATCACCGACGGCGAAGCCACCGACGGGGACCCGCTCCGGTATGCGCAGGCTCTCAAGATGTACGCGACCGATGACGGTGAGGTGCTCCTGTTTAACGTCCACCTCTCGGAGTCGGACGAACCCGCCATCGAGTTGCCGCATACGACGGAGGGGCTGCCTGATGAGTTTGCCGGTGTACTCTATGCGATGTCCAGCCTGCTCCCGTTCTCCATGCGTGCGGCAGCGGAGCAGGAGGGCTACGTGGTGAACCTCGATACGCGGGGATTCATCTTCAATGCAGATCCCGGCTCGCTCGTCCGCTTCCTGGAGATTGGCACGCGCCCGAGTAACCTGCGCTGATGATGACCGGTGTGGGAACGGTAGAGATGCAGAGCAGGGTATTTCACCTCGCTAAAGCGGGCCATCGGGATTCCGAGTATGAGGACGGGTTCGCCCTGTCGTGCCCCGGTACATTCCCCTACCGGGCTGCGATGGCGGACGGTGCGACGGAATCGGCATTTGCTCGTATCTGGGCCGAAACACTCGTTTCGGCCTGGGTTGCGTCGGGCGTCGTGGACGAACGGGCCTTTGTACGCGCGTTGCCGGAGTGGCAGCAGCGATGGATGGCTCAGGTCACTTCAAAGGCTGACAACCTACCGTGGTATGCAGCGGCGAAGGTGGAGGAGGGGGCCTTCGCTACCTTCCTCGGCCTCTCCATCGATAGAGAGGGGACGTGGCAGGCCCTCGCCGTCGGAGACTGTTGTTTGTTTCATTTCCGGGAGGATGGAGTAACGTCGTGGCCGCTCGACGCGCCGGAAGCCTTTACCAGCACCCCCGCCCTGGTCCCGAGCCTTCCTGACCGGATGGCTGCGGACATACGTGTCCTGAGCGGTGCCTGGAATGAGCGTGATGCACTCGTTCTGGCAACCGACGCCGCCGCCGCATGGCTCATGCGGGTAGGGCCGGAAACGGCGCTGGGCCTGACTCCAGAGGATTTTCCAGGCCGCATCGCCCGGGCTCGCGAGGACGGAAATCTCCGAAACGACGACGTGACGATCATCGTTTTACGAATGGGCCGGTCTGTGGAGCACGAACGACTGACAACGAACAACGAGTAAACGGAGTATGCCGCGTTATCCCACGCCGGGAGAGTACCAGGAGGCCCTTCAATTTCCATCCACGGCATTCACGGATCCGGAGTTGAAGGCGTGTGAGCCGGATTGCAACGCGCTGGGGTTGCCGCAGGCCATAACGGGAGCGTTCGCAGTGGTATTTCCGGTTTACACCGCTTCGGGCCGGCATGCCGTGAAGTGCTTTTTGACCGAAGCGCCGGGCCTGCAGGCACGATACCGGGCCATTGCGCGCTATCTGGCTTCCGAACAGGCTGCTCCGGCGCAGCGGTATTTCGTCCCATTCGATTACCAGCCCGAGGGCGTGCGGGTCAATGAGGAGACCTACCCGCTCCTGAAAATGGGATGGGCGCATGGCATTACCCTGAACCGGTTCGTCGCGGAGCACCTCGACGAACCGGAGGTGCTCCGCGGCCTTGCAGATCAATGGGCGCAGATGCTGGAAGATCTCGAAGCAGCAGGTATCGCCCACGGCGATCTCCAGCATGGCAATGTGCTCGTGGCCCCGCAGGACAACGGTTTTCGGCTGGTTCTCGTCGACTACGATACGTTGTATGTCCCACAGCTGAAGCGGCGCAGGAGCGCCGAGGCCGGTCACCGCAATTACGCGCATCCGGATCGGGATGAACGCGACTTCGGTCCCTGGCTGGATCGTTTCGCCGGGCTTATTATCTATATCGGGCTCCGCGCATGTGCCCGCAAACCGGACCTCTGGGAGCGGTACGATACCGGAGAGAACATCCTGTTCCGTGCTGCCGACTTTTACGAACCGGCCGGATCACACGTGTTCAAGGAACTGGCCGAACTGGATGAGGTGCGCACGCTCGTGGAGGCGCTCCATACGGCCTGTCTCATTGATCCTCATGCCGTGCCCTCACTTGCTGAGATTCGTAGCGGAGTTCGTGTGAACAGGACGATTCACGCGGCCGTCCACTCCGTCCGTGGGCTGGGGCGGAAGCAGGAGAGAGGCGATGAACCTCGCACGCTGCTCGAACGGGCGTTCTTGCCAGGTCTGTTCGTGTTAGCTGCCGTAGCCATCGCTCTTGCGATAGCGGGTACATCACTTGCCGCCACGCTACTGGTGCTGGGCGGAGTGGCTGGTTTTGGTTCACTGGCTGCATGGGGTTACATGAGCCAGCCGGTCGTTCGCCGCAGGAAACGCCTCCGGCAGGAGGCGCGCTTCTTCGAACGTGCAGTGGAACGGTTGCGGCTCGAGGCTAACCGGCTGGAAGCCGAGCATCGGAGTACCTTCGCGAACATGGATAAGCTGATGGCCGAGCATCTTGCCACCTTGCGGGAGCGGGCTCTCGAAGAGCGGCTCAAGCACCATTTCATCGGGGAAGTAGGCCAGCTGCCCGGTGTGCCTCACCGGCTCGTCGTCCGCCTCAAGATGCACGGGATCCGCACCGCCTATCACGCCACCGACGACCGTCTGGCTACGGTAACGGAAGTCGGGGACGAGAGCCGGGCCCGGGTCTCCCGGTGGCGTGCGGATCTGGTGAGTCGGTATGCAGCCGAACTACCTGAACGGCTCTCACCCGCGGAAGAGCGCCGCCTCGAGCGGTACGTCCGCCAGCGTGCCGACACGTTGCGCGCAGAGATAGAGCGTGTAATGGCAAAGCGCCAGGTTCAGGAACGTGAACGCGCGGAGGTGTTGGAACGGCAGGCCGGATTGCCGCAGCTTACCTTTGGGTGCTACCTGCGCTATCTGCTGGGGTTGGGACGGTTGCCATCGTCCCAGCCGTTGCCGCCGAGACCGGTCCTGTCATCTCCGGATCACATCGCACGAGCCCGGGCAGTGCCGGTTCATCACAGCGACGATACGCCGTGGTGGCGGCAGAGCTAAGATACCGTGGCCTTCCGGATCTTTTCGGTCGCCTCTATCTGCTCCTCCAAGTCCGCATGCGGTTCCTCCTGTTCGAGTGGGGCTCCCGCTTCGAGACTAAGCTTAACGAAGACCGGGAAGTGGTCTGAGCCGAACGAGGGCAGCCGCTTCAACTCGATGAGCGTGAAGTGGTCTGAGTGGAAGATGTGGTCGAGAGGCCAGCGCAGGATCGGATTTTGTGCATGGAAGGTGTTGTAGATCCCTCTGCCGCGCCGGGGATCCAGCAGACCGCTGATTTTCTGGAAGAGGTGCGTTGTGTGAGACCAGGCCACATCATTGAGATCACCGGCCACCACGACTGGCTCGCCCAGGTCTTTCACCGCCTTTCCTACGAGCAACAGTTCGGCGTCTCGCTCGGTAGTCTGCTCTGCCTCTCTGGGATAAGGCGGCTTGGGGTGGATGCACCGTAGCTGGATACGCCTGCCTGACGCGAGTTCGACTTCCGTATGAATGGAGGGGACGTCGTTCTCGACAAGATATTTTACCTCCGGGTCGATGAGGGCCAGTCGGGAATACAAAAGCATGCCGTACGTATTCTCGAGGGGGCGTTTGACCGGGTTCGGGTACCGGTCCTCTAGTACCCGGAGGTGTTCTTCCCACCACGTGTCGGTTTCGACGGCCAGTACGATATCCGGGGAATTGGCTTCGACCAGGTCGATGAAGCGCTGGTACTCCCGGTTCGTCATGAGTACGTTGGCAATGAGGAGTGAAAAGGTGCCTCGTGATGCGCTCGGGTCCGCCGTTTTCACCTGCTTCGGAGCCAGTGGCGTATAGGGAAGCATGCGGATGATCTGATAGACTACACTGAGGCTCAGCAGGATCAGCAGTGTGTACCCGGCTGGCGATGAACCCATTCCGAGGTAGATCGACAGGGCGAGCAGGAGCATACCGCCGATCGTGATCTGGGCACGGGGAAAGTCGAAAATGCGGATCCACCACGCATCGTACCGGATCAGGGGTAACGCCGTCGTGGCAATGAATACTACCGACAGAATCCCGACGACAACGTCAACGGCCATCGATAGGCAGCATGTTCAGTGGAAGGAGCGTATGTATGAGCGGTCGAGTTTTTATCGCTATCCTGAGATCAGGACCGGAAAAACTGCTTGCCGGCCATCTGGCGCACCAGCCCCTTGAATTCCAGAGCCAGCAGGTAGACGAGCGCCGTGGAGGTATCCAGGTTCGTTCGTATACAGAGGGTGTCGATGTGCATGGGTTCGTCGCTCAAGGCATCATAGAGCTGTTTCTCGATCCCATTCAGGTCCGGTGGAGGCGTAGCCTCGGCAGGCTGAGGCGATACGGCAGGCTCCGCCGCGCCCAGTTCAGCGAGGATGTCGTCCACGGACATGACGAGCTTGGCGTGGCCCTGCTGGATGAGCCTGTTCGTCCCTGCTCCCGCCTTGCTACGTATCGGGCTCGGGACGGCGAACACCTCCCGGTTTTGTTCAAGGGCCAGGCGGGCCGTGATGAGGGCGCCGCCGTCTTCATAGGCTTCTATGATCAACGTGCCGAGTGCCAGACCGCTTACGATACGGTTGCGACGGGGGAAATTCGGAGCGTCCGGTGCGGCGCCGAGGGCGTATTCCGAAAGGAGCGCGCCATCTGCCGTGATGGAGCGTGCCAACTGGGCATGGCTGGAGGGGTAGATGCGATCCACGCCCGAACCTAGCACGGCCAGGGTCCGACCGCCGGCTTCGAGCGCCGCGCGGTGGGCCACTCCGTCGATGCCGTAGGCCAGTCCGCTCACGATGGTGAAGCCCCGTTCTGCCAGACCGGCGGCGAGGTCCGCTGCTACTTGCCGTCCATAGTCGGTCGGTTTTCGGGTGCCCACGATAGCGATGGCGCGGTCGTCCCGGTCGCTGATCTCACCACGTACCCAGACGTACACAGGTGGATCATAGATCTGCCGGAGTAGGCGGGGAAAACGTGGGTCCCACGCCGTGATGAGTTTCGCCCCGACTTTCTCCGCCCGGGTTAGTTGTGCATCCACGAGCGCGTGCCCATCGAATGCTGCGATGGCCTCCGCCGTTTGCGGGCCGATGCCCGGAACGCCTGCCAGCACGGACCGGGAGGCCACGAGCGCGGCAGCCGCAGAGCCGCATCGCCCGATGAGTGCCCGAATGCGCCCAGGCCCGATACCCGGAACGAGCGAGAGGGCGATGAGCGCGCGCACTTCCTCCCGGTCATCAGGAAAATCGCGGATGTCAGCTTCAGGAAAGCTCAACTCCATAGGAGATGCACCGCTCGGAGGGATCAGGTCGTCGAGTTCAGGTACGCCAACATAACGGCGCGAGGCCTGCCTTACAAGACCTCCTGCTCTCGCCCCTCCTGTACATACGCCCACAGCGCCCGGCGAAGCGGCTCAAGGCCGATCTGCGCGACAGCGCTTATGGGAAAGATTTGGATGTCATTCGGGAACTGGCCCAGTACGGATTCGGGCAACTCCCTTCGCTCGCTTTCGGGAAGCAGATCGATCTTCGAGAGCGCGACGAGCCGGGGCTTGTCCAGCAATTCCGGGCTGAACTGGCGGAGTTCGTTGATCAGGATATCGTACTCCGCACCAGGATCCTCCGAGGTCACGGGAATCACGAACAGGAGTACGGCGTTGCGTTCGATGTGCTTGAGAAAGCGCGTGCCGAGGCCCTTACCCTCATGAGCGCCTTCGATGATACCCGGCAGGTCGGCAATGACGAACGACTGGTATTCACCTACATAGACGACTCCCAGGGCGGGTTCGAGCGTAGTGAACGGGTAGTCGGCAATCTTCGGACGAGCGGCGGAGAGCGCCGAGACAAGGGTGCTCTTGCCCGCGTTCGGGAAACCGACGAGCCCGACGTCAGCCAGGAGCTTCAATTCCAGCGTGATCTCTTTCTCCTCACCCGGCTCGCCCGGCTGTGCGAAGCGGGGCGACTGGTGCGTGGCAGTCTTGAAGAACGCATTGCCCTTGCCGCCCCGCCCGCCTTTTGCCAGCACGAGGCGTTCTCCCGGATGAAGCAACTCTCCGATGACTTCATCGGTACCGGAAAGCTTGGCGACCGTACCCACGGGCACGCGGATGATGATATCTTCGCCGTCTTTACCCGTCTTCAGCCCGCCAGAGCCCGGCTTTCCGTTTGGAGCAAAATGATGGCGGTTGTATCGTAGGTCCAGGAGAGTATACAGGTGCGCGTCGGCCTCCAGGATGACGGACCCGCCGTTCCCGCCGTCGCCGCCCGAGGGACCTCCTTTCGGCTCGTACTTCTCCCGGCGGAACGCAACGGCGCCCGGCCCCCCCTTACCGCTCCGAACGGTGATGGTCACGTAATCGACGAATTTCATGCTGCAGTTGTCCGTTGGTCAGTGGTCCGTTGATGCTCCTGAAGGACCGGCGTGCTAATTGACGAGTTCTCAATCTACAACGTTCGCTCCCGCGTTCTAGTTTTGTGGAGACGAATCCATGGTGGTCTGTCACCTTGTTCGTTGTGCATTCAATCAACAGACAACCTTTACTGATAACGAATCGATCTTTTTGAAACACGTCAATATTTATACGGACGGAGCATGTAGCGGCAATCCAGGGCCAGGTGGATGGGCCGCCTTGCTGGAATATGGCCCACACGAGCGTGTGCTTACCGGTGCGGAGCCATCCACTACGAACAACCGGATGGAGTTGACTGCGGCGCTCGAGGCGCTGAGGTCGCTGAAGGAGCCTTGCCGTGTCACGATCCATACCGACAGCGCGTACCTCCAACGGGCGTTCACGGAAGGTTGGTTGAAGCGATGGCAGAAGAACGGGTGGAAGACGGCGTCCAGGCAGCCGGTCGAGAACCGGGATCTGTGGGAGGCGCTCCTGGCCGAGACGGCCAAACACCAGGTCGAGTTTGTCAAAGTAAAGGGCCACGCAGACGACGAGCGCAATAACCGCGTGGACCGGCTGGCGGTGGAGGCTATGCAGGCGGTCATGCCTGCGAAGCGGGAAAAGGCCTAGCCGTAGCGCGACGCCCAGATCAATGTGCTGACAGGACTTCTGCCTCGCTACGTCCGGCGAGGGCTTCGCGGTAGGCTTCTTGAAACGAGGGCACCTGTGATCTGCGAACGCCAACGATCAGCTCTGTACCCTCGGCGTAGCGCGTATCCTGGATCTCCGTATCGAACTGACCGAGGAGGTGCATGACGGGGGATGTATCGGTATAGGCGAACCGGAGCCGTAGCGGTGTTCGGATGATGTGTTCCTCGATCTTGCAGGTGTCCAGCACCTCCGCTGCAGCATCCCCGTAGGCGCGGATAAGCCCGCCCGTTCCGAGTTTCGTGCCGCCGAAGTATCGAGTGACGACGACCAGGGTGTCTACCAATTGCCGCCCTTCGATCTGCCTGAGGATGGGCGGTCCTGCCGTGCCGGCCGGCTCCCGGGCATCACTGTAGCCGAACGTTTCTCCTTCGGGTGCCAGACGGAATGCGTAACAGTGGTGGGTCGCCTTGAACTCCCGCTTGCGGATAGCCTCCACCTCTGCCGCGACCTCAGCTTGGCTATGAACCGGAATCGCCTCGGCGATGAAACGCGAGCCCTTCTCCCTCGTCTCTCGGATTTCGCGCCCGGCTATGCTCAGGTAAATGTCTTCCATATGCGTCCGGCTGTGCTTGCGGTCGGGATCAATACCCGACCGCCGCGTCCTCGCCGCGTGGATCTGCGCCACCGAACAGGATACGCCCGGTTGATTTCCCCTTGATACGTTCAAGTCCGGATGGCTCCACGCGTTCTTCTGTCGGGTCGTGTTCCACGATGATGCCGTCTGCGGCACCCCACCGGCCACCTTCTTCGACCTCCCAGCCGCGCGCTTCGAGATTGCGTACGACATCCCTGGGTAGCCCCATCTGCTCGAACCGCAACACGTCGGGCAACCACTGGTGGTGGACGCGCGGCGCGGCCACAGCCTGCTGGATATTCATGCCGTAGTCGATCACATTGAGGATCGTCTGGAAGACCGTGGTGATGATGGTTGATCCGCCCGGCGTGCCGATGACCATAAAGACGTCTCCGTCCGGGTTTTCCACGATGGTCGGGGTCATGGAGGAGAGCATGCGCTTGCCGGGTTCGATGGCATTGGCCTCGGCGCCAACCAGCCCGAACATGTTCGGTGTGCCTGGTTTGGCGCTGAAATCGTCCATCTCGTTGTTGAGGAAGAATCCGGCACCGTCTACTACCACGTGCGAGCCATATCCGCCGTTGATGGTCGTGGTAACGCTGACGGCGTTGCCGTCTTTGTCGACGACGGAGTAGTGGGTCGTCTCCGAGGATTCCAGGGCGAACGGGTCGCCGTATTCTATCGCAACGCTGGAGTCGGCCCGGTGTGGGTCGAAGTCCGCCATACGGCGACGCATGTAGTCTTTGCTGGTTAGCTCCTCGATGGGTACGGGCGAATAGTCGGGGTCGCCGAGCCAGTATGCCCGGTCAGCATAGACCCGGCGCATGGCTTCGCCCATGAGATGGATCGTCTCGCTGGAGTGGTAGCCCATCTCACGCATATCATAGGGCTCCACGGCATTGAGAAGCTGGATGAGCGCGATGCCCCCCGAGGATGGTGGTCCCATGGAAATCACCCGGTGGCCGCGGTACGTGCCAATGACGGGAGGGCGCTCGACGGGTTGATAGCGAAGGAGATCCTCATGCGTGATAAGCCCGCCTCCTCGGCGCATTTCAGCAACGATCAGGTCGGCGGTCCGTCCTCTGTAGAAACCGCTCCGGCCTTCGTTCCGAATGCGTTTGAGCACCTGGGCCAAGTCCCGCTGCACGAACCGTTCGCCCTCCTCGTACCGGTCGGCGGGGTCCTCTTTCGTGAAATACCTGGCCGTACCAGGGTAGCGAAGGAACGCATTGCGGTAGGCGTTGAGGCGGTTGGCTTCGTCGCGCGAGAGCGGGAAGCCCTCCTCGGCCAACCTGATCGCCGGGGCGAGCACCACCTGGAGCGGCAGGCAGCCGTACTTCTGGTGCGCCATGAGGAGGCCGGCCGGGCTACCCGGCACCCCGGATGCCAGGTACCCGCGCTGGCTCCGCTCCGGGACGAAGGTGCCGGTAGAATCGAGGAACATATCTCGCGTGGCGGCCAGCGGCGCCTTCTCTCGATAGTCGATGGTCGTCGCTGTTCCATCGGCGAAACGCGCTACGAGGAATCCGCCTCCCCCCAGGTTGCCAGCTACAGGGTAGACGACGGCAAGCGCAAATCCGGTGGCCACGGCGGCATCGATGGCGTTTCCGCCTTTCTTGAGGATCTCTACACCGGCTTGCGAGGCGAGTACGTGGGCAGAGACGACCATTCCGTTCCTGGCGCGCAGCGGCTCTCCATTCGAGGATGCTGTGGCCGGCGGTTGCGGTTGTCGCCACGAGCACGAAATCTGTGTCAGGAGCAACACGGAGCCGACGAGGAGGGAAACGGTCCGTCCGAATCGAAAGAAAAACGTTCTTGGCATAATCCGAATTGTACGTCAGTGCCCGGCGAACTTGACCCTCGGCCATAGAGACCGGAAATGATCTTCCGACGGTGTACTCCCTGTCACGAAGCCGGGCCTATTCGTGGCTCGCGCGAGCAGAGTGAACGCAGGGCGGAAACAGGACCCGATTGTAACCGCCAGGTTCCTGAGGGTGCATCTGTACTCCACATATATCTACTCCGGCATGGCTTTTGACTGTATGTGAATATGTGGGGAATATCCGTTGAAAGAGTTCTTTTTGTGCTCAATAATGGCCGTTCTGGTTAAAGAATCATTACATCTGGGCGAAACTTGGAACCTATATGTGTGCAGACCCCTTTAGAATGTAGCAGCCAGTTGTAACGATTTGTTCTGGCTGCTGTCCTCCGTCCATCGCGTAGTCGTACAAGTCTCATGTACAACCCTGTCGAACTCGCTATTCGTACAGCTGCTCTGGGAGCGGGTATTGTAGGTCTCGTTCTGATCGCCATTCAGATCTTCTGATTTCTGCAGACGGATTCTCGTTCGTACCCGCATCTCTGTATCCGACCAAGGTAAGTCCATACCGCATCCTGAAACGGCAGTCATCCTTGCTGCTCTCATGGAGGCGGTGTGGACTTTAGTCGGGCGAATCCGTTCATTGCGTCTGGTCTGTACCATTTCACCGATTTCTGTAACCAGGGCCTCGTGCCAGACGCACTCGTATGTATCTAGCGCCGCTCGATTGGCTGCTCGTTGGCCTCTATTTCGTCATCTCATTCGGGATCGCCATCTATTATACTCGGCGAGCCGGGAAGAACACCTCCGAATTTTTCTTGGGCGGGCGCAATATGCCCTGGTGGCTGGCCGGTACGAGTATGGTCGCCACGACCTTTGCCGCTGACACCCCACTCGCCGTAACGGAACTGGTAGCCCAGAACGGCATCGCCGGGAACTGGCTCTGGTGGAACATGGCATTCGGCGGCATGCTCACCGTGTTCTTCTTTGCCCGGTTGTGGCGTCGGAGCGGTGTGCTGACGGATGTAGAGTTCATAGAACTCCGCTATAGCGGCAAGGCCGCTGCTGTCCTCCGGGGTATCAAGGCCATCTACTTCGGTCTTGTCCTCAACTGCATCATCATCGGCTGGGTATCACTGGCCATGGAGACTGTCCTGACCGTTCTCTTTCCCGATCTCACATTCTTCGGGCAGTCGTCCTTCAATATCCTGGGCTTCGAGTTCAGTGCTGCCCTCGCCATCGTGGGGTTGCTGGTGCTGGTGGTGGCTGTGTACTCGCTGATGTCCGGATTGTGGGGTGTCACGGTTACGGATGCCTTCCAGTTTTTTATCGCCATGGCGGGCACGATCGTGCTGGCCTTCTATGTGCTGGATGTTCCGGCAGTAGGGGGGGTGAGCGGGCTACTCGATCAATTGCCCGAAACCACCTTCCGCATGCTGCCAACGATAGGTGATGCCGCCGAGGGTGTCGTCGTCCTGTCCCTCAGCACAGCCGCGTTCGTGGCCTACATCGGCGTGCAGTGGTGGTCGAGCTGGTATCCCGGTTCCGAGCCGGGTGGAGGCGGCTACGTGGCACAGCGCATGATGAGTGCCAAGGACGAGCGGAACGCGATGTTTGCGGCGCTCTGGTTCACGATGGCCCACTATTGCTTGCGCCCGTGGCCCTGGATTCTCGTCGCGCTTGCCTCGCTCATCCTCTATCCGGGCCTGGAGGCCCCTCGTGAAGGATTCGTACTCGTCATGCGGGATGTTCTCCCCGCCGGCCTGATCGGGCTTCTTTTCGCAGCCTTCCTCGCCGCCTTCATGAGTACGATTTCGACCCAACTCAACTGGGGTACATCGTACCTCGTCAACGATTTCTGGCGTCGTTTCGTCCGGAAGGACGGGGATGAGAAGTATTACGTAGGAGTATCTCGCGTGATGACGTTCGTGCTTGCCATCGTTGGTGTATTCGTCACGGCCAAGCTGGAGTCGATAAGTGGTGCATGGGGACTCATCCTGTCGGCTTCCGCTGGTCTCGGTCTCGTACTGATTCTCCGGTGGTACTGGTGGCGCGTTAATGCGTACAGCGAACTCGTTGCGACGGTCTCGCCCATCCTGTTCGTTGCAATCCTTCTGGTGCTGCAGGCGTTTGGAGTCGAGATTCCTGCATTCATCAACACGTTCCCAGAGAATCTGTTTATCTTTACGGCGTTCACAACCGGGCTCTGGCTGATTGCTACGTTCGTGACCAGGCCGACGGACGATGCCACGCTCGATCATTTCTACCAGCGGGTTCGACCGGGAGGGCCGGGCTGGAAGCCGGTAGCGGCCCGCAATGTCGGCGTGGTGCCGGACTCCGGTCTGGGCAGGCTGGCTGTAGACTGGCTCATTGGAGTCGTGCTTGTCTACAGTACGCTCTTCGGGGTCGGTTATCTCATCTTTCAGCGGACGCTGGCGGGCATCATCTGCCTCGTGGTCGCAGCTGCTGCGGCAGCATACCTCTGGAAGGACCTGAACCGGCACGAAAGTGGTGTGGTCTTTGCGGAACAACCAGGGGTACGAACAGGTCCCGGTGAACACGCGTGAACTGACGGAACATCCTGCATTTCTGTCGATTCGTCAGCATATTGTCTGAATGTAAGCGTGATTACTGTCAGATAGTTAGGTATATGGATGAACTGATTATCGTTGGCGACCGGGTGCTCATCGAGCCCGACGACGCCGAGAAACAGACCAAAGCCGGATTGTATCTGCCCGCCAGTGTGGCGGAAAGCGACCGCGTCGGAAGCGGACGGGTCGTGAAGGTCGGTCCGGGTTATATTCTCCCGAATCCGGAATATTCCGAGGGTGAGCCCTGGGCCCAGGATCGTAGCGCCGTACGCTACCTGCCGCTTCAGGCCGAGTCGGGCGACCACGCGTTCTTCCTCCGCAAGGAGAGTGTGGAGATCACGTTCAAGGAGAAGAAGTATCTCATCGTACATCATTCCGCCATTCTCGCGCTCGTGCGCTCGCATGCGGACGTGGATGACATCCTGAACGGGTTGGGTGATATCGAGGACCTGCTGAGGTAGTCTTGACGGGCCGGTTCACTCCGCCGGCAGATCCGGTGGATTGGCTCACGTGCACATGACACAAGAACGACTTCGGAGTTACTTCCCACACACGGAGCGCTCCATTTACCTGAACCACGCCGCTACCGGCCCGCTCAGCGTACCCGTCATTCAGGCGATCAACCGGTTTTTGGAGCAACGCCACATCTCCAACATCGACAACTACGTCGATTTTCAGCCTGTCGTTGAGGAAACGAAGGCACGCATCGGGCGCTTGCTGGGCGTTGGGCCAGAACGGGTCGAATTCGTACCCAACACGTCTACCGGACTCAACATTATCGCGAATGGCCTGACATGGCGACCCGGCGACCGGATTGCGATTCCCGGCTGCGAGTTCCCGGCAAACGTATACCCGTTCCTGAACCTGCAACGGCATGGCGTCGAGGTCGATTTCATTCCGCATCGGAACGGGACGTTTACCATTGAGGATATCGAGAGAACCCTCACACCCGAAACGCGGCTTCTATCCCTCAGCTGGGTCCAGTTCCTCTCCGGCTTCCAGACGGATCTGAAGGCCGTAGGGCAGCTCTGCCGCGAGCGAGACATCATCTTCTGCGTGGACGCCATTCAGGGACTCGGCGCTCTCCAGATGGATGTAGAGGCCTGCCAGATCGATTTTCTCGCATCCGGTGCTCATAAGTGGCTCATGGCGAGTCAGGGTTCGGGCTT
>Ga0164243_10010005_pt1 | contig 13691 bp, 9 predicted proteins | sample OricompcompostOP_FD_108781 | JGI IMG/M metagenome (GOLD analysis project Ga0164243, IMG submission 108781) | Organic Plus compost microbial communities from Emeryville, California, USA - Original compost - Organic plus compost (OP) | ecosystem: Engineered > Solid waste > Mixed feedstock >... | reverse complement strand
AGGGTAGGATTGAGGTGTTAAAATGAGTGTCGGAGAGTAGAAAATCGTCGGGAATCGACCTCGACTTGGATGTCTCGCGTGATCTGGCAAAGCGACTGGAAACATGTGAGTAGAATAATCGTGAGCTGAGAAGGCGTTTGGGGGCGTGGGGTCGGGCGCACGTTGGGATCGACCACGATAAGTTTTCTTCGCGGTTGATCGAGAGATTTTGCCTTCCCAATGTCGCGAAATTCTAGTTCCTATCAAAAAGTTGAAGATTCAATCCTCTCGAAGCCGTCGGTTAGAGATAGAGAAATTGTCAATCACGTGATATGGCACATATAAATTATGTAATCACAATTGGTCCCTGGATTGCTTCAAATCAACTATTCCTCGACAGTCCAGTTGTTGGGTCATGCTCGCTATTGATATACACTTTCACAGAGTCCAGAACATTCAGCACGTTGGAATTTGATAACTTCATATTACTGGGATTCTGATGTAGGCTCCCTAAAACTATAGTCGTCATACAGCTTGCCCAAAATCATTGCAAAGCCCCGGCCTCTTTCTTCAAATCAGAAAACCAAAGAGAGCTGCCCGGCCGCTGCGAATCCCTTAACAGCAACTCCGGGCAGAAACAGCGACGCCGAGTCCCGGCTCTAACCCATCCGTTTCCTTTTATTCCACCGTTCCGGACATCAATTTCTAGTCTACATCTGGACTTCGACCCTACCCTCATTTCCAGGAGGACCAGACTTGAGGTTGGGGAGGAGGTAGGTGATGTCATCCCAAGGATGACGGTAGAGGCCAGTGCGCAGCCTCTTCTGGTCGAGGTAGTGGGCAATGAGACCAATGCTGCGACCGAGAACGAAGAGACCGTTAAGGACACCCATGCGGAGGTAGTCCTCGGCCTCCTCGGCGGAGAAGGCACCGCAGTTCCTGAGTAGGTCAACGAAGCACACGGCAATGCAGCCGTCGACGTTGAGAATGAGGTTGTCCTTCTTAGATGTCGTCACCGTCTCTACAGCAAGAGCGTACTCGAGCATCTTGTGCGAAGGGAACTTCGCCTTGACGTACTCCTTGACGAGCTCCACGCGGAGATCGGGGTTGTTTCGAGACTTGACACGGTGGCCAATACCAGGGATGAGCTTGTTCTGCTTCCTCATGGTGTCGACGAACTCACGGGGGCTAAGACCCTTGTCGAAGGCCTTGGTGAACTCTTCGGCGGCACCGTCCAGCGCACCACCGAAGCGGGAGCCAATGGTCAAGAGACCGCTGACGAGGGCGCTGATAAGGTCCTTGCCGGCACGAGTGGTGATGATGGTATTCATAGCGCCGGACACGGCGGGACCGTGATCAGCGGTAAGCATGAGAACCATCTCAAGGAACTTAGAGGCGTAGTCGGGGAGGCGACGCCTGAACCAGAGGAGCGACATGACACCTCCGATACCAATATCCTCCCTGAAAACATCCGAGATGGGCATGCCGGCATACAGGAGCTCCTGGCCACGGTCATCGGAAATAGTGGAGATGAAAGCGGCGGGCTTCCTGACAAGGCCGAGCTCCTGAGCCCACGAGTAGTCAATGGGGATCTTGGGCACAGCGGGTTCGGGCTGAGGAATGATGACCTTGTCCTTGACGAGCTTGTCGTACACGGACTTGAGGAGGTCGGGAAGGTCCTCGAAGGTCTTGGGCACGTAAAATCCAGCTTCCTTCATCATTTTGTTCTTCGTGGCGGCAGTCTCGAGCTGGGAGTTGGCAAAGGCACCAGCGTGACCGAACTGAACCTCAGTCTTGAACATGCTCGCGCAGGTACCAATAGCCCAGGCGACAATGGGCTTGGTGATGATACCCTGCTCAACGGCATCAATGACCTTGTACTCCTCTACACCACCAACCTCACCGAGAAGCAGGAGGATCTTGCAATCGGGGTCGGCTTGGTAGCGGAGCATATGATCGATAAAAGTGGTACCGGGGTACCGATCGCCACCGATGGCAACACCCTCGTAGACACCGTCGGTGTTCTGGGAGATGATGTTGTTCAGCTCGTTCGACATACCACCGGACTTGGAGACGTAGCCGACGGAGCCCCTGCGGTAAAGTTTGGAGGCAACAATATTGTCCATCATACCACCAGTGTTTCCGATCTTGAAGCAGCCAGGCTTGATACCACCGACGGTGGCAGGACCAATAATGGTGACACCCTTCTGTTGCGCAACATGAGCAATCTCACGGGCACGCTAGATCACCCAAATTAGTAACTTTGTTCGTTCAGCGTAGGCGATGCATGCCCGGAAGATCCGAGGCTGTAAAATCACTTACGCGCTCAGGCACACCCTCTGCAATAATGGCGATAGTCTTAATCTGGGGGTATTCCATAAGCTCCATGGTGGAGCTGTACACACTCCTAGAGGAGGCGAAGTTGACTACGACATCGACCTCGGGGTGCTTAGCCATGGCCTTAGAGACCTCCTGGTAGACGGGAAGCAGAGTTTCGCTCGTTCCCCAGTACATCTTGCTAACGAATTGACCGCCGAAGGTGTAGATGATGCCCGCTACCGAGGGAGTCGATCGCTTGCAAATGAAGTCGAAATCGAGCATGCCCTGGACGGCACGTGGTTGGAGACCATAGACGAAGCATCGGGTCTTGTTGTGGAAGAGGGCGTGGGAAGGGAGGGGGCTCAAAGGTCGGCTAGGAGCAGCGAAGCGGCGGATGTTGTCGTTAGCAGACAACGTCGCCTGCTTGCCGTTGGCGCCATTGGGTGTGGAAGCGGTCGTCATGATTTCTGGAGGGAGAGGCCGACGATACAAGGTGCTTCGAGAAAAGCGTAGAGAATGTGTATCCTGTCTATTGAAAAATGAAACAAACCACGGCAAGTTAGCTGATGTGTGGAAGGTTCCGGCGTATTGTGGGGTTTGAGTAAGAAACTCGGCGTGGGAGGTTATGCTTCAGGAATTGGTGGGGGGAGGGAAAAATGGCGAAATCTGGAGAGGGAAATGATGTTGCCAGGGACTCTGGGACTGATGGGTCTATTGAATCAAGCGCCTCGTCGATTCAGTCATCCAACAAATTTTTTTGGTTGCATAGATCAACGAGGCCGCTATCGCAATGACCAAAGCCGGGTGGAGATTGGTGGTAGTGTACTCGGAAGAGCACATGGGAGGAAGGGGGGAAATAGGGAGCATACCTAATGAAGCTGTTTTGAGCTCGAAGACGATCGATCCGTCGGAAAGAGGTGATTCAGCTCCCGTCTGGAGATTATAGGAATAGAGAAAAGCGAAGAGCAAATTTGAGGATGAGAAAGGAAATCTTGGTTCTCTCTTCGAAGGTGGGAAGGAGAAAGGAGAACCCAAAAGAGCTTCTTGAGATCGGAGTCGAAGGGGGGAACGATTTGGGTGAGTGGAGGCTGGACCTCGATGAGTTGACACACAACAATTGAATGGGATCAAATGTCAAGGAATCGTTGGCTGGGTTAGAACGGCTAGTGGACACTCAGGTACAACCATTGAACGAATATTGCTCCGTATTTTGGGTGTGGACCTGGAAGCCAAGATCAGGTTCGGTGGGTGTGAATTTATGAAGTATCACAGGATTCACACCTGGTACACTGGGCAGGGACGGGGAGCAACCTTCTCAATCAGTCAAGGTGCTTCACATTCCGCCCTCTGCTGGCAGCGGCACACGTCAGCCCTGGGACCAAATTGCGGTCTGGAATAAATCTAGAACGCGTGTGCAGCTCCAGATAAATAAGTCGAAAATCAAAAATTGATTGAAACAGAGTGAATGACGAGTCCTGCGATTAATGAAGACTCGATTGAAGATTCGACATCGTAGGGCATTCGTCGACCGGCCCCAGGGACCTGAGACCACTGGCTCGAATTCGCAGTACGGCGCAAGTACTCAGGAGCTTGGTGCGTAGTGTGGACGAAGTACGAAGTAAGCTTGAGTCCGCAAGTGTCTTGGACCCTGAAACTTAGCGGCTGTTGAGGTACACAGCTGGCGGGCTGCGGAAGGTGCAGCGCAGCAGCGGATGCATTGGCGGCCCAGGCACAGGTCAACCGCACTTAGGGGGGTGTGAATTCCCGGTCGAGGTAGGTGTCAACTCAAGCTCCCCACCGTACCATGCCCAGCCGTCCTTCTCAACTTTTTTGAGACCTGTTGAATTGCCCAGCAGTTTGGGTACCGGGATGATGTGTCGACAGGGGATGAGGTTGTACCTAGCTCATGCCATGTACAGATACTTTCGAAATCGCCAAACCCCATTAACGTCTAGACTCGAACCAAAATGGTCACTGTCCTGTCCTCCAGTTTTCAATCATCGACATGCAATTGAAGATTGTCGGCCTTGTTCACATGCGACGTGAAAAGGACACCAACAACTTGACGATAACTTCATTAATCACTTGATAATAAGCGCATAGTTGTAAGGAGGCCATAAAGCAGACGGGCAATGGGGTGAGGTTTCAGCCGACTTCAGCTCGAAAAAGTTGATTGTGTAATGTCCGGAGCCCGGAACCCGTACGATCAACGTTAAAATTCCCCCATCCACAAGGGTATTGCCATGTCCGTGGGGTGCCCCGGACCATCAATGTTGTCATCTCGTATTTTTGGTCATATCCGAATCGATTCGAACCCCCGGGTTTCATCCTGCCAGTAAACCTCTCAGCCTCGCTCAGCCTCTGAGCTGACCTCCATCCATTTCGATGACCGGCGTAAGATGGTAGGGCAGGATTGGAAACATGGCCTCGGTCCGGCGTGCAGCTTGCTGGCCATACAGTGGACCAAAATACCCGCGGCAGGATGGTCAGGATTCCCTCGGTCATCTCACTCAGCCAGGTGTCTGACTGGGTGGGTGTCGTGTGCCGAATTCTCCTCGATTCCCCTCACGACGGACTCGGTCATTATTCCACTAAGAATAGGCAGCCAGATTTAATTTCTCAACAAACGTTTGGGCACAACTTTCCTCGATCGTATGTACTGGTACCTGACACCGCTAGTGTCAATGATTTCCATGCCGCACTGTCGTACCGTAGCTACCCCACCACACCCAAGGACTAGACCGCCCCAAAATTTTCAGGTGCGACCCCGACATTGCTAGCCTGAAGAGGAGGGGCATTGGAGACTTGGTGACTTGGTGACTTGAGGGGTGAACTGAGCGCCTTTCGCTGTTGAATTTTGCCATTTGTTGATGAGAATGAATGGCAGGGACTCTCATTGAAGAAGCCCGAAGCTGCACTAGCAGCGTATGACTGGTCCAACATGGCAAAAAATATTGGGGAAACAGCGAAGGGCCGAGTCACTGTTGTTATCAATGGGAAACGAAAAAGGGAAAGGGAGCCCCAACTCACCAATTGACCTCTGCGAGTACCACGCTGGCGTACTCTTTTTGAGTGTTATTGACTTGCGCAAGTCCCCTCAACTTCCGACTTTTGCTTGCTTCCCAAGTTCCCACCGCCTTCAGGTTCCCGCCCTTCTCCCCTGGTTGTAGCTCCTTTTTGGTACCTTCGTACCTCCCGCCATTTTTTCCCCCAAGTCGCCCTTTTTGGAGGTTGACCTGACAATTCCTCTCCTCCCACCTCGAGCTCCGTTGTCCAACATTCTCAATCTTCCCTCCCACGACACCATTTTTGCTCCCATCCTCAAGACTCAGTGTGCAAATCAAAAGACTTGTAGTTTCCAAGTTTGAATTTGCAACTCCTAGACTTGAAAAATATCGCGCCGCTGCATTCCCCTTTGTAGGTCTTGCTTCAGAATTCTCAACCCCGCTGTGCGAGGATTGCGTGGTGGTGGATGTATTTGCGATATCGCAGCACTTGCTCACACACAAGTCGTAATTGACCGAGGCTTCCCAATTGAAACCACCAGACCAAGCCGCCACAGCTTCAAAGAACAGTACTGACAAAATCGGATTTTCTGAGCAGATCTCTCATAATAAATCCATAATGTCCGCAAAGTCCATTCTTGAGGCCGATGGCAAGGCCATCCTCAACTACCACCTCACGCGCGCCCCAGTCATCAAGCCGAGCCCTCTTCCTCCCCCGAGCAAGCACAACCCTCCTCCCAGGTTGGCGACTCTGAATTTCCCCGAAGATGCCGATGTCGAGGGCGTTCTCGACCAGGCCGAGGTCACCTACCCGTGGTTGCTCCAACCCGGTGCCCGATTTGTAGCCAAGCCCGACATGCTGTGAGTAGAGCACCTCCCCGCGATGCCGAGCACACTGGAGGCATTCGGACATGCAGAGACTCGGACCGTCTCATCGTACCGCGTGGAAGATGATCTGTCCACCTGATAGGAGTGGTCAGAGGTTCTCAGTTTGCTAACTCACCTTCAGGATCAAGCGACGAGGAAAGAGCGGTCTTCTCGCTCTCAACAAGACATGGGCTGAGGCGAGGGCCTGGGTTGCCGAGCGTGCTGGAAAGGAGCAGAAGGTTGAGCATGTCAGCGGTATCTTGAGGAACTTTTTGGGTAAGTCCCCCGAGGTCAAAACGAGAGTATGAGATCAAATGCTGACACACAAGTCTTCCAGTTGAGCCCTTCGTGAAGCACAGCCAGGACCAGGAGTACTACATTTGCATCAACTCCGTTCGCGATGTAAGTTGTCATCTCTCTCTCAGACAACCCAGCCTATTTGCAGGAACACGAAAAAAAAGGAACATCCGCATCATGAGGTGATGAAGTGAAGAAGGAAAGGGAAAATGGAATGAGATGGTCCCATGATTATCAGGTGAAGAATTTTATTTCTTCACTGGTGGGCGAATCAGTTGCAACTGAAGATCTGTGAATTTCGGAAATCAAGTCCTTTTTAAATAGGCAGATTTTCTGTTATTCGGCGGCTCCATGCGTTGTTTCTGGAAGTCCGCTGACTCGCTCACGGACGAACGGATGCCACCTTGCAGACACCTGCCGTGCTGGTCCGCCCAGCGCCCCACCATTTTCCCTTTAGTGTCTATTCGCAATCGTATAACTTGTGTCAATCATTGTTGCTAACTCGGCTTTCCTTCCGTTAGGGCGACTGGATTCTTTTCACTCACGAGGGTGGTGTCGACGTTGGTGACGTCGATGAGAAGGCTGAGAAACTTCTCATCCCCGTCGATCTCTCGCAATATCCTTCCAACAGAGAGATTGCTGAGGCCCTCCTCAGCAACGTGCCCGAGGGTGTGCACAAGGTGTTGGTTGACTTCATCACCCGTCTCTACGCGGTGTACGTTGACTGCCAATTCACATATCTCGAGATTAACCCTCTTGTGGTGATCCCCAACGCCGAGGGAACCTCTGCGGCCGTTCACTTCCTTGATCTTGCCGCGAAGCTCGATCAGACTGCCGATTTCGAATGTGGTGTCAAGTGGGCTATTGCGCGGTCACCCGCTGCCCTCGGCCTCACCAACGTCGCTCCTTCCACCGGCGACAAGGTGAACATTGATGCCGGCCCCCCCATGGAGTTCCCCGCTCCCTTCGGTCGTGAACTTTCCAAGGAGGAGGCGTACATCGCTGAGCTCGATGCCAAGACTGGTGCTTCTCTCAAACTGACTGTTCTGAACCCCAACGGTCGCATCTGGACCCTTGTCGCTGGTGGTGGTGCTTCCGTCGTCTACGCCGACGCCATTGCGTCGGCTGGCTTCGCTGATGAGTTGGCCAACTATGGTGAATACTCTGGAGCGCCCACCGAATCCCAGACCTATCACTACGCCCGTACCGTACTCGACCTCATGCTCCGCGCTCCCCTATCGGACAAGGGCAAGGTCCTCTTCATTGGAGGTGGTATTGCCAACTTCACTAACGTCGCCAGCACATTCAAGGGCCTTATCCGTGCCCTCAGGGACTTTGCTCCCCAGCTCATTGAGCACAACGTCCAGATCTGGGTCCGCCGTGCCGGTCCCAACTACCAGGAGGGTCTCAAGAACCTCAAGGCGGCGACCCAAGAGCTTCGCCTCAACGCGAGGGTTTTCGGACCCGAGATGCACGTCTCTGGTATCGTCCCTCTTGCGCTCGTCCCCGGCAGGTGGGCGGAGAACAAGATTCCCGAGTTCCAGGCTTAAAGAAAACTTATTTTTTTATAAATTAAAGAATCCTCCCGCACAGGGAATGGGGAAAGGGGAACGGAGAAGATTTATTGATTTTGGAGACACGGCTAGGAGGCAGCAATGGAAACGAAGGCGCGGGCTGGTACGACTACGTAAGGAAACGATGGCAATCGGACTTGGTGTGCCTGTAATTATTCTCTAGGTATAGGTTATAGAGGAATCGGGCTACGCATTTGAAGAAGAAAACTTTGCAAAGCTAAAGTGTTTGTTCCAGTGATGTTTGAAGAGGGTAGATGGGGATGCTTTGAACTGGAAAGCCTTAGTTATTTCTGTAAGTCTGGGTAGGAAACCCCTTGACTCCGGCCCCGGCAACCATCCCGACGCGTCATCCAACATGGTCTCGCTGAATGACATCTCCCCTAGCATCGTTAAAGCGTCGTAAGCCAACGATTCTTTCCTTTTGTAAACACTCCACATGGTTCCATGGTCCACGTACCACCATCGAACTAACACCGATTTGTAGTAAGAGGTAAAACTTAATTCATGGTATGAAAGATTAACAGGATATATTGACACTGCAACCTCCCAACTCTTCTTCATCAGGATTATTCCTCCTCCCTCTTCTCTCTTGTCCACAGAAGGTTCTCGGAAGTCTAGAGTTTCATGATGCCGAAATCATCCATCTCCTCTTGGCTTTTTCTTTTTACAGAAAAAAGCATCTTTGACATAACGGCAAAACACGATACAATGAGAAGACAAAACGGAACAAGCGGGAAGTATTAAACGAAAAAAAACCCATCATCCTCACTAACAGCTTTCCAATTTCGCCCCCGAAAAAAAACCATCCCCCTTCAAAACTTACACGAGGTAAGCAAAGAGAGGAAGAGCAAGAGCAAGGACGGTAGGTCGAAGGAAAGCACCAGCATCCTCCTTACTAGTGCTGTTACCACCAGCAGCGGCGGCACCGATCTCGAAAGCAGTGTTGACACCAGGGCGGTTCCAGCCATTATCGGCAACGGCCTTGATAGCGACGCCAGAGAGCTCTTTGCCGTCGACATCAACAACTTTGTGAGGGGTAGCAAGGTCGGTGACCGGGACGATCTTGCCGGAGGGAGCGGGCTTGACGCCAGCGCTGAGGATCTTCGCGGAGTTATCGTGGGGCATCTCGGGGATGGTGAAGTTCTTGTCGAAGCCCTTCTGGGTGATGAGCTTGGCGTCGCAGGTGACCGGGTCGGGGGTGTCGCTCCCGGGCTTCTGGGAGTAGAGGGCGTCGAAGTCGAGAGCGGCGTACTGCTTGGCGAGGGTGTTGTAGTCCTGGAGGAGCTTGGCGTTGCCATCGCTGTCGAGCTCGACGAGGCCGTAGTTGTTCTCCTCCTGGGTGTACTCGTAAACCATACCGCCCGAGAAGACGCCCGTCATCTTGTCGCCGTAGATGGCGGCGATCTCGGTGAACAGACGAGGGGTGACCTCGTTGCAGCCGAACTCGGAGAAGAAGATGGGGACGGAGGTGTCCTTGAAGCCGTCGACGAGGTCCTTGAAGGTGGACGACTCGAAGGTGGCATCACCGCACCAGCTGTACGAGTTGAGACCGAAGACGTCGGCGCGCGACTCGTCGTCCTTCTCGCCCTTGATGCGGCAGGTGAAGTAGTTCCACGAATCCCAGAGGATGTCGCGGACGTCGGCGGCGGAGTAGCCGACGGGGATGTAGCGCTGCGAGTGCTTCTTGATGTAGTTCTTCAGGTCGCGAGTGACGGCGCGGATGTAGCGGGGACCGAACTCGGCGGACTCGGGGCGGTCGATGACTTCGTTGCCGGAGAAGAAGAGCAGGGTGTTGGGGTAGCTCTTGAAGGCCTCGACGATGGCGAAGGTGCGGTTGAGGTAGCCCTCGTGGTAGCTCTCCCAGGGGTTGTACGAGGTCAGGGCTTCGCCGGGGAGGGGCGAGTTGACGTCGATGATCATGTACATACCCGCCTACAGGTTAAGTCGAGGGTTAGCAACGCTGTCAATTGTTCTGGCGGGACCCAGGGCGAGAGCCGGGACGCTCGGAATCATGGTGCTTAGACACTTACAGCATTGAAGATGCTAGCGCAGTCGTCGTGGTTCAAGTTGGGGTCAAGGTTGTAGACTCGGATAGTGTTGACACCAAGGACCTGCATGAGGGCGGCATCGCGAAGACAGTGGTCCTTGTCGCTGAGGGGGTCCTTGCCCTTGGACGGGTCATAGCCAGCAGCACCACCGGGCTGGTAGTCAATACCAATGATCTGGAATCGGTTGCCGCTCTTGGGGTTGACGAAGTACCGGCCTTGGACCTCGAGGGGATCGACGGCAGCTGCCAAGGGGGCCGCGATGGCGGCGAGGAAGCCGAGGGTGCTAGGGAGCTAGATTCAGAGCGAAAGACGCATGGTTAGCGATGGGGCATAAGATCGAGACGAGCGATGGAAGTGAATTTGGAGGTCGGTGTCCCGCGCCGGAAAGAATTGTTAGCAATCTCTGCGGCGTCGAGGGAAAGGAACTCGTTCGCGGGAGATCATGCAAGCCACAAGTGCCTCGGAAGAGTAGGAAAGGCTCTCTCCGTATGCGCGATCCGTCGTGGCGCGACAATTTGACTTAGATGAAACTTCCACCCGGGGGATTTTTAACCACCGTGATAATTTCGATCCTGATCGACTTACATGCATTGCTATAATATCTCTCGCACCGGCGTTTCAATGTTTCGTTGGTCTGCGTGTGCCGTTTGTTGACCGATCTCACCGACGGGATCTACCGCGAAAAAGGCGAGAGTTGGGTGATGTCTCAAAAATCTCGAGGGAGTGACAGAGAAGGAATAATGAAGGAAGGGACGGACTACGCGGGTAATCACAAAGAATGAGGGGAATTTCGAAATGACAGACAAAGAGTAAGGAGCGACTCGAATATTAAAAGGAAGGAGCGTCTAGAGTGGGCGAGGGAGGGAAAAACACGAAGTCGTTACACAGAACGGACGGAAGGCACGATGTGATAATGGACAAAAAGACACGACAGGACGGGAAAAACCAAGGGGAAAAAGCCCGGAAAGGGGAAACGGGGGGGCCGCCAAGCCAGCAGAGTGGTCAATGGAGCCAGGAACGGAGCCTGCCCCTCTGCTCGCTTCACCGTCATAGTACAGGAGAGGCCTATAATATTCGATCATGCGCTTTTTGGTTACTCTCGCCCAGAGCGCAATTAGGCAGTTGGAACGCCAAGGGGCATGCAAGACCCCTGGGCAGTGCCGGCACCCCAGTTCAACCAAGCACGAGAGCTACCGTTCAGGAGAGGAGCGCTGTTTCGGTCGCCAATTGCAGTCTCGCAAATGGGTTTTAGCGGACTTGATGCGACATTTGCTGCGGAACCTCCTATTATTTTCATGTTTCAACCCGCATCAGAGGAAATAATAGGCCGAACACCAAGACCAAGACACATTCTCCGAAGCACACAAAGCATGGTCATGGAGAAGATCTCGGGTCCACCACGTGGATGGGATTTTCCCTCAACCACGCCAAAACTGGCATTCGCTTTGGAAAACTGAGAACACGAGATTTCGATATTCGATACCATCCTCGGCCGTGCTCCGGTCGTCAGATACGAGATTTCCGTGCCTCAACACAGTTACTTTGCATATGGATGTGCCGCTAAGCTTAGAGCAAGGTACCCGTCATCATTTTAAATTACACGCCAAATTAGCTGCAGTATGGCAGCAGTGGCGGTGCAACCGTTGAGTGTCTCCTCGAACTGTCTGGGGAACTTTCAACGGCTGGCAGACGGTGCTGACGTCGGCTGAATTAAACGAGTGATACCTAAAACTTTGTAGTAAACTGCGTATAATTTCATTTAAGAATGCACTTCCTCGGCTGAAGACGACAAGAGTTGTCGCAAAGAGAAGACATTCATCTAGCTCTAATCCGTGGGATCACAGTTGCGACAACAGGCTGCCTAGGTCGCCCCGTTGGTGTCTTGGCCGTGGTAATCAACCTTTTGTAAGATCATATCCCAGAGAACAATCACACGCTCATGCTCGTGTGCTGTCGCATCTGGACGTTTGTCTCTCGTAGTTAGTCAACCTGGAAGGCTCACAATTTCACCGCAGAAACGACAAGAATGCCTAATAGGAACTTGCAGGAACTCGAGCGTTGGATATATTCATCATCCGGCCAGAAAGGAAGGAGGATAAGCTGGGATACAAATGCCTTTCCGGGAATCACGTTGAACAGGATATCGGTTGCTGCCACCCGATTCACCGAGCAATCGCTTGTCACCAACGCCAAATGGGCAAGCAGGTCCTAACAATGGTATATTACTCTCCTCCTCACAAACAAACAGTCTTTGGCCTCGGGGCCGTCCCTGAACGGCCGTCTCCTTCGCCTCATTAACCAGTTGCCTCACATCCTCATGGATAAAACAATGGTTTTAAGAAGCCGCCCCGCCAACAAAGTGTTTCAACAGATCAATGATGACTCTTAGCTTTTCGGTGACCAAAGCCTCATCTCCCGAAAACCTATCCTCGACAACAACCGTCTTGGGAGGACGTTACCGTACGCTGATTCCGAGCCGCGTCTGACCCGGCACCAGCCCGAGCGGTATCGTCTGAGAGCCAAACTTAGAACGGTTATGACGCAAGTGATCTCTTAGGAGCATGGAACGGACTAAGATCCGAAAGAGTACCATGCTTTTCGGATTGCAGATATTTGCGGAACTAGCAGTATGGTGTGGCAGCAGTATATCTCTAGCATCGTTGGCCAGAATATCTCTGATCTCTACATCACTTCTCTCCACTTTAACGAGGACCCAAGTCCTCAGAAGCTTCTCCCAAAGAACCAAGAATAGAGGCATGCAACACCAGGGATTCGCTTGTCGTCGCCGACCAAACTACTAATCTGGCACTCGCAAGGCTTATCGAGGGAAGAGCGGACGGGTTCCGAGTTTTCCTACGGGTATGGCCGCATGTACTCGATTCCGTATCCGATGGCTCTTATGAACAGTGAGTATTGTCCGTCATGTTGACTGGAGGTGAGGAGTTTCAGCTCCGCGCCCCGGCTGTTCTCGAGTCCGTCATCGAGTCTGGCTAGTCCAACCTGGATGGTTCTAGGTTTCTCTGTTACCACTGTGATCATGGACCCAGGAATATTATAGTAGACCTTTTGAAGACTTGACTGGAAATGGATCAGGATCAAGGTCCGTGCCTCCTTGGGAATGGGCGCCTGTGATGGTGATGGTGATGCCGTGAGACGGGATTTGAGAGGAAGGACTTCCTGAGATCTAGAGAAATGGATAGAATGGTTCATTGCTTTCTCCTGACATATTCCATAACCTTTACATCAGACGACTCTTAGTAGAGAAGAACCCTTCGCTCTGGCAGGAGGACCATTGCCCATAGATACTCATTAGCAATGCTTTTCTTATTCGAAGCCCATCGCGACACCTGACAAGCGTGATACGAAGCGGCCGGTCGACGCCATCGGTTCGGAAGCGGCCTCGCCGATATTCCAGCTCTCCAAGGAGTTGACAGGCACAATTTGTCCACTTCCCTCCCCCCCATTCTTTGCATACTTATCTCTCTCCTTTTTCGATCTTATCGATCGCAGTAACGAAAGCCCAAATCATCCGATCCCTCGACGCAGCCTCTCTGAAATTCTCATCAAAGATCATTTGTGAAAGCCTGGTATGCCTGGTGTCT